>Ga0194061_1000474_pt1 | contig 24518 bp, 22 predicted proteins | sample SepL2221m_MetaG_FD_163423 | JGI IMG/M metagenome (GOLD analysis project Ga0194061, IMG submission 163423) | Anoxic zone freshwater microbial communities from boreal shield lake in IISD Experimental Lakes Area, Ontario, Canada - Sep2016-L224-21m | ecosystem: Environmental > Aquatic > Freshwater >... | reverse complement strand
GCAAGCCCAGCTCTGGTGCTCGGGCTCGTCGCGCAGCCCCGGCAGCTACTACGCCTTTCTGGGTTCGGACGCCAACCTGTGCATTTTTCGCGGCGCCGCGCCGCCCAAGCACGGCAAGCATGGCAGCAGCGTCTGGTGCTGGGGCGACAGGGAACCACCGGGCGGGCGCTATTTTGTGCGCGTCGAAGGCGGTGTCATCATCGCCTACGAATTACTGGTGTTTCCGGGCAATGCCGTGCCGCGGGCGCCGCGAATGCTGTGGGCCTCGCGCAAGGTTCCAAAGTCGACGGTGAAGGGCTTCGCCCAACTGGCCGCATTGCCGCCGTCCTGAAACCCAATTCCGATTGCACGTTGGCTGGAAACCCGCATCCAGAGCGGGTTTCCAGCCGATGCTCTGCGAACTCAGGCCTTTTTGGCGTTGTCAGCCGCGGTGCTGAACGAGTCGGCAAAGAACGCCTCTTCGGGCAGCCTGCACTTGCCGGTGAAGTCGCGCTTCGCGCTGTCCACCATGATGGGCACCCCGCAGGCATAGACCTGGTGGGCCGAGAGGTCGGAAAAGTCGGCCATCACCGCCTGGTGGACAAAGCCCGTGCGCCCGCCCCAGGTGTCTTCGGCCGTGGCCTCGGACATCACCGGCACGTAGCTGAAGTGCTCGTGTTCGGCAGCCCACTGCTTGGCAAGCGCGTCCATGTAAATGTCCTTCGGGCGGCGCGCGCCCCAGTAGAGCACCATCTTGCGCGTGATGCCTTTCATGAAGGCGTGCTCGATGATGGACTTGATCGGCGCAAAGCCGGTGCCGCTGGCGACAAACACAATGGGCTTGTCGCTGTCTTCCCTCAGGTAAAAGCTGCCAAGCGGCAGCTCGATGCGCAGGATGTCGCGCTCTTTCATCTTGGTGAACACGTGGTCGGTGAAGCTGCCGCCGGGCACGTGGCGGATATGCAGTTGCACGAACTCGCTGTCGTGCGGCGCGTTGGCCATGGAAAAACTGCGCCGCTCGCCGCCTTTTAGCATGATGTCGAGGTATTGCCCGGCGAGGAATTGCAGGTGTTCCGAGGCCGGCAGCTTGAGCTGCACGATCATCACGTCGTCGGTGACTTTGTCGAGTTTTTGCACGCGGCTGGGGACGATGCGGATGGGAATGTCGCCCAGGTCGCGCACCTTGTCGCATTCGATCACCAGGTCGGTGAGCGGCTTGGCACAACAAAACAGTGCCATGCCCTCGGCTTTTTCCGCCTCGGTCAGCCATTTTTCCTGAAAAGTGCCGTAATCGACCCTGCCCTCGAGCACTTTGCCCTTGCAGGTGCCGCAAGAGCCGCCGCGGCAGCTGTAGGGCAGCCCGAGGCCGTTGCGCAAGGCCGCGGCGAGCACAGTTTCGCCGGCGTCGGCCTGGTATTGCTTGTCGCTGGGCTTGATGGTGATATTGATGGTCATGGGGGGCAAGGGTGAAGGAGTGAAGGAGTGAAAAGTGACGGCCAGCCATTTTAATGCAAACGACCGCGCGGCTTGCGGGGGGCGTGTTGCGGCTTGAGGCTTTAAAATCCGTCATGGACAAAGTTCACCCATGCAAAAGCTGCTGATCATTGGCTGCGGCGACGTGGCGCGTCGCGCGCTGCCCGCGCTTACGACGCACTACGAGGTGGCCGCGCTGTCGCGCCATCCGCAGGACCTGCCAAGCGGAGTAAAGGCCATCGCCACCGACCTTGATAGTCTGGAAACGACCGACTGGCGCGGCTTTCCAGCCGATTGTGTGCTGCACAGCGCACCCCCGGGGGACAACGGTGCGATTGATGCGCGCACGCGCAAGCTGCTTGCGGCCTATGCCGATGGCGGCAAATTGCCGCGGCGTTTTGTCTACATCAGCACCAGCGGCGTATATGGCGATTGCGGCGGCGACTGGGTCGATGAGTCGCGCCCGGTCAATCCGCAGTCCGACCGCGCGCGCCGCCGCGTCGATGCCGAAAACCGCCTGCTCGCCTGGGGCAGGGCTACCGGGGTGAATGTCAGCGTGCTGCGCGTGCCGGGCATTTACGCCGCCGACCGGCTGCCGGTGGAGCGCCTGCGCCGCGGCACGGCGGCGCTGCGCGCCGAAGATGATGTCTATACCAATCACATCCACGCCGATGACCTTGCGGCGATTTGTGTTGCCGCGCTCGAGCGCGCGGCGGCCGGCGGCATTTACAACGCCTCCGATGACAGCGAACTGAAGATGGCCGATTATTTTGACCTGGTGGCCGGGCGCGCCGGCCTGACGCCGCCGCCGCGCATTTCGCGCGCCGAGGCGCGGCAAAAAATCAATCCGGCCTTGTTGTCATTCATGAGCGAGTCACGGCGCTTGAGGAACGCCAAGATGAAAGCCGAGTTGGGCGTGGTGCTGCGCTATCCTACGGTGTACGACGGTGTGCCACTGATGGTGAAGGGTGAAGGGTGAAAAGTGAAAGGTGAAAAGTGAAGGGTGAAAAGTGAAGGGTGAAAAGTGAAAATGATGGAGCTGCAGCTGACATGAAGACCCTGCTGGTCATGACCAACATGCCCGACCAGGCCAGCGCCGAAATACTCGCCGCGGCGCTGGTCGAGCAGCGCGTTGCCGCCTGCGTCAATGTGCTGCCGCCGGCGCAGTCGGTGTACCGCTGGAAAGGCTGTGTCGAGTCGGCGAGCGAGGTGCCGCTCTTGATCAAGACCACGGCCGAGCGCTACCCCATGCTCGAGCAGGCCATTCTTGCCGGCCATCCGTACGAACTTCCGGAGATTGTCGCTGTCCCAGTAGAGTACGGTTTACCCGCTTATCTTGATTGGGTTGCCGCCGAAACCCGTCCCCTGCCCTGACCATGACCATGCGCCTTTTCGCCGCCCTGCTGTTCGGTTTGCTGTGTTCCGGCCTGCACGCCGCCAACCCGGACGACTTGCTCGAGCCGGAAAAAGCGTTTCGCTTTTCGGCGCGCGCTGTCGACGCCGGCACGCTGGAAGTGCGCTACCAGATCGCCGACGGCTATTACATGTATCGCGAGAAGTTCCGCTTTGCCGCCGAGCCCGCCACGCCGGTGGCCGCGGGCGCGGCTTCTGCGGCGGTAAAACTGGGTACGCCTGATTTTCCCGCCGGCAAGGTCAAGCAGGACGAATTCTTCGGCCGCGTCGAGACCTATCGCAAGGACCTGGTCATCCGCATCCCGGTGGAGGGCGCCGCGCAGCAGTTGAAGCTGCTCGTCACCTCGCAGGGTTGCGCCGATATCGGTGTGTGCTACGTGCCACAGACGCAGTCGGCCGTTGTTTCAATGGTCACGCCGGTTGCCGGCGGTAGCGGTGGCGCTTCTTCCGCGCGGGGTGGTTCAACGCTTGCCGACAAGCTGGCCGGCGCCGCGCCGCAGTCACAGCAAATGACCGAGACGGTGCGTCCTGCCGCCGGCAGTGATTTTGAAATCGCCGCGCTGTTCCAGTCGGATAACGCCCTGTTGGTGCTGGCGAGCTTTTTCGGCTTTGGCCTGCTACTTGCCTTCACGCCCTGCATGTTGCCGATGATTCCCATCCTCTCGGGCATCATCGCCGGCGAGGGCCGCGACCTCTCGAAGATGCGCGCCCTGCTGCTCTCGATCACCTATGTAATGGGCATGGCGGTGACCTATGCCATCGCCGGCGTGGCTGCCGGTTTTTCCGGCACCCTCATCGCCGCAGCGCTGCAAAACGCCTGGGTGCTCGGTGCGTTTGCCCTGGTGTTCGTGGTGTTGTCGCTGTCGATGTTCGGCTTGTATGAGTTGCAGCTGCCCGGCTTCCTGCGCCACCGCCTGCATGCGCACCACCACAAGCTGGAAGGCGGGCGCGTCGTCTCTGTCGCCTTGATGGGTGTGCTCTCGGCAGTGGTGATGAGCCCCTGCGTGGCCGCGCCGCTCGCCGGCGCGCTGCTCTACATCGGCCAGACGCGCGATGCCCTCATGGGCGGGGGCGCGCTGTTTGTCATGGCGCTGGGCATGGGCGTGCCGCTGATTGTCGTGGGCGTGTCCGAGGGCGCGCTGCTGCCGCGCGTCGGGTCGTGGATGAACGCGGTAAAGCAGTTCTTTGGCGTGTTGTTGCTGGCGGTGGCGATCTGGATCATCTCGCCGGTGCTGCCGCCTGCCGGCGTGCTGCTCGCCTGGGCGGCGCTGCTGATCGGCTCCGGGGTGCTGTTGCGCGCCCTCGATCCGCTGCCGGCGCTGGCGCGCACCGTGGCGCGGCTGGGCAAGGCGCTGGGCATTGTGCTGCTGCTGGCCGGCGCCGCCATGCTGGCCGGTGCGCTTGGCGGCAGCCTCGATCCGCTTGCGCCGCTGGAGGCCTTTCGTGCCGGCGGCATGGCCGAGGCCAAGCCGGTGCGATTTGAGCGGGTGAGCTCCATCGCCGATCTTGAGGCGCATATCGCCAAGGCCGGACGGCCGGTGATGCTCGACTTTTACGCCGACTGGTGCGTAAGCTGCAAGGAAATGGAGCGCTACACCTTCAGGGATGCGCAGGTCGCCGAGAAAATGTCGGGCCTCCAGTTGCTGCAGGTCGATGTCACCGCCAACACCGAAGAAGACAAGGCCTTGCTCAAGCGCTTCCGCTTGTTTGGTCCGCCGGGCATTATTTTTTTTGACGCCAAGGGCGTGGAAATTTCCGGCCTGCGCGTGGTCGGCTATCAGTCGGCGGACAAGTTCGGCAAGACCCTGGACCTCGCGTTGCGCTGAAGATTAGCGTCATTCCGGGGCTGCGCAGCAGAACCCGGAATCCATGGGTTTTGACGGATAGCAACCCCATGGATTCCCTCCCCGCTTTCGCGGGGACTAAAGGCCGCGGGAATGACGTGGCTTTCCAGGGGCGCCGCGCTATTTCGCCAGCACGTGCTCCACCAACTGCACCCAGTAACTCGAACCGATGGGCAGGGTTAAACGAACAAGGGGGCGACGCCCCCTTGTATATCCCCCAAGTCAGTATCTGCTGAAACGTTCAGCGTTGTCCCGCCAGTACATGCTCTACCAACTGCACCCAGTAACTCGAACCTATGGGCAGCACTTCGTCGTTGAAGTCGTATTTAGGGTTGTGCAGCATGCAGCCGCCGTCGCCCGGGCCGTTGCCTATCCAGACGTAGCAGCCGGGCTTGGCGTTGAGCATGAATGAAAAGTCCTCGGCGCCCATGGTCGGCTGCAGGTCGTAGAGCACGTTTTCGCGGCCGACCATTTTTTCCAGCACCGCGGCGGCGATTTCGGTTTCGCGCACCGCGTTGACGGTGGGCGGGTAACGCCGGTCGTAGCGCACCGTGACGCTGCCGCCGTGCGCCGTGGCGATGCCGTTGGCAATGCGCTTGATGCCCTCCTCGATCAGGTCCTGCACGCCGGGCTTGAAGGCGCGCGCGGTGCCGCGCAACACCGCCTCGGCCGGAATGGCGTTGACCGCCTCGCCGGCGTGGAAGGTGGTCACGCTCACCACCGCGGCATCGACCGGGCTGACGACGCGGCTCGATATGGTCTGCAGTGCGAGTACCAGTTCGGCGCCGATGATCACCGGGTCGATGCCGTTGTGCGGCATGGCGGCGTGCGCGCCGCGGCCGCTGATGCGGATCTCGAAGTCATCGGATGAGGCCATCATCGGGCCGGGCATGACGGCGAACTGCCCGACCGGGATGCCCGGCCAGTTGTGCATGCCGAACACCGCTTCCATGGGGAATTTTTCGAACAGGCCTTCCTTGACCATTTCGCGGCCGCCGCCCTTGCCTTCCTCGGCCGGCTGGAAAATGAAATAAGCGGTGCCGTCGAAACTCTTGCTCTCGGCCAGGTGCTTGGCCGCGCCAAGCAGCATGGCGGTGTGGCCGTCGTGGCCGCAGGCGTGCATGCGGCCGTCGTTTTTGGACTTGTAGCCGAAGCTGTTCATTTCGTGGATGGGCAGCGCATCCATGTCGGCGCGCATGCCGATGGCACGGGTGCCGCTGCCGCAGCTTAGCTTGCCGACGACACCGGTCTTGGCGAGGCCGCGGTGCACTTCGATGCCCCAGGATTCGAGTTTTGCCGCGACGATACCCGAGGTGCGTAGTTCCTCGAATGCGGTTTCGGGGTTGGCGTGGATGTCGCGCCGGATGGCGCTGATTTCGGCTTGCTGCTGGAAGATTTGTTCGGCGATTTTCATGGCGACACCCGGAAGAACATGTTGGCGATTTATAATGGTGCCACATTCTCCCCGGTTACCCCATGCGCAAACACATAAAAGGCATCGATCACGTGGTGATCGCGGTGCATGACCTTGATTTGGCCGCCGACACCTTCAGCCGCCTCGGGTTCACCCTGACGCCGCGCGGGTTCCACGACTTTGGTTCGCAAAACCACTGCATCATGTTCGGTGACGATTACATCGAACTGGTGGCGGTGCCCAAGCCGCACCCGTTCAACCAGTACTACAGCGATTTCCTTGCACGCGGGGAAGGCCTGTCGGCAACCGTGCTCAAGACCGCTGACGCGGCGGCTTTGGCCACGGAGCTGGCCGCGGCCGGGCTTGCGCCCAGCGGACCGATCGCCTTGTCACGACCGGTGCAGGCCGGCAACGTTGCGCAGGATGCGCGCTTCGTGCTGGTCAGCCTGCCGCTGGAGGCGACCCCGGGCCACCGCATGTTTGCCTGCCAGCACCTGACGCGCGAACTGGTGTGGCGGCGCGAGTGGCAGTCGCACGCCAACGGTGCGACGCGCCTTGCCGCGGTGGCCTTTGCCGACGAAGTGCCGGCCATTGCCGCGGTGCCCTACCAGCGCATATTCAACGCCAAGACAGCGCTCATCGCCGAGGGGCTGCGGGTTGACACCGGCGACATGCCGCTGGCGTTTGTCACCGAGCGCGCGCTGGCAAAAAAACTGCCCGGTGTGTGGATATCGGGTCGGCCGCAACCGGCGGCGGTGGCGCTGTTTGTTCGTGTTGCCGATCGCGATGCGACCGAGCAGGTTTTGCGCGGCGCCGGATTCGATTGCATGCGCATGCCCGACGGGTCGGTGGCGGTCGGGGCGACCGAGGCACATGGCGTGGCGGTGGTGTTTGGGTAGATCGGCTATCGGCTGGAGATGCCCTACTGGCGCGGCTTTCCGGCCATTCGACGTTGAGCCGTCGTTCCCGCGAAAGCGGGAATCCAGTGACTTTTGCGTTTATCGCTGTGCGGGCCTTATCTTTCTCTTGAGCTTGTCGTTTCACTCACCTGCGGTGAGCGAGTCACTTTCTTTGCTCGCGCAAGAAAGTAACCAAAGAAAGCGCGCCCGGAGGTGACGGTCGCTGCGCGACTGCCCTGCGATGCTCGCGCCAATGGGCCGGCCCTGAAACTCGCCCCACAAAAGCGTGGGGCTCAGACATCAGGGCCGGACCCCTCCCATTGCCGCTGCGCTTCTCGGCGTCCCCTACGGGAGGGTAGCCGCCATTGCCCAAATCGCGGTGCGCTTTGCGTCACGGAACGGGTCTGGATACAATACTTGCAGGTGGCGCACAGCGCCGCAAAGAAATGAGGAACAATCGTGACCCTGAAACCCTCCGCGGTATTGCATCTGAATCGCGAATTGATCCGCAGTGTGGCGCTGAAGCACCGCACGCTGAATCCTCGCGTCTTTGGCTCGGTGCTACGCGGTGAAGATGAAGGCAGCAGTGACCTTGATTTGCTGGTCGAGCCTTTGCCGGGCACCACACTGTTCGACCTGGGCGCCCTTCAGGTCGAGCTTGAAGAAGCGCTTGGCATCGGCGTGGATGTGCTGACGCCGGGTGATCTCCCGGTAAAATTCCGTGAGCAGGTACTCAGGGATGCAGTACCTGTATGAACGCAGAACGGAAGCGGTTGCGTCAGGCGGATTATCTTCAACACATGCTCGATGCAATCAGGCTTGCGCGCAGCTACGTTGAAGGGCTTTCAAGGGAAGACTTCCTCGCCGACAAGAAAACGCAGCAAGCTGTCATCCTGAATATCGTCGTAATCGGGGAAGCGGCCGCGCAACTGGCCGTAGCGTGCCCGGCGTTTGTCGATCAAAAACCCGAGTTGCCATGGAAGCAAATGCGCGGCATGCGCAACCGTATGGCTCACGGCTATTTCGAGATCAATATGGATATTGTTTGGGACACTGTTCAAGATGTGTTTCCTGATCTTGAGCGGCAAATCGCGGCAATAGACGGAACCGACGCCTGATTGACTGCGCCATCCGCTGCAAAGCCGCGTCAATGTTCGTTCTCCAGCGGTTCGCGTAGAGGTCAAGCGACGGCGCGGCTTTCTAAAAGTACTTCAATGTCAGGACAATCGAGCCTAGTGCCGACCCACTGGACCGGCCCTGAAACTCGCTCCCTGGGGCCGCTCAGACATCAGGTCTGGAAATCCCCCATCGCCGCCGCTCTTCTCGGCGTCCCCTATGGGCTTCAGAGTCAACAACTACCTCGCCGCTACGGAATTTAACGTTGTGGTGTGCGGCGGGCCAGACGCACTGTCGGTTGATATTGCGCGGCGCTGGCGGCCCGTCCGCACCACCACAGGGTTAGCCGTTCACCGCTCCGCGACACACCGAAGCCCTTGTCTGCATGCCCGAACCTCAAGCCACCCTTTGGCTTTCATGCACAGGTAATAGTTCGGAGGCCCGCCGCGCTGCTGGATTTCTGTGTAGCACTCAGCAGAGGCTTGGTCAAAGCCCTTCTGTGCCCACGGCTGGCCTTCGTACTAGCTGGGGCCTGATGACGCGCAAGCGCAGAGAAACGGCAGGACGGCTAAGGCTACTCTTTTCATTTTTGTCTCCCAGTGATCGGATTTATGAGTTGCCACCAGCGCCTTCCTTCTCGAGCGGCGGTGCCAGGCGCAGGACTTTGCGCATCGTGAATACGTAGAGAAGATAGGAGGCCAGCCCGGCGACCACGACAGTTGGTAGGAACACGGCAAGCACGAAGGAGTGCCAAATTTGAAGGCACTGCGGAAGGCTCACCAGAGCACTTGCGGACGCGGTAGCCGCGGCCACTTGGAGGAGGAAGGCGGCTATTAGAAGAACCGCGCCTATTACATACTGGGCTCGCTGCGATGCCAAGGCGCGCGCAACTGGTTCGCTGAAGTCCCAACGCGGTGACGCTTGATCGACGATACGTCGAGCGGTATTGAGCACATTGCCAACGCAGAAAAACAATGCCGCCGCAAAACCTACGGCTGCCGCTGCCAATGTAAGCGCGAGTTGCTCGGACATGAATGGCTAACCAGTATTAGTTGACTTTATAGTTGACAAATTTTAGGTGACAAAATATGTGACGATTTGCTCCTTGTTGGAGTCATTCTGCCTTGAGGTGTACGCGGACTCAAGAGAGTCACGCGGGCTATACGATGAACGCCCGCAAACCCGCGCCAGTAGGGCGTTTCCGGACGATGGCATTGGCGCGGCAGCGGTGTTGACCTGCCTCCCCTTCGGCACCGCCGAGCAACGCAGGCGAAGCGGGGGGCCTTCCGCTGCATATGTCTGAGGCCCGCAGGGCCGAGTTTATGCAGCGGCCCGCTTTGCCGAGTAGCGGAGGGAACCGCCGAAGGCGGCGGTGTCGTGGGGTCGCCTTTTCTTTGGTTACTTTATTTTGGCGAAAGCAAAAGAAAGTAACTCGCCCCGCGAGGGGCGAAACATCTCGTGATTAATGAAACGTCTTGCGATTGACTAAAGAATCGTGTCCGCAAGGGCTCAGCCCTTTTTTAGCGCCCGAGCTGCATCCAGCGCAAAATAAGTAAGAATCCCGTCCGCCCCCGCGCGCTTGAACGCGAGCAGGCTCTCCATCATGCACTTGGGTTCATCGAGCCAGCCGTTTTGCGCGGCGGCCTTGAGCATCGCGTATTCACCACTCACCTGGTAGACGTAGGTCGGCGCCTTGAACTCGTCTTTCACGCGCCGCAGTATGTCGAGGTAGGGCATGCCCGGCTTGACCATGACCATGTCGGCGCCCTCCTGCAGGTCGAGGCCGACTTCCCACAGCGCTTCATCGGAGTTGGCCGGGTCCATCTGGTAGGTCATCTTGTTGCCCTTGCCGAGGTTGGCGGCCGAGCCGACGGCGTCACGAAAGGGGCCGTAAAAGGCCGAGGCATATTTGGCCGAGTAAGCCATGATGCGGGTGTAGATGAATTTCTTTGCGTCGAGCTGGGCGCGGATGCGGCCGATGCGTCCGTCCATCATGTCCGAAGGGGCGACGATGTCGACGCCGGCTTGCGCCTGTGTCAGCGCCTGTTTCTCAAGAATGGCGAGGGTGTCATCGTTGAGGATGTAGCCGGTCTTGTCGATCACGCCGTCCTGGCCGTGGCTGGTGTAGGGGTCGAGGGCAACATCGCACATCACGCCCAATTCCGGAAATTCCTTTTTCAACGCGCGCACCACGCGCGGCACCAGGCCTTTGTCGTTCATGGCTTCGCGCCCGTCGAGGGTCTTGAGTTTGGCGTCGATCACCGGGAACAGCGCCAGCACCGGCACACCCAGCTTGAGACAGGTCTCGGCCACCGGCAGCAGCTTGTCCAGGGTATAGCGTTCGACCCCGGGCATGGAAGCGACCGCCTGGGTCTTTTTTGTGCCCTCCATGACGAACACCGGATAGATGAGATCGTTCGTAGTGAGCACATGCTCACGCATGAGGCGGCGCGAGAAGTCATCGCGGCGCATGCGGCGCATACGCACACTGGGAAAGCTGCCGTAGGTCTTCATGAGGTCACTTTCTATAACTAAATCAAAAATTTAACAAACTGTTACGTATTTGCATGGCCAAGGCCTGCAACTTTTTGACCAATTCCAAATCCTAGTTACGGATGGTTTTGACCGTCTCCCGTTTCACCTCCCTGAACGGGTGCCTTAATCCTGTTAAGGCGTTTTACCCCCCCGGGCTTACTCCCCTTTGCCCGGGGTTTTTTATTTCAGGTACCGGAAGGTTCGATGTACTTCCGGGGCCTCGTTCTGGTGGTGGCAACGCGGATTTCCTCGCGCACCTCCTTCTTTTGCTCGGGCGTGGCCATGGCAATGTTCGGCAGCCAACCGGCCAGCACCGACTCGGCTTCATCAATGCCGGTTTTCTTGGTGCTTGAAAACAATTGCGCCGAAAACAGCGGTGATGATTTCGCCAGCGCCGCCTGCACTTCGCGCAGGGTGTTGCGGCCTTGGTTGGGCGTCAGCTTGTCCGACTTGGTCAGCAGTACGTGCACCGGTTTGCCGGTGGGGATGAACCAGTTGAGCATCAGAACGTCCAGGTCGGTGAGGGGGCGCCGCACGTCCATCATCAGCGCGAGGCCGCACAACTGTTCGCGCGTGGTGAGATAAAACTCCAGCAGGCCCTGCCAGTGCGCGCGCACCGTGTGCGGCACCTTGGCGTAACCGTATCCGGGCAGGTCGACCAGGTAGTCGCCGGTGGCCATGCGAAAAAAATTGATCAGCTGGGTGCGCCCCGGCGTCTTGCTGACAAAGGCGAGTCTGTGGTGGTTGGCGAGGGCGTTGATGGCGCTTGACTTGCCGGCGTTGGAGCGGCCGGCGAAGGCGATTTCCAGGCCGGCGTGCTGCGGCAGGTCGGTCAATTCCTGGGCCGACTGGATAAAGGTGAGATTCTGGAACAGGGGCATGGTGGGGTTTGCTGCGTTTGCTGCCGGTTTGTTGCCCGATTGTTAGCCGATTGTTAGCCGATTGTTAGCCGATTGTTACCCGATTCTTAGCCGATTGTTACCCGATTGTTACCCGATTGTTACCAACGGGGGGGGCGCATGGTAAGGCCGCGCTGTCGACTCCGAAGGCCGGAATGTGGCCTAAAAACACCACATTAAGCTAGAATACCAGCTTTTCGGAAGCGCCCATCCTGTGTCCGCGCGCGCGGTCGGTGTGCGCGGCGACCCGGGCGCCTTTTCCCGGCACATTTTCAGGAGTCTGCATGAAATACGGCATGAAACACCTACTGGCCCTCGTTGCCGCGATTACTTGCGCCGGTGCCGCCATAGCTGCCGATGCGCCGGCCAAGGCGGCCAAACCGGACGCCGGCAAGGGCCAGACGATTGCCACCCAGGTTTGTGCCGCCTGCCACGCCGCCGACGGCAACAGCACCATCACCATCAACCCCAAACTCGCCGGCCAGATTCCCGATTATATTTACAAGCAGCTTGCCAATTTCAAGGTCGAGGCGGGCAAGAAGGCCGAACGCGACAACGCGGTAATGGCCGGCATGGTCGCCAACCTGAGCAAAGAGGACATGCGCAATCTTGCCGCCTATTTTGGCAGCCAGAAGGCCAAGGACGGTGCCGCGCGCAACAAGGAACTGATCACGCTGGGGCAGAAGATCTGGCGCGGCGGCATTGCCGAAAAGGGCGTCGCCGCCTGCGCGTCCTGTCACGGTGCCAGCGGCGCCGGCGTGCCGGCGCAATATCCGCGCCTTGCCGGTCAGCATGCCGAATACACCGAATCGCAGTTGAAGGCCTGGCGTACCGGGCAGCGCGCCAACGACCCGGCAAAGATGATGCGAATGATCGCGGTCAAGCTTTCCGATCGTGAAATCCAGGCTGTCTCCGACTACGCCGCGGGCCTGCGCTAAGGCGACTTGCTGCAGGGTTAAAAAGGCGGCATGGCCGCCTTTTTTATGTGCGCCCGGCTCGTCAAGCGCGCGTTGGTGCCGCTGCAGGGATTAGCGCAGTGATAATATGGTCGCTTCGCAGTACCCGCCCGCGCTTATAGCGGCCGGGAATAAACCCCCCTTCGAGGTTGTTTACGTCAGTGGAAGCCTTACGCCCGATGGATCCTGACATTGCGCAGCATATTCCGCGCCTGCGCCGCTATGCGCGTGCGCTGGTAGGGGATCGCTATCGTGCCGACGACCTGGTGCAGGACACGCTAGAGCGCGCCTGCCGCAAGTTTCACCTGTGGCGGCAAGGCAGTGACCTGCGGGCGTGGCTGTTTGCGGTGATGCATAACGTTTTCGTCAACCAGGTGCGCGCGCGCCGGATCGAGGTCGAAGAGTTCGAGGACGCGGCGGCGCTGCCGACGCAGATGGAGCGCATAGACCTGCTCGACATTGAAAAGGCGCTGGCCCGGCTTCCGGTTGAGCAACGCGAGGTGATTTTGCTGGTGGGTATTGAACAAATGGGTTATGGCGAAGTTGCAAAGGCGCTGGATGTGCCGATCGGCACGGTGATGTCGCGCCTGTCGCGCGCGCGCGAAAGGCTGCGCGCCCTGCTCTCGGGTGAACCGGATGCCGCCCATGGTGCGAATGGCGCGAATCTCAAAGTTGTGAAATGAACGAAGAACAATTACACGCTTACGCCGACGGCCTGCTCGATCGCGAGGAGCGGGTGCGCATCGAGGCCGCGCTCGCCGCCAGCCCCGCCGATGCCGCGCGCGTCAATGCCTGGATGCGGCAGAATGAATTGCTGCGAGCCACATTTTCTCCGGTGCTCGACGAACCCATCCCGGGGCGGCTGCGGCTGGTGCCGGGCCGGCGCAAATGGCTGCCCTACGCCATGGCCGCCGCCTGGGTGGTGCTGGGCGTTGCCATCGGCGTCGGTGCATCAGGCTTGCTGCGCGATCGCGCCGCCGAGTCGGCTTCTTTGCCACGCCGTGCTGCGGTAGCCCACGCCGTCTATTCGCCCGAGGTGCGCCATCCGGTCGAGGTCGGCGCCGCCGAACAAGAGCACCTGGTGCGCTGGTTGTCCAAGCGCATGGACTCGGAGATCAAGGCGCCGCTGCTGCAGCCGCTGGGTTACGAACTGGTGGGCGGCCGGCTGCTCCCGGGCGAACAAGGTCCGGTGGCGCACTTCATGTACCAGGACGCCCGCGGCCAGCGTTTGACCTTGTACGTGTCTTCGCGCAAGGGCAATCCGCGCGACACGGCGTTTCGCTTCAGCCAGGAGGGTCGCGTGGCGGTGTTCTACTGGATCGACGGCAAGTTGGGCTACGCCTTGTCGAGCGAACTCGACAAGGCGACGCTGCTCAAGGTGGCGACCTCGGTCTACCAGCAGCTGAATCCGTAGAAGCCAGTCGCGTATCTGCCCTGCGCTTTGGCGGGCCTGCCGATTTACCATTCCCAATTTCCCGTTCCCCATTCCCTCGAATCCGTGGCTGTAAGGAATCCGGCCGCCGCGCGACTGCTATATCATCACCGCATCCCATTGGAGCTTTACCATGCTGATCAAGCGCCCGAACGACATCCTGCCCTCTGAAATCACCGACCTGAAGTTCTACCGTCGCCGCCGCGAGTTGATGAAATTTGCCGCCGCCGGTTCCATCCTCGGCGCATCGTCCATGCTACCGTCCGCGGCGCAGGCGCAGACCGCGGGCCTTGCCAAGCTTGCCGCCAAGAAAAGTCCCTTGAGCACGATGGAAGAGCCCACCGCGTACAAGCATGTCACCAGCTACAACAATTTCTACGAGTTCGGCACCGACAAGGCCGATCCGGTGGTCAATGCCAAAAAACTCAAGCCCGCGCCCTGGACGGTGGTGGTGGAGGGCGAGGTAAAAAAGCCGCGCACCTTCGGCATCGAGGAATTGCTAAAGTTGTCGCTCGAGGAGCGCGTCTACCGCATGCGTTGCGTCGAGGCCTGGTCCATGGTCATCCCCTGGATCGGCTTTGAGTTCAACCAGATCGCAAAACTGGTCGAGCCGACCGCCAACGCGAAGTTCGTCGAGTTTGTCACCGCCTACCAGCCCGATGTGATGATGGGTGTGCGCCTGCCGGTGCTCGAGTGGCCGTATGTCGAGGCCTTGCGCATGGACGAGGCGATGCACCCGCTCACCATCATGTCGGTCGGCATTTACGGCGAAGTGCTGCCCAACCAGAACGGTGCGCCGGTGCGCCTGGTGGTGCCGTGGAAGTACGGTTTCAAATCGGGCAAGTCGATAGTGCGTATCCGCTTTGTCGAAAAACAGCCCAAGACCGCCTGGGAAAAGGCCGGCCCCAACGAATACGGTTTTTACTCGAACGTTAATCCGGATGTCGATCATCCGCGCTGGACGCAAAAGCGCGAGCGCCGCATCCCCGATTTTTTTGCCTCCAAGCAGACGCAGATGTTCAACGGCTACGGCGACCAGGTCGCCAAACTGTACGCCGGCATGGACCTGAAAAAGTTTTTCTGAGGCGGCGCCCGCGCAACGGCGTTACGGTATCCAACCAATGCAACTGAGTACCGGCCAGGCCAGTGCGCTGAAGGCGGTGGTTTTCGCCCTCGCCCTCGCGCCCCTTGCGCGCCTTGCCACCGGGGCGTTTTTATTTCCCGAATGGCTGGGTGCCAACCCGGCCGAGTACATCACCCGCGCCACCGGCGACTGGACGCTGCGGTTTGTGCTCATCACCCTCGCGGTGACGCCGCTGCGAAAAATAACCGGCTGGGGCTGGCTGCTGCGGTTGCGGCGCATGCTCGGTCTCTATGCCTTTTTTTACGGCATGGTGCACCTGTCGAGCTACGTGTCCTTCGACCACGTGTTCGAAGCGGGCGAAATCATCAAGGACATCATCAAGCGCCCGTTCATCACCGTCGGCTTTGCCACGCTGCTGCTGATGCTGCCGCTGGCCGTCACCTCGACCAACGCCATGGTGCGCCGGCTGGGCGCCAGGCGCTGGATCGCCCTGCACCGGCTGATTTACATCATCGGCCCGCTGGGCGTGCTGCACTTCTGGTGGATGGTGAAAAAGGACCTGACCGAACCGGTCATCTATGCGCTGGTCCTGGCGCTGCTGCTTGGCTACCGGCTGGTGATGCGGCTGCGCGAGTCGCGCAAGCCGGCGCGCACAGCGGCGCCGACTGCCGTAAAAACCTGATCAATCGCCTCGCCGTGCTTCGGCCGTAAGCTGGAAAGCCCCGACTGGCGGCGCTTTCCAGCCGATGCAAGCCTGGAACTCAGTCCGCGGCACCGACCGCGCTGGCCTCAGGTTCCGCATCCGCCCCGGATTTCTTTTGGATGCGCTGTTGCAGGCGTTCGAAGTAAATGTAGATCACCGGTGTGATGTACAGGGTCAGGATCTGCGACATGACCAGGCCACCTACCACCGCCAGACCCAGCGGCTGGCGTGATTCGGCGCCGGCACCAATGGCCATGGCAATGGGCAGCGTGCCGAACAAGGCGGCAAAGGTGGTCATCATGATCGGGCGGAAACGCACCACGCAGGCCTCGTGGATCGCCGCGCGCGCGCCCTTGCCCTCGTTGCGCTGCGCCTCGACGGCGAAGTCGATCATGATGATGGCGTTTTTCTTGACGATGCCGATGAGCATGATGATGCCGACAAAGGCATACATGTTGAGTTCCATGCCAAAGGCCCAGAGGGTGACGAGGGCACCAAGCCCGGCCGTGGGCAGGCCCGAGAGAATCGTGATCGGATGGACGAAGCTCTCGTAGAGGATGCCCAGCACCAGGTAAATGACGAATATCGCCACCACCAGCAGGATGCCCATGCCGGCGAGCGAACTTTGGAAGGCCTGTGCCGTTCCCTGGTACTTGCCGGTGATGGTTGCCGGCACGTTCATTTCCGCCACGGCCTTGTCGACCACCACAATGGCTTCCGACAATGACAGGCCGGGACGCAGGTCAAAGGCGAGCGTGACCGAGGGCAACTGGCCGAGGTGGGTCACCGCAAGCGGGCCGACGCCGAAGCTCAACTTTGCCACCGAGTTGAGCGGCACCAGCAGGCCGGTGGTGGAGCGGATGTAGAGCATGTTAAGCGCGGAAGGATCGCGCTGGTACTTGGGATCGAGTTCGAGAATGACCCAGTAGTTGTTGGTCGCGGTGTAAATGCTTGACACTTGTTTGGCGCCGAATCCGGCGTTGAGTGCAGCGGAGATTTGTTGCGGCGTCACACCGACTGCAGAGGCCTTTTCGCGATCAATTTCGACCGTCACCTGCGGCCGTGTGATTTGCAGGTCGCTGGTGACATCGACCAGTTCTGGCAGGGTCTTGAGCTTGGCCTCGATTTGCGGCGCCCAGCGGTAGAGTTGTTCGGTGCTCGCGCCCTGCAGCACAAACTGGTAGGGACTCTTGGTGAGCTGGCCGCCGATGCGGATGACTGGCACGTTTTGCACGAAAACCTTTACCCCGATGATGCGCTGCAGCTTGGGGCGCAGGCCGCGCACCACCTCGTCGGCGGACTTGCGCTTGCCGAAGGGTTTGAGCGCAATGGTGGCGCGGCCGACGTTGAGCGACGGGTTAAATGCACTCGCACCCATGAAGCCCATCGCAGCCTCGACATTGGGATCGGCCTGGATGATCTCCAGCACCTGCCGCTCCGCGTCCTTCATCGCATCGAAGGACATGTCCTGCGGGCCTTCAATGAAGACAAACAACTGGCCACTGTCGTCGTTGGGCAGGAAGCCCTTGGGCATGCGCGAGAACAACACACCGGTGGCGATGACGATGATCAGGAACACCACCATGGTCAGGCGCGAATGGTCTATCACCCAGTTCAGGGTGCGGCCATAGAGATCTCTCGTGCCGTCAAAGACCCGCTCGGTCCAGTTGAACAGGCGGCCGTGTTTCTCGTCGCTGTGCGGCTTGAGGATGCGGCTGCACATCATCGGGGTCAGCGAGAGGGAGACGAGGGCCGAGAGCAGGACGGCGATTACGATGACCACCGCGAATTCATGCAGCAGACGGCCCAGGATGCCGCTCATGAACATCACCGGGATGAACACTGCGATCAGCGATATGGTCATCGAAACGATGGTGAAGGAAATTTCCTTCGATCCGTCCAGGGTCGCCTGCAGCGGGGTTTTGCCCATTTCGATGTGGCGGGAAATATTCTCCAGCATCACGATTGCGTCGTCGACAACGAAGCCCACGCACAAGGTGAGTGCCATGAGTGAAAGGTTGTCCAGGCTGTAATCGAGCGCGTACATCAGCCCGAATGTGCCGGCAATGGAAATGGGCAGTGCGATACTCGGAATGAGCGTGGCGCGGACGTTGCGCAGGAACACGAAAATCACCATCACCACCAGAACCAGCGCGACGAGCAGGGTGAATTCCACGTCCTCGACCGAGTTGCGGATGGTGACCGAGCGGTCATAGAGGATGTTGATGTCGATGCCCGCAGGCACCTCGGTGCGGAAGGTGGGCAGCAGCGACCGGATCTTGTTGACCACTTCGATGGTGTTGGTGCCCGGCTGGCGCAGTATCGACAGCACAATGCCCTGCTTGCCCTTGGTAAAGGCGGCCACCTTGTCATTCTGCACGCCGTCGATGACACGGCCGATGTCCCCCAGGCGTATGGGCGAGCCGTTGCGGTAGGCGACGATGATGGGACGGTAGGCGTCGGCGGTGAACAACTGGCCGGTGGACTGCACCGCGTAGACCTGGTTGGCGCCGTAGAGCGTGCCGGTGGGCAGGTTGGTGTTGGCGTTGGCGATGGCCGTCTCGACTTCGTTGATGCCGATCCCGCGCGAAGCGAGCGCACTGGGGTCGACCTGCACGCGGACGGCGTATTTTTGCTGGCCCTGCACCTGTACCTGCGCCACGCCGTTGATGGTGGAAATGCGCTGCGCCAGCACCGTTTCGGCGTACTCATTTACCGTGGAGAGCGGCAGCGTGTCGGAAGTGAGGGTGAGAAAGAAAATCGGCGCATCGGCCGGATTGATCTTGCGAAACGACGGCGGCGACGCCATGTTTGTCGGCAGCAACCGGGCGGTTGCCGCAATCGCCGAATTGACGTCCTGCGCCGCGGCGTCGATATCGCGTTCGAGTGCGAACTGGATGGTGATCGCGGTGATGCCCTGGCTGCTGAGCGAGGTCATCGAGTCGATGCCGGCGATGGTCGAGAACTGCTTCTCGAGCACGGTCGCCACCGCCGCCGCCATTGTGTCGGGGTTTGCACCCGACAATTCGGCCGTCACCTGGATCGTGGGAAAGTCCACATTGGGCAGTGACGAAACCGGCAGTTTCTTGAAGCCGGCGATGCCAAACACCACGATGCCCAGCATGACCAGTATGGTCATCACCGGGCGGCGGATGAACAGTTCGGAAATATTCGCGCCCATCGATTTTTACCTCAGGATTTTTCCGGGGCGACTTTCACGCCGGGAGCAAGCCGCAATTGGCCGCGTGTAATGACTTGTTCGCCTGCTTTGAGGCCGGAGGCGATGATGATTTTTGCGCCCTCGGCGCGCTCCACCGTGACCTTGCGCACCTCGGTGGTCATGTCCGGTTTTACGACGAACACGAACTGGCCGTTGGGACCGGTCTGTACGGCCTGTGAGGGCACCATCAACGCGTCCTTCTGGTCAAACAGTTTGAGGCTGACAGTGACGAACTGGCCCGGCCACAAGGCGTTGTCGTTGTTGGTGAAGCGCGCCCGCAGCTTGATGGTCCCGGTGGTTGCATCGACCGCGTTGTCGACGAAAATCAGCGCACCCGATGCCGCGACCTTGTCGGTGTTGGGCGGACCGGCTTCGACCGCAAGCGGACCTTTGGCCATGTAGGTGCGCAGCATCGCGAGGTTTTGCTCCGGGACGGCGAAGCTGACGTAAATCGGGTGCACCTGGTTAAGCACTACGAGCGGGATGATGTCATTGGCCCTTACCAGGTTGCCCAACTGGATCTGGATCTTGCCGGTGTAGCCGTTGATGGGCGAGCGGATGGTGCAGTATTCGAGATTGAGCTTGGCGTTGTCCACCGCCGCGCCGCTGGAGGCCGCGACCGCGTCCGCCGCATCGGCGTTGGCGCGAATCTGCGCGTAGGCTTCCTTTGAAACAAAATTCTTCTCCAGCAATTCCTTGTAGCGCTTTTCCTGCGAGCGCGACTGGTCGCGCTGCGCGGTGTCGCGCAGGTTGTTGGCGAGGGTCTGGCGCAGCGTCGCCTCGTAAGGGCGCGGGTCGATGCGGAACAGCACGCTGTCCTTACGCACCTCATCGCCTTCCTTGAAGCCCACCTCGATGATCTGCCCGTCGACGCGCGCCTTGACGCTTACGGTTGACAGCGCTTCAACGTTGCCGATTGCCTTGAGTTTGAACGCGACCGTCTCCTGCGAAACCACGGCGACGGATACCGGAACGGTGCCGCCGCCCTTGCCGGCGCCGCCTTTGCCCGCATCACCCTTGCCGGCCGCGCCTTTTTCCGCCGCGCCGCTTGTTGCCGGCTGTGCGGATCCGCCCTTGGGCATGCCGAAATAAGCGTAGAGGCCGCCACCGGCCAGGACAACAACGAGCAGGCTGAAAAATATCGTGCGCGTTCGGCTGAAAAAGGGTTTGGCGGGCGAGGTCGGGATAATGGGCTGGTTCATGGATTCGATGGTCGAAATGTTGCGGACTTTGCCGGGTTGTCGCGGGGTTTTTCGTGGCGGTGGTTCGAGCCCGCGCGAGCCGATTGGTTCAACCCGGGTTCAACCCGCCGGAAGGAGTGGAATTTACGGCAAAATCTGTTCCAAAGCAAAGAGTTCCTGCGGTTTTTCGCGGGCACGAACTTGGTGCATTTGAGCCCCGTCTACGATCACCTCGGCGGCGCGCCCGCGGCTGTTGTAATTGGAACTCATGCTCATGCCGTAGGCGCCGGCCGACATCACCGCCAGCAGGTCGCCTTCCAGGAGCTGCAGGCGGCGTTCACGCCCCAGCCAGTCGCCGGTTTCGCACACCGGGCCGACAATGTCGTAGGTCTGCCCCGCCCCGTCGCGCGGTAGCACCGGGACGATGTCGTGCCAGGCCTGGTAGAGCGCCGGGCGCATCAAGTCGTTCATCGCGGCGTCGACGATGGCAAAATTCTTTTCCGTGTTGTGCTTGAGATACTCCACGCGAGTAAGCAACACCCCGGCATTGCCAACGAGGTGGCGGCCCGGCTCGAACACGATTCTTTGCCTGCGCCCGGCCAGCCTCGCGAACAGCGGGGCGAGGTAATCGGCGACCGCGGGCGGGGCTTCATCCTGGTAGCGGATGCCAAGGCCGCCGCCAAGGTCGATGTGCTCCAGTTCAATGCCGCCGGCAGCCAGTTCGTCCACCAGTTGCAGCACCTTGTCGAGGGCGGCGATGAAGGGCGCGGTTTCGGTCAGTTGCGAGCCGATATGGCAGTCGATGCCGGCCACTTCGAGGTGGGGCATTTTTGCCGCCTTGCGGTAGATGGCCGCGGCCGCGCCAAACTCGATGCCGAACTTGTTCTCCTTGAGGCCGGTCGAAATGTAGGGGTGGGTCTTCGGATCGACGTCAGGGTTGACGCGCAGCGAAACACGCGCCTTGCGGCCGGCGGCGCCGGCAATCGCGGCGAGGCGCGTCAGTTCGCTTTCCGACTCGACGTTAAAGCAAAGAATGCCGACCTCGAGGGCGCGGCGCATGGCTTCTGCGGTCTTGCCCACGCCGGAGAAAACGATCTTGCCCGGGTCGCCGCCGGCGGCGAGGACGCGCTCGAGTTCGCCGCCCGAGACGATGTCAAAGCCGGCGCCGGCGCGGGCGAACAGGTTGAGGATGGCGAGGTTGGAATTGGCCTTCATGGCGTAGCAAACCAGCGTGTCGGGCCGGCCAAGCCGGTTGCAGGCCTGCTGGAAGCCGGCGAGGGCGTCCTGCAAGGCGGCGCGCGAATAGACAAAACAAGGCGTGCCGAAGCGGCTTGCGATATCCTCAAGCGCAACCGATTCCGCGTACAGTCTGCCTGCGCGGTAGCCGAAGTAAGGCATTAGCGTCCCGTACTGGGTGCTTTGGTGTCGGCGGGCGTGCCGCCCGGCGGCGGCAGGTAAAGCGGGCCCTTGGCGCCGCAGGCTTGCAGTGCAAACGCGGTTAGCAGGGCGGCGAAAATGACAGAGACGCGGGACATGGCGGTTTGCATGCAAAAAATAGCGGGAAAGCCTGGATATGTTCGGGGTCTGGCCGCACCGGCAAGTGCGACCGTTGCAGTTGCGATAGTGTAGCCGGTTTCCTACCCGTTAAGAGCGCCTAAAGCATGATGACAGAGAGCGAATTCAACCTGCTGGCCGATGCCGCCCTCGAGCGTATTGACGCCGGCCTCGAGGCGAGCGGCGCCGACCTTGACTGGGAACTCAAGGACGGCGGCGTGCTCGAAATCGAGTGCGCCGACGGCGGCAAGATCATCGTCAACCGCCACGGCATCGCGCGCGAAATCTGGGTCGCCGCCCGTTCCGGCGGCTTTCACTTCCGCCATGATCCGGCCGCCGGCGCCTGGGTCAACACCCGCGACGGAGAGGAATTGTTTACCGCGCTGTCGCGCCTGGTCAGCCTGCAAACGGGTGAAACGATAAGGCTCGGCTGAGCGCGGTCCGGCCCGGCCAGACTCAGGACTCAGAACAACTGGTTTTTTACCTCGTCCGAGGGCTTGGCCCCGGCCGGCGCCGCACCCGTCTCGGGGGGCGGCAGGCTTTCGCGGTAAAAAAAGTCGCTCAACTTGCCTTCGGGCGAGTGCATGCCCGCTTCGGAAATGCGCGCGCTGACCACCCCCTCGGGCTGGTTCATCGCCATTTCCGGCACGCCGGAGAGCGCCTTGCTCATGTAATTGATCCAGATGGGCAGCGCGGCCGAACCGCCGGTTTCGTTATTGCCGAGCTTTTTCGGCTGGTCAAAGCCGATCCAGGCCACCCCGACCAGGGTCGGGTGGTAGCCGTTGAACCAGGCGTCGATGAAATCGTTGGTGGTGCCGGTTTTGCCGGCAAGGTCCTGGCGCTTTAGCGTCACCGAGGCGCGCGTGGCGGTGCCGTAACGGGTCACGTCGCGCAGCATGCTGTCCATGATGAAGGCGTTGCGTGCGTCGATCACGCGCAGCGTCTCGTCCCCCGCCTGCTGCGGTTGCGCCTGCGCCAGCACGTTGCCGCGGTCATCGACGATGCGCGACACGATATACGGCTCAATGCGGTAGCCGGTGTTGGCAAAGGTGCTGTAGCCGCGCGCCATCTGCCACAGCGTCACCGCGCCGGCGCCCAGCGCCATGGTGAGGTAGGGCGGGTGCCGCTCGGCGTCAAAACCAAAGCGCGTGATGTAGTCCTGCGCATATTGCGGGCTGATCGCCTGCAATATGCGTATCGACACCATGTTTTTCGATTTCGCCAGCGCCGTGCGCATGCGCATCGGGCCCTCGTACTTGCCGTCGTAGTTTTTCGGCTCCCAGACCTGTCCGCCGGTGAGGAAGGGGTCGACCACCACAGGCGCATCGTTGATCACCGTGGCGGGGGTGAAGCCTTTTTCCAGCGATGCCGAATAAATGAACGGCTTGAACGAGGAGCCCGGCTGGCGCCAGGCCTGGGTGACGTGGTTGTACTTGTTGCGGTTAAAGTCAAAACCGCCGACCAGCGAGCGCACCGCGCCGTCCTGCGGCGTGACCGAGATAAAGGCCGCTTCGACCTCGGGCAGTTGCACGATTGACCAGGCGCCCTTTTCGTCCTTCTGGATGCGCACTATGGCGCCGCGCTGGATGCGCTTGTTGGGCGCCGCCTTGTCCTCGAGCATGCGCGCGGCGAATTTGAGCCCGTCGCCGCTGATCAGCTGGGTGTCGCCGCCGCGGCGGTAGACCTTGACCTGCTTGGGGCTGGCTTCGAGCACCAGTGCGGCGATGAGGTCGTCGCTGTCGTTAGCATCGGACAAGGCTTCCTCATAGTCCTCGTCGGTGGCATCGGTCAGGTCGGCATAGCCCTCGGCGCCGCGGTAACCGTGGCGCCGGTCGTAATCGAGCACGCCGCGGCGCACCGCGGCATAGGCGGCGTCCTGGTCGGCCTTGGTGATGGTGGTATAGACGCGAAAACCCTTGCTGTAGACCTCATCCGGGTAGCGCTCAAACAGCATTTGCCTGACCATTTCGGCGGCATATTCGGCGTGCACCGCGAATTCACTGGTGTTGCGCTTGAGGTTAAGCGGCGCTTTTTGCGCCTCGGCGTACTGGGCGTCGGTGAGGTGCCCCAATTCGTGCATGCGCCGCAGCACGTAAAGTTGGCGCAATTTGGCGCGTTTGGGATTGACCACCGGGTTGAAACTGGAGGGCGCCTTGGGCAGGCCGGCCAGCATGGCCGCCTCGGCCGGGACGATGTCCTTGAGGTTTTTGCCGTAATAGACCTGCGCGGCCGAGGCAAAGCCGTAGGCGCGCTGGCCCAGGTAGATCTGGTTGATGTAAATCTCGAGGATCTGGTCCTTGCTGAGGCTCGCCTCGATCTTGAAGGCGAGCATCGCCTCGTAGGCCTTGCGCGTGATGGTTTTCTCGCTGGAGAGGAAAAAGTTCCTCGCCACCTGCATGGTGATGGTCGATGCTCCCTGGCGTTTCCCGCCGCCGGCGAGATTCGAGTACGCGGCCCGCAGCACGCCGAGGATATCGACGCCGGCATGCTGGTAAAACCTGTCGTCCTCGGCGGCCAGGATGGCTTGTTTCATCAGCACCGGGACTTCGGCGATCTGCACCACGGCGCGCCGTTCTTCGCCGAACTCCCCGATCAGGACGCCATCGGCCGAATAAATGCGCAGGGGGATTTTCGGCTGGTAATCGGTCAGTACGTCAATGGACGGCAGGTTGGGGAAGAGCAGCAGCAGGACAAAGGCCAGCACTGCCGTGCCAAGGACGGCCAGGCCGGCAAGCAACACGAAGGGAAAGGCCAGCAGGCGCAGCCACAAGGGCAAACGGCTGGGGGCGGAGGACGGGGGGCGCGTCATTTAAGGG
>Ga0194061_1000473_pt1 | contig 24522 bp, 20 predicted proteins | sample SepL2221m_MetaG_FD_163423 | JGI IMG/M metagenome (GOLD analysis project Ga0194061, IMG submission 163423) | Anoxic zone freshwater microbial communities from boreal shield lake in IISD Experimental Lakes Area, Ontario, Canada - Sep2016-L224-21m | ecosystem: Environmental > Aquatic > Freshwater >... | reverse complement strand
CAGTACCATCAGCAGCGGCAGGGTGTAGATCAGCACTCCGCTCAGTGCCATGAAGCGCTCTCCGATGACGAATGTAACGGCAATGTTGAAGACCAGTACCGACAGGTAGAGCAGCGGCCCCAGCAGCGATCGGAACGGCAGGTTAAAAGCACCGGCCGGGGTGTCGTTGCAGCGGCGGGCGTCGATCAGTTGAAATGCGGCAACCAGACAGAAGCTGGTCAGCAGCCAGCCGCCGTAGTTTGAGAGCGGTACACCGAAATGAATGCCCGGTTCACGGTAGCCGTAAATCTGTCCCAGAAACCAGCGGTTACCCTGCAGGGCAACCGGATCGATGACGATGTCGAGAAAGGTCTGCAGAAAGGCACCCAGCACAAGGGCCGCGGTCGAGCGACGTATGCGGCGTGTTTCAAGCGTTGCCAGGTTCCAGCGCCAGGCTTTGAGCGGCGAGAGGATGAACAGGGCGGTAGCGTAGCTGCAGTAGGCCAGAAAGACATAGGAGAGCGAGTCAAAGAAAGGGACCCCGGCTACCCATAATTCGCGGCTGCTGGTTTTATCGATGTAATAGTACCAGCCGTAGGGAAAACCGGTGTTGATTGAAAGCCATTCGGAACCAAAGGCGATCAGATAGCCGACCAGCGTAAAGGCCGCCGTCCTGCGCCAGCCGACATGCGGCACACAGGCCAGCAGGAAGGCTCCAAAAAAAGCGAATACATAGGGACGCATGGTAACGGTCCCTACGGCGATGTCAAAAAAATCTGCCATACTGCGCATCCCTTTCCTAGTGGGATCAGAGTGGGACAACCTACCCGAAAGCCTTGCAAAACACAAGATGCCTCTTAAACATCCTTTCACTCCGGGGAACCATTCTATGAGTATGAAGCTGTCACCGCTGATAACAGAAGTCCACTTTCCACCGATTTCCGAGGTCAAACGCTGGTTGGCTGAACGCCCCACCGATGGAAGGGAGCTGATCGACCTGTGCCAGGCGATCCCTGATTATCCTCCTTCGGCCGCGTTGACCGTTCATCTGACGGGACTGCTGGATGATCCGCTGATGTCGCGCTATTCGCCCGATGAAGGGCTGACTGAAGTCCTTGACGCAGTTTGCAGCTACTACGGGCGACGTTACGGAGCATTGCTGAATTCTACGGAAATCTGCATGACCATCGGCGCAAGCCAGGCTTTCTGGCTGGCAATGGTGACCCTCTGCCGCGCCGGGGACGAGGTGGTCGTGCAGGTGCCCTACTATTTCGACCACCAGATGGGACTCGATATCCTCGGCATTCGCACCGTTCACGCGCCGTTCGTGGAGGCCGACAACGGAATCCCCTCACCAGCGACCATCGAAAAACTGATTACCGCTAAAACGCGGGCCATACTGGTGACCACCCCCAGCAATCCCACCGGGGCTGTCACGCCGCCGGATACCATCCGGGAGTTATTCGAGATTGCCCGTCGGCACGGCATTGCCCTGATCCTCGACGAGACCTACCACGAGTTTATTCCCGGCGGTACCCGTCCCCATGACCTGTTCGGCATCCCATGTTGGGGCGACCATTTCGTCCACATCGCCTCTTTTGGCAAAACCTACGCGCTGACCGGCTATCGTGCCGGGGCACTGGTCGCGTCAGCAGCATTCATCCATCACGCCCTCAAGGCCCAGGACAGCATGGCGGTCTGCCAACCGCGCATTACCCAACAAGCGGTCAGGTACGGTATGGTACATCTTGACGGGTGGGTGCAGGAGAACCGCGATATGATGACACGTCGGCACGAATTGTTCCGTGACGAGTTCGTCAAAGGGGGCAACAAATTCCATCTGGCGGCTAGTGGTTCGTTCTTCGCCTGGGTGCGTCATCCGTTTGCAGGAGCCAGCGGGCGGCAGGTGGCGAAACGACTGGTGGATGAATATGCACTGCTGACACTGCCGGGGGAGGTCTTCGGTCCCGGCCTGGAAGGTTACCTGCGTCTCGCCTTCGGAAATATCCGTGAAGAGGCGATTCCAGAAGCTGTTGCGCATTTCAGGGAGGCGTTGTCCTGACCTGTTTCGCAGTCCGTTGCCCGTGAAAATTGCCATTTTCGGCAAAAGCGTGTATACGTCTACGGTTATAAAAAAACTATCAGACGCACGTTCACGACGATTGGTGCATCACAGGAAGGAAGCAGATACAATGGTTCGGAAAAGGAAACATGTCAGCATAAATTCTCCCGGTTTGACGGAACTCCCCCCCCTGCCGCTGGACGTGCCGGGGCTTATCGAAGATTACCGGCGTTATTTCACCCACAATCTTGGTCAGAACAAGTATTGCCACGCGGTCAGCTATTATTACAAAGCGCTGGCTCTTACCGTGCGCGACCGCCTGATGGAGCGCTGGAAAAAAACCCGCTACAGCTACGTCGAGACCGACTGCAAACGTGGTTACTACCTGTCGCTGGAATTTCTGATGGGGCGTTCGCTCGGCAACGCCATGCTCAACCTCGGGATCACCGACGCCGCCTCGCAGGCGATGCACGACCTGGGGATCAAACTGGAAGAACTGGCAGAATCTGAAATCGATGCGGGACTCGGTAATGGTGGTCTGGGGAGGCTGGCGGCCTGTTTCCTGGATAGCTGCGCCACCCTGCGGTTGCCGGTGATGGGGTATGGCATTCGCTACGAGTACGGCATGTTCCGCCAGCGGATCGTCGATGGCCGGCAGATCGAGGAGCCGGATCACTGGCTGCGCGACGGCAATCCCTGGGAACAGGAACGCCCCGAATTTACCCAGCGGGTACGGTTCGGCGGCCGCAGCGAGCATTACCGTACAGAAAACGGAGAACGCCGCGTCCACTGGATTGAGACACGCGATGTGCTGGCGGTCCCCTATGACATTCCAATTCCCGGTTATCGCAATGGTACGGTCAACACGTTGCGCCTCTGGAAAGCCGCCGCCACTGATGCCTTCGATCTGGGGGAGTTCAACGCCGGTGATTACGCCGAGTCGGTGGCCACCAAGAACGAAGCTGAAAATATCACCATGGTGCTCTACCCGAACGATGCCAGTGAAAACGGCAAGGTGCTGCGCCTGCGCCAGCAGTATTTCCTGGCATCCGCCAGCCTGCAGGACGTCATTGATCGCTGGATGTTTGTCCGCAAAGGTGACTTCAGCGAATTTGCCGCCAAGAACTGTTTCCAGTTGAACGATACCCATCCCAGCTGCGCTGTACCAGAGTTGATGCGGATCCTGATGGACGAAAATGGCATGGGGTGGGAGCGGGCCTGGGACATCACCTGCCGGACGATGGCCTACACCAACCACACGCTGCTGCCCGAGGCACTTGAACGATGGCCCGTGCCACTCTTTGGGCTACTCCTGCCGCGGACCCTGGAGATTATTCTCGAGATAAACGCCCGCTTCCTGGCAGAGGTTTCCAGTCATTGGCCAGGCGACACCGCCCGCCTGAAACGGATGTCGATAATCGAGGAGGGGACCGTACCGCAGATCCGCATGGCCTATCTGGCCATCGTGGGAAGCTTTTCGGTAAACGGTGTGGCCGCCCTGCATTCACAACTGCTGGCCGACGGCCTGTTCCGCGATTTTTACGAGCTGTGGCCGCACAAATTCAATAACAAAACCAACGGCGTCACACCCCGCCGCTGGATCGCCCGCTGCAATCCGGGTCTTAGTCGTCTGGTCAGCGAAAAAATCGGCGATGGGTGGGTGGCCGAACTTCAGCAGATCGGCAAAATTGCTCCCTTTGCAGAAGACTCTGCCTTTCGTCAACGCTGGCATGAGGTCAAACAAGCCAACAAAGAGCGACTGAGCGCCCTGGTCGAAGCCCAGTGCGGCGTCACCTTTAACCCCTCCAGCCTGTTCGACGTCCAGGTGAAGCGGATCCACGAATACAAACGACAACTGCTGAACACGCTGCACGTCATTCACCTCTATGACCGGATAAAACGGGGGGATACCGCAGGCTGGACCAACCGCTGTGTGCTGATCGGCGGCAAGGCGGCTCCCGGTTACGCCATGGCCAAACTGATCATCAAGCTGATCAACAACGTTGCGCGGGTCATCAATGCCGACCCGCAGGTCGGTGACCTGCTCAGGGTGGCGTTTTTGCCCAATTACAGCGTCACTGCCATGGAGGTGATCTGCCCGGGTACCGACCTGTCGGAACAGCTTTCCACCGCCGGCAAGGAGGCCTCCGGAACCGGGAACATGAAGTTCATGATGAACGGCTCCCTGACCATCGGCACACTGGACGGAGCCAACATCGAAATTCGCGAAGAGGTGGGGGACGACAACTTCTTCATGTTTGGCCTGACAACGGAGGAGGTGGAAGCGCTGCGCTGGAAGTACGATCCCCGCTCGATCATCGCCCTTGACAGTGATCTGCAGCGGGTAATGAACCTGCTCAGAAGCGGCCATTTCAACCTGTTTGAAGGGGGTCTGTTCGACCCGATCATCAAATCCATCACCAGTTCCCAGGATCCCTGGATGGTTGCAGCAGACTTCCGCAGCTTCGTCGATGCTCAGCAGCGGGTGGCAACGGCATATCGGGATCGTGAACACTGGACGCGCATGAGCATCATCAATACGGCCTGCAGCGGAAAATTTTCGACCGACAGGACGATCAGGGACTACAACGACGACATCTGGCATCTGCAGCCGATGCCGACCGGTGCATAGCCGGAAACGGTGCTGAAGCGGATGATGAATGCACGCTAAAACGCGACGTGCGACAGATCCTGCAGAAAAAAACAGGTGCAATTTTTTCCGGAATTAGGGTACTATTCGGGAGTTAATGAGAACCGGCTTTTTGAACTTATAATTTTACTGCGTCGTCGGGAGATACCAATTGGCTGCCACTGAAAGAAGTTTCATCGAAAATGTCTGGGATTTTTTCTGCTCTCTCAAGCTTACCCTGTTCCTGCTGATATCGCTGGCGTTGACCTCAATCATCGGTACCGTGCTGCCCCAGGGACAAATCCCCCCTGAGTACGTTGCTCAGATCAGCCCGACCAAGCTGCAGATTTACTCGAAGCTCGGTTTTTTCGACATGTACCATTCGGTCTGGTTCATCTCGCTGCTCTACATTTTCAGCCTCAACCTGGTCTCCTGCTCAATCAAGCGCCTGCCACACGTATTTACCTTCGTGAGCCAGCCAGCACTGATCCTGGCGGAGTCGATGCGCAACTCGTTCTCCCTAAAGAAGGAGCTTACCTTTTCAACTCCGCTCGACACTGCCCGCCAGTCGCTGGCCGAATTTCTCGGCAAGGAGTTCAGCACGCCGGTAATTACCGAGCATAACGGCGATTACCATCTGTTTGCCCAAAAGAACGCCTGGTGCCGGTTGGGGGTCTATGTTGTTCATTTCAGTATTCTGGTGATTTTTGTCGGTGCGATTATCGGATCTTTGGCCGGCTACAAAGGTTATGTCAACATCGTGGAAGGAACCGCCATCAACACGGTGGAAGGACGTAACGGCAAGCCGATTCCGCTTGGGTTCGAGGTGCTCTGCGAAAAGTTCAGCGTTGAGTTTTATTCCACTGGCGCCCCGAAAGAGTTCCGCAGTATTCTGTCAGTGTTTGAGAACGGTCGCCCGGTCCCCGGCTATTCCAAAGTCAAAGTAATTGTAAATGACCCCTTGACCTACAAGGGTATAACGTTCTACCAGTCAAGCTACGGCCAGGCCAACGAAGGGAGTGAACATTTCATCACGGTCACCCCCCGTGGTAGCGGTACCACCGAGCGTCTGGCGGTTCGCGATGGTGTTCCGGTGACCCTTAAGGACGGGACCGTGTTCAAGCTTCTGGAGGCCACACAGGAGGTCCGTCAATTTGCCCCCGGGTTCTCCGGTCCGGCCGCGCGAATCGAAGTTACCAGAGTCGGGGCTGCTCCGCAGACGTTCATCGCCTTCAAAGATTTCCCCGAAATGAATGCCCAGCGGGGCGATGCGCTGATATTCGGCTATGATGGCACCAACGCCAAAATGTACACCGGCCTGCAGGTTGCCAAGGACCCTGGTGTGTGGACCGTCTGGGTTGGCTGTGCCCTGATGGTGGTCGGTCTATACATTGCATTTTTCCTGTCACATAAGCGTGTCTGGATAGTTGTTTCAAAAGGGCATGCCAGAATGTACGGCAATGCCAACAAAAATCAGGCCGCCTTTGAGATGCAGTTTGAGTCGATTTCTGAAAAATTCCAGCAATTAAAAATTTAGCGGAGGATGCTTATCCATGAATAGTTCCATGCTGTTTAATGTCACGACAATTGCCTATATGGTTTCGATGGTGGTGTTTTTTGCCTTTCTGGCAAGTAAAAACAAGACGGTCGGTATTGTGGGGAGCTACATCGCCTATCTTGGCCTTGCAGTCCAGACGGTTGCCATCGGCCTGCGCTGGAAGGAGTCATATGACATGGGGGTAGGGCATGCGCCCATGTCAAACCTGTACGAGTCGATCGTTTTCTTCACCTGGACGATCATTCTGATTTTTGCCTACATCGATCTGCGCTACAAATACCGGGTTATAGGAGCCTTTGTCGTCCCCTTTGCACTGCTCGGCATGGCCTGGGCCCAACTCGGCATGAATACCGGCATTGAACCGCTGGTGCCGGCGCTGCAGAGCAACTGGCTGCTGTATCACGTCATCACCTGTTTCCTCGGCTATGCCGCCTTTGCCGTGGCGTGCGGCATTTCCATGATGTACCTCATCAAGGCAACCATTGAAGGTAACAATCCGGACTCCCAGGCCGGCGGTCTGATGGCGATGTTTCCACCCATCAGAGTTCTGGACGATCTGAACTACCGTTCCATCATGATCGGCTTTCCGCTTCTGACACTCGGCATCATCACCGGTGCCGCCTGGGCCAATTATGCCTGGGGAACCTACTGGAGCTGGGATCCCAAGGAAACCTGGTCGCTGATCGTCTGGTTCGTGTACGCAGCCTTTCTGCATGCCCGTTTTACCAGGGGATGGGCCGGAAAACGGGCCGCCTGGCTGTCGGTGATCGGTTTTGCCGCCACCATTTTCTGCTACCTAGGAGTTAATCTGTTCCTTTCGGGTTTGCACAGCTACGGCGGATCGAAAATGTAATGGCACGGACAGTCGCGTGATTCCGGCCAATAACAGAACCACCTGTCTGACAGTGGCGCTGGTGCTGGCGCTGTTGGGCGGTCTGCTTGCAGTCAGGGGGCGAGACGCGGGCGCAGCTTCGGGTGGTGTCGGTTGCGCCTGTCACCCCAGCAAAGCCGAGAAGCAGTTTGTTCATCGGCCGGTAAAAGATGATGAATGTCCTTCATGTCATAAGCCGTCTGACAAAAAACACCCGAAATACAAGAAAGAAGCGTTTACGACGGTAACCCGGGGAAAGAACTCGCTCTGCAACGACTGCCACGAGCGTAAAGATACGAAGAAGCACGTTCATCCGCCGGTTGCTTCCGGAGATTGCGTGGATTGTCACGACCCGCACCAGAGCGATCACAAATACCAGTTGCGCGAAAAAAGTGAAACGCTTTGCCTTACCTGCCACGATAAGGCCAAGCTGGACAGGAAGTATCCCCACTCGCCAATCGTGGCCGGAAAATGCCTCGGCTGTCATGACCCGCACCAGTCAGACAATAAGCACCTGGTGCGTGTTGAAGGAAAAGGGCTCTGCTTCATGTGCCACAACAAGGCCCAGTTCAGCGGTAAGGTTGTCCATCCGCCGGTCGCCTCCGGTGACTGCTCCGCCTGTCACGAGCCGCACGGGACACAGTTTCCTCACCTGCTGAAAAGGAAATACCCCGAGGAATTTTATGCCTCGTTCAGCAAAGAAGAGTACGCACTCTGTTTCGAGTGTCACGACAGCGGCGCTCTAGACGAAAAACTGACCGGCATGGCGACTAAATTTCGCAATGGCAACAATAATCTGCATTACATCCATGTCAACAAACTGGAAAAAGGGCGATCGTGCAAAGTGTGTCACGACCCGCACGCGTCCAATCAGTCGAGACTTATTTCCAGCAAGGTCAGCGGATTCGGACGCTGGAGAATTCCGGTGCGATATTCGACCGGCGGCGACGGCGGAACCTGTGTTGTCGGCTGCCATAAGCCAAAATCGTATAATCGGGTCAATGCGGTGCAAAACCCGTGAGGAACAGAGTCATGTTGAGGCGAACGATACTCGCCATAATTTTTCTGCTGCAGTTTTCGATTTCAACGTGTCTAGCCGCCGTGGACTTCATCTATCCTGCACCGAATTCGTTTGTTTCAAAATCAAATCACCTGATTTTCAAGATCAATCAGATTGATATAACCGCAATCCGCATAACCCATAACGGGGTTGCCGGGGAGCCGATTGACGTCGGTTTGCCGGAGTACCGCAAGCTGTTCCAGGATTTTTTCATCGCCCAAACCTTGTGGGACAACGGCCGTAACGACGTGATTGTCGACGTTTACAAGGGTGCTCAGAAAATTGAATCAGCCCCATTGTCGATCTATTTCATCCCACCGGGGAGCCTGCAGAAGGCACCGCCGGAGTTTTCACCGATTGTCATGCACACAGCTGCCCGGGAAGCTCTCTGTCAATCGTGCCACAACATGAACCCCTCCCCGGTTCAGATGAACAGCAGCATCGAGAAAAATAACCCCTGCTTTGGCTGCCACAAAAAAATGCTGGTGCAGAAATACGTGCACGGTCCCGTGGGCACCTATTCCTGCGGTTACTGTCACGCCAGCAAGGGGAATCCTAAACATGCCGTACCGAAAACCGGCGCCGGACTCTGTTACGAATGTCATGCGGATATGTCTACCCAACTCAAAAAACAGGCCTTTGTCCACGGACCGGTAGAAGCCGGGATGTGTGACGCCTGCCATGATCCCCACGGCAGCTCATACGAGTCGCAACTGCGTGCTCCGATCAATGAAGTCTGTCTATCGTGCCACGGACACATCAGAAATCAGGTGCACATCATCAGGATTTCGTCAGGTGGAGGACACCCTTTGAAGGGGGGTATAGATCCTGCTAAGAAAGGATCGGGCAGGGAAATGAGCTGCATATCATGCCACAGTCCTCATGGAGGAGCCGTACGCTACTTCTTTGTCAACAAGGCGGAAGACAGAATGCAATTATGTCAGATGTGTCACAATAAATAGGCCGAATGAGGGATGATGCTATGAAAAGGGTGACCACGCTGCTGTTGATCGGTGCAGTGATGATGGTGTTCATATCGTCTTGTGCGACGACGGCCCCGCAAGTGCAACCAACGAGGAGATATACCTGGCCACGCAGTTCCGATGAGCCGAGGATTGAATGGCTTGGTATTTTTGCCTCAGACAAACAACTGAGAACTGCGGCACCCAAAGTTCTTTCCTTGCTGATTGGAGAGGAAAACAGCATTAAGCTGGAGCGACCGATAGGAGTCACTGCCAATTCAAAGGGAACTGTTTTTGTGAGTGAGCATTCCAGGGGGCGCTTCGTGGAGTTTAATTTTCGCGAGAAGGATGTCCGCCCGGTCCTGGATGCAGATACGGCACAGTCAATTGCCACGCCGTTTGCGCTTTCTGTCGATGCGGAAGATAACCTGTACGTCTCCGACGACTTCAAAAGGAAAATACATGTCATTTCACCGGAGAGAAAAATCATTAAGGTTATTGACCTGTCAGCAACAGTTGGCGGGATTGGTTTTTTTACCGTTGACAAGAAACGTAAACGCCTTGTAGTTCCCGATTTCGTACTCCACAAGGTGGTTGTTTTGACGTTGGATGGGCGGCTGCTTTTTACCATCGGCGGCAAGGGGAGTGGTGATGGACAAATGAATCGTCCCAATGCGGTTGCCGTTGAAAAGGATGGCAGCATTGTTGTTGCCGAAACGTTTAATGCGCGCGTGCAGAGGTTTACCGCCGACGGCGCATTCATAAACAAATTCGGCAAGCGTGGGGATGCTGAGGGTGAGTTTGGATTGATCAAAGGGATTGCAGTGGACAGCGAGGATCATATCTATGTTACCGATGCCAGGCTAAACAGGGTAACCATCTTCTCAAAGGATGGCGTAGGATTGATGACGTTTGGCGACGCATACCCCCAGGGGTCGAAATCGGCAACCGTTCTTGGGATTGGTGGGTTCAACGGGCTGCAGTCAATCTATATTGACGAAGAAGACAGGATTTATATCAGTGACCAGTACAACAATAGTATCCAGATATTCCAATACCTGAATAAGGATTATCTGAAAATGTACCCCCTGTCCGGGCCAGCCAGAAGCTTGTTGTAAAAAGGGGGGACAGCATACGTGTGGCCAACAAAGCGATTTGCCAAGATTCGTACGTGATATAACTTTGTAAGGTAGGGCGCAAAGAGTGCGTGCTATATGTAATTACCTTGAATTGTTGGTTGTTTTAGTTTTTTCGGCGTTGGCACGATGCCTGCTAATTAAATCGTCGAAAACTTAGTTTTAAATAGACAAATGTACTTGTAGACGTTACATTCTTGCATGATATTTTACGAAGGAAAGGAAGGTAGCTCCATGAAATCAGTTGTTTTATCTCTGGTAGTAGTTGTGTTCAGCACATCAGTGGCTTGTGCGGGAAGTATTGTTTTCTCAAAACACAATCTTTCGAGCACATCATCGGCTGGCGGGATTTATTCCACTCAAACCACGCAGGTGTGCGTGTTCTGTCACACCCCGCATAATGCAGTGTATAATAGGCTGCTCTGGAATCGGTCGATCCCAACTACTACATTCAAAATGTTTACGTCGACCAATTTTGGGGGTGCTGCCGGAAGCAACCTCAAAACCATTCTGATGGCATCGTTGCTGGACACCAACAGTACCTCCTATATGTGCCTCTCCTGTCATGACAGGTCTGCGGCTCAGTTGGTCAGCGATATGGGGACGTCGAACGGTGGCGTAACGGCAGCTTTAGTCGGAAATACAGCCAGCTGGCCCACGTACCAGATTACAAACACAGGCGGCGGCGCAGGTGATAGAAGCTTGACTGACGATCACCCGATCGGTTTCAGTTATGGTGAAGCAGTAGCTGCTGTGGTAACTGTGACTCCGAGTCCTCTAAAAGCGCTAGCGGCAGTAACACCGGTGCTCGGTACGGGTGCTTTCTTCTCCAACTCGGCGGGAAAAACAGATGCAATGGAGTGTGCAACCTGTCATATGACGCACGATAATGATAACGGCTATTTCCTACGAATATCTAATAGCGGTTCTCAGCTTTGCCTGGCATGCCATATTAAGTAAGTTTTTAGTAGTTGCTAAATAACAATCATGGGGGGATGAGCATCTTGCTTATCCCCCCTTCTGATATTCACTGTCTGTGCCTTCTCGGTATCTTCTCAGTTATATGACTGATTTCCCCATATCAACGTTATTATCTATTCTCTTCGCACTGGATCTACGAATGCAACGTGTAGCTAAACTTTTTGGCATGGTCTGTCTGACAGCGATCATTTCAGCGTGCAGTAGCGGGCTACAACCGTCGCAACAGAGCGCGCAACGTTTTTTTTGGCCCCCGCTACCGGATCGTCCGCGCATTGAATGGCTGAAACAGTACCGTAGCGATCTGGATATCGAGAAAACCGGTTGGCAACTCTTCAAGGAGTCGCTCATTGGAGAGGACAGGCCTGTTGCGCTGAGTAAACCTGTTGAAGTGAAAATTGACAGTGCCCGAAAACGGCTTTTTGTATCAGACGTTGGGCGTGCTGCCGTGTACGTGTTTGACGAAGTACAGCATGAAATGCGTACGCTGAAAGGTTCAGATCCTGAAATTAGCTATCCGTTGAACATCGCATTCGATTCTGCAGGCTCAATCCATGTTCTTGATCGTCGTGCGCAAGCGATCCTGGTCTTTGACAAGGATGAGCATTTTATTCGTTCGATAAACCTGGCCGCGATTACGACGAAACCGCTGGCCATGACCATTGATGTGCAAAATAACCATGTATTGGTGTCAGATGGTCATGAGCACTCAATACACGTACTTACTATGGAAGGCAAAAAACTATTCAGTTTCGGAGGAGTGGGTGATGCTCCGGGATTTTTTAATATGCCGATATCACTTGCCACAAATACATCAGGGGCCATTATTGTTGCCGACGCATTCAATGCACGGATACAAATATTTGATAAACAAGGAATATTCAAAAACACATTCGGGATACGTGGCGATGGACCGGGAGAGTTTCAGCTTATAAAATCAGTGGCACTGGATTCTGATAATAATATTTATGTTGTTGACAGCAAGAGTCACACAATTAAAATTTTTAATTTTGGCGGTGATCTGTTACTGGAACTGGGCGGATTTTATATGATTTCCGGTGGCGGTAAAATGTCACAGGGGGGGTTTGCCGTGCCTGTTGCCATAGATATTGACTCCAATGACATGATGGCCGTTGCGGATCAGTTGAATAGCCGCGTGCAGATATTCCGGTACCTGTCTGACGCCTATTTTCGAGAATACCCTGTCCCAGGTTACGTAAAACCCAGGTGATTAATATAGCCCGTATTAAGGCTAAACACGAGGAACGTCCGCTATTTGACAGTACCTCGTTAAATAGACTGTTGTGTGCATATCTGAATATCCGGCAATGCCGTTATCTGGGCACGGTGGAATCGAAGTGACGTAGAAAGATTCACATTGTCAGTAGGTCTGATTTTTGCAGTAATTCCGCAGTAGTGCTGTTCAATAACCCAGGTATAGTAAGGCGCTCGCCATTACCATGCGATATTCCCCGCATCTCGTACATCGACTTTTCTCCCTGGTGGTTGGCATCTCCAGCGTGTTCATACTCTGCTCCCCGCCAGATGTATCTGCCGGATTACAGGCATCTGCTGAAGTCAAATATGACAATTACGATGCGAAAAACAATGAAAATATACATATATCATCGCATTCTCTCGCTCATAAATATTCACTTATGTACAACAAACACGACGAAATTATCAGTAAAAGATTTGGCTATTACAATATTTCTATCGGGTATGAGTGGGGGGCATTTACTACATCCACGTCTTCCAATGTCGGCGGTTATGAAGATGTGCGGCAGACACGGGGCCATATCAAGTTTAGCGGAGATGTAGAAATCAATCCGAGGGAATTGCCACTCAGGCTGACATTATATAGCCGGGATATGAATGCACTGCAGTTTGCAACGGTTAACTCAATCGTGAGTGACCGTAACTTTACGAACGGCTCCAGCAATTTTTCTAATCCTGCGATGGTGAGCGGAATTAATGGGGGCGTCAACATTGAATCCGGAGCTACCCTGATCTTTGGTGTAAAAAACGGCATGACCAATGGATATGTTGAAGTATTACGGCACATTCCGATGCTCCTGGTTGACTTTAAAGACAATATTGTCAAGGATTATCAGAGCGATGCACCTGTCGACAATCGCCTTACCCGGCTAGCATTTGTGAGCCTTAACAAGAAAGATAACTGGTTTCATTATAGCGTTACCCAATTTACTGACCATATCAATCCGTCCCAGAATTACAAGGAAACTCAGTATCGGCTCGGGATGATCGATCATATGCAACAGAGGCGTTGGGTTGATTTTTCAAATTGGATTTCAGTTTCTACGGATGCTTCCTACACCAAAACCATCTCAACTGACAACCTAAAAGAAAGTGCTAATGTATTTGATTTTAATCTTTTTGCGAGTGCCCGAAGATCAACATGGGACGCAAGCGCGTATAATAACATTAACAGAACCATGAACGATTCAGGACGCTTGTCCTATCGGACGACCGTGCCTCTGTACATTTCCGGCACATTCAGCCCTGACAGTAGTTGGAGCACACGATTAAACTACGCTTCAGCTGTTCAACGCACAACAACAAGTGTCTCAAAGTTTGATGATATGTTAGTGTCGTACAGCATTGAAACGTTCAAGCGTGCATTGTTCAGACTAACTCAAACATTATCATTTGAATCGGCAACATTAGACAGTAAAAGAAACATATACTTGAGGGGCGGGCTTGAGAGTTCGAGCAGCAGTAAATTTTCGAGAGATTTGTCGATTGCCTCTTCGTATTTCATAACGTACACCAATTCTAGTGCAGATTATGGCGGCGACAACAGACAGTTAAGTCACAACTTGACATTGTCAGCCAACTACAGATCCTCTAATACGTTGTACTTTCAATATAAACAGACGGCCGAGCTTACTAACGGGTACGCGGCGGCGCTTAGATCGGGCTTCTCTGATGTTACGGTACTGACCCCTCAGGCAGGTTCTTTAACGAACGGTGACGCGTTAAAAGAGCATACATTTAGGACGACGTCATCGTTATCCGCAGGGTGGAATCCGAGCCCTCGTCTGACGTCAACCATTAGTGGAGATTTTGACTATTCTTCTTCGTCACATACCTCAGCTTCAACAAAGGCCACGCTGTCGCAGAAAGTCGGTTATAACACTCCAATATTTAAGGCCGACTTGGCAAACAGTTTTTCCTATGAAAAAGGTGAAGATAACGCTGAAGTGACGCGTTCCTACGCAGGCGGCGCATCGATAAGCTATACGGCCACCAGACAGCTAACCGGTTCCCTGGCGGGTTCATATGCAAGAACTTTTTCCAGAAATCCGACAGAAGATTATAGTTTCAACGAGGCCATCTCGTACAGCATGCGAAAATCAAGCGGTGTCTCGGGGAGGTTATTTGATATAAACCAGAGTGCCAGCTATCGTGCAACACTCTCCTCAATAACAAGCACTTCCGTGAGGCCGCGCGAAACAAAGTTTACACTGGGTGTAAAATACTATCCGTTTCGTCAGCTTACGTTAGGTGCCGGTGGAGCATATACATTTTATTCAAAATATGAAAGCAGCCTTTCCTACTATGGGCAACTTGCTATTGATTTCAGGTTGTTACAGGCATCAATCGATTACACGGTTGGAACCCGAAAGTCGGATGGGTATCTTGAAAAGAGATTAACCGCAACAGTCAAAAAACAATTTTAACCTGACCGCATACTTTGCAATTACCGGGACTCCCCGGTTTTTTTATATCTGGAGTAGTATGACCCACATTTCGATTATTATTCCGGTGAGACGCGGCGGCAAGGTTTTGGCACTGCATGCTTTGAAGCTGCGGAACCAGGAACACCTGACGCAATTCGAGATTCTTGTTGCAGAAGGTAGTGCTCCCAGTCGCCAGCGCAATCTTGCCGCGGCTGCAGCCACAGGTGAGGTACTTTATTTTCTTGACGATGATTCGATGATTTCTGACCAGTCACTATGCATCTGCCTGCGGGCTTTTGAAGATGAAAATGTGGCGGTTGCCGGTGGACCGTCACTGACACCGGACGACAGTCCGCCACTGCAGCAGTTATTTGGGCTGGCGTTACAATCACGGTTTGGCTCCGGCGCCATGCGGTTCCGTTACCAGTCGTCGGGGGTAACCCGTCTGACGTCCGAGCGGGAGCTGATTCTGTGCAACCTGGCGATTCGCCGCTCTGTTTTTCAGGATATGGGTGGCTTTGATGAGAGGCTCTATCCCAATGAAGAGAACGAGTTGCTGGAGAGGATTGTCGCAGCTGGTCATACGGTGCTTCATAATCCCGATATGACGGTTACCCGAAACCAGCGTCCAACGTTACAGGCTTTCATACGGCAGATGTTCGGCTATGGCCGCGGCAGGGCGCAGCAGTTACTGCTGTCCGGAAAAAGCCCCGTGATCAGCTTTGTTCCATTGTTTTTCCTCGTCTATGTCGCTTTTCTCCCTTTTCTACCAGCCCAGAATTTTCTGTCAGCATTACCGCTCTGTCTCTATAGTATACTCGATGTAGCATTTACTATTCTGGCACTCTGTACATCGGGCAGGTTCGTGGCAATGGGCCTGACCATACTTTTTCCGATTATGCACCTTGCCAACGGCTTCGGTCTGTTGTACGGTCTCGTGCGTGGCAAGCCTTTGCGGCGTAGTGATGAGTCGATAACAGTGAGATGTATTAAGGCCTTTGATCAGGCCGAGTGGTGAATACAATTAATGAAATCGAAACGTTAGGGCGGGAATACATCCGAATGATGAGGTTTTTTGTGAAATTCAGTATTGTCGTGCCGATATTCAACGAGCAGGAAAACATCCCTGAATTATACGCCGCGATAACATCTTCCCTGGATGGACATTATTCAGCGGATTATGAAATGATCATGGTTGACGACGGTTCCGGTGATAATTCGTATAGCATCCTCCAACAACTGGCCCGACAGGACGAGCGTGTTAAGGTTATCCGTTTTCGTAGAAATTTTGGCCAGACAGCGGCCATGTCTGCCGGATTCAATGCTGCATCAGGTGCGGTTATCATTCCGATGGACGGCGACCTGCAGAATGATCCGAAGGATATCCCGCGCTTGATCGAAAAACTCGAAGAGGGGTACGATGTTGTCTCGGGATGGCGTCGGGATCGCAAAGACACTCTCATCTCCCGTAAAATCCCGTCAATGCTGGCCAATTCGCTCATCTCCTGGTTGACGGGTGTTCATCTGCACGATTATGGCTGTACGCTCAAAGCCTACCGGCGGGAAATCCTCGATGGCATAAATCTGTACGGAGAAATGCACCGTTTCGTACCGGCACTGGCATCCCAGATTGGTGCCAAAGTAACTGAATTGCCGGTGAACCACCTGCCTCGACTGCATGGCACCAGCAATTACGGAATCTCACGTACTCTACGGGTTGTTCTCGACCTGATGACGGTCAAGTTTCTTCTGGCCTATTCTACCAAGCCGATCCAGCTCTTTGGTAAATGGGGAGTCTATACGATTGCCGGTGGTGGTATAAGCGGGCTAATGACTATTTATTTGAAGGTTTTTGAAGGCCTCAGTATGAATCGCAACCCATTGCTGATCCTGACGGCGTTTCTTGTTTTTATGGGGGTACAATTCATTGTTCTTGGATTACTGGGAGAACTCAATTCCAGGACATATTACGAGTCACAAGGCAAACCTATTTATGTTGTCCGGGACAGGATAAACCTTGACTGAAACGCGGCTGTTAGCTTGAAAAGATGCATCCCACCTTCCATAACGATTTCTATAGCGATGCCCAGCTACCAACAGTCCTCGTTCATTGAGGAAGCTGTCCGCTCCGCCCTGGACCAGCAAGGTGTGACAACCGAACTGATAGTGCTGGATCCGGGTTCTACCGATGGCACGCGGGAGTTGCTGCTGTCGTTGAAGGAGGAATATGGTGATCGCCTCGTGCTGCATTTCGCTCCAGACAGCGGTCAGGCTGATGCCGTCAACCGTGGCCTGGCGATGGCACGCGGACGGGTTATGGGTTGGTTAAACTCCGATGACCGGTTGAGGCCGGGCGCCCTCAGCTGTGTTACGAACCTGCTTGATAGCGATCAGCCCCGCTGGCTGTACGGAAGGTGCGGAATTATTGACAGCGGGGGAAAGCCGGTCGGGGCAATGGTAAGCCGGTACAAAGAACTGCGAGGCCGGAGTTTTTCGATACATAAACTTGTAACCGAAAACTTTATTCCCCAGATGGCCGTTTTCTGGAACACGTCAATCTGGGAACGATCGGGAGGCCTGGATCCAAACCGTCACCTCGACATGGACTATGATCTCTGGCTCCGGTATGCACAGATCAGCACACCGATGGTTCTGACAGAACGCCTGGCGGATTTTCGGGTTCATGGTGCGGGAAAGAGCAGTCTGCGTACCATTGAAATGCTTGATATGGCATTTGAAACAGCCCGCCGACACTCAGAGCGGCTCGGGCGACGAGGACAATGGGCGCTATTTATTCACCGGCTGTTTCGTCTGAGAAATAAAATGGCCTTCCGTGTGTTCTCGCTGATGATGAAAAAAACTCCGGACAGGACACTGTGAAAACTAATGCCGGTGAAGCGGCTGCCACGAAAAAAATCAAAATCTCCGTCTGCATGGCGACCTTCAACGGCAAACGGTTCCTGAAACGTCAAATCGATTCAATCCTTTCGCAACTTGCCCCCGACGATGAATTGGTCATCTCCGACGATGGGTCAACAGACGCGACACTCACGATTCTTGCAACGTACAGCGATCCGCGGATACGACTTTTTCACGCTTCATACAAAAGTCCAATCTTCAATTTTGAAAACGCACTGAAGCATGCGAAAGGTGACGTCATCTGCCTTTCTGACCAGGATGACATCTGGTTGGATAACAAACTGGAGGTGGTTCGGGACTATTTTATGCGGAACCGCTTCGGGTGTACCCTGATCATGCTTGACGGCATGGTGATACATGAGGATGAATCTCTGCAGTCTGAATCCATCTTCAAGCGGCTTGGAGCCGGTACGGGAATTCTCAAAAATATTTTTAAGAATACCTGGCTTGGCTGCTGTCTGGCCTTTTCCCGTGATCTGCTTGATATTGCCCTGCCGTTTCCCTCCCGGATACCGATGCACGATATGTGGCTCGGACTAATGGCCGAGATTCACGGCCGGGTCGAACTCGTTGCTGTCAAAACGATCCTGTACCGCAAGCATTCGGCGAGCCTGACCGATTTCAGGATTCAGTTCAGGCCGCTGATCCAGATTAGGTGGAGATTTTTTTTAATCCGGCATCTCTTGATCCGCTCATGTGATATCTGGTGCAGCGGCAGTAAAACCTCTCCAGTACGACGTGACACATGATACGGAGTCTTGCTGTCAGTAGCCGCTTGACACCCCCCTTCATTTAAGGTAGCGTACAATGTCCTACCTCAGGACACCGACATTGTCGTCATTATCCCATTTCGTAAGGTTATCCAGGAATGAAAATTACCGCGGTAATTCCGGCCCGCTACGCTTCTACCCGTTTTCCCGGCAAGGCCCTGGCGGAAATCGGTGGCCGGCCCATGATCCAGCACGTATATGAGCGGGCCTCCCGGGCCAGTCTGGTTTCTCGAACGGTCGTAGCCACCGATGACGAACGAATCGCTGATGCCGTCAGGAAGATCGGCGGTGAGGTGATTATGACTTCAGCCTCCCATGCCACCGGCACCGACCGCCTGGCTGAGGTTGCAGCGGGGCTCGATAGTGATATTGTTATCAACGTGCAGGGGGACGAACCGCTGATCGATCCTGGCATGCTCGATCAGGCTTTGAAACCGTTTCTCGATGCCGACGCCCTTCAGATGGGCACCCTCAAGACCCGCATCAAATGCCTGCATGATTTTCTGTCTCCCAACGTCGTCAAAGTTGTGACCGATCTCTCCGGGAATGCCCTCTATTTCTCCCGTTCGCCGCTTCCCTTTTTTCGCGACAAATGGAAAGACCTTAAAGATGAATCGTTCTGTAGTGGCAAGCTGCTCTGTTACAAGCATGTCGGTCTTTACGTCTATCGGCGCGACTTCCTGCTACGCTTTGCGGCGATGCCGCCCGGTTTTCTTGAACTTTCAGAAAAGCTTGAACAGTTGCGCGCCATAGAAAACGGTGTGCGAATCAAGGTCGTAGAAACGGAATTCGAGTCCATCGGAGTGGATACCCCGGAGGACCTGGTCAAGGTTCAGGAACGTTTTCGACAACTTGTAACGCAGCATTCTTAATCGGGAGCAGATACCATGAAAACCAAATTCATCTTTATTACCGGCGGTGTTGTCTCCTCGATCGGCAAGGGGCTGGCGGCCGCATCACTGGGGGCGTTGCTGGAGGCCCGCGGCCTGCGGGTTACCATGCAAAAACTCGACCCGTACATTAATGTCGATCCGGGGACCATGTCACCCTTCCAGCACGGAGAGGTTTTCGTTACCGACGATGGCGCCGAAACCGACCTTGACCTGGGGCATTATGAGCGCTACACCAGCGCACCGCTTTCCAAAAAGAGCAACTTCACTACCGGACAGGTTTACTTCTCGGTAATCACCAAGGAGCGGCGTGGAGATTATCTGGGCGGAACGGTGCAGGTGATTCCGCATATAACCGACGAGATCAAGCTCAAGATAATCGAGAATGCCAAGGGGGCTGACGTTGCCATTGTTGAAGTGGGGGGGACGGTCGGCGATATAGAGTCGCTCCCTTTTCTTGAGGCAATCCGCCAGTTCCGTTTCGACCGCGGGTATGGCAACGTGCTCTACACCCATGTGACGCTGGTGCCGTACATTCGCACGGCGGGGGAACTGAAAACCAAGCCCACCCAGCATTCGGTCATGGAACTGCGCAAAATAGGTATTCAGCCTGATATACTGCTCTGCCGCTGCGAACGCGACCTGCCGCTGGATATGAAGCGCAAGATAGCCCTTTTCTGCAACGTCGGAGAGAAGGATGTAATTCCGGTTGTCGATTCGGAGCATATCTATGCCGTGCCACAGGCGCTCAACAAGGAGCATCTTGATGACCAGGTTGTCGAGAAACTGAATATCTGGACAAAGGCCCCTGACCTGACCCACTGGCAGGATGTGGTGGAAAAACTGCGCCACCCCAGTAACGGCGAGGTTCGCATCGCCATCGTCGGTAAATATGTCAACCTGACCGAGTCCTACAAATCCCTGGCAGAGGCGCTGACCCACGGAGGGATCGGTAACGACTGTCGAGTGTCACTCAAGTACCTGGATGCAGAAAAGCTGGAGTGTGACGGGGCGGAAGGGCATTTTGACGACATCGATGGCATTCTGGTGCCGGGTGGTTTCGGGGAGCGGGGTACCGAGGGGAAAGTGATGGCGATCGAGTACGCCCGCACCCGCAAGATTCCCTTTTTCGGGATCTGCCTCGGGATGCAGATGGCGGTGATCGAATTTGCCCGCAATGTCTGCGGCATCAAGGAGGCCTGTTCCCGCGAGTTCCGGACTGACGGCGGCGAGGCCCTCATTCACCTGATGGAGGAACAGAAGGCGGTCAGCAAAAAAGGGGGCACCATGCGCCTCGGTGCCTATCCCTGTACCGTTTCAAAGGGGACCTTGGCACATGCTGCCTATAATGAAACAGAGATATCCGAGCGACATCGCCACAGATACGAATTCAACAACGCGTTTCGCGACGTTCTGACCGGGAACGGACTGATCCTGTCCGGCGTGTATCGGGAAAAAGACCTGGTAGAAATTGTCGAAATCGCCGATCATCCCTGGTTTCTGGCCTGCCAGTTCCACCCTGAATTTAAATCAAAACCACTGGTGCCGCATCCGCTTTTCAAAGCATTTATCGGATCGTCGCTGGTGCAGAGAGGGACGAGGTAAGCCGGCTCGCCGGGGGAGACGCGAGATGTCACGAGCTTTACCGCTGCTGATTCTGCTCATGCTCATGCCGGTGACGGTTACGGCGGCCAATTTCAAGTTTCAGAAGGTGAAAAGCGGCATTTATGCCGCCATCGCCGAGCCTGGCGGGAAAGCCGCCAGCAACAGCCTGATCATTATTACCAGCTACCAGGTTATTCTGGCCGGATCGCATTTCGTACCGGAAACGACCAAGGAACTCCTCGACTACGTTAAAACGCTGACTCCCATCCCGGTGCGCTACATTATCCTGACCCACCACCACCGCGGTTTCAATTACATCGATTTTGATCTTCCCGCTAATGTCGAGATCATCGCGTCCGGTCCGACCTGGCAGGCCTTGAAGAGCGAGTTCCGCCAGATCAAGAATCAGGTCACCTTTTTTGACCGGGGACTGACCATGAAGCGGGGGGCAACGCTGGTAGTCATGGTGGCAACCGAGCGGGGACACAGCGAGGGAGATACATTCGTATTTCTCCCTGAGGATGGGGTACTGTTCACCTCGGATCTTTTCTTCAACGATGTTGCCGGCTACATGGGAGATGCCTCCTTTCGGGACTGGATTGGTTCACTTGAAATGCTTGCAGCGCTGGATGTGCGCTCTGTCGTGCCTGGCCTGGGCGGGGTAACGACGATGGAGGGTATTCAGCGGTTCCAGTCATTTTTCCGTGACTTCACGACGGAAGTATTGCGTCTCCTCGCAAAAAAACTGGAAGTTGAGGCCGCCAAGCGGGAATTCTCACTGCCGCAGTACGAGAACTTGCCAGGATTCAAGGCTTTCTTCGATGTCAATTTCCGACGGGCTTATAGTGAACTGAAGGAACTGAAATGATCCGTGACGGAATCCGGGTTATCGGTCTCACCGGGGGCATTGCCAGTGGCAAAAGCAGTGTCGCCCGTTTTTTTTTGCAGCGGAAGATACCGGTGATTGACGCTGACCAGCTTGCCCGCGACGCTGTACAACCGGGCAGCCATGCTCTTGAACGCATCGCCGAACTTTTCGGCCCGGCTGTTCTCACCACAGATGGAACACTTGACCGCGCACGCGTGAGGGAGTTGATATTCTGCGACACGGAGAAACGTCGGCAGTTGGAGGAAATTCTGCACCCGCAGATCAGAAATCTGGCCGAAGCCGCCATCGCGCGTGTCGCTGCCGGTGGAGAGCGTTTGGTGATCTATATGGCGCCGCTCTTGATCGAAGCCGGCGTGACGAAATATGTTGATGAAGTCTGGGTGGTGACGGTTCGTCCAGAAGTTCAACGGGAGCGTTTGATGAAGCGTGACGGAATCGACCGTGAAGCGGCGGAGCGGATAATCGCCAGCCAGATGCCGCTGGTCGAAAAGGAGCGCCATGGCAGAGTGGTGATTGACAACAGCGGTACACCGCAGGAGACCGAGCGGATGCTGGAAGAGATTTGGAAGAGAGAATCCGAGAGATGGAAATGAGCGGCACCAGACATATACTGCGCCCCGGAATCAGGCCACCCCCGCTGCCCGATACGGAGATGAACTGCTTCGCTGCCGTTCCTCGCGGGGCCGAAGAGGTGACGGCTGCCGAGCTTCGCGAACTAGGTATCGGCGGTATACAGGCCGGAAAAGGGGGCGTCGCCTTTGTTACCGGCCGCGCGGGACTGTACAAGGCCAATCTCTGGCTGCGGACCGCCAGCCGCGTTCTGGTGCAGTTGGCGGTTTTCCCCTGCTCAGCGCCGGATCAGCTGTATGCAGGTGTCAAGGAAATCGCCTGGGAGAAAATGATCACTCCTTCCATGACGCTGGCGGTGGACTGTTCCCTGCGGGATTCGGTCATGACCCACTCCGGATTTGTGGCCCTCAAAACCAAGGACGCCGTCGTGGACCGGATACGGGAGGACTGCGGTGCACGCCCCAATGTGGATACCTCTTCCCCGGACGTTCGCATCAACGTTCACCTGCACAAAAATGTCTGTACGGTCAGTCTTGACAGTTCCGGCGATGCTCTTGACCGCCGCGGTTACCGCCTTGAGCGCAATGAAGCACCGCTGAGGGAAACCCTTGCGGCAGCGATTATCGGTCTGACCGGCTGGGATGGATCCTTTCCTCTGGCCGACCCGATGTGCGGCTCCGGAACTATACCGATCGAGGCAACCCTGCTGGCGGCGCGTATTCCCCCCGGCCTGCAGCGTTCCTTCGGATTTCAGCGCTGGCTTGATTTCGATGGTTCCCTTTGGAGGAAGCTGCTGAAAGATGCAGAAAAGGGGATCAGGAAAATTCCCCTGGGGCAGATAACCGGTTATGATCAGGACGGCCGGGCACTGATCGTGGCTGCAAAGAATGCCGCCAAAGCGGGGCTGGAAGGGCAGCTGCATTTCTTTCGCGCCACTCTGCAGGAATTTATTCCGCAGGGTGACACGGGGGTGGTGATCATCAACCCACCTTATGGCATGCGTATGGGGGAAGAGGACGACTTGCGGGAACTCTACTGTCAGATCGGCGACATCATGAAGAAGCGCTGCCGGGGGTGGACCGGCTACGTACTGACCGGCAACCTGGAGCTGGCCAAGTATATCGGACTGAAGGCCTCGCGCCGCTTTGTCGTATTCAACGGCCCGATTGAGTGCCGGTTGCTGAAGTACGATCTTTACTAATTTATTTTACAAAGCAGGTTTTTTAACATTTAAGATTATTTTTAAATATGTCATAAAAACAGTACAATAGAGCCTGCTGGCCTGCCATTTTACCGCTAATCTTTAAGTCAGGTTTAGCGGTTTTTTATTTTTCTGACTGCCTTTTTCCTGCCTTTTTCCAAAATGAGGAATAGTATGCCGAACGTGGCATTGACCAAGAAGAAAATCGAGAGTCTGAAATTTTAGACAAGGAGAGAGTAGTTTAATGGGATACCGCCACGAAAGGTCTTGGTCTTGACGTTGGTCTTAACACCAGGACATTCATTATCCAGATTGGACAGCATCTTACTGAGCAGGCGGAATTGTTCGACACGGCGTTCAATTACATGGATACCGCAATAACTGAATGGAATCCAGATGCATACATTTTCCAACTGGAACGAATATGCAATACCTTCAACACAGGCCTGCCATTTAAATCTTTTAAAGAATATGATGAGTTCATGCTCGACCCCATCTCCACATTGGTATTGTGACCATGTTTCCATGTACCGTATGTGGTGAATGCTGTCGAAGAGTTAATCAGGCACATGAAACAAAGTGGTTAGACCGGGCAGATGGTGTGTGCCGATACTTTAATCCCTTCGGGTAAATTCCCCGCCGCTTGCGGCGTTGCTTGGTTTTTGGTAGTTTGGCTGTATGAGCGATTACATACACAAAAGCCACAATGTTACGGTTTTGCTATATCACCTTGTGTTTC
>Ga0194061_1000472_pt1 | contig 24525 bp, 20 predicted proteins | sample SepL2221m_MetaG_FD_163423 | JGI IMG/M metagenome (GOLD analysis project Ga0194061, IMG submission 163423) | Anoxic zone freshwater microbial communities from boreal shield lake in IISD Experimental Lakes Area, Ontario, Canada - Sep2016-L224-21m | ecosystem: Environmental > Aquatic > Freshwater >... | reverse complement strand
GTATGCGTGATTTGAAAATCCAAAGCATATGCCAACTATCAGTACGATCCCAACAAGAATCGCTTTATGTTTGTGCGTCATGCCGATGACAATCATAACGATCTCCCATTTTTTTAAGCCTAACGCCAAGCTAAGGGGCTCGGGCGGACGGATGCCGGGTGAAAACACCAAAACGTAACCCCGCGTCCCCTTGAGCGACCGGTTAGGCGGCTCCGGTAAAAAGCCACCAAACAACCCAAAAGAGAAAATTATGACTACTGAAACAAAACAAGCCGAAATATCAAACGAAGAAATTGAAACCATCTTGCGCCTAGACATTCGCGACAAAGCGTGCTCCATCGAAAGCCGCGCTCTTGCCGTCAGAACTTTGTGCGAGTTCATGCAGACCACAACGGATAATAGAGGTGGCTTAACAGCACTTGCCCAATCAGCCGCCTAACGCAAAGTTCAGCGGGCGTAGCGTAGCGAAGCTCCGCTGGAACGTTGAGTTAGGCGTGATTGTTAAATTTGCTGGGGTTCGCAAGCTCACCCCAGCGTACCGCGCTTTTAGTACCTGTAGCAACTTAATGGCTATTTACGAAGCCAAACAGAATTATTGCTAAAAATAATTTCTTGACAGTTATTTGCTACGGTTGCATTCAGACTCCAGTCTACAACCCAAATACCGTATGGCGTTAGAGTGCCTGAAGATACTGAACCAGCACCATTAATAAATTTCAAAGTATTGCCTTGTTGATTAATAAAAGCTCTTCCGCCAAACCCTGGTGCACTACAAGCTGTAGTACACACATATTCACCAGATATATTTTGAAAGCCTTGTTCATTTATTGTGCAGTTGTTAGTCCCAGCTTGAACAAGCAAAGGAAAAACAGAAAGTGCTACGCAAAGCATACTGATTTTAATTTTCATAGTTGTATTCCTTATTAACCTCCCTTTGAGTGAGCTAGGTAGCAATTGGGAGGAAAGCTTGCCGATGCCTAACGCCCCAATTAAGCGGCGCGGCGGATGAAGCCAGACGAAGCACCGCAAAGCACAACCCGCGTCCGCTTGAATGGCGGGTTAGGCGGGTGGGCAGTGTACGGATGCCGACACGCCAACGAAGCCAAAAACCCGAAACAACCCACACGCCCGAAACCTTATGGAGGGCCGGGACTTGCGGCCATGCAAAACCGGCTTGCGCCACGCCCCCGCGACAACGGCGGACCGGAACAAAGCACCGAACCGCTAACCTCAAGCCAAACCTGATAGTGTCGCGTGGCGCAAACGGATTCTTTACCTGCCCAGCGGCGGAACATCCCTCTTGCCGACAATCCCGAAACAACCCATCGGCCTTGCCCGCTTGTGCCTAACGCCTCCGTTCAGCCGCCCGCGCGGGAGAAGCCGGAATGAACCCGGCAAACGTCCACGCGGGTCGGCTGGAACGGCGGGTTAGGCGGGTGGGCAGAGAGACAAATTTGGGATTATTGGCTTTGGCTCTTTGCCTTTGTTATCCATTCGGCGCAATACGCGGAGTAGCGCTATTGCGACTTACCGCGTTGGATGTACATCGTGGTCGAAATTGATGTAATTTATGTTTTCTTTCGCCCAAACGGACACCACCTTAGCGCAGGCAAGCATTTCGAGTGGTTGGAAATGTCTAATCAGTTCGCCATATCTAATTTCATTTGGGTATTTTGAAGCTCCATCATTTTCGGCATTCAATAGTGTGCCAACAGTACCGTTTGATGTATTTATGATAACCTCTTTAGATAATAACCGAGAAGCTGAATAATTCTTTGAGCATCCTATGCCTGTGTCTTTTAATTCGCAGAGACAAATTTTCTTTGCTAAACCACTAAGATTATGTGAAAGACTTTTAAGTTCTTTCACAGAGAATCCTGCTTTTTCCAAAAGAGCTTTTAGCGATATCTCACATGAAAGTAAACTAAGATAAAGAACTGCACGACCAACTTCATCACTCGTATTTTTCTCTGTAGCCAATGAATCAGCAGCATCGATTAGTCGTTCTCCAAATTCGAGACTATAGTGCATTGTCTATATACTTTGATTAATAGAACTATTTGACAACAAATTATATTTACTTCAATTCATGATCTTGCAGATAGGATCGCGACAAATAATAGCATCTACCGTATTTTGCATCGCACCTAGCCCAAGCTTGCTTAAGGCGTTCTGCGTATGCTTTGCCTGCGTCAACGCCATAGTTTCGGACTACAGTTGTTGCATATGACTCCACAAAATCACACTGACGGGTTGATCGACAAAAATCTTCAACATTCCCAATAGAGAGTACAGACTCACTATATTTACGACATGATTTTTTATTATCTTCCGCATCTATCATAAAAAACATGTACATCAATTTACCAGAGCCTTGCAAGGCAACGCCTTTTAAGCCGATTATTACGGCAACGCATTCGTCTTTAGATGCATTTGATGTTACAGGATTCAATAAAAAAACCGTTAAAAACACAAAATAAAATACTGAAAGCATGGATGGTTTACATAGATAATATATTACAATTAATTTCATTGTTTTTCATCTCCAGACGAAACTACATGTATAAATCCTGCAATGATTACAGAAAGGATAACAACTTTTGGAAATGCTGCGGCTAGGCAGTATGATGCGAAACAAGCTCCATAAAATAGTTGATTCAATATGAAGACAACAAAAAATGTTCCTGCGAATAGTTTTATGGCCCTTGTCATTGAAAATCTCCCCCGAAGTCTAATGTATTGTAATAAATGCTTTAAAAGCAGGTAGACTCAATGCAGCGAAGTGGAATCGAGGTTATAAAAAATAAATCACGGGATTCAACTTCACTCCATCTGGGCTGCTCTGGCTTCGATTGGGCCTAACGACCCCGTTCAGCCGCCCGCGCGGAAGGAGCCAGACTGAACACGCCAAACGTCCACGCGGGTCGGCTGGAACGGCGGGTTAGGCGGGTGGGCAGAGAGACAAGGCCGGGTATTCATGGATTTTGCTCTTTTTTTCCATTCGGCGCAATACGCGGAGTACCGCTATTGCGCCTTACCGCGTTAGTTCAAAACCACCAGAAGCCCGAAAATTTGAAATTCGTAGGGTGCGCATTACGCACCGTTTGTAATGTCGGTTGCGGTTATTGCAATGGGTTTTAAACCAACCGTGATATTGCCGCCAGAACCATGTTCGTGGGATTATGAGCATCCGTAAAGGTGCGCGATGCGCACCCTACTCGGCTAAAACCGATGGTTTGCATTCCACATTAAAAATAAAAATAAAAATATTTGAATTGCAAAAACAGCCGAAATACTGACGCCGCCCGCAGCAGAAAGAGAAGCCAAGTAAGCTTCATTTGAAATGTTTAAATCACTAAGCGGTAATATTGATTTTAAGGCTCTTTTGTAATATAAAATATTTGCAGAATAGCCTAATAATATTTTCCATAAACAAAATACTGGCAAAAAAACAGCCAGCCTATGTGGTTTATCTAGGAACACCCAAGCACTCTGAAACAAGATTTCAGTGGCTTCTACTAGTATTTTAATTAAAGCTATTTCAATTACAAGTGAAAGCAATCCATAAGCGTACATTTTCCTATAAAAAAACCAATTAATACCCCATGTTATTGCATAGAAATTAAAGCCTGATGTTCGCGATTTTCCAAAATGGTATTCACTCCAAATCTTATCATAATCGCCAGATCCAGAAAAATATTTTAACTCGACAAGTGAGATTTCAGGATATTTCATGGATTTAATGCCTTATGTGAATGCTAGATGCTTCGAGTGATGACCTAACTTTGTATTGGACACCCCAATAGGCGTATTATTTTACGCCTACACGATGTGTAACTCGTAATGTACACTCCCAACCCTGTGTTTGTCAATACCCGCCGCCAAATAAAACCACCCCAATGGAAAAAGCAAACACGCCCTCTATCGCAAAGCCCAAGCCAAGGCCGGGCGCGTCTCTTTGCGTTGCGCCCGACGATTCGATGCCGGGTAACAAAAAGACGTTGCCCGACCTACCCGGCTAGAAGCGAATTGCATGGGGGATGATTGCAATATTCGCATGTAAAAGCAATCAAATATTTGTCCGGCAATGGCCTTGCCCTTGGCCCACAAGATCACCGGATGCCCAGCAACCTATACGCCAGTTGTTGAAGATGTCAAGTTTTTCATTCAATTTTCAGCAATTCTCATTATGAGCCAAAGTGCTGATAGACAACTCGTCATTCCGGCATGGATGCCGGAATCCAGTCACAAGGATGTGAATCTAGGGGTCGCCATCAAGCCTTTTTCAAACACTTACGCAACCGGCAAGTTACCGTCCCTGGCACTGGATTCCGGCATCCATGCCGGAATGACGGCAATGGAGCCATAATGAGAATTGCTGCCATCAATGTCTTTGGCAATATCATCTTAATCCATCCCCTCTAGGATTGACTCGCCGTCTGGTGAAGATTTATCAAGTGCGAGGCCGTGCCTAGGCTTGTGTAAAATCAGTTAATGATTCAGCCCCCTGACACTGAACTCGACATAGTCATAAACCTTCCCCCCTTGCCCGACCAAAGAAAGTTTGTGTTGACCGGGGGTGGGCCGCCATTTTGGGCTGCTTTCCCCTGACCCCAAGCGGTTGCCGTCCAACACAAACTCCACATCTGGCTTGACGCTACGCGCGGTGAAGAAGACCGCCTGGTTTTCGTAAGGAATATCCGGGTCTAGGGCGATGACGACACCATCGGCCGGGGATGCGATGCGGGGTGGCTGGTCCGCCGCCTCGGCCAGGCGTATCACCGCGGTTTCCGTTCCTTGGATGAACCATTCACTGCGCGGCGGCTCGACGGCGGGCAGATAGCGAATTTCCCTGCGGACAACTCCATTAGGGGGTTGGGGTGGGTTGGATGCCAGGCTTTCGTGCAAGCCATTCATAATCTCCAGCCAAGCCGGGGCCGCGCCGGTGATGCCGGAGACATCGTGCATGGAATCCCCCTCGAAATTCCCCACCCAGACGCCCACGGTATGGCGCTGGCTGAAGCCTATGCACCAGTTGTCGCGCATGTCCTTGCTAGTGCCGGTTTTGACTGCGGTCCAGAAGCGAGTCGCCAAGGGGTTGGACAACCCGAAGGTGACGGCACGCCCGGCGGGGTCGGAGAGGATGTCGGCAATGATGAAGGCGGCGGATTCATCCATTACCCGACGGGCTTGGCCAGGCTTTTCGCCAAGCCGGAAACGCAGCGCCGAATAAACCCCGCCATTCGCCAACGCACGGAAGGCATTCACTTGTTCCAGCAAACTCACCTCCGCAGAGCCTAGCGCCAGCGAGAAGCCGTAATACTCCCCTGGCTGGCTGATGCCGAGGTAACCCAACTCCCGCAAGCGGTCGCGGAACCGCTCCACCCCCGACAAAACCAAGGCTCGCACCGCCGGGATGTTGAGGGAACTGGCCAACGCGGTGCGGACGCTGACCTGTCCCTTGTAGTCCCGGTCGTAATTCTGCGGGATGTACAAACCAGAAGCCGTCTCCAGATGGATGGGTGCGTCGTCGAGTATGGATGCGGCGGTGAGGTAGCGTTTTTCCACTGTCAAGCCATACAGAAACGGCTTTAGCGTGGAACCGGCTTGCCGCCGGGCATGGATGCCATCGACCTTCCCTGCCTTGGAAAACGGCCCCGCCGAACCCACATAGGCCAGCATTTCGCCGGTTTCGTTATCCACCACCAGAGCCGCGCCGTCGCGCACATTTCGATCCGCCAACCCGCGTAGCTGCTGATTCAGTGCATTGAACGCCAAACGCTGGATGGACTCGTCCAAAGTCGTGCTCAAACGTTCTCCGGGGGTTTTCAACAGTTGCCGGGCCAAGTGCGGTGCCAGTTCAACGCCAGGCTCAATTTGCAAGGGCCGGTTTAGCGCACTGGCTGCCAAAGCTTGCAAGGCGGGGCAATCCGCCGACAGATTGCCGGCCTTGGCGATGGCGCAAGCCCGATTGCCAATGCGGCCGGCCCCTGCATTGGGCGAAGGCAATACGGCGGCCAGCACTAGCGCTTCGTTTGCCGTCAAACCCGATGGCTGCTTGCCGAAGAAGGCTCTAGCCGTGGCCGCCATGCCTTGCAATTCCCCGCGAAAGCTGATTAGGTTAAGGTAAGCCTCCAGAATCTCCCGCTTGCCCCAGGTTTCCTCCAATTCCAACCCGGCGCGAAGCTGCGCCCATTTCTGGGCCAAGGTGCGCCGCCCCTTGCCCGGCGCGAGGGTGGGGTCTAGCATCGCCGCCAACTGCATGGTCAAGGTGCTCGCGCCCCGCGCCGGTTTGCCGAAGAGCCGGCCCACCGAGGCGGATGCCAAGGCCCGCCAATCGACTCCGTGGTGTTGATAAAAGCGCCTGTCCTCTGCGGCAAGGACGGCGGCAATCAACGCGGTTGACACTTGATCAAGCCCCACCCAAGGCAAACGGCGAACCGTGAAATCCATCCTGAGTTCGTGCAAGGGCTTGCCGTTGCGGTCAAGCAGATAGGCTTCGGAAGGATGCCAAGCGGATTTGACCTCGTTGAAGGCTGGCATTCCCCAGGCCAAAACAGGCAGCAGGAATAAGGTCATCGCCAAGCTTTGTAAAAGCAGCGGGGTTGCTGCCGGTCTTTTTGGGGATGGCACAATCAACCCATCCTGTCGGACATTTCGGTGACGGTGGAACGAATTTAGATTATCCTTAAGGCACATGAAAACCTCCAAAACTCCGCTTTTTTTTGCCCTTGCGGCAAGCTTGATTTGCTGGCTGCTTCCCTTTGGGCGGTTGATTGCCTATCCCTTCACTCTGTTTGTGACCTTGGTGCATGAGGGCGGGCATGTGTTGATGGCGCTGGCCACCGGCAGCCCGGTGTTCAGCATGGCCATCGCCCCGGATGCCAGCGGACTCACTCTGACAGCACCCAATAGCACCCTCTCCGGTATATTGATCGCCAACGCGGGCTACCTCTCCGCCACTGCCTATGGCACCCTTGTGTTATGGCTTGCCAACGGCCACGCCGATTGCCGCAAGATTCTGAAATTCTCGGCAATCCTTGTCACCTTCCTAGTGCTTGCTTTCACCCTGTTCGTTAAGGATTGGTTTGCGGCCATTTGGGCCAGTGGATTGAATATCAACTTGGGGATGAAACTATTCACCCTCTTGGCTGGGCTACTGATCGCTTTGTCCCTGTGGCTAATCTCCAAAGCCAAAAACCAAGCATTTCCAGGTTTTATTGCCAATTTCTTAGGTCTGGAATGTATCTTCAATGGTTTGGGCGATATCAAAACCGTGTTGGCGCTCTCGGTTTACTCGACCAGCCACAGCGACGCACAAAACCTTGCCGAACTGACCGGCATTCCCAGTGTGGTGTGGGCTTTGGGATGGGGATTGGTTTCGTTGTGGGTAATCGCCTTGACCTTCAAAGCCGTCCTGAAAAACCGTTCGTAGGGGCGGGTTCCAAACCCGCCCGGCAACCAAAACCTACAACTCAACAAGGACGGGTTCCAAACCCGCCCCTGCAATTTTTTGAATATCGACTCAAGCCTTCAACTGCGGCCTTCCAGCAACCGGCCAATCCAGGTGATAGAACTGCCCCCTAGGCTGATCAACGCGCTCATAAGTGTGCGCCCCGAAATAGTCACGCTGCGCCTGTAAAAGATTGGCGGGGAGCCGGGCCGAACGGTAGCCATCGAAATAGGCCAGCGCGGAGGAAAACGCAGGAGTGGGGACACCGTTGTACACGGCTTTGGCCACCACGTCTCGCCAATGGCTTTGGCCACTATGCAAGGCATCACGGAAATAGGGGTCGAGCATGAGGTTCTTCAAGCCCGGATCAATCGCATACGCATCGGTGATCTTTTGCAGGAAGCGGGCGCGGATAATGCAACCGCCACGCCAGATTTGCGCGAGGGTGCCAAAGTCCAACTGCCAGCCATAGACCTTTTGCGCCTCGGCCATCAGTTGGAAGCCTTGGGCGTAAGCGCAAATCTTCGAGCAATACAGCGCATCACGGATCGCGGCAATCAACCCAGAACGGTCTTCCTCCCGCTTTGCCTCAGGGCCTTGCAACAGCTTGGAGGCTTCCAAGCGCTCATCCTTCAGGGCGGAAAGGCAACGGGCGAACACCGCCTCGGCGATGGCGTTGGCGGGCACGCCCAACTCCAAGGCGCTGGTGGCAGTCCACAGCCCGGTTCCCTTTTGACCCGCCGTGTCCAACACCTTATCGACAAAAAAGCCGTCCCCGGTTGGATCGGGTTGCTGGAGGATGTCGCCGGTGATTTCGATCAAATAACTCGACAACTCGCCCTCATTCCATCCCTCGAACACTTTGCCGATTTCATCGGATGCCAAGCCCAACAAGTTTTTCAGCAGCCAGTACGCCTCGCAGATCAACTGCATGTCAATGTATTCGATGCCGTTGTGGACCATCTTGACATAATGGCCCGCGCCGTTTGGCCCGATGTGGGCGGTACAGGGCACGCCGCCTACGACTGGCTTGCCGGGGGCTGCCCCCGGCAGTGGCACACCCGATTGCGCATCGACCTTGGCGGCCACGGCGTTCCAGATGGGCGACAGTTCGGCCCAGGCTTCCGCGCTGCCACCGGGCATCAGCGAGGGTCCGAAGCGGGCGCCGGTTTCGCCACCCGAAACGCCGGAACCAATGAAGCGCAGGCCCTTGGCATTCAAATCCTTTTCCCGGCGGATAGTGTCCATCCAATTGGAGTTGCCGCCATCAATGACAATATCGCTGGGTTCAAGATAGGGGAGAAGGCTTTCGATGGTTTTGTCGGTGGCCTCGCCCGCCTTGACCAGCAAAATGATTTTACGCGGTCGTTTAAGGCTTTGAGCCAATGCCTCCAAAGTTTCCTTGCCCAAAAGCCGTGTGCTGGAGGGTTCGTTTTTCTCGCATTGACCGATGAAGCCCCTCATCTTTTCCGCATGCCGATTGTAAACGGCGATGGTGTAGCCATGGTCGGCGATGTTCAAGGCCAAGTTTTGGCCCATGACGGCCAGTCCAATGAGTCCGATATCAGCTTGTTGACTATTCATGTTGTGCCCCACGTTTGGAAATGCAATCACTTTATAAGAAAACGGCTTCCGTGTCGCGTTTAGATCACGGTTATTAGGATGCGATGCTGTTCGATGAGGGGTCGGATGCTGCGCCAATGCTGTTGACACGCAACGGAGGTAGGCCGGAATAAGCCCGTACCAGCGGGCGTTTCCGGCAAAATCGCGGGCCTAACGCCGGAAGCGGTCGTTGCACGACCTTGTTCCGGCCTACGCCCTGATGAGGGGGCGAATGATGCCGCAGCCTTGTTTCGGGGCAACCACGATCAGGACGCACCATAATAGATCAGGCTTACACTTGTAATGTACTTTCTATCTTTATGAATATTAAACAAATTTCTTATGGCATGTCCATTGCTTTGGGTAAAACAAAGGCTTTCATGCCAAATTGTAACCCAAACCGAGGACATTGCCCCATGACGAAACAACACAAACCCGGACTGCCTAGGCTGCGACCGTTGATCGCCATACTGTCCTTGGCCCTGGTGGCGGGAGGGGCGATGGCGGCGGAACCAATACCGGCGGGCGCGCCGATCCCGGAAGCCGAACCTACTGCGGTGGCCAGCGGCGCGCTCGCGGCGGCGAAATTGAATCCCAACAACTTGGAGGTCATGAAAAAGTTGGGCCTGACCTTTGGCGGTTGGCTGCAAACGGGCGTGACCTACAACAGCACCAACCCGGGCAACGGCTTCAACGGGCCGGTGACATTCGGTGACCGCTCTGCCGAATTGCAATTGAATCAGCTTTATTTCTACCTACAGCGTCCAGTTGCCACCGAAGGGGATTCCTGGGATTTTGGTGGCCGGGTTGATTTCATGTATGGCTCAGATTCCATCTTCACCCAAGCTTACGGCGTGCCCGCTTATGACGTGAATAACGGCGCTGCCATGCAGCGTAGCCATTGGGACTTGAATTTGCTTAGAAACACCGGTCGTTTCTATGACATTGCCCTCCCGCAGGTCTATCTGGAAGCCTATATTCCCGTCGGCAACGGGTTCAACCTCAAGGCGGGGCATTTTTATACGCCGATTGGCTATGAAGTGGTCACATCACCGGACAACTTCTTCTATTCGCATGCCTACACCATGCAATACGGCGAGCCCTTCACCCATACCGGCCTGCTGGCGAACTATGCGTTCGATAAAAATTGGTCGACCATCGCAGGTTTGTTGACCGGTAGCGCAACCGGCGGTTGGGACGGCGGCTGGGACCAGCAACTCGGCAATTGGACGGGGTTGCTCGGCGGCACCTGGAACACCGAAGACAAGGCCACTTCCATGAACATCACCGGCACCTACGGCGGAACATCGGAGCGAAGCAGCCAGAGTTGGGGTCTGTATAGCATGGTCTTCAAGCATAACCTGATGGACGACCTGCATATGGTTTTGCAACATGATCACGGTTACGCGAATGGCGTGTTGGTTAGCAGCGGGGTCAGGGATGCAGAATGGTATGGCATCAACTCCTATCTGATGTACGACATTACAGATAAGTTGGGTGCAGGCATCAGAGCCGAGTGGTTCCGTGACAATGCCGGGTTCCGTGTGTGTTCGCCGGGCCGTGTGTCCGCCGCAACCAACGATAGTTATGGCAGCGCAGTCAGTTCTGCGTCCAGCGTGCTTTGCGGTAATGGCAGTGGTTTTGGCACGCCTGCCAGTTACTATGCGATCACTGCGGGTGTGAATTATAAGCCGTTGAAATGGCTGACCTTGCGGCCCAATGTACGCTATGACTGGGCTGACGGGGCTAATCCGACTACAGGTGATAGATACAAGCCCTTCGGGAACGGCAAAGACGCCCAATTCCTGTTCTCCGCCGATGTGGTGATTGTATTCTAAAGCTTGTGTTGGGTGACGTGACGGGGCAGGGAAGCCCCGTTTTTTTGGAGACCCCATTCACTATCCCGAAGCCCAAAGGACAAGCCGGACGCCTTACTGATCAATGCCATGGCATACTTACTAGCCGAATACTGGTTATACAGCGTTTTCTATCTCTATTAGTTACTTATTTATTTACGCCAATGTCGGCAAAGGGTTGCCGACCTACTGCGTAACAAGGACTGTAGGGCGGCAACCCTTTGCCGCCAACGATTTCAAAACTTAAACAACGTAATCAATTGGAATTAAAAACGCTGTATAGCCAACTATGACCCGTATATCAGCCGCCATGCGGAGGAAGCCGGGGGGTATCCGCAGGTGCAAAATCGGTGCTTTCCAGCGTAAGATTAGGATTGTAGGCAGGGTCCGCCTGCAATAGCTTCCCCCATTTCTTCTTCATGAAGGCGACCTCGGCTTGAAATCGCTCAATCTGAGCAGGTGACAGATCAGTCACCCTGCTGGCGGATTCATAGTGATAAAGCTCGGCAGATGGCGTCCAAACGTTGCGGTAACCGGCTTCCCGCAGTTTAAGGCAAAAATCAACATCATTAAAATCCACCGCAAGATTTGGCTCGTCAAACCCGCCCACCCCCAAGTAAAGGCTGCGACGAACCAACAAACAAGCCGCAGTGACCGCCGACATGGATTGCATGAGGCTGGCCCGGCCACAATAGCCAGGGCTATCTCTCTTCAACCCTAGATGGGCATGCCCGGCAATATCGTCCAACCCCAACAATACCCCGCCATGTTGAAGCGTGTCATCAGGAAACCAAAGGCGGGCGCCAACAGCGCCTATGCCGGGGCGCGAAGCCACCGCCACCATTTCGCCAAGCCAGTTGGGTGAAATAACTGCCACGTCATTATTAAGAAGAAGTACAAACTCAGCTTCAGTCTGGGCAACTGCTGCATTGCTTAATGCGGAAAAATTAAACGGGCGGCTATCCCGCAAAACGCGTATATTATTTCTCCGTTCCAAGCCGTTCAAGTAATCAATAACATCGGCCTTGTCCGAGTTATTGTCAACCACTAGGATTTCGTAATTACTATATTGTGTTCTAGTGAATATACTATCAATGCAAGGACGAAGTAAATCTAGTTTATTGTGGGTAGGAATGATAATACATACTCGAGGTTCGGGATATGGAAGAGGAAAACGAACCCGGTAATTGTTGAATTGCGGATTCAATTCCACTGTTGCGCCTGGGCATGTACGCTTCAAGTGATCATTGACGGCTTCCACTCCCGCAGTCAACGCATAGGGTTTTGCCTCAATGCCATAGGCCGTGCTTTCCGAATGCATGCGCCAATGGTAGAGGATTCTGGGTATATGAATAATTTGGTGGGGTTGCAAGCGCTCAACACAGCGCAAGGCAAGGTCATGATCCTGCGAGCCTTCGAAGCCGACCCTAAAACCCTCTATTTCATTGAGCAAACGTCGGCGGTAAACACCAAGATGACTGATTAAGTTTTGCCCCAGAAACAGTTCATAATTCCAATCGGGTTTGAAGTAGGGTCCAAAGCGATTTTCCTGTTCATCCAGTTTGTCTTCATCAGAATAAATGATGCCGGCATCGGGATGTTCTTGGATTGCTTTCGCCACATAGTATAAGGCATGTTCAGGCAACATATCGTCTTGGTCGAGCATTGCCACAAATTCGCCCTTGGCCATTCCCAACGCGGTATTGCTGGCCCTTGAAATATGGCCGTTCTCAGGTCGGAACCCGACACGGATACGCGAATCTAGTTTTGCGTAATGTTCAAGACAGGTTTTCATATCACCATCAGTGGACGCATCGTCCGCAATGCACAACTCCCAATGGGTATAGAGTTGTGCGCGCACCGATTCGATGGCCTCCTGGAGAAACTTGACGGGCGCGTTGTAAACCGGCAACAGCACGGAAATGATAGGTGGCCGCTGCATGGCATGGACATTGGCCACAATGCTTTGGCGCTGTGCCGCAGAAAGCGTGTCATGCGCGGCAACCCAAGACGAGTAGGGCCCATGGAGGTCAATCTGATTTGATTTAGCCGCAACGGGTCTGCCGACCACCCGATTTTTGATGCGGCGAAGCCAAGTCACCAAGGCGCGGGGTCTTTCAGTCATTTGCCATACGCGTGAGTTCAAAATACCTAGATAACCGTTTCTAGCGGAAATAAGATCGTTTTTATGTAGGGCAAGTTCGGCACGTTGCGTTTCAGCCAGCCGATCCAAGCGGGTTGATTTGAGCCTGACGATATTCAACTCGATTTCGAGTTCGGCTAGTTTCCTTTCCAGCGCCGAGGCTTTTTCGGCGTTTTCAAAAGCGTCAACCAACCAGTTGTCGGGCCACTGCCTTCGCCACTTGTTCCTAATGTTTAAATATTCAACACTGCGCGGGCCAGAAACATTATGCACGCCCGAACCATGGGGATCTATCTTGTAGGTGACAGACACCCCGGGCACATGGCAGAAAGAGCCTTGGGTTTGCAGTTGCAGCCAGAAATCCCAGTCCTCAAACAGGTCAAACTGCTCATCAAATCGACATGCCCCTGCTTCCACCCCGGCACGCCTGAACAGGGCCGCATTAATCGGAAATCTATTTCCAAACATTAACTGATAGGGTTCAAATTTCCCTTCGAACCTACCCAAAGGACGCCCGTCCATATCGACCATCCTGCTATCGGTATAGGCCAAGGCAACGGCGGGGTTTAACTCAAGTGCGCTCACAAGTTTGGCGAGATGTTCCGGGGAAATGGCGTCGTCGTCGTCAAGGAACAGTAGATAGTCGCCGGTGGCCAGATCAAGTCCGGCATTGGCAGCCCCAACACGCCCTCTGCCAGGTTGCAACGACTCATAAACTGTTTTGCAAATGCTTCCTGTCGCAAAGGCGTGGACCAGGCTCCCGACATCGACGCCGCCATCATTCACGACAACCAGCTCGATGTCTCGATGAGTTTGCGTCGCCACCGAAACAATCGCCTCCCGCAGCGGATCCGGCCGGTTTTTCGTGCGGATAATCACCGACACCGTTGCGGCTATGTCCGGCATGGCATCCATTCCGATTTGGCGGGCCTGCAACTCCAGCAGCATGGCGTTCAGGGGCTTGTCCTCTTTGGGCCAGGCATGGAATGCCTCGGCGTGGCTGACTTCCAAAGACAATGACCATGCCCTCGCCTGGTTCAAACCCATGATGCGCCCGACATAATGGTTCTGCGTCAGTTGGCTGGCATAGACAGCCATTATTTCGCGTTTGCGTGAGGCGACACGGGAAATATCGACCAACTTGTTGACCGGGCCTTGCACCGATATTTCATAACTCCATGGCTCGGCCGTGAATCCGGTTTTGCGCAATGCCTCCCAGGCGATGACGCTGCTGGCGCGATGGTCCGGGTGCGGCTCGACCGGCGACGGGAAGAAAATGCAGGCGGGTTTGGTTGCAAGAATCATTTCCGCCAACTGGTCGATGACTGACTGGCAAGGCGACAACAAGCGGTCCGGCAAACGCCAGAAGGAAACGTCCCTGACTCCAAGCAGCCGGGCAGCTTCCAGTGCCTCCTGTTCGCGGATTTCCGCAATATCACCGACACCGCCCTTATCGCCGCTGGTCAGAAACAATACATCTATGGCGATGCCCTGTTCGGTGGCCAGTAGCAGCGTTCCGCCAAGCCCAAATGTTTCATCGTCCGGATGTGGCGATATGACCAGCCAAGGGCTCGGCGGAAGCTTTGCCGGGGTGAAAGGCAAATAGGATGACTCATCTAGCATAAGTTTGAATTTATTCCGTAGTACAGCATAGTAGGTTTCACAGCAGACGCTATTGTACCGAGCGCACCTGCTCAACGCACCAAAAGATCGGCACCGAACCAGCCAACAAGAATTTGCCGGTATTTTTCGGCTTTGGCGGTTTGCAGGTGTTCAAGCGGATTGAGATTATCGGTAAGAATAAAGCCTTGGCTTTCGTCCACTGTGATCAGTCGGTTTTGTAACCAAGCGGCTTGATCTGTTGAAAGTGAATTTGATGCCAAATCCAAGGGCCGGCTGGTGGCGACAAAAATGAAATCGTTGAAATCCTCGCCGGGTTCGGAAATGAATACTGACAGATGAGGAAACACTTGGCCCACCGTGCGCGCAACCGATGCCAAAGCGGCATTGCGGCCGCCGTGGGAGAATGACACAAAATTAAGGGCAAGAATGCCATGGTCCGACAGCAGCCCCCGCAACTGCGTCAAGGTTTCGACGGTCAATAAGTGCGCCGGTTCGGAGCCTCCGGTGAAGCAATCATGGATGATTAAATCATAAGGGCCTTGCAAGTGACGGATTTCATGGCGCGCATCCCCCACAATAGCCCGTCCGGTGGGTTTGAAGCCAAAATAGCCGACGGCGGCATCTGCGACCGCCGGATCAATCTCCAAGGTGTCGGTCACGATCCCATAGCGGTCACGCAGAGTGCTTGCCATATGCCCCGCGCCTTGGCCGACGATGAGTGCGCGGGTCATGTTCGGTGCCAAATCCGGCAATAGCCCTACGATGTTTTGATAGGCTAGCCTGCTCTTGCCGTTGGAGATGTTGGCCGCGCCAATCATCGACGCATCGGAAGTCAGGAAACGGAGGTCGCGGCCCGGCTCCTCGATCACCCGCACCCAGCCATACAGACTTTCCCGTTCGGACAAGATTTTAAATTTGTTCTCGCCATTATAGGCATGCCCGGCATCCAGTGCCCTAGGCAACAGGCAAAAACCGATGATCGCCAATAGCACCGTGGGTAAAAAGGCTACCGTCAACCCTGACTGCCTTTGCTCGTAAATGGCCAAGGCGACTGCCAGAACAAGAAGGCAAACACCCAAGCCGGCTAAAATTTCCCGCGAGCCAATCAGGGGAAACAAGAAAAAACCCAATACCAAGGTACCCACCACACTGCCCAGCGTACTGACGGCATAGATCGAGCCGGCGCTTGTGCCGACGCCGTCCAATCGAGAGGTCGCCAGCTTAATGGCGAACGGACCCACCATCCCTAGGAACGTCAGGCTGGGCAAGAACAAAACCAGCGCACTCACAAAGGCACCGGTACGCAGGCCCATCGGGTCGGTTGCCAACAATACGGACCGGGTTGCCCAAGGAATGACGAGTGTCAAAACGGCTGCGAACGCAACAATCAGTGAAAGGCCGGTGCGTTTTGCCCGGTCGGCCCACCGGCCACCGACGAAATAACCCAAGGCCAGGGCGATCATCGTCACTGAAATCAGCGAGGACCATACGTAAAGGCTCGCGCCATAAAAAGGGGCAATCATCCGCGTACCCAAAAGCTCTATCACCATCACCGAGGCACCGGTCAGAAAAACGGTCAGGTAAAGCCCTGCGCGTGCAAAGCCATTCATAAAGTTGTCATTCATGCTGTGTGTTGTTGTATGCCAAGTTGGATTTTTGCGCGGTAACCAGCGAGCCGCCTGTTTCGCCACGCACATCCACCCATAAATGCGGCAAGCCAAAACGCTCCAGCCAGGCGGGGCCGCTCTCTTCCTTGAGCATGGCGATGGTGGAGGCGCTGCCCGCCACCACACAGAATTCGCCTACCACGCTGACTGCCGCCAAGTGCCGCACCGGCCAACCGGTTTTGGGGTTGAGCACATGGCCGTAACGGATGCCGCCCACCGTAATGCAGCGTTCATAATCGCCGCTGCTGGCAAGCGCCCCCCCCCGCAGCAAAATCGTCTGCAGCATGGCGTCCTTGTCGCGGGGATGGCGTATGCCGATGCGCCATGGACTGCCGTCCGCGCGCGGGCCGATGACTTTGATGTCGCCGCCCAAATTAATCATGCCATGGCAGACACCCGCCTGCCAGCACAAGGCTGCGGCATGATCGACTGCGTATTCCTTGACCACGCCACCGAAATCAATCTCCATGCCCGGGGTGGGAAATTCAAGAACTGGCGACTCCCATCGCAGTTTGTGCCAGCCCACTTTATCAAGCAGTCCGTGGATTTGCGCTTGATCCGGCAATCGACCCGAATCAAAGCGCCAAGCGCGGCGCAGAATGCCGGAGGTAATGTCAAACAACCCGTCACTCTGCCCGTGGCAGGCCGCCGCATAATTCAACAACCCCGCCGTTTCCGCATCGACTGCAATAGAACCCCCGGCGGTCGCCACGCGATTGATGGCGGAGAGCAAGCTATCTTCCCGATAGCGCGAATAAAGCGACTCCAGCCGTTGGACATCGGCGATGGCCGCGTCCGCAACCTGTCTGGCTTTGGCATGGGTATTGGTAAAGAGCTGGATTTCACACGGAGTGCCCATCGCTTTGAATGCACGGTGGAAAAACTTCATCCAATCAAAACGCATAGCTCCAATTTGCAGCCAGCGCACCCGTGCGCTGGAGTTGATAGCCGTTTGCGTCGTCATGGACAGGCTGAAGCCACTCAAAGCTCAGGCGATTGCCTTGTAAATTGCCGGTGGGCATCGTCACGCTGGCGCCAAACCCCACATCCCAGTAACGCCCGCCATAGCTGTTGGCGTAATCCATCGGGCCGACGGGCGTGTAAGTGTCGTTGTACGCGCCTTTGAGCGCACCTTGGGTGGTGTAAACGCCGCGCACGGAGGCAGACAGCCACTCCAGCGGGCTGTAACTGCCCCAAGCCGTGGCTTGGAGAATATCGCCGAAGGCAAAACCGGAGGAGTTCTGGTCCTGAAGACGGTGGGTGCCGCTGAGTTGCGCACCCCAAGACCATTTGTTCATCTGCCCGGTGTAGGTGATGCTCGGTTTAAAATCCCAAGTGCCGCTGCCTAGCTGCATGCCGTAATGGATGAAACCGATGGACACGCCATGGGTATTCCGCAGTTCGATGCCTGCGTCGCCGGTCGGCGCGCTGATGCCAAAGGTCGCATGCACATGATGCCCAGGCACGTCAAACAACTTGAACAGCGCGTATAGGCCGGTGTCGCCGATGCCGCCGGTTTGGTGCGTATGGTAGGCATGCATCACGGCGGCGGCAGTCACCGGGTCGGCATTGACAACACTCGGCGCCCCGTCCAACGGCCGCATGTTCATGTTCATGTCGACGAACTGGGGCATGAGCATCAGCGTCAGCCAATCGGTCGGCGCATACATCAAATCGAGCATGTGCATGTTCATGTACATGCTGGTGGGCGTGACATAACACGGACTGCCGTAACAGCCGTCCTTGACAATGGCCTTGTCGCCGACAGCATCCAGACCATGCAGCATGTCCCCGTTCTGGGAATTCCACATGTAACGGTAGCCGACCATGAAATCGCCAGACTTTAACATGTGGTCGAACATGACACCCGCCGGCGCGTGGCTACCGTGCTGGCTGTGGTCAATGTGGTCGCTATGATCGCCGTGGCCACTATGCTCGCTGGGCTTGCCATTCCCTCCACTAGGTAGGGTGATCGCCGACAAATCGACGTTCACACCGGCATTGAAGCGGTAATAATTGAAATCCGCATAGGAGCCCTCGCCGCCTCCGCCCATTTTCAGCGATCCTGCGTGAGTATAGTATTCGGCACCAGCCTCAAGGGTAATCCCTTTGGCAAAGCGCTTGGAAACGGTTATCCCGGTGCTAATCGCACCATAGGCCGACAAGCGCTGGTCGCTGGAATAATTGGCCGGGAGCTTGGCAGTATTAAGCTGGGCGAGGGTGACTTTCTTGGTTACGGGATCAAAACTGGCTTTCCCAGGGTAATCTTGAAAGGAGACGACATAGGGCTGATAAAAGTTGGCGGCGTCTTGCGAATAATAACGAAGCATGGGCGTTACCGTCCAGCCATCAACCACTGGCTGGGCCCAATCGACTTCAAAGGTATGCGACGTGATGCCCCAGTCGTCGGTGTAAAGGCGGTAGTCGGCATGCAAGGCCGCACCCCACAAATCATCAATATGCTGGACATAGCTCAGATTGCCAGTCCATTGGTTGCGCTCGTCGGGCCGCGTTTCCAGCAATGAAAGCGACGTTCCCGTCAACACACTAGAAGGGGTGAGCGTTTGTTTGGGATCGATGAATACGGTGGTCACCGCCTTGTAGGGGTTTGCCAGATACCCTGTATTGCGGGTAAACCCAAAACTGCCGACAAGTAGCGCATTCTTGTTCAGGATTTGGGTCAGGCTCAGAGTGCTGGCCCAATCCTGCCGGGTGCCACGCAGGATTTTGTTGTTGACTAGCGAACCCCCGACAATGTCAATCTGGCTGCCGCTGTGGGTGTCATTGTAGGTTTTCAAACCTGCGGAGGTCTCGTAGATGTAAGGCGTGGCATCATGGTCGAGGGTGGCGTTGATATCGCTGTTGGTGAAACTCAAGCCCAGCATCGCGCTGGTTTGCTTCTGGTTGAAGTCCATGCGTCCAAGCATATTGCCAAACCCCGAGGTGTAGTCGTTTTCAACCGAAATGCCGCCACCCACATCCAGCGCCGCCTCGTCCCACTCGTAAGCCAGCTTGAAATCCCCTTGCTTGCGAGTTTCTGGCGAGGCCATGGCCAGCGTATGCACTAACTGCGTGTCTTTGCTGAGTTTGCCTGTTTTAGGATCTTGCCTGAGCGGGTTGAGTTGGGCGTCGAGGCGCACAGTCCCTAGTGACAAAAAAGGCGACGCCCCGGATTGGGTGTTGGGATGGTTTCCTCCAAAGACCAGTGGCGCGGTGGCAACCGGCGTGGCACCGCCCCAAGTGTCTTGGGTGAAGTTGAAGGCAAACTTCACTCGGTCGGACAACCCGATTTGCCCGCCGCCTTGCAGGCTGTCCACTTGGATGGGTTTTAAATTGCTTTGCACACCGTAAGTATGCCGTTTGCTCTCTTCGTAATGGCCATACTGAAAACCGGTTTGATCCATCTCCACGGCATAGGCCGGCGGCAGCACCAAGCCGGGCAAGGCAAGGGCGGCGGCGGTCAGCGCATTTAACGACAGGCTTGCAGACGCTCTAGGCCCAGGCTCGACGCAGCGGGGCGGAGGGTGTCCGGTTGGACGGCGGCAGACATCAGGTGGGCTGGGTAAACGTTCGTTGCGAGCCTTGGGCAGTTCAGGCTCAGTAGCAGCCACAGCCGCCTCCGCCAGCGGCACCGCCGCCTGTGGAGGCCTCGCGGCTGCCATACTGATGCGAACGCAACATGCTCTGCATGGGCGAGGGGTTCAAAGCCATGTGCGGCTTGGCAAGATTGCCGCGCTCCCATGGGGCCACGTTGGTGCAACCCGACACACATACTCCCAGGGCGAGTAATAACGCCGGCAATGCAGGCTGTGGTGTTTTTTTCATTGGAAAATTCTAACCGTAATAGCCCAGTCTATTTTTGCCTAGGGATTTCTGCCAGCAACTGTTCTGCCAAGGCGCGGAACTCCTTGGCTTCTTCAGGTCGAAAACCCAAATGCACTTGGCGAATCACACCATTGCGGTCAATCAAGTAGGAGGAAGGCATGGCTTTGACGCCAAAGTCCTTGGCGCACTGTTGGTTGGCATCAGCCACTACGGCAAAATTGACGGGATGTTTGGCGAGAAACGCCTTGGCATCCTCTGGAACCTCATCCAGATTGATCCCGATGACTTGCAATCCACTATCCTTGAGTTCATGGTCCAACTCGTTCAAAAATGAGAAGGATTGGGCGCAAGGGCCACACCAGGAAGACCAGAAATCCACATAAACCACCTTGCCATGGAATTGTTTTAAGCCATAGGTTTGTGCATCGCCGATGGATGTCAAGGCGCAGTTGGGCGCTTCGCCACCGACCTCCGCCCCCGCCCGTGCGGTTTGCATTGGGATAAACGCCAGCGCGGCGAAGAAGAGAGCCAATATTCTTTGAGTCATCGGTTTACAATCACTGGACTTGCAACACTTTCAGGTCAATGCCGGTGCTAATATTGTCACTGGTCCGGCAATCCCACCCGACAGTGAAATTCCTCGCGCCTACATTGGTTTTGCGAATTGACAGATAGTAAGTCCCCGCGCCACCGTTGACACTGACGATGTCACTCCAGTTGCCGCTCGTAGAGGTGGCGGTTGTCATTTGTGTGTCCTTGTAAATATGCACACTGACCAACAACCCTGCAACCGGTGGCGACGTGTCCAGCACTGCGGCAGAAAAATGGTGCGTGCCGCTAGGGCAATTGATTGATGCAAGGTCGGTTGCGCTGGCATTGTTGCCCAATACTGCGCCACCGATGCCATAAGCCATCGAGAGGCCAGTGTGCCCGAACCCTGTCAACATTGCTGCGACGATAAAAGCTTTCTTTAAAGATGTGGTTTTCATATTAATATCCTCATGCCGCTAACATACTAGAGTCAAATCAACGCTCACTGGACTTGAAATACAGTAATATCCGTGCCTGTATGGACATCTGCAGCAGTTTGACAATGGTATGTTATATTGAAATTTCTCGCGCCAGCAGCAGTTTTGCTTACTGATATAATGTACTCTCCTCCGCCTCCGTTTAGGGTCGCTAGGTCGCTATAGTTCGCGTCACCTGAAACAGTATCCGTGGTATTCGTCATTTGGCTATCTTTGTAAATCTGTGTACTTACCAATAATCCTGACACAGGTGAGGATGTATCCTGTATCTGGGTGTAAAGGTGGTGTGGTGCTCCGTTGCCATCATCGTAACAAATGACCGCCGCGAGATCGGTCGCGCTGGCATTGTTTCCGGCAGCATCGATTGTCGCGCCCGCACTGTGGGCAGATGCATCACCCGCTGCAACCATGATTGATACAGCCATGATTATCTTTTTCAAAGATGCGATTTTCATTAATATAGCCTCGTACTTTTGTGTGTAGCTAAACATTATAACATTATAGCGGTCAATCGCCATGACTATTATCGCATTCAGCGAAAACTTCCGATTTTCGACAGTGGATCCAGTCTCATTGCGGCCATTTCCCGTACCACAGCATCACTGTCTGTTTGTCCGCACGCAACAGGCCAGCCTAGCTAACTTTACGGCAGGGGCCACGCTTGTTTACCGTTTATATCGTGCCCCAACTGTGAAAACAAGAAAATCCACGGCGATTTTCCACGCACTGGATTGCCAAAAACCAGTACCCTTGCAATCAAGGGTACTGGACTAGATAGGTGACTGAAATAACCCGTTCCGCTGGCCGCAGTGGGTTACATCAACAGGCTATCCCAAGGTGCTTATTGCCAATAAGGGATGCCGGTTTGGTTTGGGTTCGACCAGACCGGCAATTCTTGATTAATCTGCTGGGCGGATGGGTAGACATGCACATCGTCACCCGCGCCCGCATTGCCCGCACAACCTGCCGGCAGTGGGTTTTTCGCAAGGTCTCTGGTGACCTTAAACGTGGCGGGCGAATTCCAACCGTCCCCTGGGAACGTGTGGGCGGCATCCTGATAGCCGTCAAAGTTGGAATATTTTGGGCCGATGGGAATGCTGCGGGCGGGGTCGCCGGCAGAGGTGCCGAACGGTGATCCGGGAACACCCGAGAAATTGGGGATGGGCGACCAATACAGGACTTGCTCATCCGAGGCAGCGGTACTCGGCACGGAAGCATCGCAAACATCGGCGATGGCTGCATAGAACGTCACCGAACGGGCGCATGAAGCCTTGGCAATCGCCACAGCCGAGGTGTAGAAGGGGGTTTGCACATAGGTGGAGATGGTTTGATCATAAGCTTTCCCACCCGCCCAGAACCCATCTTTGTTTTTCGCAGCGTCAACTTTCATATTGCCGGCGTCCCATGCACCGCCGCCATTGATCATCACGGCAATGCCGGCCAATGGCGAATAATAAGTAGAAGCCGGGTTGGCGGTGTACACTTTGCCCGCACCCGAATCAATGCCTATGATTGGCGTGTAGCTGATCGCATTCGGAAAGATCGCGGTCACCCCGTAAGTGGCCTTTCTAGCCGTGGCGGGCGGGCAGCCGTGAGAAATGTTGACGAAATTGTGAACCCTTGTACCCTCCGGGGCCGTCGCGGTTTCCAAGCGGGTATGGGCAAAAGCACCCTGGCTGGCTGCAAACAAGGCGACCGTTAGCGAGCTAAGGGCGAGGTTTTTAAGGCTTATCGTATTTGGCATGAGGAGTCCCCCTTTGGGTTTTTTTTAATGGAGCATCGTATTTCCATCCCAAAGTATTTTTCATCTAGCGAACTCGACTGCGACACAGGGAATGGATTCCGTTTTACGCAATCATGTTTCATGCCAATCATCTGGTGCATTGATAAATATAGGCATATTTTTACAACAATTTAATAACCGGCAACGGAACTGTGCTATTTCACACAGAAGTGTGTCATATCACACACTTTGAGTAGTTCTGTTGCGGCTGCCGGGGCGACGTGTTTGGATGTGATTCAAAGTGATGCGCTTGCCTGGATGTCATGTGCAACTTCCATGAGCCAGCCCAAGTTAGGTATAATGATGGTATTCTGTTATATGTAGTGAATGGATGGAAATGATATTTACAGCGTTTTCAACATCAAATAGTTACTTAAAAATAAATATACGCAACATGTAGGAGCGGGCCATGCCCGCGATAAATAGCCCATTTTTGCTGAATCGGCCCAATCAATCGCGGGCATGGCCCGCTCCTACGGCTTAAATAAAATAATCAATTGATATTGAAAACGCTGTAACTGAATAATCGAATTATCAATATATTCCATATTGCCAAAAATCCAGTACCCTTGCCATCAAGGGTACTGGATCAAATCAGTGACTGAAATAACCCGTTCTTATAACGGCACTGGGTTATCTCAAGAAGCTATCCCAAGGCTCTTATTGCCAATAGAGAGTGCCGGTTTGGTTTGCGTTTGACCAAACGGGCAGTTCAGCATTAATCTGCTGTGCGGACGGGAAGACGAAAATATCATCACCCTTCCCGTCATTGCCGGTGCAGCCGGCGGGCAGTGGGTTAGCCGTCGTGTTGCGGGTGACCTTCAGCGTGGCGGGCGAACCCCATCCGTCCCCGGGGAACGTGTGGGCGGCATCCTGATAACCGTCATAATTGGAATATTTTGGGCCTACAGGAATTTTACGGGTAGCATCGCCCACAGGGGTTCCAAACGGCGCACCGGGCACACCCGAAAAATTGGGGATCGGCGACCAATAAAGAACTTGCTCATCTGTCGCAGCGGTGCTTGGCGTGGAGACATCATTGCAGAAATCGGCAATGGCCAGCTCGAACGTGACGGAACGGGCGCACGATTGCGGTTTGATGGTCATGGCATGAGTGTAGAAAGGGATGTTAACGGGGGTGGAGATAGTTTGGTCATAACTTTTCCCGCCCGCCCAAAAACCATCCACATTGCCTAGCGCGTCAGCCTTATTATTGTTGTAATCCCATGGGCCACCGGTACGAATGATCTGCCCAATGCCCGTCAGTGGCGAATAATAGCCGGAAGCCGGATTGGTGGTATACACTGCCCCGGCCAATCCTGCCGTTGCCCCGGTATTCTTGGAATTCACCCCAATCACTGGCGTGTAACTGACCGCATTTGGAAACACCACGGTCGTTCCGAAAGTAGGCTGCCTAGTCCCGTCATTCCGCACCCCCCTTTGCTACAATTGCGCATTTCCGACCGAATTGAACGATGCCGTCCTCCGACCTTCCTAGCGCTACCGTCGATAACACCTACGCGAGTTACACGCTTGACCATCACG
>Ga0194061_1000470_pt1 | contig 24562 bp, 18 predicted proteins | sample SepL2221m_MetaG_FD_163423 | JGI IMG/M metagenome (GOLD analysis project Ga0194061, IMG submission 163423) | Anoxic zone freshwater microbial communities from boreal shield lake in IISD Experimental Lakes Area, Ontario, Canada - Sep2016-L224-21m | ecosystem: Environmental > Aquatic > Freshwater >... | reverse complement strand
GATTAAAGCGGGCAAGCTTAGCCGATTTTCGCTTCCCCGATTTTCGCCTCCAAGAAGCAGCCGAACTCGCGCCCGAAATCGACCGATACGCGCGCATGCACCGCGCCCTGCTTGTCAAAAAAGCGCTGTGTTCCGGCCAGGCCAAACACGCCCTCGTGCCAGATGTCCGGATGAATATAAAGGCCGCGACTGCCGTCAAACCGGAAACAGACAAAGTCCGCCGGCTTGATGTCGTCACCGGGCAGTGCGAGCGGCACGAAAAACGGTTTTTTATCCAGCGGAAAAAACAACTGGCCGCCGTCCGGATGGTAGTTGGCGTGCCATAACAACATACGTGACGGCGCGCGGGTATGCGTCTGTTGCGCATGCTCGGGCAGGGTCGCGTAAGCGAGGATGTAGTGCCCGTCCACCGCTTCGTTGCGGCCGAACAGCACATCGCCCTTCCATTCGCTGACAAACACGCCCTCCGTGGTACCGGCCTCATCGCCGGTGTCCGCATCGACAGGCCGCCAGCCCTGCGCCGGCCAGCGCACGATTTCCACGCGGCAGTCGGCCGGGTCATCCACCAGTGTGCCGTAGCCCTTGAGCGAATCGGCGGTAGCCTCAACCACCGGCATGCGCACGCAGGCAAGGCCGGCCGGCAGGTCAGGATTGAGGTAGTCGAATGGTTTGTTCATTTCTTCTCCATCGAGACAGATGGCTGGAAACCCGCGCCAGGCGGGCGTTTCCAGCCATTGCTGTACTTTATAAAACGCCCGTCGGATCTGCTATCCCGGCCTCATGCGCTGTTGCGCGGTCTTCGCTATATCGACCGTGCCGTCAGCGGCAATGCTGACACCGAAAGACTGTTCGGCCTGGGCGACGGTGTAATAGCCCCGCGATACATCGTGCGCCACCGCCGCCGGATCGCGCGCATAGGCAGGGCCGAACCCACCGCCGCCCGGTGTCGATACTTCAATGCGGTCGCCGGCTTTGATAGTGATGTCCTGGTCCTTGGACAGGTGTGGCGGATGGTAGGCCTTGCCCCCCTGTACGACGGCCACCTTGTTAAGCCCGCCATCGCGACCGCCCTCGGCACCCTGCGGTCCGGTGCGGCCGTGGTCCATCACCATCGAGGCACGCGCCTCACCGCGACGCAGCTTGATCTTGTAATTGACGCCAAAACCGCCGCGATGCTCCCCCGCCCCGCCCGAACCTTCATGCAGCGAATACTCCTCGAACAGCACCGGGTAGTACTGCTCCATCACCTCGATCGGCGTGGTCTTGGAAATGCCTATGGTGGAACAGCCGTTGGAGATGCCGTCGCCCATGGGCGAGCCGCCATAGCCGCCGCCGGAAATGACGTACATGACATACGAACGCCCGCGCTTGGGATCGTACCCTCCCACCGACAGGTTGCCCGAGGTGCCCGCCGGCGCCGCAAACATGCGCTCTGGCATGGCCTTGACCAGGGCCGAGAACACCGCTTCGGCGATGCGCTGGCTGACTTCGGCGGCGCAGCCTGAAACCGGCCTGGGGTATTTCGCATACAGAAAAGTGCCGTCGGGTTCGACAATATCCAGCGGCTCAAAGGTGCCGGCATTGATGGGCACCTCCGGGAACACGTGTTTGATGGCGAGGTAAATCGAGCTCTTGGTCGTGGCGATGACGCTGTTCATCGGTCCGCGGCAAGGCGGCGAGGAACCGCTCATGTCGAAATGCAGGGTTTCGCCTGTCTTGGTGATGGTCATGGCAATTTTCAGCGGTTCATCGACCACGCCGTCCGAATCGACAAAGGCCTCGCCGTAATACCGGCCGTCCGGAATGCCGGCGATGCAGGCGCGCATTTGCTGGGCTGCGCGCACCCTGAGTTCGGCGATGGCATCATCGACCAGGGTGGCGCCGTAGCGGTCAAGCATCTCGGCCAGGCGTTTCTCGCCTATGGCCAGTGCCGCAGCCTGCGCCTTGACATCGCCGATACGCTGGTCGGCGATGCGGATGTTGGACATGATGATGGAAAGTATTTCCTCGTCCAGTTCACCCTGCTTGAACAGTTTCACCGGCGGCAGGCGCAGCCCCTCCTGTTCCACCTCGGTGGCATTGGCGGAAAAGCCGCCCGGCACCATGCCACCGGTATCGGGCCAGTGCCCGGTGTTGGCGAGCCAGGCGAACAGCTTTCCCTTGTAGAAAAACGGTTTGACGAACTTCACGTCCATCAGGTGCGTGCCGCCAAGGTAGGGGTCGTTGAGGATGAAAATATCGCCCTCGTTGAGCGGTGTGCCGCGCGCCTTGACCACGTCGATCACCGCCTGGGTGGAGAACTGCATGGTGCCGACGAACACCGGCAGCCCCAGCTCCCCCTGCGCGATGAGCTCACCGTTGTCGCGGTGGTAAATGCCGTCCGAGCGGTCCATGGCCTCGGAAATCACCGGGCTGAAGGCGGCGCGGCAGAAGGCGAGGTCCATTTCATTGCAGACCTGCTGCAATCCATTCTGAATTACGACAAGCGTGATTGGATCAATCATGGAGAAGCTTTCGGGGGAGGCTAACGTGAGCGTAGCGAACGTTAAGGTGCGTAGCACCGGCCGACAACAGAATGCCCCTGAATGGATTGCAGACTTGCTGCAGGCCGTTCTGGATGACTACGAGTGTGATTGGATCGATGGCGCTCATGGCTTGGCCTCCCCGGCGTCATAGGCATCGTAACAACGCAAAATCCATTCTTCCTTGCTGGTGAGCTCAAGCATGCGCTTGGACCATGGCGTTTCAACCGCGGCCTGCCATTGCGGACTTCTGACAACCGCCCTGTCGGTGAGTTCGTACAGTGAGATATAACGCGGCGTACCGGTGGGGTCGAAAAACCGCCGCGCGCCCAGTACACCGGGCACGGCCGCGAGCATGGGCAGGTGCTCTTCGTCATACCATTGGTTGAATTCGATTTCATGTTCGGCCGGCGTATCACCCATGGCCACCATCAGGGCTTTGGCCCCGGCCACCGCTGCGGCATTACCCGGCAGGGTCTGCGTCGCCGCCCAGCGGCGAAACAGCGTGGCCTTTGCCAGGCAGCGCTTGCTCCACGGTGTGAAGTGCTCGCCGACATGTGCAAGATAGGCCGGCGTCGTCAATACCTGCTGGCGCTCCAGTTCATAGGTGGCGAGGTACTTGCCGGTACCGGGTTTGGCGCGCGGCGCAATCCAGCGCCGCGCCGATATGAATCCGGGAATGGCCAGGCGCTCGGCCATGTGCTCGGTGTCATACCAGGCGTTGAACTCCTCCTCCATTTCAGCTGGCGGTTCGGTCATGGTGAGCAAAAGGCCGTTCATGCTGTCACTTTCAATATGAGATTGCCCAACCGGTCCACGTCCACCACATTGCCCGGCTCGACCACGGTGGTGGCGTCAAGCTGCTCGACAATGGCCGGCCCGGTGAATTGCGCCGCCACCGGCAGGTATTCGCGCCGGTACACCGGCGTGTCCATCCAGCCGCCCTGCTCGAACCAGACCTGCCGGCGCTCGACCTCGGCGTCCTTCAGGCTCTTGCGTGGTTCGCCCTTGGCCAGGTCCAGCAGCGATACCGGCCGGCGCCTGCCGATGACCGCGGTATGCAGGTTGACCAGCACCGGGCGGATTTCCTTCAGCTCTACGCCAAAACGCGTCCAGTAGGCGGCCTCGAACAGCTTGTGCAGTTGCTCGCGTGAAATGCCTATATCAGGCAGCGCCACGGACAGGATGTGACTTTGCCCCTGGAACTGCATGTCGGCGCGGTGCAGCGTGTCCATGCCCTCGACCTGCACGCGCTCGCGTGCGATGGTCGCCCTGCCCTCGGCGATCTGGCCTTCAAGTATGGAACGAATATTCGCCGACTCGACTTCACCCAGCGCTTTGTTGACGGTGCGCACGTAATCGTGGCGCACGCTGGCCGCGACACAGCCCAGCGCGTTGGTCAGCCCGGGCCGTGCCGGAATCAGCACGCGCGGAATGGACAGTTCGCGCGCCAGCGCCGCGGCATGCAAGGGGCCGGCGCCGCCAAAGGCAAACAGCGCAAAGTCGCGCGGGTCATGGCCGCGCGCGAGACTTACCATCCTGATCGCCCCGGCCATGCGGTCGTTGGCGATGCGCAGGATTGCGGCGGCCGCCGCATCAGGCTTGAGCCCGAGGGGCTTGCCGACGAATTTGTCGATTTGCTGCCTGACATAGTCAAGCGACACCGGTTTGTCCACCGCCAGCAGTTTGCCCGGGTTGAGACGGCCCAGCACCAGGTTGGCATCGGTGATGGTCGGACGCTCGCCGCCGCGCGCATAGCAAATCGGTCCGGGCGTCGCGCCGGCGCTCTGCGGCCCGACGCGCAGCATGCCGGCGGCATCCACCTGCGCCAGCGAACCGCCGCCGGCGCCTATGGTGTGCACGTCGACCATGGGCACATGAATGGGCATGGCGTACTCGAGCTCCAGCTCGGTCGAGACCTGCGGCATGCCGCCCTGGATGAGCGCGACGTCGCTGGAAGTGCCACCCATGTCGTAGGTCACGACGTTGGGAAAGCCGGCCTGGCTGGCGGTATAGGCTGCGGCAATCACACCCGAGGCCGGCCCGGACATGACGGTGTTGACCGCGGCTTCGCTGACAATGCTTGATGCGACGGTGCCGCCGTTGCCCTGCATCACCAGCAACTCGCTGCCAAAACCGCGTGAGGCGAGTTCATTTTGCAGCCGTTCGATGTAGCGCGACAACACCGGCTGGATGGCGGCATTCACCGTGGCGGTGACACCGCGCTCATATTCGCGATACTCGGAAATGATGGCGTGGCCGGCGGTGACGTAACGGTTGGGCCACACGGTCTTCACGATTTCGGCGGCGCGCTTTTCATGCGCCGGATTGATGTAGCTGTGCAGGAAGTGGATCACCACCGACTCGGCGCCAAGCGCGATGAGTTTTTTCGCCGCTTCGGCAACTTCCGTTTCAACAAGCGGGGTGACCACTTCGCCGTCGCAATCCATGCGTTCGGTCACCTCCAGACGCAACTCGCGCGCAATCAAGGGCACGAACTTGCCGGTGAGGCCGTAGGCGGTGGGCCGTGTGCGCCGCCCCAGCTCCAGCACATCGCGAAAACCGCGTGTGGTGATGAGTCCCACTTTGGCGATCTTGCGTTCGAGCATGGCGTTGGTCGTGGTGGTGGTGCCGTGCACGATGGCCGACAACTCGGCCAGGGTGGCGCCGGTTTGTTCCAGCGCGGCCATCACGCCAAAAGCCTGGTTGTCCACGGTGGTGGGCACCTTGGCCAGGCGCACTTCACCCGTCACTTCGTCGATGAGGATGAGGTCGGTGAAGGTGCCGCCCACATCAATGCCTGCTATTTTTGCCATGTGTCGTCTTTACAGTGCGAGGTAGGTGGCGCGCACCTCCTCGTTGGCGTTGAGTTCGGCGATGGTGCCGGAGAAGCGAATGCGGCCTTTTTCTATGATGTAGCTGCGATCCGACACCTCGGTGGCGAAATGCAGGTTTTGTTCCGACAACAGCACCGACACGCCTTCGCGCTTGAGTTCGCCTATGGCGGCTGCCATCTGGTCGACGATCACCGGCGCCAGTCCCTCCGAGGGTTCGTCCAGCAGTATGCACAGCGGGTTGCCCATCAACGTGCGCGCAATGGTCAGCATTTGCTGCTCGCCCCCGGACATGCGGCCGCCGGGGCGGTCTTTCATTTCGCCAAGGTTGGGAAACAGGCGGAACAGCTTCTCGGCGGTCCACTCGGGCACGCCGGCGCGCGCGGGCTGGCGGCCGACCTCGAGGTTTTCCATCACCGTGAGGTCGGTGAAAATGCGCCGGTCTTCCGGCACATAGCCCAGGCCCAGTTTGGCGATCTGGAACGGCGCGAGGCCGCCTATCGATTGGCCCATGAAGCTGACCGTGCCCGAACGCGCCGGTGCCAGCCCCATGATGGTTTTCATCGTCGTCGATTTACCCGCGCCGTTACGCCCGAGCAGCACCACCACTTCGCCGCGCCCGACCTCAAGGCCGACGTCAGACAGGATGTGCGCCCGGCCGTAGTAGGTGTTGAGTCCGGCGGCCTTTAGCATCAGTGCCTCGACCCCAGATAGACCTGCTGCACCTCGGCATTGCTGCGCACCTCGGCCGGAGTACCCGCGGCGATCAGGCGGCCGCGATTGAGAACGATCAGGCGGTCGGCGTGGGCAAACACCACATCCATATCATGTTCGGTGAACAACACCGCGATGCCGCGCTCGCGCACGATTTCCGCGGTCAGCGCCATCAGTGCGATGCGTTCCTGCGGCGCCATGCCGGCGGTCGGTTCGTCCATCAGCAGCAGGCGCGGATCATTGGCCAGTGCCACGGCGAGCTCGACGCGCTTGAGGTCGCCGTAGGCAAGAATGGAACAGGGCCGCTCTGCCTGTTCGAGCATGCCGACGCGCGCGAGCAGCTTGTCCGCCTCGTCGCGATACAAGTCCCCCGCCCGCTTCCAGAAATTGGCCAGGCGCCGGTGGTGCGAGAGCAAGGCCATTTGCACGTTCTCGCGCACCGTCATCGACGGGAAGGTCGCGGTGATCTGAAAAGTGCGGCCGACACCCATGCGCCAGACTTCGCGTGGTTTTTTTCCAACCACTTCGACACCATTGATTTTCACGCTGCCCGAATCGGGTGTGAGCTGGCCGTTGAGCATGTTAAAACAGGTGGTCTTGCCGGCGCCATTGGGACCGATCAGCGCCAGCAGCGTGCCCGGTTCAACGCTGAAACTCACCCCCTGCACCGCCTGCACGCCGCCAAAGGATTTTTTCAAGTCTTGCACCGTCAGGGCGCTCAAGCGTCCTGCGTCGTGCGTGGCGGAGTGTCCTGCCCGCGGCGTGCTCATGCGTCCTCCCGCCGGGTAAAGCGCGAACGGATGAAGCCGACGATGCCCTGCGGGAAGGCCAGCACCAACACGATGATGGTCATGCCAAGCAGTGCGCGCCAGTAATCGGTGTTGCGCGCGATGGTGTCCTGCAGCCAGGTAAACACCACGGCACCGACAACCGGTCCGGACAGGGTCTGCACGCCACCGAGCAATACCATCACCAGGCCGTCGACCGAGCGCGCAATGCTCATCACATCGGGAGAAATGCTGCCCTTGGAATACGCATACACGGCGCCGGCGAGGCCGCCGAACATGCCGACCACGACAAAGGCGCTCCACTGCAGGCGCGCGAGGTCGATGCCTATGGCGTCACAGCGCAGCGGCGAATCACGCCCGGCGCGCAGTGCATAGCCCCAGGGCGAGAACAGCATGTGCCTCAACATCCAGATGCCGGCACCGCACAGCAGCAGCGCGAGGTAGTAAAACGCCGTCTTGCCCGACAGCCATGCCGCCGGCCAGATACCCACCAGCCCGTTGGACCCGCCGGTGAATTCATCCCACTGGAACATCACCGACCAGGCAATCTGCGCAAACGCCAGAGTCAGCATGGCGAGGTAGACGCCGGACAGGCGCACGCAAAACCAGCCAAACACCAGTGCGCCGGCCCCGGCCAGCAGCGGCGCGGCGAGCAGCGAGACTTCCATCGGCGCGCCGGCGCTCTTGAGCAGCAACCCCGCCCCGTAGGCCCCCAACCCCATGTACGCGGCGTGACCGAAGGAAACCATGCCCGCCGGTCCCATCATGAAATGCAGGCTCGCGGCAAACAAGGCGAATACCAGGATGTCTATGCCCAGAATGACCGTGTAAGGCGTAGAAATAAAAGGCAATGCGATCAGGACCGCGAGCAAGGCCCAGGCGCCGCGCTGCAATCTGGGCCCGACCGGGCGCAGCGGCGGCTCGACATGCGCGCTGGAAACATGCGCCACCGACTGCGGCCGCCCGAGCAAGCCCCAGGGCCGCACGATCAAGACCACGGCCATGACCAGGAACTCCACCACCAGCGTCAGCTTGGACAGCGAAATCACCGTGCCAAACAGCGTCACCTGCCCGATGCCGTAACACAAGGCCTTGATCTCGGCGATGAGCAAGGCGGCGAGGAAGGCCCCGGGAATGCTGCCCATGCCGCCTATCACCACCACGACAAAGGCATCCGAGATGGAAGTCAGGTCGAGGAACAGTTGCGCCGGCTCACGTGGAATCTGCAGTGCCCCGCCCAGACCCGCCAGCAAGGAACCCAGGGCAAACACCCCGGTGAACAGCCATTTCTGGTTCACGCCCAACGCGCCGACCATGTCGCGATCTTGCGTCGCCGCCCGCACCAGCGTGCCCCAGCGTGTGCGATTGAGCAGCAGCCAGAGCAGGCCCAGCACCAGCGGCCCGATGAATATGAGCAGAAGATCGTACTCGGGCAGCGGCTTGCCCAGCACGTCAATCGAACTGCCCAGGCCGGGCGCGCGCGGCCCGAGCAAGTCCTCGGCGCCCCAGATCCACAGCGCGGCGTCCTTGATCACCAGCGTCAGCCCGAAGGTGGCCAGCAGCTGGAACAGTTCGGGCGCATGGTAAATGCGCCGCAACAACAGCATCTCGATCAGCGCACCGAGCAGGCCCACCGCCAGCGCCGCCAGCGCAATGCCGGTCCAGAAGCCCAGCGCCCCGCCGCCCAGTTTGGCGATCAGACTGTAGGCAATATAGATACCCACCATGTACAAGGACCCGTGGGCGAAATTGACAATGCGCGTAACGCCAAAAATAAGCGACAGGCCGGCCGCCACCAGGAACAGCGTGGAAGCGCCGGCAAGGCCGTTGAGGAACTGGATGACGAAACTGGACACTATTGGAATACCTGCTGCAAGGCCGCCAAAATCCCCCCTAGCCCCCCTTTTGCAAAGGGGGGAAAGCATAGCCGTCTGCTCATACAGCGTGACAAAGCCAAGCGAGAAACTGCAGAACCATACCCATCGCGAGTTATCCCCCCCTTTGGAAAAGGGGGGCTAGGGGGGATTTGTTTTTTGACCAGCCGAAAACGCAGTATGAATAACGGCAAGAACGTCATCGAGTTGTTTGAGCACTTGAAGATTGTCAAAGCGCAGTACCTTCAAGCCTTGGCCAAGCAGCCAGGCATCGCGCGTTGCGTCTCGTGCTTTGGCAGTTGGTTCTGAATGCTGTGCTCCATCTAGTTCTATGACTAAAGACACGCTTGGCGCGTAAAAATCAACGATGTAACTACCCAAGGGACGCTGCCGATAGACCTGGACATTCAAGATCTGCTTGCGACGCAGGCGATACCAGAGCAAATGCTCGGCATCGGTCATGCCTTTGCGCAAGGACCGGGCGGTCTGTTTCAGCACCGCCCGGTATGGTCGCACCGGACAAAATTCCTAAAGGCAAATCCCCCCTGCCCCCCCCTTTTCCAAAGGGGGGAAATGAGGAGGCGAGTTTCAGTTTGCCGGCCGCATCTTTTTCACCTCGGCATCGCTGGGCAGGAACTTGGCGCCGTCCTGGTAGGTCCAGCCGGGCAGCATCACGCCCTTGCCGTCCTTCTTGCCGATGCGCCCGACATAGGCACCCATGGTGGACTGGTTGTCCTGGGTGCGGTAGGTCACCTTGCCGAAGGGCGTATCAACCTGCAGTCCTTTCATCGCGGTGAGCAGTTTTTCGGTGTCGACACTGCCCGCCTTGCGCAGGACGGCGGCGGCGGACATCACCGTGGAATAGCCGACGATGGAGCCGAGGCGTGGATAGTCGTTGAATTTTTTCTGGTAAGCGTCAAGAAACTTCTTGTGCTCCGGCGTCTTGATCTCGGCCCACGGGTAACCGGTGACATACCAGCCTTCAGGGGTGTCGTCCTTGAGCGGGTCGAGGTACTCGGGTTCACCGGCCAGAAGATTGAACACCGGTGTGGTCTTGAACAGTCCGCGCACGTTGATCTCACGCGCGAACTTGGACAGGTCGCCGCCGAACAGCGATGAGAAAATGGCGTCCGGCTTGGCATCGGCCAGCGCCTGCGCCACCGCACCGGAGTCGATCTTGCCCAGCGTGACGGCCTGCTCGCTGACGAACTCGACGTCCGGTTGGGCTTTTTTCAGCAGCTCCTTGAACGCCGCCGTGGCCGACTGGCCGTATTCATAGTTCGGGTAAATGATCGCCCAGCGTTTTTTCTTCAGCTTGGCGGCATCGGGGACCAGCATCGCCGTCTGCATGTAAGTGGATGCGCGCAGGCGGTAGGTGTAGCGGTTGCCGTTTTGCCAGACGATCTTGTCGGTCAGCGGCTCGGCGGCGATGAACAGCACTTTTTTCTGCTTGGCAAAATCGGCGACAGCAAGGCCGATGTTGGAGGGAAATGTGCCGATGAGGAATTGCACGTTTTCACGCGACAGCAACTCTTCGGCCACGCGCACCGCATCACCGGTGGTGCCGTTGTCGTCGCGCGATATCACCTCGATCTTGCGGCCGAACACCCCGCCGGTGGCATTGACTTCGTCGACTGCGAGCTCGATGCCGCGCTTGTAGGGCTCGAGAAAGGCCGGGAACACCTTGTAGCTGTTGAGTTCGCCGATCTTGATGGTGCCCTGCGCCGCCACCGGTGCGGCAAACCCGGCCGCAACGGCCAGCATTGCCGCGGTTGCGAGAAACTGCCTGCGTGCTTTCATTGTCGCTCTCCCAGAGAATAAAACCGAAAATTATCGCTGCATGAAATGCAAGGGCTGCCTGAACAAGTGGCGGCTTGCGTGCCGCACCCGCCACGACCCTTGCGATTAACCGTTATTTTTGCCCGTCGCCGACCTTTATTTCCGAGGCCTTGAGCCCGCCGACGCGCGCATGCACGCGCGCCCCGGTGGTCATCGCCAGAATATACACAATTTCATCCGGCCGCGGCGCATCCGGCACACCCATCTCCACCGAGTCGAAATGGCTGCGCACATAGGCCGCCTCGCGATGGTGGATCGGTATGTCAATACGCGTGCCGGCGGCGCCGACCTTGCCGGCCGAAGGCACGATGGCCTTGGAGTTATTCAGCAGTTCGCGCATGCCGTAGCCGCCGGGAACATGCCACAGCGCGCAGTGTTCGCTCTCGCCGGCGGTGCCGACGATGGCGCCCTTGCCGTAGGCCTCGACTTTTTTCGGACCGCCCAGCGCCGCGATCAAGCGTTTCGCCATCTCCAGGCCCAGCGGCTTCATTGCGTCCATCATCGGCATGATGTCGGCCACATGCCGGCCGGCATAGGGATTCTTGATGACCACGGCAATGGCGCCGCGTCGCTGCGGCCTCTTGGCCGGGGGGCCGCCCTCGTGGTGTATGTCTTCAACCATCAGCACGATTTTGCGAATTTCCACCTTGGGCGCCTTGGCGGCGCCTTTGGCCTTGGTTTTTGTCGCCATTGCCGTCTCCCTTATGCGTATTCGAGTTGGTTTATCCGGGCTGAACCCGCCGGTGCGGCCAGGCCCAGAACCTTCGCTTCGCCCTGCAGCAGCAGCGCCGCGCCGCAAATCAGGCCGGCATCGAGCAGGCGCTGCGCCTCGGCCCCGCCTCTGGCCAGCGCTGCCTGCACCTTTTGCATCGACAGCCGGCCCACGGCAACGGTCACCAGGCGCTCGCCAAGATCACTGTCGTCCTTGATGGTGCTGGCCGGCCGGCGTTCAATGGCGGCGTCATCAATGTTCACGGCGTTGGCGATGATGGTCGCAGCGGCGTCGGCGGCGGCGGCATTGGCCGCCAGCACCGTCACGCTGTCGGCAATACCCAGGCTGAAGCTGCGGCCGCGCCAGCCGCTGGTGGCGACGCCGCGCACCGGCAAATCGGCGCTTACGTTGATGTCCCCGGCAAGCCGCACCAAGCCCTCCACCACGCCAACACGGAAGGTCTCGCCCGCAGTCAGGTGAAGTGCAATGTCGCCGCCGTTATTCACATACGCCTTGTCAACACCGGCCAGGACCAGTGCGCCCAGCACCTCGTCCGCCACCGCCCCGGCCACCGCCGCCATCGGCGTGATAAAAACATCGCGATAAGGCCAGCAGGCATTAACCATGCGCCGCGCCACCGGCCCGTTCACCGCCTGCGCCTGCTGCACCGGGCTGCGCAACAAGGCTAACTCGGCCACCAGGCCTTCGAGCAGGCCCTGGAAGCGCTCCCAGGCCAGTGCGTATGCGGCACGCACCGTGGCGGGTTTGCCACGGGCCTCGATAATGAGATCGATCGGCCCGTGCTGGAAATGCACGCGATCGCGGTCCAGCTGGGCAAATATGGCCCCGTTCATGGTCTTCATACCATGGGCCACGGATTGGATGGCTCCCAGCCGACAATTGTGTGCTTCGCCGTGGCCAGCACCTGCTGCAGCGTCTGCACCCGGTCCATATGTCCGCCGAGCTTTTCGTAATCGGCCAGCTTCATGCTGAATTCGACCGGTGCGACAATCGCCGGCGTTGGCACCCAGCCGAACGCGGCATCGGGCATTTTCATTACGTCGGTCATGACCATGATGCCGCCGCCGGGCCAGATATAGGCCGGGGCGCCGCCACAAGTGACCTGCACCAGGGCCTCCTTGATCGAACGCGTCAGTGCGATGGGGTTTTCGGTTACGCCGGCACGCAGCGAACCGCCGGCACCGCCCATGAACAGCACCGTGCACAAGGCCGGCTCGCAGTTCTCGCCGATGCGGTCCACCACCTTTTTGATCGCAGCGGGCACCGGCGCCGGTTGCGGCTGCAGCTTGTCGTCAAGGATGAAATACGCCCAGTCCTCGCCGGTGGTCGAGACGAACAGGATGCGCTCGCCTGGCCAGGCCTTTTTCGGGTCTATGGCCTTGATGATCTTCAGCGGGTCGGTGATGTCGGTGCCGCCCCAGCCGGCACCCGGATTGGCGACCTGGAAATAGCGTCCGGGCGTGGACTTGCGGCCGATGACCTTGATGCCGCCGTCGCGCATATCAAGGAACTTGCCGGCCTGGTGCTCGGACAATACGCCGGTGATGTGGTCGTCGACCACCACCACCTCGTCGACATGCCCCTCCCATTGCTTGGCGAAAATGCCTATGGTGGCCGAGCCGCAGCCGACGCGCATGCGCTGTTCCTCAACGCCGTTGATGATCGGCGCCCGTCCCGCCTGCACCACCACTTTGGCACCGCCTTCGATGTCAAATTCCACCGGCTGCTTGTTGCCCAGGGCCATCATCACATCGCAGGTGACGCGTCCCTCTTTCTTGCTGCCGCCGGTGAGGTGGTGCACGCCGCCGATGGAGAGCATTTGCGAGCCGTATTCGATGGTGGTGACATGGCCGACCACCTCGCCATCGACGCGGACGGACGATTGTTCCGGGCCAAGGTAGCGGTCGGTATCGATCTTGATCTTGAAACTGCAGTAACTGAATATGCCCTCGGTCACCACCGTGACCATGTCTACGCCCTCATGCCTGGAAGAGACGATGAAGGGCGCCGGTTTGTAGTCCGGGTAGGTGGTGCCCGAACCGACGCCGGAGACGAACAAGTCCTCCCCTTCCCCGCGCCGGGCGGGCACTGCGGCGGCATCCGCCTGGAAAGGCGCGACAGGATTGCCGTTCCAGCCGGTATCGCTGGAAAAGCGCACCAGACGGGCGTCTCCAGCCGGTCGCTGCATCAGCAGCAGCGGATCCACGCGCGTCAGCACCCCGGAAACATTGGCGTAGCGGTCGCAGGCGCCGGAACGCCCCTCGGTGATGTTGCACAACACCGGGCAGGCATTGCAGACGATCTTGCCGCCGCCCTGGTCGGTGGTATCGGGAACGACGTCGGCTGCGGGATCAGCGTGAGTGGTGGCCATGTCAGAGCACCTTCCTGTGAAAACCGCCGTCAATATGGAATGCCGCGCCGGTGACCAGGGCAACCGGGGCGCGTTTCATTTCGCCGATTCCAGCAAAAGCTTGCGCAGGCGATCGGGTGTCGCCGGCGCATGGCGGACGATCACCCCGGTGGCGTGGCGGATGGCACCGAATATGGCCGGCGCGGTGGCGATCAGCGCCGGTTCGCCCACGCCTTTGGCGCCGTACGGGCCCAACGGTTCGGCGTCCTCGATGAGGAACACGTCCATGGGCGGAATGTCGCCTATGGTCGGGATGAGGTAATCGTGCAGGTTGTCGGTCTTGCCGGCCTGGTAGTCCTCCATCAATGCGAGGCCCAGCCCCTGCGCCACGCCGCCGTGGATTTGCCCCTCGACCTGCGTGAGGTTCAGGGCGCGGCCGACATCGTGCGCCGCGCCTATGCGCAGCACCCTGACCGTACCCAGTTCGATATCGACTTCCACCTCGGCCATTTGCGCGGCAAAGGCATAGGTTGCGTAAGGCACGCCCTGCCCGTCCTTGTCCAGCGCAATGGTCGGGGGATTGAACGTGCCCTCGCCGGTGAGGACATTACCGCGCTCGTCGCAGGGCAGCTCGGACAGCTTGATGCGATGCTCGCCCGCGCTGTCGCTGGCGATGAGTTCACCTTGTTCCAGACGCAGTTTGGCGTCCGGCTTGGCCTCCACCAGCGCCAGCATGCGTGCGCGCAACTGTTCGCCGGCAAGACGTGACGCGGTACCCGAAACAAAGGCCTGGCGCGAAGCCGATGTCTTGCCCGCATCGGCGGTAAGGTCGGTGTCGCCCATGACAAAATCAATGTCGGTCATGCGCAGTCCCAACGCGTCGGCCAGCACCTGCAGCAAAGTGGTGTTGGAACCCTGGCCGATATCCACCGCGCCGTTGTAAAACAGGATGCGACCCGTGCGAGTAAGGCCGGCGCGCATGGTCGAAGGATTGGCGATCACGGTATTGCCGCAGCCATACCACATGCACGCCACGCCGACGCCGCGACGCAAGTTCCCGGCCTTGCGCGCCAGGTTGAAAGCCTCGCACTCGGCCTGCGCCTTCAGCCAGCGCGGCTTGAGCGCCAGCAGGCACTGGTCGAGACCGGCGCTGGCCTTGAGCACCTGGCCGGTGGCCGTGGCCTGGCCGGCGCGAATCGCATTGATGAGCCGGAACTCCAGCCTGTCGATGCCGGTCTTTTGCGCCAGGTCATCGAGCAGGGTTTCGTGGGCGATGGTCGATTGCGGCACGCCGAAACCGCGAAACGCGCCGGCGATGGCGTTATTGGTATAGACGGCGCGCGTCGTCGCCCTGACGTGCGGCACAAAATACGGACCCGAGGCGTGAATCGGCACACGATTGGCAACGGTATTGCCCCAGGACGCGTAGGCGCCGGTGTTGAAGTCGCCGGAAAAATCGGCGGCGAGCAAACGTCCCTTGGCATCACAGGCAAAGCGCACCTGCATGGCCGCCGGGTGACGCTTGGTGGTGGACACCATGGACTCGGGTCGGGAAAACACCCCGCGCACCGTGCGCTTGAGCTTCCATGCCGCCACCGCCAGCATCGGCTGGATGGCGATGTCGAGCTTGCCGCCGAATCCGCCGCCCACCGCCGAGGGGATGATATGCACCTGCGTTGGCTGCAGTTTCAGGATGCGCGCGATCTCATCCCGGTCCATATACGGCGTCTGGGTGCTGGCAAATATGCGAATGCGCTCCACGCCCTTTTCGCTGATGCATTCGGCATAGCCGGCTTCGGGTTCGATATAGCCGTGCTCCACATGGCTGGTGGTGAACTGCCCTTGGGCGACAAAGGCCGCGGCGCTTATCGCCCCGACGGCGTCGCCCTTGACCACGCGCCCGCGAATCAGCACGTTATCCGGGTTGTTGGCGTGCAAGGGCTCGCGTGTATTGGCCAGCGCCTGCTCCGATTCGAGCAGGGGCGCTTGCGCCTGCCAGGTGATGGGCACTTCCTCGTCACGAATGCGCAGCAGGGTTTCGTAATCACCGACCAGCGCGCACACCGCTTCGCCGCGGAAACGCACCCGCCCTTCCGCAGCGGCGTCTGCTGCGTTCGTTATCACAGCAAAGACCGGCTGGTCCTTTACATCGGGAAAAATGCCGAAACTGTTTTCCGGCACATCGCGCGCAGTGACGATGTCCACCAGCCCCGGATACCTGCCCAAAAGCGGCTTGAAATCACCAAAGGAAAATTTCGCCCGCGCATGCGGCGAACGCACCGCGCGCAGCCACAGCGCCCCTTCGGGCGCCTTGTCGGCGCCGTAGATTTCAGTGCCGGTCAATTTTGCAATACCGTCGGTCTTGGGCACCCGGCTGCCGACCGCCTTGCCTGCCGCCGGTTCATCCAGCACGAGATCGCCCTTGGCCACCGCCAGTACCGCCTCAATGATCTTGCGATAACCGGTGCAACGGCACAGCACGCCGCCCAGCGCATCCTGCACCGCCTGCTCGTCCGGATTGGCGTTGCGCGACAGCAGGTCGGTTGCGGCCATCAGCATGCCCGGCGTGCAAATACCGCATTGCGCCGCGCCGTGCTTGTGAAAAGCCTGCTGCAAGGCGCTGAGCCGGCCGTCAGCCCCGGCGAGACCCTCGACGGTGGTGACCGAGCGCCCGGCGCACTGGCCGAGGCCGACAACGCACGAGCACACCTGCTGCCCGTCCAGGAGCACGGTGCAGGCACCACAGTCGCCGGCATGGCAGCCGATTTTGGTGCCGGTAAGGCCCAACTCATCGCGCAATACGTCGGACAGGCGGCTGGCCGGATGCGCCAGCGCCGTGACCGGCTTGCCATTGACATTAAGTGTGGTGGACATGTTTTCCGCAGGCTTGTTCATGCCGCAATCCTCAGCAGTGCACGCTTGAGCAGGGTCTGCACCGCATCAATTCGGTATTCGGGGGTGCCGCGCACGTCGGCAATGGGCGTGAGCGGCTGCAAATCCCCCGGCGCGACCAAATTGGCGAGGTCCGGCGACAGGCGTTTGCCGGCGAGCTTTTGCTCCAGTGCGGGCAGGCGTTGCGCCACCGCGGAACAGGCGCCCACGGCGATGCCGCAGCGGGAAATCGCACCGTTCTCATCGACGGCGATGACGGTGGATACCATGGCGATGGATATCACCAGGTATTTGCGCGAGCCGAGCTTGAAAAAATCGGCACGCGTCCCGGCCGGCCACTTTGGCACGCGCAGGCCGGTGACCAGTTCGTCGGGCTTGCGCGCGGTCTTGCGATTGGCGAGCAAGAACGCCGCCAGCGGCAGGCTACGCACGCCTTGCTGGCCGGTGAGTTGTACCTGTGCATCGAGCGCAAGCAAGGCCGGAACGCCGTCGGCCGCTGGCGAGGCGTTGCAGACATTGCCGGCAAGCGTGCCGGTATTCTGGATTTGCACGCCGCCGACTTCACGCGCCGCGCCTTGCAGCCCGGCAAAATACGCCGGCAGCGGCGCCCCGATCAGGTCGGTCCAGGTCGCCAGCGCGCCGATATGCCAGCACTCCGCCTCTTCGCGAACACCGCGCAGTTCGGCGATGCCGGTGATGTCGAGCAGGTCTTCCCCGACCGGGCGCCCCACCCTGGCGGGATAAAAATCGGTGCCGCCGGCAAGGACGGAGTAAGGCCGTGCCGCGAGTGCGGCCATCGCTTCGGGCAGGCTTGCGGGACGCACATAAAGGCTCATTGGCGGTGTCTGCTCATCTTTTAAGTAAACGCTTCAAAACGGCACTACTTTAGCCCAGCCGTGCCGACAGTTCAACGGCCACCGGCGATTGATTTTTTTTCAGCACCAATTGCGACCGAATGGCAAATACTTTAAGCTTGAAGTAATTCCCTGCCGCCCATTCGCAGAACCTTTCCGGAAAACCCGCCACGCCCATGTGGAAGCCTGCACAGCGCATCAAATTCCATCCGGCGAGCGGCCGCATACCGACGCGTGAGCAAGCCCGCGCCTCCAGGCTGTTCAGCGCGGTGGGCATCGGCCTGTTGCGCCTGGAGCAAAGAACCTGGGTTCCGGCCATGGTGCCGTGGCGCTCCAATGAGGACGGCCTGGTCACCAGCGACGTGTTGCAGTGGTATGAGCGCTTCGCCCGCGGCCGGCCCGGGGCGATTGTCATCGAGGCCACCGGCATTCGCGACATTCCCAGCGGTCCCCTGCTGCGCATCAGCCATGACCGCTATGTCGCCGGGCTGCGCGACCTGGTCGAAACCATACGCCGCGCCAGTGACGGCCACACGCGCGTGTTCATCCAGATCATCGATTTCCTGAGCATTCGCCGGCGCCCGGAACCGGACAAATTCTTCCAGCGCTTTTTGCGCATCACCGCGCGCCACCGTGAACTGCTCAAGGCCGCCGACTGGACCGAAGATGCGATTCGCGAACACCTCGCCGCCTTGCCGCCTGATACTTTGCGGGGTGTGCTTGATGCGCGCGAATGGGAGGCCTTGCAGTTTGGCGCGCGCGAGCGTGTAACCGACACCGCCTTGCCGCACATCCGCGAATTGCCGCAAACCCTGCCCGGCCTGTTTTCGTCCGCGGCCTTGCGCGCACGCGAAGCCGGTTTTGACGGCGTGGAATTGCATTACGCCCACGCCTACACCATGGCGTCGTTTCTTTCCGCCACCAATACGCGCGATGACGGTTACGGCGGCGACCGTGCCGGGCGGGTGCGCCTGCCCTTGGAGGTTTATGCGGCGGTAAGGCAGGCGGTGGGCGCTGGTTTTGCCGTCGGTTGCCGTTTTCTCGCCGAGGAATGCATTGACGGCGGCAATACTGTCGAGGACGCAAGCTGGTTCGGCGTCGAGTTTGCCAAGGCCGGCATGGATTTCCTCTCCACTTCGCGCGGCGGCAAGTTCGACGACGCCAAGCAGCCTGGCGTCGGGTCATCGGCCTATCCTTACACCGGACGCAGCGGCTACGAGTGCATGCCGCAGTACCTGTCGGATGAATTCGGCCCCTTTGGTCGCAACATCGCACCGACGGCGCGCATCCGCCAGGCCATCCATGCCGCAGGACTCGCCACGCCGCTGGTCTGCACCGGCGGCGTGCACAACTTTGAAATGGCCGAGGCCATGCTGGCGCGCGAAGACTGCGACATCGTCGGCACGGCGCGGCAAAGCCTCGCCGACCCGGACTGGGCACTGAAGACTTCGCTGGGTCTCGGGCAGGAAGTGCGCCTGTGTGAATACACCAATTACTGCGAGGGCCTGGACCAGAAACACAAACAGGTCACCTGCCAGTTGTGGGATCGCATCCAGCTGGACGAGCCGGGCATACGCCGGGCAAGCGACGGTAAACGCCGGCTGGTCGCCCCGCCCTGGTCGCCGCCGGCGAAGTGAAGGGAACCGCGGCAATGACCGCAACGACATTGAGCCCGTCGGGCATGCGCGACAGTTTTGCGCGCGACAAGCTGCCGCCGCGCGAGCAGTGGCCGGAAATGATTTTCGAGCTGCCCGAACTGAATTACCCGCAGCGCCTCAATTGCGCGGCCGAGTTTGTCGATGTGCACGTGGCGCGCGGCCATGGCACGGCGACCGCGCTGATCGGCGCCACTGAACACATCAGTTACGCCGAGCTGCAGTGGCGCGCCAACCGCATCGCGCGCGTGCTCGCCGAGGATCTGGGCCTCGCCAGCGGCAGCCGCGTGCTGCTCAGAAGCGGCAACAACCCGGCGCTGGCGGCAAGCTGGCTGGGAATCCTCAAGGCCGGTTGCATAGCAGTAACCACCATGCCCCTGCTGCGCGCGCGCGAACTCTCGGCCATCGTGCACAAGGCGAACATCGCCACAGCCTTGTGCGACCATGTCCTTGATGCTGAAATGGAGTTGACCCGCGCCGCCTGCCCCGAATTGCGCGACGTACTGTATTTCAACGCGCCGTCCGGCCACAAGGACAGCCTCGAAGAACGCGCCGCGGGCAAGCCGGCTGATTTTCAAAACGTCGACACCGCGGCGGACGATGTGGCGCTGATCGCCTTTACCTCGGGCACCACCGGCGTGCCCAAGGGCACCATGCATTTTCACCGCGATGTGCTGGCCATCTGTGACCTGCTGTCGCGCCAGGTCGTTGCGCCGCGGCCCGACGACGTCTTCATCGGCACGCCGCCCCTCGCCTTTACCTTCGGCCTGGGCGGACTGTTGCTGTTTCCCCTGCGCGTCGGCGCCGCCGGCGTGCTGGTCGAACAATGGACGCCCGAAACCCTGTTGCAGGGCATTGCACGCCACAAGGCGAGCATTTGCTTCACCGCACCGACCTTTTATCGCAAGATGGCGCCACTGGCAAAGCAGCACGACCTCGCCTCGCTGCGCATCACCGTGTCCTCGGGCGAAATGCTGCCCGCCGACACGCGCAGCAGCTGGCGCGAGGCCAGCGGCATTGAAATGACCGAGTGTCTCGGCTCGACCGAAATGCTGCATGCCTTCATCGCCTGCAAGCCCGGCGATGTGCGCCCCGGCGCCACCGGCCGCGTCGTTCCGGGCTACCGCGCCTGCGTTCTGGACGAGGACGGCCGGCCCCTGCCGCCGGGCACCATCGGCCGCCTTGCCATCAAGGGCCCGACCGGCTGCCGCTACCTCGACGATGCGCGCCAGGCCAGTTACGTACAAAACGGCTGGAACCTCACCGGTGACGCCTATCTCATGGACGAAGACGGTTACTACTGGTACCAGTCGCGCACTGACGACATGATCATCAGCGCCGGCTACAACATCGCCGGGCCCGAAGTCGAGGACGTGCTGCTCACCCATCCCGCCGTGGCCGAGTGCGGCGTCGTCGGCGTGCCGGACGAGGCGCGCGGGCAACTCGTCAAGGCCTATGTCGTGCTGCGCCCCGGCCACAAGGCCGATGAGGCGATCACCCGCGCATTGCAAGAGCTGGTCAAAAACACCATTGCCCCCTACAAATACCCGCGTGCGCTAGAGTTCGTCGCCAGCCTGCCGCGCACCGAAAACGGCAAGATCCAGCGTTACAAGCTGCGCCGTGGCGAACTGACCTGAGCAAAACCAAGGAGCACGACATGAGCAATCTCAAGCAGATGGACCGCTACAACGCCCTGATGGACGTGGTGCGCAACCGCATGACCACGCGCCAGTTCGACCCGTCCTATGTCGTTCCCAAGGAACACTACGAACTGATCCTCGAAGCGGCGCGCCACGGCCCCTCGGGCGCCAACGCCCAGCCCTGGCATTACATCGTCGTCACCAAGCCGGAGACCAAAAAAGCCATCGCCGACTACTTTGTCGAGGAGCAGCGGCTGCGCGCCAAGATGAAAATGAAATTCCCGACGCCCAATTACCGCGGCCTCGAGGATGCGCCGGGCTTTATCGTCGTCGCGTCGGACTTTCGCTGGACGCGCGCCTTTCCGGTGCTGATGGACGACTCGGCGCTGGACAAGCAGTACCACGAGAATGCCGAGCGCATCCTGTTGCAGTCGGTGGCCGCTTCAACCATGTCGGCGCACCTCGCCGCCGCCGCCCTTGGCTACAACGTCTGGTGGGTCACCGCCATCGGGCAGGAGGCGGCGCAAAATGCCCTCAAGCCGCTGCTTGGCATCCCCGCCGATCTTGCGGTGATCGACATATTCCTGTTCGGCCCGCCGGCCAAGCCGCCCTACAAGCGCTGGAAAAAGACCCTGCCGCAGATAATGAACTGGGACAAATTCAACATGGACAACTACATGTCGGCCGGGCAAATCGACGAATGGGTGCGCGAAAAGCGCCACCACGTCATGTACAAGGACGAGAGCAAGATCGATTAGCGGCCGGCACCCCGGGGGCGCAATTAACCCTTATTCACGAAGGGCTTAGGCGGCCGTATTAACCATCTGGTTAAGCCGGCTGCCGGTGATTCCGGCTGGATTGGTCGCAACTATTGGGCTATAATCGTCGGCAATTTACGACCAGCAGGTCGTTAAGCAAACGCTTAAAAATAGCCCGACCAAGCCAGAGGATCCCATGACCCACGTTGTTACCGAAAGCTGCATCAAGTGCAAGCACACCGACTGCGTCGACGTCTGCCCCGTCGACTGCTTCAAGGAAGGCCCGAATTTCCTCGTCATTGATCCGGACGAGTGCATTGACTGCGCCGTGTGCATACCCGAGTGCCCGGTCAACGCCATATATGCCGAAGAAGACATCCCCGCGGGCCAGGAAAGTTTCACCGCGCTCAACGCCGAACTGGCGAAAATCTGGCCGCTCATCACCGACACCAAACCGCCGCTTGCCGACGCCGAGAAATGGGCGGACGTAAAAGACAAGCTGGCGCTGCTCGAAAAGTAACCCCGCCCCGTTCCCGCAAGACGGGAATGGCGCGACCATGCAATTTATCTAGGCTCCCGCCCCCGCGCCATCGCGGGTTCGCACTACACGCGGGGGCGACAGGACGTCCTTGATGCCCACACTCTCGCTAGCCCACGGCCTCGGTTTTCCGGACCTCTACCGGCGTGAAGGCCTGCAACGCATCGACAGCGCATTCCTCTCCCACCTGGCGGATGCCGACGCCGCCCTTGCCGCGCAACTTTCGGCGGCACGCGCCGCCCCGGCAAGCCTGTCCAAAAAGGAGGAATCGGCGCTGATCCTCGCCATCGGCCCGCACCTGGATGATTTCATCGGTGACCTGTTTGGCATCGCCGGTGATGTCGCAGCCCTGTCAGGCCGCCACCACACCCTCGCCCCGATTTACACCGTCAAACGCCAGTTCGTCCAGCGCAAAGCCGTGGCCAAGTACAAGGCCGATGCGGCCGCCGCTTTTGACGGTGTGGCGCTCGAAGCTGAATTATCGAAGTGCTTCGGCCGCCCCTTCAGCGAACTTGCCTATGCCGAGCAGGTCGAGGCCTGGATGCAGGATGAGGCCGCCAACGAGGCGCATATCGACCTCGCCTTGCGCTACGCCGCCTGGGCGCTGCATACGATGGCGGGTCGCGAGCGCAACCACGCCGGCGTGCTGTTCAAGACGGCGGCCAAACTCGATCCACAAAACCTGGTGGTGCACGCGCAACGCCACGATACCGACGGCGTCGTCTCGTTCACCATCAAGCCCGAACATATCCGCCGCCGCGAGGGATTTGCCCTCACCGACAAGGGCACCGATCTTGCCGGTGCGCTGTCTGAAGCCAACTATTGCATCTGGTGCCACACCCAGGGCAAGGACTCCTGCTCCACCGGCCTGAAGGAAAAGCCCGGCGCCGACGGCAAGGCGGCGTTCAAGAAAAGTCCCTTTGGCATCACCCTCGCCGGCTGCCCGTTGGAAGAAAAGATTTCCGAGTTCCACACCCTCAAGGTCGCCGGCCATGCGGTTTCGGCACTGGCGGTGATCACCGTGGACAACCCGCTGGCCGCGGCCACCGGCCATCGCATTTGCAATGACTGCATGAAGTCGTGCATTTACCAGAAGCAGGCACCGGTCGACATTCCGCAGGCCGAAACGCGCACCCTCAAGGACGTGCTGGAGCTGCCCTGGGGCTTTGAAATTTATTCATTGCTGACGCGCTGGAATCCGCTCAACATCCACCGTCCGCTGCCGCGCGCGGCCAGCGGTTACCGCGTGCTGGTCGCCGGCATGGGGCCGGCGGGGTTCGCCTTGTCGCACCACCTGATGAACGACGGCCACGCGGTGGTGGGCATAGACGGCCTCAAGATCGAGCCGCTGCCGCCGCAGCTCTGCGGTGTAAAAGCCGACGGCAGCCGCAGCGCCTTCGAACCGGTGCACGATGTCAACACGCTCTACGAAGCCCTGGGCGAGCGCACCATGGCCGGCTTTGGCGGCGTGGCCGAATACGGCATCACCGTGCGCTGGGACAAGAATTTCCTCAAGGTCATACGCCTGCTGCTCGAGCGCCGCGCCGAATTTGCCATGTTCGGCGGCGTGCGCTTTGGCGGCACGCTTACTTCCGACGACGCCTTTGCCATGGGCTTTGACCACATCGCCCTGGCCATGGGCGCGGGCAAGCCGACGGTGCTGGACATTCCCAACGGCCTCGCGCGCGGGGTGCGCACGGCCTCCGATTTCCTCATGGCGCTGCAACTCACCGGCGCCGCCAAGCCCGATTCCATCGCCAACATGCAGGTGCGCCTGCCGGTGGTGGTCATAGGCGGCGGACTTACCGCCATCGACACCGCCACCGAGTCGCTCGCCTACTACCCGATACAGGCGGAAAAATTCCTGCAACGCTACGAGGTGCTGGCGCGCGAACAAGGCGAGGACGCGGTGCGCGAGCACTGGAGTCCGGAAGAGCGCGAAATCGCCGAGGAATTCCTCGCCCATGCACGTGCCATTCGCGAAGAACGCAAGCTTGCGGCAGTGGAAAACCGGGCACCGCGCATCCTCGAGTTGCTGCAGCACTGGGGCGGCGCCACCATCGCCTACCGCAGGCGCCTGGTCGACAGCCCCTCCTACACCCTCAACCACGAAGAAGTGGAAAAGGCGCTCGAGGAAGGCATCGTCTTTGCCGAGGCCCTCACCCCATTGTCAGTGGACGTCGATGACTACGCCGCGGCGCGCGGCATCAATTTCACCCGCCAGGTCATGGGCGCGGACGGCAAGTGGGTGGGCGCGGGTGAAGTCCACCTTCCGGCCAACACCATATTCGTCGCCGCCGGCACCTCGCCCAACACCGTGCTGGCGCGCGAGCATCCGCAGCACTTTGGCACCGACGGCAAGTACTTCAAGGCCTGCGACGAGGACGGCCAGCCGATCAAGCCGCAATATTCCATTTCCAAGCCGGACCGCGCCGACGTACTGTTGGCGCGCATCGCAGACGGCCGCTTCGTGTCGTTTTTCGGCGACTTGCACCCTTCCTACTTCGGCAACGTCGTCAAGGCCATGGGCAGCGCCAAGCAGGGCTATCCGGTGGTGACGCGCATCCTCGG
>Ga0194061_1000469_pt1 | contig 24593 bp, 26 predicted proteins | sample SepL2221m_MetaG_FD_163423 | JGI IMG/M metagenome (GOLD analysis project Ga0194061, IMG submission 163423) | Anoxic zone freshwater microbial communities from boreal shield lake in IISD Experimental Lakes Area, Ontario, Canada - Sep2016-L224-21m | ecosystem: Environmental > Aquatic > Freshwater >... | reverse complement strand
CGCGAACAAGCGTTACGTCTTGCTGAACCCTACGGAATCTGGGGCGGTTTAAGCGAAGATGATCGTCTAACAATTATTGAAAATCGCAAACCACTTAGCGCAGTTTCTTTCTCTACAGCCTCGTAAGGGTCCAGGCTCTAGCGCCACCCATAATTCCTGCAGCATTCGGAACAATTACAACATCATCGCCAAGGGCCTCAATAACTTCTGGCCGAATTCGGCGCGAGTTTCCGCCACCTAAATAAAGTCGGTCCCACAAAAATACTGGGCGCAGGTCTGCCACCATCATTCGAATTCGACGTGACCAAAAAGAATCACCGAGGCGGCGACGTTCATGTTCGCCAATCCACTCGTCATAAATAGTTGAGCGCCGTACTGGTGCATGAGAAAGTTCAATATGTGGCGCGAGTTTTCCGCCATCAAACACTGCGCACCCAAGTCCAGTTCCAAGAGTCAGAACGACTTCAAAGCCGGAACCGGCGACAACTCCGGCGCCATGAACTTCAGCATCATTTAAAACCAGAGTCGGAACACCAAACTTTGCCAATACCGCGCTTTGTAAATCAAAACCTTTCCATGCCATAAACAGTTCTGGGTCGACCTTGGTACGAGGGCCTTTGGTATTTATGTAATGCGGGGTATGAACTACTACGCCATGTCGAACCATGCCCGGAAAACCGATTGTTAATCGATCGGCCTTAGGCAATTGGGCGGCAATCTCACTAAAAATTTCAAGCAATCTTGTTGGTGAAAGGGGGTACGGAGTTGGGACGGCAACCGATTGGGCATGCATTGTGCCTTCGTCATCGAGTACGGATGCTTTGATACTTAAGCCACCGCAATCGATACTCAACGTTAAATTTGCCATAAGTTATTTTAGCAACAAAAAGGCCCCGAATTACCGGGGCCTTTTGCGTTAATTAGTCCTTCTTATCGCTTAATTAGTGCGAGTGTCCGCCTGGTCCGTGGCTGTGACCACTAGCGCCAGCTTCTTCTTTCTTATCTTCAGGTGTCTCAAATACAAGAGCCTCTGTTGTAATGAACATTGCAGCAATTGATGCGGCATTTGCAAGTGCCGAACGGGTGACCTTTACTGGGTCAATTACGCCGACCTTTACTAGATCTTCGTAAACTTCAGTACCAGCATTAAAGCCTTCATTTGGTTTCATTGTGCGCACTTTTGCAACAACAACATAACCTTCATGTCCAGCATTTTCAGCAATCCAACGAAGTGGCTCATCGCAAGCCTTACGAACTAAACGAACACCCACCGCCTTATCGCCTTCAAAGCCGAGATCGCCATCGAGTGATGAAGCAGCATGTACAAGCGCCGCGCCACCGCCAACAACAATTCCTTCCTCAACTGCAGCGCGAGTAGCAGAGATCGCGTCTTCTAGACGATGCTTCTTCTCTTTTAGCTCAACTTCAGTGTGTGCTCCAACTTTGATAACGCAGACGCCACCAGCAAGTTTTGCAACGCGCTCTTGGAGTTTTTCGCGATCCCAATCAGAATCTGTATTCTCGATTTCATTGCGAATTTCAGTAACGCGAGCGGCTACTTCCTTCTTATCGCCAGAACCATCAACGATCGTTGTGTTGTCCTTTGTGATAACAATTCGGCGAGCACGTCCAAGTAGATCGACAGTTACTTGCTCTAGTTTTAAGCCAACTTCGGCGGTAATAACTTGGCCACCTGTAAGGATCGCGATGTCCTGGAGCATTGCCTTGCGGCGATCGCCGAAACCAGGCGCCTTAACAGCAGCGGAAGTGAAAGTTCCACGCATCCGGTTTACAACCAAGGTTGAGAGGGCTTCACCTTCAACATCTTCGGCGATAATCAGTAGTGGCTTTCCGGCTTGGGATACCTTTTCTAGAACTGGAAGAATTTCACTTAGTGCCGAAATCTTTCCGCCCGAAATAAGTACGTAAGCATCTTCTAGAACAGTTTCCATGCGATCAGAATCAGTTACGAAATAAGGTGAGATATAACCCTTGTCGAACTGCATTCCTTCAGTGAAATCTAGTTCAAGACCAGTTGTTGAAGATTCTTCAACGGTGATAACGCCATCCTTGCCGACCTTATCCATCGCTTCTGCGATGAGATCGCCAATTGCCTTATCTTGAGCTGAAATGGTTGCAACATCAGCAATCTGAGACTTACCGCTTACAGCCGTTGAGTTCTTACGAAGCTCTTCAGTAACTGCCTTAACTGCGGCTTCAATACCAAGTTTGATATCCATTGGTTGCGCGCCGGCAGCAAGGTTACGTAGACCTTCCTTAACCATTGCTTGTGCTAAAACGGTTGCAGTTGTTGTTCCATCACCGGCAACATCGTTGGTCTTTTCCGCAACTTGCTTTACAAGTTGGGCGCCCATGTTTTCGGCTGGATCTGAAAGTTCTATCTCCTTGGCAATTGTCACACCGTCGTTAGTGATTAGTGGTGCGCCATAAGACTTAGCGATTACTACGTTACGACCCTTAGGTCCGAGTGTTACTTTTACAGTGTCAGCGAGGATATTTACGCCACGCTCCATCGCGCGGCGAGCCTCTTCATCAAAAGATAGTGTTTTACCCACGGGGACTACTTCTTCTCAATAATTGCTAGTACATCGCGAGCTGAGAGCACTAAGTACTCCTCGTTGTTGTACTTAACTTCAGTTCCGCCGTACTTGCTGTAAAGGACGACATCGCCAACTTTTACATCCATTGGTGTACGAACGCCATCGTCAAAGCGACCTGGTCCAACTGCAATTACGGTGCCTTCTTGTGGCTTCTCTTTTGCAGTATCTGGAATTACCAAACCTGAAGCAGTTGTGGTTTCAGCATCATTTGCTTTAACAACAATGCGATCTTCTAGCGGTTTAATGGCTACGGCCATGATTGCTCCTTTTTATATTGGGTCTAACTTTTACTCGTCATTTACTTATAAGGGTGCTGCCATTAGCAGACTGGCCCCTAGAGTGCTAACAGTAATAGAGCCCGCGGGGGCGGTCAAAAGATGGGGCGTTCGATCCCGCTACTGGAATTGGCGCCAAAGCCAAGCCCAGATGGGCTTATTCCGGCCTGTACGGCCAGCGCGCCAAGGGCGGCAACCATCGCACCATTATCGGTACAGAGTCCCATCGGTGGAATTCGAAGCTGGATTCCAGATTTGGCCGCCCGGCTTTCAGCTAGTTCACGCAACCTGGAATTTGCCGCAACTCCGCCAGCGATTACTAGCCGGTCAATTCCAGTTTCAACGGCGGCGGCGATCGCCTTTGTTAATAGCACATCCACAACCGCTTCTTGAAATGAAGCCGCAACATCAGCCCGGACAAATTTTGGTGTCGCTTGTAGATATCTTGAGACCGCAGTCTTTAAACCCGAGAAGGAAAAATCATATTTATGTTCGACTAGATCCTTATTTAAGGAAAGCCCTCTTGGGAAATCAATTGCAGTTGGATTTCCAGATCGTGCCGCCAGATCGATTGCGGGGCCACCTGGAAATGAAAGTTCAAGTATGCGAGCAATTTTATCAAACGCTTCACCTGCTGCATCATCAATTGTTCTACCTAGAGTTATGACATCATTCGTTAGATCATTAACTTGCAAAATTGAACTATGGCCACCGCTCACTAAAAGCGCAATAGTAGGTTGCAACTTCTGATCAGATTCCAAGGTGTCAACTGCAATATGTGCTGATAGATGATTCACGCCGTACAACGGTTTACCTAAGGCTAAAGCCAAACCAGAAGCGCTACTTGTACCAACCAGCAAAGCTCCAATCAACCCCGGACCAGCAGTTACCGCAAATGCGTCAATATCTGAAATATTTAACTTGGCATCCAAAAGCGCCTGGGCAATTACACCTGGCATTGCCTCTAAATGTGCTCGGCTGGCAATCTCGGGGACAACTCCGCCGAACCTCGCATGTTCATCAACACTTGAAGAAATTACATTTGCGAGCAAATTTCGGCCACGAACAATTCCTACTGCTGTTTCATCACATGAAGTTTCAATACCTAAAACAACAGCGTGCGAGTTAATCATTGCAACTCCTTGCGCATAACTATCGCAGTCTTGCCTGGCCCGTAGTAATCAGAGCGTCTAGATATCTCAATAAAGCCGAAGGATTCATAGAGCGGCATCGCCTCTTCATTTGCAACTCTTACTTCTAGCATTATGGCTTCACATTTTTGAGTGCGAGCCCAATCAATCAGCCGGCGCAACATTTCGCGGCCAATCCCCTTTTGCCGGTGTTCTTGAGCAACGGTAAGAGTCAACACATCACAGGTACCAGCAAGGTTTACCGCGCCGGAATATCCAATTACCGAACCACCGAATTCTGCAACAAGATATGTGCGCTCTTTAGCCGCGAACTCTTCTTTAAATTGCGCCATCGTCCAGGCATCACTTTTGTACACCGACTTCTCCAGCGCAAAGGCTGGCACTAAATCTAGTTGCAGCATTGGCCGAAATTTCACACCGGCTGGTGGCGGATAAGCATCGGGACGGCGCACATAAATTGGTGCCAGGTAATGTGCTCCCCTTTCGGCAATCTTTGCTAAACCTAATGCACTAGGAAATTCACCCGTAGCTTCGCCATATGTTGGGATCTCAACTTTTGCGAGTTGTGATGGTTGGCAGACACCTGGTTCAGCAATCCGCTCCCCAGTTTTATACCGGGCAAAGAAAACCTCTTTACGACGCGCATCGACTGCGACGAAAAATTCTGAATCTGAAATCTGCGATGCAATCGCATCAAGTCCGCAAACCCCAACCCAAGGAATGCCGCGGGCAAAGGCAAAGCTTTGAGCAAATGAAATTCCAACCCGCAGGCCGGTAAATGGACCAGGTCCCATTCCTACTATTACTGAATCAATTTGCACAGTATTCGCCAGCGCTTGTTGAACAAGTTTTGGTAGCGCCTCGCCATGCCCCAAAGCATCATCGTGATGAGCTTCAAATAGCAAAGTTCCTTCTGAAACAATTCCTACAAGCGTTCTATTAGTTGAGGTATCAATGACCAAAGAATGATTCATAGGACTAATACATCCCAGCGGGCACCATGTTTTATGACTTCAATAATTCGTTCGCTTTCACCAATACCAAAACTAAGTTTCAGTTCGAGGAATGAATCAGAAATTCGAGTGGCCAAACCTTCGCCCCATTCAACCACAGTGACGCTTGTTTCTAAATAGCTCTCTAAATCTAAATCATCAAATAGCGCCGTGCTATCACCTTGATTTTCTTGCATTCGGTAAGCATCGACGTGAATCAATCGAACCTTGCCCTGGTGAATTCGTGAAATAACAAAAGTTGGTGATGTGATCCCAGAAATCCCAAGTGAGATACCTATGCCTTGAGTTAGCGCTGTCTTACCAGCACCAAGCGGGCCGGATAGAAGTATTAAGTCACCGATACGAAGCTGTTCCCCCAGAGCAGTACCAAATTTATGCATCGCTTCAATTGAATCAACCTCTACTACTTGGTTCACGGGATCAGGGTACTAGTTAGAGAAAAGAAAACAGGGCCTGGTTTTCACCAGACCCTGCCTCTCTTATTCGATTTTTAGTCTTGTATCAGTCCTGATACTTCAATTCAGCAGGCTGATAATCAGGATCCATATTCATATTTGGATCGCGACCTAAGTACAAATCAATGTACTTCTGTGATGGAAGTTTTCCGATCTTCGCTGACTGGGCCAAGATTTTTACCCATGACATAGTCTGCTTTTGTGTGAAGGATTGATGACCAACACCTGATGGTGAAAGTGAAACCTTAGTCAAAAGTGGTGCACCCGTGGTTGCATCAAACTTGGTGTAGGTCTCTGGTGTTAGTGCATACATAGCAAGAACGTTCCAAACCGGCTTAACCTTATTCAGCGCTAATTGCACTGGAAGTGTGGCAGCGTCGTACTTTGTCTGCCAAGCGGCCAAGCGAGCATCGAATTGCGCCTTTTCCTTGTTTAGAAAGAGTTGACTATTTCCAGCCAAGACAAGTCGGTCGGCTTCATTTGAAAGTAGTACAACTGGCTTTGTTGTATTAAAGGAAGACTTATCTAGTGCAGCAGCTTTAGCCATTGCAGCAGGATCGCCAGTAATACGAGGTGATGCAGCTAGCACACCAAGCATTGCGGTAATCGCGTTATCGCCCGATAGGCCAAGGTTGAATCGGCCAGCATCAGCATCTGACAGCAAAGCTGAGTAATCAGTCTTGGTGTTGTCATAGAAACCAGGACCAACTAATTCAGAGATTGCTTGTCCGGCAAAGTAGGCAGTTCCAAGAAGTTCTTGAGTATTTTCCAGGATTGCAACTGTTGCGTTGATGCTCTGCTCAGGGATCAAAGCACTTGTTGAAATACCATCCATGTGCGCACTCTTAGTTGGAAGCCCGGCAATCAGACCAGCTAACAAGAGCGCGGAACGTTGTGGAATTCCAGAACCTTTAAGCGGAGCAGGATATTCAAGTCCTGGCGCACCTAAATTCTTACTCCATGCTGTGAGCAGTGCGCCAACCTTTGCGAAGTCACCTAAAACTGCATAGTGACCGGCGACGCCTTTAGTTCCCATAACAGTGCAACCCTTGATTGTTGGATCAAAGAAAACACTAAATATGTAGAACATATCGCAGCCCGAACGAAGTTCATTCGTGAGCGGTGGTGTAACACCGGCCATGATTCCAACAGCGTCAGCCAATGTTGGGTACTTCTCAATAAAAGGCGTCATTATTGCGCCAGCCATCGAGGAGCCATAAACAACTGTATGAGCAATTGAGTATTTAGCTTTCGTTGTTGTAATGAGTTCTTTTAGCATCTCAACGCAGTCCGCAGTAATCCAACCGTGGAGGCCGTTTGAGGAGCAGTCGTAGGCAGCAAGTCCGTAACCAGATGTCAACATATCTTTTGTTACATCTTTGCCAGTGTTGTTGCTATATGGAGTTAACTCTTCAACGCCCTTTGGTGGCGTGTAACCAGGATATGGATATGAGGCACGGAAACCGTGTTGCCAGAAGAAGAAAGTTCCATTGAAATTTCCAGGAACAACAGTCTTGTATGCAGCACCATTCGAAAGTGTTCCATTGCAAGTTTCAGTACCGCTAACTGTCGTGCAAACTGGATCAGCAGCATGGGCAGCTGTAGCGGTGAATGAGGCACCACTGACAATGAGAGCGGTTGCACCAATTGATGCAATGAGCTTTTTCATATTAGTTATTTTCATGAGTTCCTCACGCAGCCTTTGGAAGTGCATCTGCAGCGATTGCAGGGCGCTTGTAATTAGAAACGGTTACTGGTCCACTTCCTGAATCGGTCGTGTAAACCACACGTGTTCCAGTAATTGGAGCAAGAAGCGTTGTTGCGTCATATTGACCGATCCAGAAACCGTTGTAGGCCTCGTGGTTGGTCTTTGAGTAATTGAGTGGTGAGAATGCTGCGCTGCTCATCTTAGAACCGCTGTTTTCTAGGTAAGAGATCAAGCCCTTGCGAGTTAGATTCTTGCCCGCACCGAGAAGTGCTTCAACAGTTTGATAAGCGATATTCATTCCTTGAAGAACGTTGTTATCCCAACGTGGGTCTGGACCCTTGTTGAAATCGGTATTGATCTTCTTAAAAGCGGCTACATATTCATCAGTTGCATCACCTGGGGCAGGTGCATGCGAAGCTGAAATTGTTCCAGCAAGCATTGCTGCACTTGTTGCTGCAGGAACGCCCTTGGCACCAAGAATGGTCTGGAAAGTTGTGGCATCGGCACCAACACTGATTACAACCCACTTTGAAGGTTTGTAAGCGGCTGCCGCTGCTGTTGCCATCGCGACTGCGGTTGCTGAAGCAACTGCTGCGATGATTACAACATCGACACCATTAGTTTTCATCTGGACGATCTGATTTGTTAATCCAAGAGAACCTTGGGTTCCGGCAATGAATGAAGCAACAGTCTTGCCAGCTTCAAAGGTTAAACCAGCCGTTGTAAAGCCTTGAAGGGCGTTACGACCAAAGTCATCAGACTGATAAATAATTCCGACCTTCTTATCTGGATAAGTCTCTTTGAGATACTTTCCAAGAATCTTTGACTCAACAACGTAGGTACCAAGTCCTGCAAATGATGTTGGGTACTTCTTGGCGTCGGTATAGAAACCGCTGTATCCGCTGTTCACGAATAAGTCTGGAATTCCACGACGATTGATATCTTTAATAATAGATATGTGAGTTTGGGTTCCCACTGAACCAACAAATGCGAATACTTTGCTCTGATTAATTAGAGAAGACGCACTTGTAATAGTTAAGCCAGCCTTGTACTGGTCATCTTTAACTTCAAGTCTAATGTTGCGGCCGTAAACGCCACCCTTTGAGTTCACATAATCAAAGTAAGCGCGCATTGCGTCATCCACCTTGTTGTAACCAGGGCTTGCGGCGCCAGTCTGTGGCAATTGCATGCCAAGAACAATTTCAGAATCAGTAACACCAGGATCGCCAGCAGCTGATGCTGGGAGGGTGCTAACTACTAGAGATCCCACAAGCGCAGCAGCGACTGCCAAGCGGGAGAAAGGGTTGCGAAGATTCACTACATTCACTCTTTCTAATGCACTCAACCGATCAGAACTGAGGGGCTCTGATGGCAAGTTCAACCACGGGCGATTGAACTCAGGCTAGAAGGTAACAGAGGGGCAAGGGGTAGGAGAAGGGATCGCAATCAAGAAACGGTAACAATTCGTAATAATTCAGGCGTAATTTCGCTATTTCGTTCGGTGGCGGCGCTTCAGTAGGTGAGAGCCAGCGGCAGCGAGCCCTGCTGGGTTTATAACAATAGTAAGGAGCAGTAACACGCCACTCACAAGGGCTGGTAAGTAATTAGAGATCTGTTCCGAAACTTTAAAGACGTTTGTAAATTTTCCAATTAAATCCGGCAAGAAAACTATAAACACAGTTCCAACAAGAGCACCTGTGATTGAGCGCAGTCCACCTATGACTGCCCCAGTAAGTAAGGCAAGTGAGAGGTCAATTGGATAAACGCTTGGGCCAACGATTCCGCGAAAGCCATATAGCGCACCTGCTAGCCCAGCAAGACCAGATGCACAAACGAAGGCAATAATTTTATTGCGCTGCACATTTAAACCATGCAACGAAGCGGCAACTTCGTTATCGCGAATCGCTCGCCAAACTCGACCAGTTCTTGATCTAGAAAGATTTATCACGCCAAAAAGTGCCAGCGCGCTAAAAGGAATTGCTACAAATAATTGCCATTGTTCAATCCCAATTTCACCTAACAGCTTACTTAGCCACATTGGTGGATTGCCAACATCAACACTTAATCCAACATCGCCGCCGAAAGTAGATTCAAATCGATTAGCCAAAGTTGGAATTGCAAGTGCGATTACCAAGGTAGTACCAGCAAGGTATGGCCCTGTTAATCGTGCGGCCGCTAAACCTAAAAGCAAGCCAGCAAGCGCTGCAATTAATATCGCAAATATAAAAGCCAACCACATCGATAAACCTAAGTTCAAAACTAAAAGTGCTGCTGCATATCCGCCAACAGCCATGATCGCACCTTGACCAAGTGAAATTTGGCCAGATGCGCCAGTCAAGAGCGTTACTGACAAGACGCCAATAAAGAGCGTGGCAACACTGGCCAATTGCGATTGATTGTAGGCGCCGAAAGTTCTACCCAAAATAACTAAAGCCAGGAAGAATAAAATTGAAACTAATAAACTCTTGGACCAAATTCGCTTAGCGTTAAACACGGCGTACCTCTTTTGCACCGAAGATTCCTTGCGGGCGCAGAAATAGCATCAACATCAAGAAGATTAAAATAGCCAGGAAAACATTCTCGGGTGAGCTATAAACATTTACAAATGAGATGACATAACCAATCGCAAAACCGCCAACAACTGCCCCGACCAAACTTGTCAGGCCACCTATGACTGCAGCAGTGAAACCAACTATAAGTAGGAGATCTAAGGTGTTCGGTGAAAGGTTTGTACTTGGCGTTATAAGTAGGCCAGCAAGTGATGATGCCATTCCCGAGATCGCCCAACTTAAAGTTCGAACCGATTTAATGCGAACGCCACTGAGCCGAGTGACTTCTGGGTTGAGCGCACTTGCCCGCATTGCTAGACCCATTCCAGTTTTAGTAAAAAAGATTGTTGTTAAAAGTAAGGTTATTAAAACAATTCCAATAACAAATAGGTCAAATGCAGTAAATGCCAAAGTTGTTGTGCCAAATTTAATTCCATTAGTACTTACTGGAGAAGGGAATCCGCGCTCTTCCCCGGCCCAGATTATCCCGGCCAGTGCTTTAAGAATTCCTAGTACACCAAGTGATGCGATAACCGGAATTGTTGTGCGCATTGATTCACTGGCAAGTAGCGCAGAGTTCTTTCGGGCCGATAGTGGTCGCATTAATCCAAAATCAATGATCGAACCTAAGATCGCACCAGCAAGCAGTGCTGTTACAAATGCGATCCAATATGAATTCTTATGCATAATCATCTGCGAAGCGATGTACGTCGTAAACATCGCTTGACCCATTTGGGCAAAATTAACTACGCCCGCTCCTCGCCAAACTAAGACTAATCCCAGCGATACGAGAGCATAAATAGCGCCATGTGACGAGCCAGAGAAGAAGGCGGTAATAAATTGTGTCATTAGTATCCCAAGTAAGCAGCTCGAAGGGATTCATCAGCGATCATCTGTGACGCTGGCATTTGGGCAACTACTTTGCCAAGCGCTAGTAGTACTCCGTGGTCCGCAACACTCAGAGCGGTATTCGCATTTTGCTCGACCAATAGGACGGTAAGACCAGTTGATCTACATAAGTCATTGATTACGTTGATGATCTGTTCTGCTATTAGTGGTGCCAAACCTAGTGATGGTTCATCTAATAATAAAAGTTTTGGACGAGACACCAGAGCTCTACTAATCGCCAGCATTTGCCGTTCACCGCCAGAAAGCGCACCAGCCATTTGAGACTTACGCTCAAAGAGGATTGGGAAGAGTTCGTAAACTTCTGCAATTGATTTTGCTACATCAGCTCGCGCTTTGCGTTTACGAAAGAGCGCCCCTAATTCGATATTTTCTGCCACTGATAACTGGGAAATAACCGCGTGACCTTCCGGAACTTGCGCAATACCGGTGCGGACAATTGCTTCAACACTTAACTTAGTTATATCCAAACCTTCCCAGATAATCGAACCATGCGCGGCACGTTCCAGACCAGAAATAGTGCGAAGCAATGTGCTCTTGCCGGCACCATTTGCGCCAATTACCGTCGTGATTTTTCCAGTGGCGGCGGTGAAACTAACGCCCGAGAGTGCGCGCACTGAAGCGAATTCAGTAACTAATTCTTTGATTTCTAACATCAAGCACCCAAGTGTGATGATTGGTTGGTTGATTTGCTATGACCTAAATATGCCTCAACTACTTGTGGATTTCGTTTGACTTCATCAAACGAGCCTTCTGCGATCTTCTTGCCAAAATTAAGTACATAAACGTAATCGGAAATTTTGCTGACAAAATCTACGTGATGCTCAACAATCAAGATTGCGCATTTACGCTTAAGTTGAAATAAAAGTTGTGCTAGCGCATCAATATCATCTTGCCCAAGTCCCGCTGCTGGTTCGTCGAGTAACAAAACTTTAGGATTTGAAACTAGCGCCCGAGCAAGTGCAACACGTTTTGAATCTGGATATGTCAGTTGTGATGGGTGCAGGTTTGCAAGGGCCGTTGCTCCGGTCCAAGCAAGTGCGCTTTCGGCGCGCTCTTTCAGTCGGGCTTCAGATTTTCCAGACAGACCAAGGAGATCTCGGAGGAATCCAGTTTTATTTTGCGCATCCCCACCAATCATCACATTTTCAAGCACTGTTAAATCATTGAAGAGTCCAACACCTTGAAGGGTTCGCGCTATGCCATATTTATGAAGTTCGTGCGGCTTTGGGAATTTATGATTGTTACCTGCTGCTGTAAAAGTTCCAGATTTCGGAGTCACTAGCCCAGAAATAGAATTAAAGAGTGTCGTCTTTCCAGCGCCATTCGGTCCTATTAATCCGACAATTGAATTTGCTGGTACATCGATTGAAACATCAGAGAGCGCTTGGATTCCACCAAAGGCGACGCTTAGGCCTGATATGGAAATAACTGAATGCTGCGTTGCGCTCACTCGTAGATTCTAGGCACGCGGCTAGCGATTCGTGTAACAATTTCATAATTAATGGTGTTGGCGGCACTCGCCCAGTCATCGATTGAATAGCCCGCCCCACCAAAAACGATGGCAATGTCGCCAGATTTAGCGGTTGATTCTGCACCCAGATCGACAACAAACTGATCCATCGAAACCCGTCCAATTATTGGAGCGCGTTTGCCAGCTACAAAAACACCAGCCAGGTTCGAGGTATTACGAGGAATTCCATCTGAATAACCCATTGAAACAATCCCGAGTTTGGTGTTCTTGCTTGTTTGCGCTGTTCCGCCATATCCGACGCTGGCACCTACCGGGACATCTTTAACTAGATGTAGTTCAGCCGTTAGTTTCATTGCTGGTTTAAGTCCCAGCGTTGATCCTGATCCCATAGTTTTAACATCTGGCGATAAGCCATACATGGCAATGCCAAGTCGCACAATTTGTTTATGTGCTTTGGGATTTGTCAGAGTTGCAGCTGAATTGGCAAAGTGCACATACTTTGGCGCAACTCCCACACCACGAAGTTCTTCTAGGCGCTGCTCAAAAATTTTTAACTGGTCAGTATTAGCGCTCTCGTCTGGTTCATCAGCCCGTGCAAAGTGTGACCAAAAACCAACAACCTCTATTTCGGCGCTTTTTATAATAGTTAAAAACTCTTGCCACTCATTAAGCAGGCCACCCCGGGTCATACCAGTGTCCACCTCGATGTGAACTCTTGGGCGAATTCCAACTTTCTTTCCAGCAGCTTCGATAAGTTTTAAATGAAGTATGGATGGCACGGCTAAATCTATTTCTGATTCAATCGCTCGGTTGAAATCTGAACTGGGTGGCGTTAGCCAAGAAATTATTGGTGCTTGAATTCCATGATCACGAAGAATGAAAGCTTCTTCTAATAATGCAACACCAAGCCACGCTGCTCCGGCAGCAGTCGCGGCCTTGGCTACTGGGACTAATCCGTGGCCATAAGCATCGGCTTTAACAACGGCAAGAATTTCGGCATCTACCTTGCTTGATACCATCTTGATATTCGCAGCGATTGCAGTCAGATCTACTTCGACAAAAGCTCTCACGATTTCTCGACAATCACCATGGCCGATGCAATTCCAGCATCATGCGAAAGGGTTAGGTGAACGGTGTGACCTTCGAGTCGAACTTTCATTGCACCATAAAACTCGAAGTACGGCTTGCCACTTGCTTCGCTAAATATTTCGGCATCTTGCCAACTAAATTCGGACTTCGAATTTAGCGCCTTGGCCAGAGCTTCTTTCGCAGCAAAGCGAGCCGCAAGTGAAGAAATCTTTAACTTACTTTCGTTTTCGGTAAAAACCCGGGCAATTAGACCTGGTGTCCGGTCCAACGACTCCTTAAACCTCTCGATATCAACTACATCGATTCCGATTCCTGTAATGGATGCCATTATGAAGGCTGCTTGTCCGATGGAATAAAGCGGTCAAAAGCAATAACGGCAACAAGCAGTGCGCCACCAATAAATACGCCACCAATTAGGTCAGAGAACCAATGTGTTTTGCGAATAAGTGAAACTGTACAAACCGTCAGGGTTATCAGCCCAACCAATGGGTAAAGTCTGATGCCATCAAAGGGCGCCCGATTTGTGTAACGATAAATTAAGTAAGCAAGTAGACCCCATGAGATCACTGCATTCGACGCATGTCCACTGGGATAGGACATCCCATTTGCGTGCAGCGCATCTACATAAAGTCTCGGCTTGGTTCTTCCAATTACCAGCTTCGAAATTCCAACTACGCCATTTAGTGCAAGAAGTGCCAATACCGAGAGATTAAAGGGGCGGAAAGATTTAAAGCGCCAACCAATGAATGCGGCACTGACCAAGAGAACTGTTGCAGTAAACCAACGAAGTCCAAGGTCATCCATGGCAAGCAAGATATGGCTGGACATACCGCGGAAGGTTGGATGTTTCAACGCTTCGATATTGTGGTCGATTCGATAGATCCAACCACGCGTTAAAACTTGTTCGGTAACAACTATAAAGCCTAAAAATAATAGCCCCGATACGCGAAGTGCGTGAAACATTTCATCGCGACGTAGTTTTTCTTGCTCGGTTCTCATCTCACTCAACCGTTACTGATTTTGCCAAATTTCGTGGCTGGTCAACGTCGTTACCTCTTGCGACCGCCATTTCATATGAAATAACTTGTAATGGAACTACCGCAAGTACCGGCTGTAAGAATTCGTGAGTCTTTGGAATACGTATTAAGTGATCGGCAGCAGCAAATGGTGAATCTGCAATTGCAATAACGACTGCGCCCCGTGCTTTAACTTCCTGGATATTTGATGCCATCTTCTCGGCAAGTAATGAATTCTCCGCGGGCAGAATTGCAACTACTGGAGTTCCCTTTTCAATAAGTGCAATTGGTCCATGCTTGAGTTCCCCACCAGCGAAACCTTCGGCATGCATATAGGCCAATTCCTTTAATTTCAAGGCGCCTTCGAGCGCGGTAGGAAATCCAACATGGCGGCCAAGAAAGAGCATGGAGGTCGCATCTTTGAATTCTCGCGTGAGCGCACGAAGTGGTTCAACTGTTTCAAGTATTTGCTCAACTTTTGCTGGAAGTTCGGCGAGCTCGGCCTCAATTTCTTTAGCCAGGTTGACGCTAATTGTTCCGCGAACTCGACCGAGGTGCAGACCAATTAGGTACATGGCAATTAGTTGAGTTTCAAAGGCTTTTGTGGATGCAACAGCAATTTCAGGACCAGCATGCGTATAGAGAACCGCATCTGATTCACGTGGAATGGTTGAACCATTTGTATTACAGACTGCGAATACTCGGGCACCCCGTTCCTTGGCATAACGCATTGCCATAAGAGTGTCCATAGTTTCACCAGATTGTGAAATGGGAATTAGAAGTGTTTTGTTATCAACGCTAGGTTCCCGGTAGCGATATTCAGAAGCCATCTCAACATCAACTGAAATATTTGCCCACTTTTCAATTGCATACTTTCCTACGAGCCCAGCGTGAAATGCCGTTCCGCAGGCGATGATTACAACCTTGTCGATACCCTCTAAATTAATTCCTTTGGTAACGCTCTCATCAAGTCCGCTTACCCGGCCAAGCAGCGTGTCTGAAATTGCCTTTGGTTGCTCAAAAATCTCCTTAAGCATGAAGTGTTCAAACCCACCGCGCTCTGCTGCGCTGGCATCCCAAGAGATTTCATATTCATTATGTGGCAGAACTTTTCCAGCAAGGTCAGTAATAATTATCTTTGATGCGGTGATATCAGCGATCTCATCTTGGCCAAGTTCTAGCGCGCGCTTGGTATGAGAAATAAAGGCAGAAACATCGGATGCCAAGAAGTTCTCACCATCACCAACTCCAACAACCAAGGGTGAATTTCGTCTTGCTCCCACAATTCGACCTGGTTCATCAGAATGAATTGCTAGCAAAGTAAATGAGCCACGCAATTCTGCACAAACTTCGCGCATCGCAGCCGCCAGATCACCATTGTGTGCTTTGCGGGCATCACTAAGCAAATGCGCCACTGATTCCGTATCAGTCTCTGATTTAAAGCTATGTCCACGCTTTTCTAGATCAGCCCGAAGTTCAACATAGTTTTCGATAATTCCATTATGAATAACGGCAAGCTTTCCCTCGTTATCTAAATGTGGGTGAGCGTTGCTATCAGTTGGACCGCCATGTGTTGCCCATCTGGTGTGGCCAATTCCGCTGTGAGATTGTGGGATCGAATTTCCGAGAATCTCTTCCAAGTTTCCAAGTTTTCCGGCACGCTTTTCAATCCAAAGTTTTTCACCGGCGCCAAGAGTTAAAGCAATTCCAGCAGAGTCATATCCGCGATATTCCAGGCGACGCAGGCCCTCTAATACCGGCGTTAGTGCAAGTGCCTTTCCGGTGTAACCAACGATGCCACACATGGATTTTGGCTCCTTAAATAATTTTGGAAAGCGCTACTTGAGTTCTGATCTTACTATTGAAGCAAGGGCTTGTGCGATCTCCTCGGCAGTATCCAGACTTTGTGCTTCAACCATGACTCGAACAAGTGCTTCAGTGCCGGATGCTCTAATTAAAATCCGGCCACTATCGCCAAGTTTGGCTTCGTGTTGGCCGACTGCCGCCTTTAAAGTTGCTGCACTATCTAATTTAGATTTATCAACTTCGTCAACATTAATTAGTACTTGTGGGAAGCGCTGCATTACTTTGGCAAGTTCAGCAAGTGACTTACCAGTCTTAGACATTGTCACCATCAACTGAAGTGCAGTAAGCACACCATCGCCGGTGTTTGCAAAATTGCGCATAATGATGTGGCCAGATTGTTCACCACCCAGGATGTGGTCATTGGCCAACATATTCTCTAAAACGTAACGATCGCCAACGGCGGTCTTCTCAACTTTAATTCCAAGCTCTCCCATAGCCTTGATGAATCCCAAGTTGGACATAACAGTTCCGACAACAGTTGGAACTTTCCAATCGGCTGCCAAAATTGCCATAATAAAATCGCCATCGATAACTTCGCCACTTGCATCCACTGCTAAGCAGCGATCGGCATCGCCATCATGTGCAATTCCAAGATCTGCCCCATTTGCCTTTACTGCTGCAATTAAATTTTCCATATGGGTAGATCCACAATTTTCGTTGATGTTCCAACCTGTTGGGCTCGCAGAAATTGCAATAACTTCGGCGCCGGCTCGCTTATAAACATCAGGAGCTACGGAAGCGGCCGCACCATTTGCACAGTCAACAACAATCTTCAAGCCTTTTAAGTCAACCTTGACGGTTGAAAGTAAATGTTGGATGTAACGCTCTTTTGCTGTTTCATCAAAGTGAACTCGGCCAACACCTAAACCAGTTGGGCGTTGCCAGGGTTCCTTTAGGCGGGCTTCAATTGCAGCCTCTAATTTGTCATCTAACTTTCCGCCACCTTTAGCAAAGAACTTAATCCCATTATCTGGCATTGGATTATGTGATGCGCTAATCATTACGCCAAGGTCTGCGCCCGTGGCAGCGACAAGATGTGCGATTGCAGGCGTAGGTAGTACGCCAACTCGATAGACATCTACGCCGGCACTGGCAAGCCCTGAGATAACTGCAGCTTCTAAGAATTCACCGGACGCTCTGGAATCTTGTCCAACAATTGCACGTGGCCGCTCATTATTTTCATGAGTGAATGCGCCAACTTCAGCAAGTATGTGGGCAGCGGCAACTGCTAAATCAAGAGCAAGTTCTGCTGTGAGAGTGTCATTGGCTAAACCTCTAACACCATCGGTGCCAAAGAGGGCCATTTTTAAATTAGCGAATCGATAAGAAGAATTAACGCTTGCTGTATTGCGAGCGCTTACGTGCCTTCTTCAGACCGTACTTCTTACGTTCGATGACGCGTGCGTCACGAGCAAGGAAGCCAGCCTTCTTAAGTGCTGGGCGGTTAGCATCGCGATCAATTTCATTTAGCGCGCGAGCAACACCAAGACGTAGTGCACCAGCTTGTCCAGAAGTTCCGCCACCATTGATACGAGCAAAAATATCGAATGAACCTTCAGCACCAACAGTGCGGAATGGTTCAGAGACTAGTTGTTGGTGAACCTTGTTTGGAAAATAAACTTCAAGAGCCTTGCCGTTAACAACCCACTTACCTGAACCAGGTACTAGGCGAACTCGTGCAACTGCTTCCTTGCGGCGACCAGTTCCACCACCAGGAGCAGTGATGCCCTTGCGGTTAGTTGCAGCGCCTGGAGTGCTTGATGAGTACGAAGTTGGAACTTCATCCAAGTCATCAATTGCAGAATCAATAACGGTATCGAAATCAGACATTTGGGCTCCTGTTACTTCTTAATTATCTGGGAAACTTGATTGAACACGAATGGAGTTGGATTTTGTGCAGCGTGCGGATGTTCTGCTCCTGCGTAAACTTTTAGCTTTGAACCAACGACGCGGCCCAGCTTATTCTTAGGAATCATTCCAAGAATTGCCTTTTCGATAATACGAGTTGGATCCTGGTTAATGAGATCTGCATAAACGATTGATGTCATACCGCCTGGATAACCAGAGTGGTGGTGCGCATATTTCTGGCCAGACTTTTGTCCGGTAAGAACAACCTTCTCTGCGTTGATAACAATTACAAAGTCGCCCATGTCGATGTGTGGTGCGAATGTTGTCTTATGCTTGCCGCGAAGTAGAACGGCTGCATGGCTAGCAAGACGACCAAGCACAACGCCTTCCGCATCGATGACATGCCACTTACGAGTGACGTCACCAGCTTTTGGTGTAAAAGTACGCACGAGGTATCTCTCTTTCTAGCTATTTGATTCGGTTTAACTCGATGGCTAGTTCGCCATTTGAGTAGAGGGCTAGATTACCCGCCATCTCTGGCAGGGTCAAAATGGCCAAATTGGCCAAATTGGCTCACTTTTAGGCGGGATATATGACCTTTTCGAGGGTCAATCCATTGCCTGGAAAGACATAGGAATCTGAGACCCGCTCTTTGTTCTCCAAGATTCCGACCATCCACTCTTTTGTCGATCGCCCCTCTCCAACAGCGACAGCGGCGCCCACCAAATTTCGTACCATCGAATAACAGAAAGCATTTGCTGCCACATCTGCGATCAGCAATCCAGTTGAATCTCGGTGCCAATCAAAGCGCTTCAATGTTCGCACTGTTTTTTGGTCTTCGCGAAACTTACAAAAAGCGCTGAAATCATGTTCGCCCAACATTAAGGCGCTCGCTTCATTCATTAGACGCTCATCCAGTTTGCGATACCAAGTGGCAGTATTAAATCGATTGAGTGGAAGAACTACTTGATTATCATCAGCGATCCGGTAGCGATACTGGCGCTCAGTTGCCGAGAATCGAGCATGGAAATCATCGGCGGCTACCGTAACTTTCAAAATACGAATATCTGAATTAAGGATTCGATTTAATCGATAGGCCCAATTTGGAATATCTTCCGCCGTAATCGGAACATCAACATGCATAACTTGTGCGCTGGCGTGGACTCCGGCATCGGTTCGCCCGGCAACAACTGGTTCGACAGTGATACCAGCTAGCTTGGAAATCGCTTTTGTAAGTTCGCCTTCGATTGTGTCGTGATCAGGTTGCGGCGCCCACCCGGCATAGTTGGTTCCGTCATAAGCTAAATCAATTCTTAAACGACAAAACCCACTCGCAACTAAGAGAGTGGGCTCTGACATTTTAAATCAGTACAGCTAATTACTTAACGAGTTCAATTACCGCCATTGGAGCGTTGTCACCATTACGTGGACCAACTTTGGTGATACGTGTGTATCCACCATCGCGGGTCGCAAAGCTTGGTGCAATCTCTGTGAAGAGTGCGTGCACAACGCTCTTGTTTTGGATGGTCTCCATAACGCGACGACGAGCTGGAAGATCGCCAACCTTTGCAGCAGTGATTAACTTTTCTGCAAGTGGACGAAGGCGCTTGGCCTTGGTCTCTGTTGTCGTAATCTTTCCGTGTTCGAAAAGTTGTTCAGCCAGAGTACCTAGCAACAGCCTTTCGTGAGAAGGACCGCTACCGAGACGAGGACCTCTACTTGGACGTGGCATGATTTTCTCCTGACTTACTCTTGATTATTCGGCATCGACGAGATCGTCGTCGACGTTAGTTCCGTAGTTAGCGTGCTTAGTTGGATCAAATCCGATTGGGCTGTCCTTAAGTTGGAGACCCATTCCATGAAGTTTCGCTTTTACTTCATCGATTGACTTTGAACCAAAGTTACGAATATCCATTAGATCTGCTTCTGAACGTCCAACTAGTTCTCCTACAGTGTGAATTCCTTCGCGCTTTAGGCAGTTATAGGAACGAACTGTTAGATCAAGATCTTCGATTGGAAGAGCTAGATCAGCAGCAAGAGCAGCATCTTGTACGGAAGGTCCCATTTCGACACCCTCTGCATCAACATTTAGTTCGCGAGCAAGACCGAATAGTTCAACCAAAGTCTTTCCAGCTGATGCCATTGCATCGCCAGGCTTCATTGATCGCTTAGTCTCAACATCAACAATTAGACGATCGAAGTCGGTGCGCTGCTCAACACGAGTTGCTTCTACCTTGTAGGTAACGCGAAGCACTGGTGAGTAGATTGAATCGACAGGGATACGGCCAATTTCGCCACCGGCAGCCTTGTTCTGAACCGCAGTTACATAACCGCGACCGCGCTCGACGGTAAGTTCAATCTCTAGATTGGCCTTTCCGTTAAGGGTTGCAATATGTAGATCTTGGTTGTGAACGGCCACGCCAGCAGGTGCAGTGATATCAGCGCCAGTTACGACACCTTCACCAGACTTGCGAATATAAAGAAGTGATGGCTCGTCGTTATCTGAAGAGAGAACGAGATTCTTAATGTTAAGAACGATCTCAGTGAGATCTTCCTTAACGCCATCAATTGTTGCGAATTCATGAAGCGCACCATTCACGCGAATACTGGTCACCGCAGCGCCAGGAATCGATGAAAGCAAGGTACGACGTAATGAATTTCCGAGGGTATAACCGAAACCAGGTTCTAACGGCTCGATGATGAACCGTGAGCGGTATTCGTTTTCTACTTCCTCAGTGAGGATGGGGCGTTGTGCTATTAGCACTTATTTCCTCCGTAGCTCTGGGAGATCCACTATTTGATCTCTCCGGGTTGTTTTTTAAGTTTTATTACTTGCTGTAAAGCTCGACGATAAGTTGTTCTTGAACCTGAGTATCAATCACGGTACGAGTAGGAAGTGCATGGACCAAAATACGTAACTTTGAGCCAACAACTTCCATCCAGGCAGGAACTGCCTTCTCGCCCAATTCAGCGCTTGCGACGATGAATGGTGTGAGATCGTGTGAACTTGGTACTAGGTCGATAACATCCATTGGAGTTACGCGGAATGAAGGAATGTTTACCTTCTTGCCGTTAACAATGAAGTGACCGTGACGAACTAGTTGACGGGCCATGTCGCGGCTCTTTGCAAAGCCAGCGCGGAAGACCACGTTATCTAGACGAGTTTCTAGAATGATAAGAAGGTTGTCACCAGTCTTACCTTGAAGACGGTTAGCCTCTTCGTAATATCCACGGAACTGCTTCTCTAGAACACCATAAATACGTGCGCACTTTTGCTTCTCGCGCAACTGACCTAGGTATTCAGATTCTTTGGCACGGCCGCGGCCATGCTGTCCTGGTGGATATGGACGAGATTCGATCGGACACTTTGGTCCATCGCACTTCGAGCCCTTAAGAAAGAGCTTTACTTTCTCGCGACGGCAACGCTTGCAATCTGCTCCGGTATAACGAGCCATTTATTCTCTTCCTTTCCTTAAACTCGACGTGGTTTGGTTGGACGGCAGCCATTGTGTGGGGCTGGAGTTACATCAGAGATGGCTCCAACTTCCAGGCCGGCAGCCTGTAATGAACGAATTGCAGTTTCGCGACCAGATCCTGGACCCTTTACGAAAACATCTACTTTCTTCAGACCATGTTCTTGCGCGCGACGAGCAGCTGCTTCAGCAGCCATCTGTGCGGCGAATGGTGTTGATTTACGGGAACCCTTAAATCCAACTTGGCCAGCTGATGACCAGGAAATAACGGCACCGGAAGGATCAGTAATAGAGATGATTGTGTTGTTGAAGGTTGACTTGATGTAAGCCTGACCAACTGCAACATTCTTCTTCTCTTTCTTGCGCATCTTGACTTTGCCCTTAGTTGCAGGAGCAGTCTTTGCTTTAGCTGCGGCCATTACTTGGTCTCCTTCTTCTTTCCAGCGATTGCCTTACGAGGGCCCTTACGTGTACGCGCATTTGTATGTGTGCGTTGTCCACGTACAGGAAGACCCTTGCGGTGGCGAATACCTTGGTAGCTCTGAATTTCAACCTTGCGGCGAATATCTCCTGCTACTTCACGACGAAGGTCACCTTCGATTTTGTAATTTGCTTCGATGAACTCACGAAGCTTTGCCAATTCTGGCTCTTGAAGATCTTTAACGCGGACATCTGGGCTAACACCGGTTGCACTTAAAATTGCGTGCGAACGAGTTAATCCGATTCCGAAAATGTAAGTGAGTGCAATCTCAACTCGCTTTTCACGAGGAAGATCGACACCAACAAGACGTGCCATATCAGTACCTATTTCTATATCCGAAAGGTCCTCCGCGATGCACCCAAGATTTTTATCTTGGCCTCAGCCTTTCGGTCCGAGGGTCTGAGCTATTAACTCAGTCGCATCACGCGTTCTTTTTTATTATCCCTGGCGTTGCTTGTGACGAAGATTGTCGCAAATAACCATGACGCGACCATTACGACGAATGACTTTGCACTTGTCGCAAATCTTCTTCACGCTTGGCTTAACCTTCACGATAACTCCTCTTACTTGTAACGATAGATAATTCGACCTCTTGTGAGATCGTATGGGCTTAGTTCTACAATCACACGATCTTCAGGCAAAATGCGAATGTAGTTCTGTCGCATCTTTCCGCTGATGTGTGCAAGTACTAAGTGTCCGTTTGTTAACGTAACTCGAAACATTGCATTCGGTAGCGCTTCGGAAACGGTGCCTTCGATTTCGATTGCGCCGTCTTTCTTAGCCAAGCAGTACCTACATCTCTATTTCGGGTTATTTAACTTTCCGCCTGTTGGCAGATCCGACCATTTCTGGACAGAGGGTTAGTCTAAGGCGGGCGTGCGAAAAGGAGAAATCGGCTTCTTATACTCCCCTTTCATCGGAAAATGTGGGATAAATGGCAGATTAGAGTGGCCTGGTGAAGCAGATTTTCAAGGGTGGGGTGGCCTGGAGCGCTGGGCGCGAGCCATTTGAAGGCGTCCTGGTTGAGGACGGCCGGATCATCGCGATTGGTCCCGACGCCCTAACCGCAGAGTCAGATGAAGTAATAGATCTTGCTGGTGGCTTCTTAATGCCCGGGTTTGGCGATGGACATGCACATCCGATTATTGCTGGCCGCGAAGCACGTGGTCCAAAGATAACTGGAATGAAAGATTTAAAACTTATTCTGCAAGAAGTTAAAAAATATGCCGATGCCAATCCAAGTGAGCCTTGGATTATTGGCGGTGCGTATGAAGCGGCGCTAATTGACGGCGGAGATTTTCTTGCAAGCTGGCTCGATGAATATGTAAGTGATCGCCCAGTAGTTCTGCACGCTGTTGATCACCACACCATTTGGGTAAATTCCAGAGCGCTTGAAGTTGCTGGAATTACAAGTGGAACAATGGATCCAGCAGGCGGAACAATTGCTCGCACAAATGATGGCTCACCAAAAGGAACTTTACGTGAACCAAGTGCTATCTCCTTAGTTCTAGATAAGGCACCGAACCACACGGTTCAATCTGATCTACAGGCCATTAAATATGCCTGTAATCAATATTTAAAATTTGGCGTAACCAATGCAACTGAATGTTGGGTTGAGGCACCAATGGGTGAGGCTTATATCGAGGCCGCAAAGACTGGCGTCCTAACAATCGATATGAACTTGATGCAGCTTGCAGATCCAAAACAATGGCGAGAACAGAGCCCCTACTTCCAAAGTATTCGCGCCCAAGTCGAAACTTTAAACAGTCCGAAACTTGCTGCCAAAACAATTAAGTTCTTGACTGACGGCGCCTTATCCAGTGGTACCGCTGCCTTGCTCGAACCATATCTCGATGATCCAACAACATCAGGTTTAAAGATCTGGGATGACGAAAATTTACTCGAAGCACTCACCCACTTTGATTCACTCAACTTTCAAGTACATATCCATGCGATTGGTGATGCTGCCGTAAGACAATCACTTGATGCCATTGAATCAATGACAAAAGCTAATCCAAAGTGGGATCGGCGCCCGACAATTGTGCATGCCCAACTTATTTCAAAAGCTGATCTACCTCGCTTTGCAAAGTTAGGTGTGATCGCAAACTTCCAACCACTCTGGACTTATCTAGATCCGATGAACAAAGAGTTGATCCTGCCCCGAATTGGTGAGCAACGAAACAACGCCCAATATCAACTGTGCGATGTTCTAGATTCTGGCGCCCGAATTGCTTTCGGAAGTGATTGGCCGGTTACAAGTGCGGATCCAATCGAAGCGCTTTTTGTTCCGGTAAATCGCAAAGTTTCATCAGTAGATACCGGTCCGGCTTGGTCTCCAGAACAAGGAATCACAATTGCCCAATCACTGAAAAGTTTTACCAGTGAAGTTGCCTACCAAAATTTTCGTGAGAATGAAATTGGAAAGCTAGAAGTCGGGATGCGGGCGAATTTTGTTGTCCTAGATAAAAACCCGTTTGAAACTGGCGTCGTGCAAATTTCTAACATCTATCTAGATGGAGCCTGCGTTAAATAAGGTTGGAAATCTCCACACCAAATGCGGCGAGCTCACTCTTGCCACCATCAATTGCAGTTAATACAAATGGCTTGCCATCTGGTGTAAATGCGAAAGTGTGTTCAAAGTGTGCGCCACGTGAACCATCTTGTGAAA
>Ga0194061_1000468_pt1 | contig 24605 bp, 17 predicted proteins | sample SepL2221m_MetaG_FD_163423 | JGI IMG/M metagenome (GOLD analysis project Ga0194061, IMG submission 163423) | Anoxic zone freshwater microbial communities from boreal shield lake in IISD Experimental Lakes Area, Ontario, Canada - Sep2016-L224-21m | ecosystem: Environmental > Aquatic > Freshwater >... | reverse complement strand
GGGAGAGTTACCATGTAAAGCAATAGAAAGAGCCAGAGCCTCGCGATACAAGTCAATGAAGTCTATCACAACCCATTGACCCCTTACCGAAAGGCCTGGCCCCAATGCAAAACGTTATCATGATCGGCTGTGATCTGCACGACAAAAACATGCTGTTGAAGATTGCCGTCAATCGCGACACATCGGTTCAAAAAGTCGTCGCGAATACACCGGAGGATCGCAAAAAGATGATTGAGGAGTTGCAGGCTTTGGCGCGGAAGGCGCGAACACAAGACATCCTCTTCGCCTATGAAGCCAGTGGCCTCGGTTACCAGTTGCATGATGAACTGCGCGCTGCCGGCATCGACTGCCGGGTGCTGGCTCCGACGAAAATGGCGCAGAGCCACAAGCAGAAGAGCAACAAGACGGACGCCAAGGATGCGGAGCATATTTTGGAAATCGTGCGTGCCCACAAGCTGGCTGGCACCAAACTCCCGGAAGTCACCGTGCCCGGCGTACAGCAGCATGACGATCAGGAAATCGTCCGCGCACGGCACGACTTGAGCAGCAAGCAGACGCGGCTGAAAGCACAAATCAAAGGACTCCTGAAACGCCACGCCATCGCGCGGCCTTCCGAAGCAGGGGCGTCATGGACAAAAAAATGGTGCGCGTTTTTGAAGCGGTTGTGTTCAGGCAAAACCCTGGGCATGGGCGCTCGGATCGCGTTGAAAACACTGTTGAGCCAGTTCAATAATGTGGTCGAAGAAATTGCGTTCCTTGACGCCGAAGTACGCAAGCTGGGACAGACGGAGCGGCATCAAAAACAAGTAAAAGCGTTGACGGCGATGTCCGGCGTGGGCGTGTTCACGGCGCTGACGTTTCTGACGGAGATGGGTGACCTGACGCGGTTCAAAAACCGTCGTCAGGTGGGCAGTTATACCGGCCTGTCACCGACCAGCCACGAAAGCGGCAACATCGCGGACCGCAAAGGCCACATCACGCGGCAGGGGCCGTCACGGTTGAGGCGTGTGTTGTGTCAGGCCGTGTGGGCGCGAGTGCGAAGCGATCCTCAAGAAGGCGCGTGTTACGAACGGATCAAAGCGAAGAATGCTGGCAAAGCGAAGATCGGAATCGTGGCCGTCATGCGGCGGTTGGCCATCAAAATGTGGCACGTGGCGCTGGCGGCCTAAAAACAGAGCATCCAAAGAGGCAAGGAGACGGTCCGCAAAAATGGAATGAAGACGACGTAAAAATAGAAGAAGAAGACGATCGGTCGAAGATCATCGGAGAAGGCGCGAATGTGTCAGCCCTGGGACACCCCGAGGGAGAGTTTGTTCCGCCATCAGCGTTCCGGAAAACGAGTCTTTTCCCAACGGAAAACGACTGAATAGCAGGCTGCACGATCAACGGCTTCAGTACTTTTATTTCGAGATTTGGCTTGCAACCGTGTTACATAGCAGGGCGGACGAGCGTACTCGCTCGCCGGGTGAGGGGTGGGCGTGGATTAAATAAAACGCGTTGGGATTAATCAACGTTTACCCCTCACCCCGCGAGCCGAACAACTGGCTCGTCGGCCCTCTCCGTCAAGGGGAGAGGGAACAACGGGTCACGTTCAGTGATGTTACCGCTTGCACCACGATAACCGCATTCGGCCCCATGATTGCTTCCCTTGATATTCTACCCAAAGCGCTTAACTTTTGGGCGGATTGATACAGGTTAAGGCAATTAAATTGATCAAAAACGCCCACACTGGGCAAACTGTTGACGCTGACGGTCGTGCCCTGATCGACTTTTTTTTGAAAGACCAGCAAACCCTCACCGCCGTCGAGCGGTTCTCGAGGTCGCACGACGCTCACACACCTCCGCTGCAAGAGAAGTATTACCGCGACTTGATTCCGCTGACCAAGCCCGCACCCGGCGAACAATACGCTTTTGAAGTTGATCTCGACGCCTGCACCGGCTGTAAAGCCTGTGTCACAGCCTGCCATTCCATGAACGGATTGGACGAAGACGAAGTTTGGCGCACCGTCGGCCTGTTGCAAGGCGGCAACGATTCCGCTCCATTTTTTCAGATGGTCACCTCGGCTTGCCATCATTGCGCGCACCCCGCCTGCATGGACGGTTGCCCGGTCAAAGCCTACGCAAAAGATGAATTCACCGGCATCGTCCGCCACTTGGATGACCAGTGCATCGGTTGCCAATACTGCGTCTTGAAATGCCCATACGACGTGCCCAAATACAGCCCCAAACGCGGCATCGTTCGCAAGTGCGACATGTGCTCGAATCGCCTCGCCGCAGACGAAGCGCCCGCGTGTGTCCAAGCCTGTCCCAGCACCGCCATCAAAATCACGCTCGTCAAACTCGATGACGTCGCCGAGCGCGCGATCAACAACGACTTCCTCCCCGGCACGCCCGACGCCGATTACACACAACCCACGACGCGCTACAAAAAGAAAAACGCGCTCCCCTACAACGCCATCCCAGCCGATCTGCACCGCGCCGCACCCGAGCCCAGTCACATGCCGCTCGTCGTCATGCTCGTGCTCACGCAACTCTCAGTCGGAGCGTTCACCATCGACTGGCTGATGTCCTTGCTCACCGCAAGCGACCCACTCGGATCAGTGCGCGGAGTCTCCATGGCCGCCGCATTCGGCATCGGATTCCTGGGACTCAATTGCGCACTGCTCCATCTCGGCCGCCCGCTCTACGCCTTCCGAGCCGTGCTGGGATTCCGAACGTCGTGGATGAGCCGTGAAATCGTCGCCTTCGGAGCGTACCTCGGAGCCTCCAGCGGGTACGCTGCGTCGTTCTGGTTGCCCAAAATCGGCATTGAAATACCGCCGGGAATCGTCGGAATCTTGCGCGTCTTTACCGTCATGACCGGCCTGCTCGGCGTATTCTGCTCCATGATGATTTACATCGACACCCGCCGCGAATTCTGGCGCACGTCCTTCACTGCCGTCAAATTTGGATTGAGCACCGTGTTGCTGGGTCTCGCTGGCTGCTTGATTTTTGTAAGTCTCCAAGCCTATCATTCCGGAAGTCCCGCGGCCTACCTTCCGCAATTGAGCGGAGCCATCATGGGTGTAGCATTGATTAAGATGGCGCACGAATCTGCGATCTTCAACCGCCTTCGAAAATTCGCGCCGTTGCACCCGCTCAGAAAATCAGCCCTGTTGATGGTGCGTGAATTGGCCGTCCCAACGAAACTGCGTTTTCTCCTGGGCATCCTGGGTGGCGTGATCCTTCCCGTCGTGACGCTCGCTTTCTCCGTCGATCATGGGACGACCCTTCTCCTCGCGTCGGCCGTTGGTGCGCTGACGTTGGCTGCTGAAGGTCTTGAACGCTATTTGTTCTTCCGCGCCGTCGTCGCTTTGAAGATGCCGGGAGGGCAGGCGGCGTGAGTGCGAAACGAAAATCAAACCGCAAATCCGGACGAAAATCCGCGCCCAGCGAAACGAAATCGCTCTCGGGCACTGTCACAGATCTGATCCGCCAATGGGACGGAAAACTGACGCGTGAATTGACGCTCAGCCCCGGCGGTTTCGGCCTGGGCCAAGTTCCGGAAAAACGTATTCCCGATGACACCACGACGCTCGTCTGCGGCTACTGCTCAACCGGTTGCGGCTTGAATGTCCATCTCAAAGACGGAGCGGCCATCAGCCTGACGCCGACCGCCGATTACCCCGTCAATCTCGGCATGGCCTGCCCAAAAGGCTGGGAAGCTCTGTCCGTTCTCAAAGCCGCTGACCGCGCAACTGCGCCGCTTTTGCGCGGAAAAAACGGTCGCCTCGAACCCGTCGAATGGGATGTCGCACTCACGACTTTCTGCGAGCGTTTCAAAGCTGTCCAAGCCAAACACGGCATGGAATCCGTCGCGTGGATCGGTACTGGTCAGATCGTCACTGAAGAAATGGCGCTGCTCGGAGCCGTCGCAAAATTCGGCATGGGCGTCGTCCACGGTGACGGCAACACGCGCCAATGCATGGCCACCTCCGTCGTCGCATACAAGCAGGCATTTGGATTCGACGCGCCGCCGTTTGCCTACAGCGACTTCGAAGAATCCGACGCGATTTTTCTCGTCGGCAGCAACCTCTGCATCGCCCACCCGATCATGTGGGAACGCGTCATGCGCAACAAACGCAAGCCGCGCATCATCGTCGTCGATCCGCGCGCGACCGAGACTGCCGTCGCCGCGACAGACCATTTACAAATCAATCCCAAATCGGATTTGCAGCTCTTCTACGGCTTGGCTCATCTCTTGATCCGCGAAGGCTGGATCGATCATAAATTCATCGCCGAACACACGTCCGGCTTCGACGACTTCGCCGCTTTCGTCCGGCCTTTCACACCCGCCGTCGTCGCGCAAGCCACCGGCATCGCTCCGTCAAAATTGCTCGACATCGCCATGATCATCCACGAACGCAAACGCGTTTCCTTCTGGTGGACGATGGGCGTAAACCAGAGTCACGAAGGCGTTCGCGTCGCGCAAAGTCTGATCAATCTCGCGCTGATGACCGGCAACATCGGCCGCCCCGGCACCGGAGCGAATTCCATCACCGGCCAATGCAACGCCATGGGCTCGCGCCTCTTCAGCAACACCACCAGCCTCTTCGGTGGCCGCGAATTTACGAAGCAGTCGGATCGCGAAGACGTCTCTAAATTATTGGCCATCGACGTCAACTCCATCCCCACAAAAAACAGTCTCGCGTACAACGAAATCATCGACGGCATTCGCGAGGACCGCATCAAAGGCCTGTGGGTCATCGCGACCAACGCCGCGCATTCATGGATCCATCAAAACGATTTCAAAGCGCTCATAAAAAAGCTCGATTTCTTCGTCGTCCAAGACATGTATTGCACGACCGAAACAGCCGTGATGGCGGACCTGATTCTGCCCGCTGCAGCGTGGGGCGAGAAGGAAGGTTTCTTCATCAATTCCGAGCGCCGTCTCGGCCTGTCGAAGCGCGTGGTCCGAGCGCCCGGCAAAGCGCTCAGCGATTTCGCGATCTTCAAACTCGTCGCGCATTATTGGGGCTGCGGAAAGATGTTTGAGGAGTGGGAATCGCCCGAAGCCGTCTTCCAGATTCTCAAGAAGCTTTCGAAGGACACGCCCTGCGATTTCACCGGCATCGCCGACTACAACGCCATCGACGCGCAAGGCGGTATTCAATGGCCGTACACCGACCCGAAAGAAAAGCGCGTCGAACGCCGCCTCTTCGAAGACGGCAAATTCTTCACGCCTGATCAGCGCGCGAAATTCATCTTCGAAGCCCCACGCGACATGGCCGAACCCGTCGATGAAACATACCCGCTGCTGCTGCTGACCGGTCGAGGTTCCGCGTCGCAATGGCACACGCAAACACGCACCAAAAAATCAGCCGTTCTGCGCACGCTTTATCCGCAAAACATCTACGTCGAAATCAGCGCCGTCGACGCGAAAGCGCTGCGCATCAAAACCAATCAACTTGTCAAAGTGTCCTCGCGCCGAGGCGACATCACCGCGAACGCGATCATCTCCAATTCCGTCAAACCCGGCCAAATCTTCGTCCCGATGCACTACGAAACCGCGAACCAACTGACGTACCCGTCCTTCGATCCGTACTCGAAGCAGCCGAGCTACAAGGCGTGCGCGGTTAAGGTTGAGTTGTTGGAGGAGTAACGGCTTTGTTTCGGGTTTGTTGAAATCGGATGGCGATTTCGAGGAGGATAGCGGTTAGGACGACAATTGCAATGACAACGACTATGTCCCAGGCAAGTGAAAGAAAATCAACATGAGTCCTAAGTGGGCGTAATGATTCGTCCTCAACTTCCATACTTCCGTCATATAATCGAAATATAAAAGTAGCTGGCCACCCATACCCTTCGCCTGCCAGATACTTTACTCGGGATTTAAATTGATCGAGTAATATCGGTTGTGCAATCGTATTTAGACCCACAACCGTGCTGGCAACGATCATACAGGCAAATGCCGTCGAGAGATGAAACCGGAAGCCTTTGAACCAGCGCATGAGGGGTGCGCTCCCATAAATTTAGCCCCGAAGGGGCGGCATAATGTAGCCCAGGGCGTAAGCCCTGGGTCGAGAAGTGTAGCATTCATAGCCCTGTAAGGGCGACATAAAGATGAGTACGATTAGCCCATCATTTATGCCGCCCTTTCAGGGCTATCACAAATCCCGTACTGATTCCCAGGCCTTACGGCCTGGGCTACATTATATTGCCCCTTTGGGGCATACAACCAGTGCAGGACTCGCGACGCTCCGTCGAATTTCAAAATGCTCTTTCGGAATTACATTCGCCGATGAACGGGTGCGGTTTGAAACGCCATTGTGCGCCGCGAGTTCAGCCCATGTACTTCACTTCTTCTCAGGAGCGACGACTTCCACCGTTCGCGGCTGGGCATCCGGAAAATAGATGTACCAGGCGTTTTCCTTCTCATCCGTGATCAGCCACGGGTGAGTCAGGTACGTTGTCGATACCTCGTAGGTCTCCCCGTCTTTGACCGTCTTGCGCGTTTCCCGTTCGCCTTCGAAGTTGATCCAGTAGACCTTGATCGTTTGCTTGCTCTTGTTGACGAACTTGATCGACGTCTCGATTTCGGATTCGCCGGACTTGAGGCCCGCAGTTTCGGCCGGATGTTTTTCTTCGGCCTGAACCGAGGGTACCCATGAAAGGAAAAGTGTCATACAGATGAACGAAAGCACCAGCCGGTAACAAGGTGTGAACATGACAAACTACCTCCTGATTAAAAAGTAATCCTGCCGCATCCATGCGGACAATCGTAAGGCCCTCAAGCACTTTCCTTGCCGTTCTTTGCGCCTCTGCGGTTCTCTGCGCCTTGGCGAGAAAAATAAAGCGTGGAGTCTACGGCATCACGTTAATCGTATTGCAAATTTCCTGACTGATCCGCGTCCCGTCAGCCGCCTTGATTTTGAAGCGGATGATCATGTTGTCCACCGGCTTCAACCCTGGGATTTCAAGCCGAACAGTCTTCCCGTCATCAGAGACTTTCGCCGATCGAATCTCAATCGATTCGCCCGGATTTTCGACCGCGCTTGAGTCCCAACGTCCGCCTGAATTTGTCGGTGAAAATCGCGCCGATCCCGATGACGGTCCCCACTTGATCATCCACCACCACGCTGAATAATTCGACACATCCGTCGCGTCTTCTTTATCTACTGCGTCCGTGAAAACAATCTCCACGCCGGTCTTCGTGATGTGGAATTTCGCCGGGAGGTTCACGTTTTTGCCCGTGTAGCGCACCCGCTGAAACGTCCCGTCATTCGCCGCGTTCGTCTGCCACGCTTTGAGGCCGCAGACGTACAATTGCCCATCGACCGGATTGAATTTCCCGCGCAGAATTCCGCTTTGGAATTGCAGCGGAAACTTCGACACGCCGCCTTGAATTTGCCCATTGATGCGCTCGGTCATGACATGGAACAAGGCCGATTTTCCGTACGACATGTGCAGCATTTCGTTTTCAAATGGCCCCCATTGCTTGCTGTTCACAAACAACTGCCCGCCCGACGAGTTATCCACGCTCCACGGCAGCCAGCAGATTGGAGGATCGCGCTTCGTCGGAGTCGGTTTGCTGGGATCGGCGGCGGGAGTGATGCCGAGAAAATAGCCAGGCTTGATTTCATTGATCGGACATTCCGGCATCCAATACCCTTCGTTGTCCGAGCTCGTCATCTCGCCGTTCGGCCCAATCGCCAGACCAGTCGGTGCGCGCAATCCGCGCGCAATGATCTCAAGTTTCTTACCGTCTTTGGATAGTTTTAAAAAACAGCCGCTGTGAATCGAAGGCTTGTCGTATCCGCCTTCAACCGGGCCGCAGGATTTGGCGTAATAAAAGTTACCATCTTTATCGGTCTGTAAATCCAATGTGAATTCGTGGTAGTTCGGCATGACGATGCAATCGTTGTTAAAATTCTCGTAGTAATCCGCCTCGCCATCATTGTTCACATCATGCAGCTTGACGATCTGGTCCCGGCACGTGCAGTAGATTTTCTCATCAACTATCTTCAATCCAAGCGGCTGATACAACCCCGCCGCGAAGCGTTTCCATGTGAGTTTTTCGAGCCTTAAATCCAAACCCGAAACGATCCACACATCGCCGCTCCAGGTACACAGTGCGGCGCGTTTTCCGTCCGCGAAAAAATCGATCCCGGCGAAGCGCATCCAGGAGCCCCAGGGATTGGAATCCGGCGACGTGATCGTATCGACAACATACGCCCCAGGCCCCTGCCCGATGGTTCCGCGCGTCGTGACCTCTTCCGTCCAAATCGGAGCGCTGCCCTTAGTCAGCGGAGTCAGATCACGCGGCAGCGAATCAGTCGCGCCGCAGCGGGTACCGTCCCGAGCGGCGATACAACGCAGCGTGAAAAGCAACGGCGCGTCATGCGGTGGAATCTTCACGATGACGCGTCCATTGACAGTCTCCCACGACGAACCATTGGGTGCGCCGACGGTCTGATACGTCATCGAAAGCGTGTTGCCTGGAACGCGAACCGAGGAACAATCCGCGCAATTCGACGCTTCACCGTTGCGAATGACTTCCGGGTTTCCGAAGTCGACTTCACACGCCAGAACCGAGAGCGTTTTCTTCGACGGTCCGAGATTGAACACGCGAGCGAATTCGATCACGCCCAAATCGTAAACGCGGTTGCCGCGCGGTAATTCAAGAATGTCACAATCGCCGACTGAGTACGACAACACGACGTCACGCCCGGAGCGGTAAAGTCCTTTGTACGTCATCCAATCGTGGGGAAGGGAGCCGACTTTGCCCGGGCGCGGGTCCGAGAAATTCCCGTCAATGCCCCAGCCTGGCGTTGCTTTTGTGGTGAAATACGTCGTGCCTCTGGCTTTCGGTTGGCAGCCGTGATCGCCGTTCAACGCGATGCCTTTGAAATCAATAAATCCGCCCGCCCAAGCCTGCGACACGCGCATCAATTCCGTGTCGTATGCGAAACAAATCGAATTGTCTGATTTTCCAAAGCGAACGACCGTCGCCTTCATTGTCCCTTTGTCGCGCCCACTTTGTTCGTTGCCTTGGTTCAATGTCATCGACAGGAACGGGCCGTAGTCCATCGACTCGGCGCGACCTCCGCCAAATTCACCTTCATATGCAACTACCGCGCCGAATAAGGGCGCGACGAGACAGGCGATAACGAGCAGGTGCCGCATTAAATAAATCCAGTCGCGCACGCTGTCTCCAGCGCGCTTAAAAACATTCCACCGTCCATACAGTCGGACGTGGCCAGAGCGAGTGCATACCACTTTTCAATAGGGCCGTAAAGATACGTAAATTCAGACGCTTAGCAACCGTCTTTTAACGAAGATTTTAGATGAAAATAGTATTGCAAGAATCCACTTGCATTTATGCGAACGCAATTGACAAATATAGTTATTTCGGAAGCGCATGAATCGTGTTGCAGATCTCCTGTTGGATCGTTGTCCCATCGGCCGCTTTGAGTTTTACATCCAGCACCATGTTGGTCACCGGTTTGAATCCAGGCATCTCCAGCCGCACCGTTTTGCCGTCCGGTAACAGCGTCGCCGACGTGATCGCCAGCGATTCGCCCGGTGGATTCGACGCGCCTTTCTCCCATTTCTTGGTCGGATTCGTCGGCGACCAGCGGTCTGAGCCATACTCTTTTCGCCAGATCACATTGAACCACCACGCAGCATAATTTCCGAGGTCTTCAGCCGATTCTTTATTCAGCGCTGCGGTGAACGTCACCGTCACGCCCGTCGGAGTCGTGTGCAACGCGGCCGGCAAATTCACCGCTTTGCCCGTGTAGCGAACGCGCTGAAAAACGCCGTCGCGAGCGGCGGTTGTCTGCCAGCCTTTCAAACCGGTGACGTATAATTGGCCATCGACCGGATTGAAGCGCGCGCGATTGATGCCGCTGGCGAATTGCAGCGGCAGCTTTGCCACGCCACCTTGCAGAATGCCATCGACGCGTTCGGTCAGCACATGAAAGAGCGACGATTTTCCATAGGATAAATGCAGCATCTCGTTCTCGAACGGCCCCCACTTTTTGCTCGTCACCCACACCTGGCATCCCGCCGAATTGTCGACATGCCACGGAATCCAGCAGATCGGCGGATCGCGTTTAACAGGCACCGGTTGGCCCGGCCAGCTTTCCGGAACGACACCGATAAATCCGTCCTGCTTGACCTCGTTGATCGGACACACCGGCACCCACGACCCCTCGTTATCGCCGCTGGTCAACTCGCCGTGCGGCCCGACGCCGATGCCATTGGGCGCTCGCAATCCGCGCGCGACGATGTCGAGTTTTGTGCCGTCTTTTGAGAGCTTGAAGAAGCAGCCGTTGTGCGGCGTAACGACATCGAAATTCGGCCCGCCGACGCCGGGCGTGCCGCCTTTCGCGAAGTAGAAATTACCCTCCGCATCGGTCTGCAAATCCATCATGAATTCGTGAAAGTGATACGAGAGAATAAAATCGTTGTTGAAGTTCTCATAAAAATCCGCTTCGCCGTCGCCATTGACATCATGGAGCTTGACGATCTGGTCCCGGCACGTGCAATAAATTTTCTCGTCAACGATCTTCAATCCAAGCGGCTGATACAGTCCCGACGCGAAGCGCTTCCACGTCAGATTTCCGAGCGCATCGTCAATGCCGGAGACGATCCAGACATCACCGCTCCACGTACACAGCGCGGCGCGTTTGCCATCGGCGAAGAAGTCGAAACCGCCGATACGCATCCACGAATTCCACGGATTCTTCTCCGGGATGGTGAGCGTATCGATGGCGTAGGGCCCGTCTTCTTTTCCGAGGATGCCTTGAGTGGGGATGGTTTCTTGCCAGAGGGCGGGGCCGCCTTGCATCAGCGGAGACAAATCTTTTGCAAATTGAACGGCCCCGTTCCCGTCCGTATGGCCGGGATTCGTGAGAATCCAAAACTTAATTTTAATTGGATGATCGTGCGCAGGCACATAGACGGAGATCCGCCCCTTGTCGTTTCTGAATTCTGCCTTCGTGTCGCGAAACACGCTGTGCCCTTGCCACTTATGCGTCGCATCGGTCGCGCTAAAAAATGTCGCATTGGCCGGTTCTTTATTAGTAAAGCTCGGATTTTCGTCGTGATCCAACACTACAAGTGAAAGCGGTTTCGCGCAGGGACTCAGATTGAATTCACGTACAATTCCGCCGCGCCAATCAAGCGACGGCGTTTCAAGGATGTTGCAATCGCCTACTGAGTACGACAGCACCACCGAATTCCCGCTTCGATACAGTCCTTTGTAATGAATCAATTCCTTCGGCATTGGTCCTGTTTGGTTCGCTCGCGGGTCATCGAATTTTCCATCGATTCCCCATCCCGGTCCATTATGAGTCGAGAACAGAATCGTCCCCGCCGGATGCGGTTGAGCGTGGTGATTGCCGTTGAAGATCGTCCCTTTCCAATCGATGAATCCGTCCTTCCACACCGCTGCGACGCGCATCGTATCGGTGTCGTACGCGATGTAGGCGGGATGGTCTTTGTCGCCGAGTTTGATGACGGTGGCTTTGAGCACGGAGTTATCGCTGCCGTTGAGCTTCGTGCCAAGGTTCAACGTCATCGAAAGAAACGGACCGTAGTCCATCGCCTCCCATTGTTTTTTGGAGACGTCGCCACACCACGCGGCGAGAGTTGACAGGGTGGCGGCTAGCAGAAGGAGTCGAGTTTTCATGCCTCTGTTTAACCCGCCTCATGCACAGAGTCACTCGGAAAATAAGGGACGTTTTCACCTCGGCGATTTTTGTGGAATGTGCCGAGATATCGGTTATTTTCAAAGGTGGAGGTTTTTATGGCAAATGAATCAGATGCGGATGGAGCGGATCGTGTGAGCGAAGAAGCGCCGACATACGGCGCAAGAAATCGCGTTGTCACCTATGAATTCCCGCCACGAACCGCACTCGCGCCTGATGGCCTGCCGTGGCCGGAAGGTTATTTCGATAGCAAGCTGCGCGTGACGTTGGATGACGCCATTGCTCGAAGCGGTGTTCGCCCGAGCAAATACATGTTCGGTCGTCCGCTCTACACGCAGGAAGATCGGGACAATCCAAACTACATTGATCGCTACAAACCGGATCCGGAATGGATCGCAGAAATACTTGCGGAGGCGGATCGGCGTGAAAAAGCGAGGGAGCAATGACGCCTTCGTTATTGGACATTTATTGGGTTCAAATTCAACTTCGAAAATGCAATGATGTAAGACCTTGCGTTGTCGTTCATGTTGGGAGCAATGGCAAAATAGAAGTGGCGAGCATTTCAAGCCAGAATCTATCTCATCATTCGTATCGCGATTTTGTCATCGACAGTGGGCACTCGAATTTTGCAACAACCGGGCTGCATCGAACGAGCTATGTGGTGAGTGGAACAGTTGATGAAGTGGAACGAACTGATCTGAAACGCCGTCTCGGTCGCCTCGAAGGCGACCTCGCCCGTGATTTTAAAGACTGGTACGGATTGTAATCTCGTTTTCATCGTTATCACGTAATCCTCTCGCCGCTCCTCACTCACTACCCTCCCGGCGTCCAATTGCACTTGTTCTTTTAAGATACGCAATATTCACTGAATTCACCTTGCCGCACTCGGTGAAAAAATGGTATCTTGCACGTGGCGCATATCGCGAGTTGCACTCTTGTCGAGGATTTGAACTATGGCCGTAACGTGGAATCTGGAAAACGCCGCACACCTCCTTCGCCGAGCAGCGTTTGGAGGCACCCCAACAGAAATTCAAGCCTTCTTCTCTCGAAACAGCTCTGTGACCAGTGCTGTTAACGAACTGCTCAGTTTTAAACCGTCCAAACGTAAACCGCCCTACACCAAAGACCCCTCCGATGTCGCGCCGTTGCATCGTTGGTGGTACCACGAAATGATCGCGTCAAAAAAGCCGTCCGACGGCGTCCGCGAAAAGCTCACTCTCTTCTGGCACGGCCATCTCGTCAGCGGCATCACCAAGCAGCGCGACGGCAAAGCGCTCTCCAATCAGAACCTGCTCTTCCGACTCAACGCCAAGGGCAATTTTAAAGACTTGGTCCGCGCCTTCCACAGCGATCCGGCGAATCTGTATTACCTCGACGGCATCGTCAATCAAGCCTCATCTGACTACGACACCAGTCACGTTATAAAGGCCGAGCCGAATGAAAACTTTGGCCGCGAAATCATGGAGCTCTTCACTCTCGGAGTCTTCCAACTCGCCTCAGATGGTTCGTTCGATGAAGCGCATCCGAACTATACCGAAGCTGATGTTCACCAACTCGCCCGAGCGTTGACTGGCTGGGTATCGATCGACAAAAAAGGCATCGCGCAGTGGTACAGTAATCTGCCCAACTGGGACGGCGGCCGTTGCGATGACAACGGCGACGGCCAGCCCGACGACGTGACCATCTTAGGCGTGACGAACAACAATTTCCGCATCGACCCCGCCGTCGCCGGGACCGATAACGACGTGCTGAAACTCCTGTTTTCCCGCGTGGATTTCGAAGGCAACAACGCCGTCGCGATGCACATGGCAAGCCGGTTCTGGACGTACTACGCGTACCCATCCCCGTCGACGGGATTGAAGGCCATCCTCGCGCCCTTCGCGCAGACATTTGCCTCCAATAATTTCGAAGTCGAACCGATGCTTCGAGCGATGTGGTCCAGCGACGAATTTTACTCTGACCAAGCCAAGTCGCGCACCGTCAAGAGCCCTGTCGATTACATTGTCGGCTCCATGAAAACGTTCGGCATCGTCAACACGGATGCCAAGCAGGTTTACAACAGCCCCGAACTCGGCGACGCCGCCGCGAACATGGGCCAGCGTCTGTTCGATGCGCCGAATGTCGCCGGCTGGAAGGGTGGCCTCACCTGGATCAACAGCGGGACGCTGCTCGAACGCCTCGATTTCGGCAAGAACCTCGCCGCGTCGGATGGCAAGAAGAACAGCTATAAGCTCGACATCATTCCCAACTTGCCGAAGAGCGCGACTGCGAGTCCGACGATGATCCTTGACGCGGTCCTGACGTTCCTGAATTTGAACTCAGGCCCGAAGGCCATTATCGCGTCTGAGCGTCAAAAGCTTCTCGATTACTTGACGACTAATGGCACCGTGACGACCCTCGATCTCTCGTCCACAACGACGAACGACGCGCGCGTCAAAGTGCGTGGCGTGATCTCGCTGGCGCTGCAATTGCCGGAATACCTGGTCTTCTAAACCGCGCGCCCCTAAGCCCGCGTGTGAAACGTATCGTCATTCTGTCTGGCGGCAAACCTGCCGCCGCCCCAGTATCCGGATTCAGACACTTGGAGTCATCACCATGAATTGCTGCTCTCGTCGCGACTTTATCAAAGGCATGGGTGCGTCATTCGCCGGCGGCTTGTTGGGCCGAAACGGATTCAACACGCTGCCCGGCACAAACGTCAGTTACTCCGCAGGCTCACGTGCCGTCAGCGGAAACATTGTTGTCTTCGTACAGATGTCCGGCGGAAATGACGGACTTAACATGGTCTATCCCGTGTCCGGCGCTCAACGCAGCCTGTACACAACCGCTCGTCCGACATTGGGCTTGCCCGCATCCAGCGGGAACCTTCAACCGTGGATCGACAAGAACATCAGCACCGGTTCAATCCTCGACATTGGTGTCAACACCGACAACTCGACGTATGCCCTCAACCCCGGCATGGGCGCGCTCCACAGCATTTACAATTCGGGTAAAATGGCGGTCCTCCCAGGCGTCCACTACCCGGCCCCGAATCACTCACATTTTGAAAGTTCGAATTACTATACAAGCGCCGACCCGAGTGGTAGCGACTTGACTGGCTGGTTCGGAAAATACCTGAGCACCGCCGGAGCAGGATTCCAGTCCTCCGACGTTCCGTCTGTCGTCATGGGCTACAACCAGACGCCGCTCTTCTCGCCGTCAACCCCGGGCATTTTCACCTTCAACGACCTCGACGTCCTCCAATTCCCGGCGGTCAACGACGGCGTTTTGAAAGCGCAGATTTATCAAGCTTACTGCAATTTTGCGAGCGGCCGCAATGCCACGCAATTCCCGGAATTGGTCAAGATCGCCCAAGCCGGTGGCGCGACGGTGGCGCATCTCAATGATTACTTTAATGCCGACAACGGTGGCCCATCAATGCCCGCGAAAGTTCAGGCGCTACTCGTCGATGCCAACGGAAACTACAATCGTGGCAACTCGCTGGTTTATTCCTCACCGATCAATCCGGACACCAATCTCAAAGTCGCGAACAACGATTTGGCCACCGATTTGAAACACGTCGCCGCCGTCATCCGCGCCGATGTCGGAGCGCGTTTCTTCCACGTCACCATCAACGGTTTCGACACCCATTCGCAGCAGGAACAGGACTTGTATCACTCGTCATTGCTGAACCAATTAAGCGAAGCACTCGCCGCGTTCTACAATGAAATGACCCAGGCCGTCTCGCTCCCGAGTGGCTTGACCGGCTATCAGACCGGCAATCTCAGCAACCAGGTCTTGATCGTTTCCTTCTCCGAATTCGGCCGAACGATCCGCCAAAACGCAACGGACCCGTTCAAAGCCGGAACCGATCACGCCGCCAGTGCGCCGCAAATCGTCATGGGCGGACAAGTGCTAGGCGGCCAATACGGAGCCTACCCAGCCCTCGACAATCCAGGCTCGGAAGCGGACGACGATTTGAGATTGACGACCGATTTCCGCGACGTCTTCGGCACAATTTTAAACCGTTGGTTGAGTGTGCCAGTCGGAGAGATCGGCCCCGGCCAAGGCAAGATTCTCGCCACCACCGCCACCGCCGACGGCGACGGCAAAGACTACACGGCCTTCACTCCGCTGGGCTTCCTGCCGTAAACACGCCGTTTAGGAGCGGCGGCACTCCTGCCGCCGTGTCGCGTGTTAAATCGCGTATCTCCTCGCGATTTCGTTGCAGCAAACGCATCACTGTTCCGTCAGGATTCACCAGAGGTGCAAATCGGTTTCGCATTTCGTGTCGAAATTTTGCCGACACGACACCGATTGCAGAGTATATAGTGATGCGCGCTAGACGCGTTCAGAGGCCATTTACGACTTTTAGGGGAGACCGGGTTCATGAAGAAGATTTTCGCTGCACTGTGTATGTTGTTCGCGCTGGGATTGTGCACATCATCCATGGCGGCCGATGCAAAGAAGGAAGAGAAAAAAGAAGACAAGAAGATGAAGAAGGAAGCCCCGGCCGACGGCTCAACGATTACCGTCACGGGCATGATGGCTGTCAAAGCCACCGGCGCGAAGAGCGATGTCGTTTGTCGCATCACCACGGGCCGCCAGAAGAACGATCCTCTTTATAACCTGATCGCCTCCGGTGACCTTGCCAGTCAGATTGAAAAGTTCCGCCAGGAAGGCGATAAAGTCAAAGTCGTCGGCGTCATCAACGGCGAGAATTTGACCGTGAAGTCAGTCGAAAAACAAGTCTACATGAAGAAGTAGTCGGTCCGGATTGGTGTTGAAATCCGAATGAAACGCGACCTGCGGGGGTCGCGTTTTTTTATGGAACCGATTTCAATTCGCTTTCGCCACTCGCTCCAAGTCGCGTATCCGCGCCTGAAGCCCTTCAATCATCTCCCGCGCCTGTTCCTCCGAAAACCGCCGGTGGATATGCTGCGGACAATTTCCGTCCCAGGCTTCAATCGAAAATAAAATCACCCGCTCGATTTTGCCGGGATACGCCGGGTCGCCCAGTTTCTGCTCCAGCGCTTTATCGCCTTCAACCACGCGCGCGGTGCCCCAGACTTTGACGCGTTGGCGGTTCGCGTAGTCCATCAGAAAAATAAACGCCTTAGGATTTTCGCTCAGATTCCCGAGCGAAATGTACTGCCGGTTTCCGCCGAAATCCGCGAAACCCAGCGTGTGCTCGTCGATCTTTTTCAAGAACCCGCGCGGCCCGCCACGATATTGAATGTACGGCTGTCCGTCTGCTGTGGCGGTGGCCAGATAAAACATGTCGAGCTCCGCGAGAAATGCTTCCAACTCCGGCGTCACGTCACGTTCCCATCCGCCACCCTGTTCCATCCGCGCATAACCCGTCCGCGAACCCCTGCGCTGCTGGATCGCTTTCACGGCGGGCGTGAACGCGATGTCGCTGGTGAACTGCCGCCCGTTTTGATTCATGATGAAGCTCCGAAAAAGTCCGTGTGATCCACTTCGATGACGCGCTATTCCACGTTCGGAATTCCTGGATGATCCGCCGGCCGCGGCCCTGGCGAGGTCCAGAAAAACGTCCGATCCTGCTCGCGAATCGCGACATCATTGATGCTCGCTTCACGCCGCCGCATCAGCCCGCGTTCGTCGAATTCCCACAGCTCGTTGCCATAGCTGCGCTGCCAATTTCCCGAATGATCGCAGCACTCATACCGGAAGCGCACCGCGATGCGATTGTCGCCGAATGCCCAGAGCGATTTGATCAGACGGTAGTCGCGCTCCTTGTCCCATTTGCGCGTTAAAAATGCCCGGATCTGATCGCGCCCGGAGATGAATTCGCTGCGGTTGCGCCAGACCGAATCTTCTGTATACGCCAGTGCAACCCGGTTCGGATCGCGCGAGTTCCACGCGTCTTCAGCCGCACGAACTTTTCGCGTCGCGGTCTCCAACGTAAACGGCGGAACGAGCACGGCGGGTACAGAGGGTGGGGGAGGGGGCGTTGCATTCATGAGAGTGAAGTTCCTGTTGTGTTGAGTCATTTTTAATTAGCCTCAAAGGGGCGGCATAATGTAGCCCAGGGTGTAAGCCCTGGGAATCGATGCGTAAATTAGTTTAGCCCTGAAAGGGCGAAAGGCGATAGCCCAGGGCATCGCCCTGGGAATCCTCAGACAAATCGTGCGCTTACTTCACCAACGGCGCAGCCTTCGGAAAATCAATCTCCGTCGCGGCGACGTGATTGAAATAATTCGTGTAGATGTTCAGCGCGACATTGGCGACGATTTCGGAGATCGCACCATCGTTGAACCCGGCGTCGCGGACATGCTTCACGTCATCGTCGCTCACCAATCCGCGCGCGTCAACCACCTTGCGGGCGAAGCTCAGCAACGCATCGGTCTTCGAATCAACGGCCTTGCTCAAACGGCTGTCGTGAATCTGCTCCGCCGTCAAACCGACCATCTTGCCGATGGCGGAATGCGCTGAGACGCAGTAGTCGCAGGAGTTCGCTTCACCGACCGCGAGCGAAATCTGTTCGCGCTGCTTGGCAGACAAGTCGCCTTTGCCGAGCGTGCCGCTGAACTGCAAGTAGCTCTCCAAGACGACCGGCGCATTGGCCATCACGCGCGTCAAATTCGGGACGAGGCCGAGCTTGCTTTTGACGGCATCCAGCAGTTCTTTTTGTTTTCCAGTGGCAGTTTCGGGATTGATCGTGGCGATGCGGGACATGATAGTTCCTTCCAGTTAAAGTGCGTTTTGCCTCACCGGCCTATCCGGTTCGGACATAGAAGAGTATGACACTTCTCGTGCCACAGTGATAAAAATACCTAAATATAGACCCTAAAAAGAGTTAAAAAATTAGATATTATGATGATAATTAACGAGATTTCGTAAATTAACGAGTTATCGTTAGGCGACTTACGAAATATCGTTAAAACAGGACCGAATTCGCATGAATACTCCCGGCGTAACACCTCTTTTTGTGGATCCCAAGCGCATGTTGATCGACATGGCGTTGGAACACACTCTTCCGACGCTGCTGAACCTGCTCGTCGAGCGCCTTGCCGCCTCGCCGCGCATCGCATTGGCACGTATTTGGCTCGTCCGCCCCGGCGACATTTGCCCCGAGTGCCCGATGCGAACGGAATGCCCGAGCCACGAGCGCTGTCTGCATCTCGTCGCGAGCGCAGGCCGTTCGATCGCCGATCCCAGCGAAGATTGGTCCAAGCTCACCGGCGCGTTCCGGCGCTTCCCCATCGGTGTCCGCAAAGTCGGGCGCATCGCAGCGACGGGCGAACCGCTCGAAGCTCCGGACCTCGCATCCGTCCCCGTCTGGGTCGCGCGCCCGGAGTGGCTGCGCGCTGAGAACGTCGCCGGATTCGGCGGGCAGCCCTTGATGTTCCGAGGCGAGGTGCTCGGCGTGATCGCGATTTTCGCGCGCGGATCCATTGGCGACGAGTGCATGGGCTGGCTGCGCATGATCGCCAATCACGCCGCCGCCTCCATCGCAACAGCCCGGGCGTTTGAAGAAATCGACGTACTGAAGAAACGCGTGGAACTTGAGAACGAATACCTGCGCGAAGAGATCGAACACAGCGGCGCGTTCGGCGACGTCATCGGTCAAAGCCCAGCGCTCGACGCCGTCACGCGCCAAATCGAACTCGTCGCCCCGACCGATTCGACCGTCCTGATCCTCGGCGAAAGTGGTACTGGAAAAGAATTGATCGCCCGCGAAATTCACCGCCGCAGCAGCCGCGCCGGGAAGCCGCTGATCAAAGTCAACTGCGCCGCAGTTCCGCGCGAGCTCTATGAAAGTGAATTCTTCGGCCACGTCAAAGGCGCGTTCACCGGAGCGCTGCGCGACCGCGCCGGACGTTTCGAACTCGCCGACGGAGGCACTCTTTTCTTGGATGAAGTCGGTGAAATCCCGCTCGAATTGCAGGCCAAATTATTACGCGTCTTACAGGAAGGAGAACTCGAACGAATCGGCGACGAACGCACCCGCAAAGTCAACGTCCGCATCGTCGCCGCCACCAATCGCGACCTCCGCGCCGAAGCCGACGCAGGCCGTTTTCGCCAGGACCTCTACTACCGTTTCAGCGTCTTCCCAGTGGAACTCCCGCCGCTGCGCAAACGCAAAGAAGACGTCCCGGTCCTCGCCGAACATTTCATCGATCAATCCGCGCGCAAACTCGGCCGCCCAAAACCGGTCCTGACCATCGCCGCCGTTCAGCAATTGCAACACTACGACTGGCCCGGCAACATCCGTGAACTCCAACACGTCATTGAACGCGCACTGATCACGTCCGAACCAGGCCGCTTGAAATTCGACCTCCCAACACCCGATTCAACGCCCGCGCCGAATCTCACAATAGCCCCTCTGCGTGAGACGCTGTCGCGTATTCTGACCGACGCCGAAATGCGCGCTCTTGAAGCCAAAAACATCCGCGCCGCGCTGCGCAAAACCGGCGGAACCGTCTCCGGCCCGGACGGCGCCGCCGCATTGCTGGGACTCAAACCGACGACCCTCGCTTCGCGAATAAAGGCGCTGGAAATGGAAGCGCAGGACCGAAAAGGATAGACGCGAAACGTCGATCGCTCAGCGCTGTTTCACACAACGCGTGCGCACCGCCACGCACCGCCCGGCACACCACACACATCCGAGTAACAGGATCTGTGCCGCCGGAATGGGCAGGTTCCACTCCTCCCACGCATACGACGCCCAAAATCCCGCAAACGCGCAGACCGCTCCCGTGGCTGCAGACAACCAATAAAGTGTCCGAACACTTTTCACAAAAGGCAGGCACGCCAACGGTGGCAGAATCAAGAACGCAAAAACCGTCAGCGGCCCGGCGCACAATCCGCCCAACGCAATCATCCCGGCAATCAGCGCCGTCATCATGGCCTGAAGTAAATCAGCAGGAAGCCCCGACGAGTAACACAACGTCCGGTCAAACATCAAAAATTGAAACGGTCGAGCAAACACAAAAATCGTCAGCATCGCCACCGCGAATCCAGTTGCTTGCAACATCAGCAACGTGTTCGGAACCGCAAGGATTTCGCCTTTGAGCCGATCCAACAATCCCAACTCCGTCACCCGACGGCTCGCCGCCAGAGCCAGCGTCGCCGCCGCCGCTACAGCATAAATCGCGCCCGATTCGGATTCCGCCGACGAATTTAACCGCTTCTCCAACAGCCATTGCCAGCCCAGCGCAGCCGCCATCGCCACCAGCGAACCCAGCAACGCCCACGCGAAAAACGATCCGCCGCCTTCCCCCGATGCAAACTGCACCCCGGCGAAACTGCCCAGCCACACTACCAACGCCACGCCAAGCGTACTCACATGCGGCAGCGTCAGCGCCAAAATCGAACGCCGCCCCAGCACCAGAAACACCCCGACCGGCGGAACCGCCGCGCCAATCAGCAGGCTCGAATACAACGAATTGCGCAGCACAAAACTCGGGCTGAGTATCTCAAAAAATGAATTCATAAAGTCCTTGTTTATTCCAATGCTTTTATGATGGCTTCGAGATTCGCGTCGATCATGCCGATCCACGTTTTCGCCTCAGGCAACCCATCGACCATGATCGCAATTTTCACAACTTTCGCGCCCGTCTGCGCCGCTATGGCAGTCGGCAACGCGTCCGAATACTGTGGCTCGCGCAGAATCAATTTCGTACCGTTGATTTCCTTCAAGCGCGTGATGATCTGAGCCGTATGACTGGCAGATGGAGGAATGCCCGGCTTGGGCTCCAGTGTTCCGACGGACTCCATGCCAAAGTAGTCGGAAAAGTAGACAAAATCCGGATGGTACGTGACGAACTTCACGCCCTTGAGTTTCGCGCCCTTCGCCTTCCACTCCTTCTCTTTGTCCGCCACTTTGGCGAGATACGTTTTGAGATTCGCTTTAAATAGAGATTCATTCCCAGGAGCCAATTCGCACAACCTCGCACAGATATTTTTAGCGAAGCGTTTGCCGGAATCCGGACCGACATTCATGTGCGGATTTCCTTCCGGATGCTGCTCGCCCTCCGCACGTGAAATCACCGTGGGCACGTCTTTCGGAATCATGCCTTCAGAGACAACAATCCGGCCTTCACGCTTCAACTTCGGATTGTTGGCCGCTTCAACCAGCGACGGCAGGAAACTGTGTTCGAGATCCAAACCAATTTCAATCACCGCATCCGCACGCGCCAGTTTCGCCACCAACGACGGCCTCACCGAGACCGCATGAATATCATCGGTTCCTGATACGATGCTCTCCACCGTGATCGCATGGCCCCCGATTTCACGCGCGATGTCGGCCAAATCCGGTATCGTCGTCATGACGTTCAACGCCTTATCAGCGGCAGCCGATGACAACGCGATGGTCAGTAACAGCAGTTCAAGCGGTCGGAATTTGCGTTTCATTTCATGCTCCTTATTTGCTTATAGGTGTCCGAACTTATCGCCCATTGAAATCATGAGCGTGCGCGCCCCAGAACGCGGTCCATTGAATCAGGAATTCATTGCCCTGGCGTCCATTGAAATATTCATGTCGACTAGCTTCGATCCGCAGCCGGCTGAACTCGCTGAACTTGTACGTCGCAAACGCTGTGTATGTCTGATCCGTGCGGGTCGAAGCCAGTGTCGGATCAACGTTCTGGAAAAAGTCCGCGCGCGCACCCATGCTCCAATGCCGCGTGTGGAAGTACTCCGCATACGCGTAACCGCCATAGCCCGTCCGCCGGTCTGCACTCAAAACGCGCGGCGGTCCGGCATCGACTTCAAATTGTGTCCGCACACAATTGCGCATCAGCTCCGCGCCGACGATTAACTTCTCTTTCAACGCGCTCCCGATTTTCGGATGCCATTTGTACGTCACTTCCACATTAGTCAGATCGCGATGAATGCGGTCGCTCGGAACTTCAATCGCCGACGCGCCGAGTTCCACCGTGTGATCATTGCAATAGTCAAAGCTCGTCAGCGCTTTCAAAAAAAACGTCATCTCCGAACCATCGCGATGCTGGCCCGTCGCATTCAGCAGTGGAAACTCACCGCCCAATTTATTGAACGCGCCGCCTGTGATTTGTAGAAAATGCTGGATCGGAATCAGCGCCTGAACCTGCACGCCATCGCCGCCACTTTCAGCACCCACATACGTGTCCAACGAGCGCGGGCGGGTGGTGAAGGGGAGATCATGATCATGAATCGACGACAGCCGCCCGAACGGCGCAAAGAAGCGCCCACCTTTGACCGTCACGTGCGACAACGACGTGGTGTAAATCGCGGCTTCCTCGACGCTGAGCGTCGCCTCGTCGTTATTCTCGCCATCCCCCGACGCGTTCACAACCAGGTACGATTTGAAAAACGGATCGACATCCATCGAGAACACCAACTCCGCCCCACGCATCCGGAAATCTGCCCCGGCCGGGCGGTCATAATCACCCGCTCGGACAGACGTGTAACCAAACGACGTATCCACCGCCGCTCCAATAGCCATGTTCAAATCGCCCGGCTTTTTGCGCGATGCGATCTTGATCGCTTGAGCCGTGCGGTCATCGATTTTTTCTTCCAATACGTCGAATTTTTTAAGAATGTCATCAATGACCGGCTGCGAACCGGGCGACGTTCCCCGCATTGTTTCGAGGTCCTTTCGCTGGTCGTCGATCAGCCGTTTCTGCTCCGCGATAGTTTTGGACTGCATGTCCAACGAGTGGTTCATCTTCTTAATCTGTGCCTGCATTGCCTTGAGCTGGGCTGCAACATCCTCTGCAGTACAGCAACCGAATGCGCAAGCGAGCAAAACGGAGAAGCAAAGAAAACGACGACGAACAGTCATGGGATTCACTCCGCAAGTGTAACAAAACGTATTACCGTATTATCGTGTATGACAATAAGACGACGTAATACCATTGCAAGCGTTTTTATTTGAATTCCCCAAATGGATTGGTGCCCATCGATTATTCGGTCATGTCGGAGACGCCTAACAGGCTCACATTTTCCATGTCATCCGCGCTCAAAACGGATACAAAAGACCGTATGGTTCCTGATTTCAAGAAGTTAATGGCCACGCGATTTCTCTTCATCTTCGCCGTGGAAATGCAGGCCGTGCTGCTCGGCTGGCGCATGTATGAACTCACCCACGATACACTGTTCCTGGGCTTGGTTGGGCTGGTCGAAGCCGTCCCCGCCATCGGACTGTCGCTCTACGCCGGCTACACGGTGGACCACAGCCGTCCGCTGATGATCCTGAGGCTCGTCATGGTCGGCGCACTCGCGTCCGGACTGGTGCTCTTCGGTTCTCAGATTCACGACTTGCGCTTGGACGCCAGCAGCCAGATCGCCGCGCTCCTGATCTCCTCGTTTCTCACCGGCGTCGCGCGCAGCTTTTCGCAACCCGCCATGTACGTGATCCTGCCGCGCCTGGTCGAGCGCTCGCAATTGCCCCACGCCACCGCGCTGATGTCCTCGTTCATGCAATACTCGCGCATCCTGGGACCGGGTATGGGCGGGCTGATTTTCGGAGCAGTCGGCATGACGCTCGCAGCCGCTGTTGTGTGCCTCGCGCTGGTCGTGTCGCTGGGATTCATCCTGTTGATGCGCACTCAAATCGAACCGACCAACGTCGCGTCGCCTTTCGATTCAACACGCGATGAACTGCTTTCAGGCGCGAGATTCGTCTTCGGTCACCCGATCCTGCTCCCGGCATTATCGCTCGACATGATCTCCGTGCTCTTCGGCGGCGTGACCGGAATGCTCCCGGTTTACGCGTCGGATATTTTACACGTCGGACCGCACGGCTTGGGAATGTTGCGCGCGGCGGCTGCAGTTGGAGCCGGCCTGACGAGCTCCATCGTTGCGCGCTATGGTGTGGGCCGCAACGCGGGGAGAAAGCTTTTCGTGTGCGTAGCAGGGTTCGGAATCTGCACGCTCGTGTTCGCGGTCAGCCAGAATTACGTACTCTCAATGGCCGCG
>Ga0194061_1000466_pt1 | contig 24668 bp, 30 predicted proteins | sample SepL2221m_MetaG_FD_163423 | JGI IMG/M metagenome (GOLD analysis project Ga0194061, IMG submission 163423) | Anoxic zone freshwater microbial communities from boreal shield lake in IISD Experimental Lakes Area, Ontario, Canada - Sep2016-L224-21m | ecosystem: Environmental > Aquatic > Freshwater >... | reverse complement strand
GAACCAGGGTATTCTCACCGATAGTGCCGGAAGGGGAGGGGGACATCCTGTTCGGCTTTGAGCTGATGGAAACGGTGCGTTCGCTGCCGTTGCTGAAAGCGGGCGGCTCCGTTGTGGCGAACGATCTACAGATCGCCCCGCCGTCAGTGCTGATGGGACATGAAACATACCCGGACGGCCTGGCAGAACTTATAAAATCTCGGTTTGAAGATTTTCTGCTGGTTGACGGCCAGAGTACGGCCGTTGCTGCAGGCAATATCAAGGCCGCCAATACGGTGCTGCTGGGCGCTGTTTCCCTGCGGCTCGACATTGCAGAAGAGTTCTGGATGAAAGCATTGGAGAAAATGGTGCCGGCAAAAGCACTGGAGGTCAATAAAAACGCCTTCCAGATGGGACGAGGGTTATAAATCATGACGCAGCTGGACTCGATAATTGCCGCCAACAAGAGCTTTGTGAAGCCGAATGCGTTTCCGCCGCTTCCCAAATCGCCCCAGAAGCAGCTGGCCATCTTTACCTGCATGGATACCCGCCTGGTCGATTTCCTCGAGCCGGCTATGGGGCTCAAGCGCGGTGAGGCCAAGGTGATCAAAAATGCCGGCAATACCATCGTTGACCCGATGTCCGGAGCCGTGATCCGCAGCCTGGTGGCCGGAATTTTCATGCTGGGTGTCGAGGAAGTCTTTGTGATCGGTCACCGCGACTGCGGCATGGCGGAAATCGATGCCGACTCGGTCAAGCGTGACATGGTGCGGCGTGGCATCTCTCCCGACATCATCGACATCCACATACCGGATCTTAAGCAGTGGCTGGGCATCTTTGCCCATCCGGTTGAAAATGTGGAACGGGTGGTCAAGATAATCCGCCACAATCCGCTGGTGCCAAAGGACGTGCCGATCCACGGCCTGTTGTTTTGTCCCAACGACGGTCGCCTCGACGTGGTAGTGAACGGCTACAGCGGGCAAAGTTTTGCGGCCGCTCTGGTATAATTTTTCGAAGAGGTAGCAACGCATGTTTTTCAACGAGGAATTTGAAACTCTGCCGCGTGCGGCGCTTGAGGCGCTGCAGCTGAAGCGGCTCAAGGCTACGCTCGAGCGGGTCTATGCCAATGTTCCGTTCTACAAGAGTGTGTATGATTCGGCCGGGATTTGTCCGTCAATGGTTAATAGTCTGGACGATTTGAAGAAGCTGCCGTTTACCACCAAACAGGACATGCGTGATTCCTACCCGTACGGCCTGTTTGCCTCTCCGATGGATGAGATCGTCCGCATCCATGCGTCGAGCGGCACTACCGGCAAACCGACGGTGGTGGGGTACACGGCGAAGGATATTTCGATCTGGAGCGAGCTGATGGCTCGCTCGTTCGTCGCCGCCGGGGCCCATAAAGGGGATATCATCCACAATGCCTACGGTTACGGTCTCTTCACCGGCGGTTTGGGTGCCCACTACGGCGCGGAACTGCTGGGGGCTTCTGTTATTCCGATTTCCGGCGGGAACACCAAGCGCCAGATCATGATCATGCAGGATTTCGGGTCCACGGTGCTGACCTGCACCCCCTCATATTCATTGTTTATGGCCGAGGAGGCCCATGCCGAGGGGGTTGACTTCAAAAAGCTGAAACTGCGGGTCGGGATCTTCGGCGCCGAGCCCTGGTCGGAAGCGATGCGCAGCGAAATCGAGCAGAAGCTCAATCTGTCGGCGATTGATATCTACGGCCTGTCCGAAATCATGGGGCCCGGCGTGGCCATCGAGTGCATTGAGGCCAAGCGTGGGCTGCACATCTGGGAGGATCACTTCATCCCCGAAATCATCGATCCCGAGACCGGCGAGCGCCTTCGCGAGGGTGAGCGTGGGGAGCTTGTCATCACCACCATAACCAAGCAGGGGATTCCGCTGATCCGCTACCGTACCCGCGATATTACCAGCCTGACCTGTGAGCCGTGTGTTTGCGGCCGCAGCCACGCACGCATTACCCGCATGAGCGGGCGCTCTGACGATATGCTGATTATCCGTGGCGTCAACGTGTTCCCCTCACAGATCGAGGCGGTGCTGGTTGGGATCGAGGGGATTGAGCCTCATTATATGCTGCAGGTTGATCGCCAGGGAACTTTGGACACACTGACGGTGCAGGTCGAAGTCAGCGAGGAGCTGTTCTCGGACGAGATCAAGGTGCTGCAGGCCCTGTCGCGGAGGGTGGAAAAAGAGATTAAGGATATGCTGGGTGTTACCTGTACGGCCAAACTGGTTGAGCCGAAGACGATCCAGCGCAGCGAAGGGAAGGCCAAACGGGTTCAGGATAACCGGACACTGTAGGGGGTACGCATGAAAGTCGAACAGATCTCAATCTTCATCGAAAACAAGTCAGGTCGGCTGGCAGAAATCACCCGCATTCTCGGCGAGGCTGCCATCAACATCCGTGCCCTTTCTCTTGCCGATACCTCGGATTTCGGCATCCTGCGCCTGATCGTCAATGACGGTGCCACGGCCACAGCCGTACTTAAAAAGAGCGGTTTTACCGTCAGCAAGACGGAGGTTGTCGCGGTGGAAGTTCCCGACCAACCCGGCGGGCTGTCAGCCATTTTGCAGGCGCTTGACCGTGAGTCGATCAATGTCGAGTACATGTATGCCTTCGTGGAACGCTGCGGCGGGAATGCGGTGATCATCTTCCGTTTTGATGAAACCGATAAAGCCATATCTGTTCTGGAGAAAAACCAGTTTAATATGTTGGAAGGAAGTCGCTTGTACGGCATGTAAATTCAATATAAACCGGAGGAGAACATGAAAAAAATCAAGCTGGTATTTAGTGCCGTCTGTGTATGCCTTATGATGGCGTCGGTGTCGTTTGCCTCGGGAACCATCAAGATCGGCGGGCTGTTTTCGGTGACCGGCCCGGCCTCCTTCCTGGGAGAGCCCGAGAAGAAAACCCTCGAAATGCTGGTCAAGGAGATCAACGAAAAAGGGGGCATCGGCGGGCAGAAGCTGGAGGCGGTCATTTATGATACGACCGGCGATGCCACCAAAGCGGTGCAGCTGGCCACCAAGCTGATCAAGGACGACAAGGTCAGCGTCATCATCGGACCGAGCACCACCGGCGAAAGCATGGCGGTCATTCCGGTAGTTGAGAAAGAGAAGATCCCGCTGATTTCCTGTGCGGCTGGAATCAAAATTACCGATCCGGTGAAGCACTGGGTATTCAAGACCCCGGCCAACGACCACGTAGCTGCTGAAAAAATTCTCAATTACATGACTGCGAAAAAACAGAAAAGTATTGCATTGCTTACGGTGACAGACGGTTTTGGTGCTTCCGGGCGCGAGCAGATCAAGGCTCTTGCCAAGCAGAAGGGTTTTACGATTGTGGCTGACGAGGTTTACGGACCCAAGGACACCGATATGACCGCACAGCTGACCAAGATCCGCGGAATCAAGCCTGACGCAATCATCTGCTGGGGCACCAACCCCGGCCCTGCGGTCATCACCAAGAACGTCAAGCAGCTTGGCATCAAGACGCCGCTGTACATGAGCCACGGCGTGGCTTCCAAGAAGTACATCGAACTGGCCGGTGCTGATGCCGCCGAAGGTGTCATGCTTCCGGCCGGCAAGCTGGCTATTTACGACGCAATTTCCAAAAGCGATGTTCAGTACAAGTTGCTCAAGGATTACGACCAGGGTTACAAGAAAGCCTACGGCGTTGAAGCCTCCACATTCGGCGGATATGCCTACGATGCCTTCCTGCTGGTAGTCGGAGCCATCAAAAAGAACGGTACATCAGCGGAACAGATTCGCGCCGGCATTGAGCAGGCCAGCAAGCTGGTCAGTATTTCCGGTGTGTTTACCATGTCCGCCAAAGATCACAACGGTCTTGATCTTTCCGCCTTCGAAATGGTCAGGATCACTAACGGCGATTGGGCCCTGGTAAAATAATTAGCCGCGTCATAAAAATTTTGAGATCCCTGGGAGGTTTTTCATGAATATCCGATGTGTGTCTGTGCTGGTCATGTTTGTTACGGTACTGTTTTCTTCAGCAGTTTTTGCTGCGGCCCCGATAAAAATCGGTGCCCTGTTCGCCGTGACCGGGCCGGCTGCCTTTCTGGGTGAACCGGAGCGCAACAGCGCAAAAATGGTAGTCGACGAGATCAACAAGGCCGGCGGGGTGCAGGGGCGCAAGCTGGAATTGATCTCATACGATACGACCGGCGACGCAACCAAGGCGGTGCAGCTGGCCACCAAACTGATCAAGGATGACAAGGTGGTTGCCATTATCGGTCCCAGTACGACCGGCGAAACCATGGCGGTTATACCGGTAGCCGAGAAGGAGCAGGTTCCCCTGATATCCTGTTCGGCCGGCAGCAAGATCAGCGATCCTGTCAAAAAGTGGATTTTCAAGACTGCACAGAATGATTCTCTGGCGGTCGGCAGAATCTATGAGTACCTGCAGAAGAACAAACAGACCAATGTATCGATTCTGACGGTATCGGACGGTTTCGGTTCTTCAGGGCGCGAACAGCTGAAGGCCCAGGCGGCGAAGTACGGCATCACCATTGTCTCTGATGATACCTACGGCCCCAAGGACACCGACATGACCGCTCAGCTGACCAAAATCCGCGGGTCCCATGCCCAGGCAATCATCTGCTGGGGGACCAACCCCGGACCGGCCGTAATCGCCAAGAATGCGAAGCAGCTAGGCATCAAAATCCCGCTTTTCATGAGCCACGGTGTTTCGTCGAAGAAGTTCATTGAACTGGCCGGGGATGCTGCCGAAGGTATCAAACTTCCTTCGGGCAAAGTTGTCGTTGCCGACCTGCTGCCGAATTCCGACCAGCAGAAGAAAGCCCTGATGGCGTTCGTCAAGGACTACCAGAACCACTTCAAGGCTGAAGGGGATCACTTCGGCGGCCACGCCTGGGATGCGGTCATGCTGATCAAAACCGCCATAGAGAAGGGTGCCGATACACCGGTTGCGATTCGCGACCAGCTTGAGAAGGTCAAGGGCTTTGCCGGAATCGGCGGAAGCTTTACCTACTCAGCCCAGGATCATGCCGGTCTGGGCAAAGACGCTTTCGTACTGGTTGAGGTAAAGAACAAGGACTGGGTTATTGTAAAATAATGCAACTGACAGTGATTTCCATGTGCAGGGGCGAACATTCGTTCGCCCCTGCATGTATGATAGGGTAGTAATGCAGTTTGACCAGATTCTCCAATACGTGTTGTCAGGCCTGTCGACCGGGGCGATTTATGCTCTGATCGGGATCGGTTTTTCAATCATCTATAACGCAACCGGCATCATCAACTTCGCTCAGGGTGAGTTCGTCATGCTGGGGGGGCTGTTGACGCTCTCCTTTCTTGACCTGTTCAAGCTTCCGCTCTGGGCCGCGATTCCCTGCGCCGTGGCCGTTTCGACTGTGGCCGGCCTCGTATTCGAGCGGCTGGCTATCAGGCCACTCCGCCAGCCGACGCCGATCAATCTGGTGATCATCACCATCGGCGGCAGCATTCTCATCCGTGGTCTGGCCATGCTGGTGTGGGGCAAGGATACCCATTCGATTCCTTCGTTTTCAGGTGACATCCCGATCATTATCGGTGGTGCGACCATCCTGCCCCAGCATCTCTGGATACTGGCCATCACGCTGGTTATCATCATTGTCAACAAGTTCTACTTCTACTACACCATCAGCGGCAAGGCCATGCGGGCCTGCTCCTACAATCGCCGCGCAGCCAGCCTGGTGGGGATTGACGTCCGAAGGATGGTGCTCTTTTCCTTCATCATCAGTTCCGCTATGGGGGCCGTTGCCGGGATCATTGTTGCCCCGCTGACCATGACCGCCTACGACGTCGGGGTCATGCTTGGGCTGAAGGGGTTTTGCGCGGCTATTATCGGCGGTATGAGCAGCGGTATTTCGACGGTCATCGGCGGCCTGATTCTTGGTGTCCTGGAATCGCTGGGGGCAGGATTGATCTCGTCCGGCTACAAGGATGCTATTGCCTTTATCATTTTGCTGTTGATTCTTTTCATCCGCCCGCAGGGGCTGTTCGGCAAGGCCGACTCGGAGAGGGTCTGAAATGCTGAGTCGCGAGCGCCTTGGTTTCCTCTGTTTTGCCCTGCTGATTGCGCTGGGCCCGCTGGTCTTCAAGGGTGGCTACCTGATGAACGTGCTGGTGTATGTCGGCATCAACACCATGCTTGCGATAGCGCTCAATTTACTGCTCGGCTATGCCGGCCAGATCTCGCTCGGCCATGCCGGATTTTTCGGGATGGGGGCTTATCTGTCAGGTATCCTTACTGCTACCTATGGCTGGAACCCATGGCTGGCCATGCCGTTTGCAGCTGCGGTCGTCGGCTGTCTGGCAGGGCTGATCGGCTTTCCCGTGCTGAAGCTCAAGGGGCATTACCTGGCGATGGCCACGCTCGGCCTGGGCATCATTATCTACATTGTCTTCAATGAGACGGTGCAGCTGACCGGGGGCCCTTCGGGGTTCTCCGGCATTCCAAACCTGTCGATTGCATCTCTCACCTTTGATTCCGATGTCAAAAGTTATTATCTGGTCTGGAGCTTTGCTCTGGCGGTGATGCTGTTTTCACTCAATCTGGCCAGTTCAAGAGTTGGCCGCGCCCTGCGAGCCGTGCACGATTCAGAAGTGGCCGCGCGGGTAATGGGCGTCAACGCCCGACTGCTCAAAGTGCAAATTTTTGCGCTGTCGGCAGTAATCTGCTCGCTGGCCGGAAGTCTGTACGCTCACACGGTCACATTCGTCTCCCCAGCCTCATTCGGCTTCAACTTCTCCATCGAGTTGCTGACGATGGTTGTTATCGGCGGGTTGGGCAGCATCTACGGCTCATTTCTCGGGGCTGCACTGCTGACACTGCTGCCGGAATTCCTGCGCGGCGCCAACGATTACGACATCATCATCTATGGTTCGCTTCTGATGGTAATGGTCATGTTCATGCCGGGCGGGGTAGTACGCTGCATCGCAGACCTCTACAGAAAACTTGCAAAACCGAAGCATGAGGGCGGTCATGCTTGAACTCCACGGCATAACCCAGGTTTTTGGCGGCGTGACGGCTCTTGAGAATGTCTCGTTCACCATTGAAAAAGGTGACATCACCGGCGTTATCGGTCCCAACGGTGCCGGCAAGACGACCCTGTTCAACATCATCACCGGTATCTATTGCCAGACGGCGGGAACCGTCCATCTTGAGGGTGAGGACATATCCGGCCTCCCGCCGGAGCAGCTTGTACGTCGCGCCATGGTGCGCACCTTCCAGAATATTGAGCTTTTTGGCGGCATGACCGTCTGCGAAAACGTGATGGTCGGGATGCACACCAAGAGCACCAGCGGCCTGCTGGCCTGCGCTCTCAAGATGCCATGGAGCGTTTCCGAGGAGCAGAGGATCAGGGAAGGTGCTCTAACGTGGCTTGAGGTAACCGGAATTTCAGACCTGGCGGAAGTGACCGCAGCCAATTTGCCTTTTGGTAAGGGGCGGCTGTTGGAAATTGCCCGGGCTCTGGCCGTTGAACCGCGCATCATCCTGATGGACGAACCGGCCGCCGGCCTCAACAGTCAGGAGACGGTCGCACTTGCGCAGCTCATCAAGCGTATCAGGGATATGGGAATTACCGTGGTGCTGGTCGAGCACGATATGGAGCTGGTCATGGACATCTGCGACCGTATCGTAGTCCTCAATCTCGGCCGGAAGCTGGCCGAAGGGACACCCCGTGAGATCCAGGAGAATCGTGATGTAATCGCTGCCTATCTTGGGGACGATGACTGATGCTGCGGCTCAAGAACATCAATACCTTTTATGGTAAGGTGCATGCCCTCAAGAATGTCTCTCTGCATCTGGGGGACGGGGAGATCGTTACCCTGATCGGAGCGAACGGTGCCGGCAAGACCACTATCCTGAACACCATTTCCGGTGTTACCCCGGCATCGGCCGGAGAGATAACCTTCCGCAGGGAACAGGTGACATCGCTTGCCCCTGATAGAATCGTACAGCGCGGCATTTCGCAGGTTCCTGAAGGCAGACAGGTATTCAAGCCGCTTTCGGTTGAAGACAACCTGGAGCTGGGTGCCTACCTACGCTATCGTAACCATGAGGGGAAAAGCGCTATTCACGAGGATATGGAGCAGGTCTTTACTCTGTTCCCGCGTCTGGCGGAGCGTCGTAAGCAGCTGGCGGGAACCATGTCGGGCGGTGAGCAGCAGATGTTGGCGATCGGGCGCGCCCTGATGGCCAAGCCTGCTCTGCTGCTGCTGGATGAGCCCTCAATGGGGCTGGCACCGCTGGTCGTCCAGGAAATATTCCGGGTGCTGGAACTGCTGCGCAGTGAACGGGGTACCACCATCCTGCTGGTGGAACAGAATGCCAAGGCGGCACTTCGGCTTGCCGATCGGGGCTATGTGCTCGAAACCGGCAAGGTGATCCTTGAGGGGCCTGCCGATGAATTGATGGAAAATGCCGAGGTCAAGCGCGCCTATCTGGGCAAAGACAAAAAAGAGATGTGGGAGCGCTAGCGCCCCCGGAACCGATCGTGCGGCACCATGTGAAAGGATGTATCAACCATGCGTTTTCCTCTGCGGCTCAATTATGATCTGACGAAGTACATCATCGGCAACAAGCTTAACAAAATTGAAAAGTACCCGCTGGTGTTGATGCTGGAGCCGACACATCTCTGCAACCTGGCCTGTTCGGGATGCGGGCGTATACGCGAATATGCCGACAGCATCCAGGATATGATGAGCCTCGAAGAGTGCCTGAAGTCGGTGGACGAATGCCCTGCTCCGATCGTTACCATCACCGGTGGCGAACCTCTACTGTACCCACATGTCTATGATCTTGTTGCGGAAGTTCTGGAGCGCGGAAAACACATCCAGTTCTGTACGAACGGATTGCTGCTTGAAAAGGCGCTTGAGCATATGCAGCCACATCCCAACTTTACCTTCAACGTCCATATGGATGGTCTTGAAGAGACCCATGATCGTCTGCTGGAACGCAAGGGAACCTTCAAAATCGCCATCGAAGGGATTAAGAAGGCCAAGGCCAGAGGATTCAGAGTTTGCACCAACACCACCATCTTCAAGGATACGGACATGGTGGAGATCGATATGCTGTTCTCCACATTGACTGAGATGGGAGTGGATGGACTCCTGGCGGCCCCCGGATTCAGTTATGAAGATGTGGGGGAGAAGCTTTTTCTGGAGCGGCGTGAGATCGAGAAAAAATTCGCCGAAGTCTACGAGATGAGTAAGCGGTTTCGTTTCTGGTCCACTCCCATGTACCTTCGCTTCGTCAAAGGGGAGAAGAAGCTTGAATGTACGCCCTGGGGCAACCCGACCCGCAATCCGCGTGGCTGGAAGGCTCCCTGCTACCTGATTACCGATGCCCATTACCCGACGTTCAGGGAGATGATGGAAAAAACCGAATGGAATAAATACGGTGTCGGTAAAGACCAACGCTGCGCCCAGTGCATGATGCATTGCGGCTTTGAGCCTACAGTGGTTAACGAGATTGGCAAGAGCTGGAAAGACATTATGGAAATGTTGGTGTGGAATATGACGTGATGGTTGTTTGAGAATGAAGAGCTTGAAACTAAGGAACTTATTCCTCCCTGATATGCCGGGATATTGGTAATGAGTTTTTTGGTTTAGGTGCTTGCGTTTCCATCCTGCTTCGGATATAAAGCTGGTACAAATGAGCGTTATGCGGAAGCGCAAATAGTGTAAGCAATGATTATTAAAAGTGATATTACATAGTAAATACATGAAGTTACCTTTTAATCTGGCCCGAGAGGCCGGCAAAGGTGCGGTCTAATGAAATCAATGATGAAGATAAGAAAAGAGCCTTGTCGCCAGGAGCGTGGGGCTCTTTTTTTATTTTTCCGGAGGGGTGTATATGGCAGATAATCAGACGACCCTGTTGGATGCAGCGGGGATCAATCGGTCATTAATTCGGATCGCCCATGAAATTCTGGAGCGAAATAAAGGGATCGCGGATGTTGTTATGATTGGCATCCGTTCTGGAGGCGCATTTCTGGCTGACGGAATCGCTCAGCAGATAGATTGCATTGAGGGAGGGGCTGTCCAGGTTGGTGCTGTCGACATAACCCTCTATCGCGATGACGTCAGTGGCCATCTACCCCACCATCCTGTCGGCAGGACCGATATTCCGTTTTCACTTGAAGGGAAACGGGTAGTTCTGGTTGATGATGTGCTGTTCACCGGGAGGACAATCCGTGCTGCGATGGACGCACTGATGGACTTTGGCCGACCACAGTGTATTCAATTGGCGGTGCTGATTGATCGTGGTCACCGGGAACTGCCGATCAGGGCAGATTTTGTTGGTCGCAATGTCCCGACAAGTCTCAAGGAAAATGTCAAAGTTGTGTTCAACGATAGGCATCAGCCGACCGAAGTGGTGCTTGAAAAATAACGAGGGGAGGGTGTATGGCGGAATTCAGGCATAAGGACATTATTGCATTGCGTGATCTGACCGGGGAGGAGATCGGATTGCTCCTTTCAACGGCTGAAAGCATGCGCGAAATCAACAGCCGTGACATCAAGAAGGTGCCGACCTTGCGCGGTAAAACCATCATCAATTTGTTTTACGAGGCGTCGACTCGAACCAGGACATCCTTTGAAATTGCTGGAAAGCGGCTTTCTGCAGATACGGTCAATATATCTACCTCCACCAGTTCATCAACGAAGGGGGAAACGTTAGCAGACACCGCTCTCAATCTGCTGGCAATGAAACCTGACATCATTGTCATGCGCCATGCAGTGTCCGGTTCCCACTATTTCCTGTCAAAGTACCTGCCTAACTGTTCTATCATCAATGCCGGTGACGGCGCCCATGAACATCCGTCCCAGGGACTGCTGGACATGCTGACCATGAAAGATAAATTCGGTCGTCTGGACGGGCTGAAAGTTGCCATCGTTGGCGATATAACCCACAGTCGCGTGGCCCGCTCCAACATCCAGGGGTTGACCAAGATGGGGTCGGCTATCTACCTGGCCGGTCCTCCGACGATGATGCCTCCTGGTGTGGAACGGCTGGGTAATGTGACCGTCTGCAACTCCATGAAAGAAGCGATTCAGGATGCTGATGTGGTGATGATGCTGCGCATCCAGCAGGAGCGTCAGGGAAAGACGCTGATGCCCAATGCCCGTGAGTATTCCCGCTATTTCGGCCTCAATCCCGATAATCTCAAACTGGCAAAACCGGGTGCCATGGTTATGCACCCCGGGCCGATCAACCGAGGAGTGGAAATGTCTTCTTATGTGGTGGATGGTGACCAGTCGCATATTCTGAAGCAGGTGGAGAACGGCGTGGCGGTAAGGATGTCTATGCTCTACCATGTTTGTGGTGGAGAATTAGAGTAAAACTATCATTATTTAGAGGTGATACTATGAATCTTTTGATCAAAGGTGGTCGGGTGATTGACCCGTCCCAGAAACTCGATGACGTCTGTGATGTGCTGATTGAAAACGGGCTGGTGAAGGAGATTGGTAAAGGCCTGAAGGCGCCGGCCGGTACGGATACGGTCAATGCTGCAGGCAAATACGTGGTACCGGGGCTGATCGATATGCATGTTCATCTGCGTGATCCGGGCCTTGAGTACAAGGAGGACATCGTCAGCGGCACCAGAGCTGCGGCGGCGGGTGGGTTTACATCGGTTTGCTGCATGCCGAACACCAAGCCGTGTATCGACAACAAGGCGGTGGTGAGTTACATCATAAGCAAAGCAAAGAACGAGGGGTTCTGCAACGTATTCCCGGTGGGAAACATCACATACGGCATGAACGGGGAACGAATGGCCGAAATGGGTGAATTGAAGGAATCCGGCTGCGTAGCGGTCTCCGACGATGGCAAGCCGGTCTGCAACTCCGAGCTGATGATGCGCTCACTGCAATATGCCCGCGGTATCGGTATCATGGTAATTTCCCACGCCGAGGAGTTGTCTCTTGCCGGTACCGGTGTAATGAATGAAGGGTTCACCTCCACCGAGCTTGGGCTAAAAGGGATACCTCGCGTTGCTGAGGATATTGCCACGGCTCGTGACATTATGTTGGCTGAATATACCGGTTCGCCGATCCATGTCGCCCATGTCTCAACGAAAGGGGCGGTGAGAATCATCCGCGAGGCCAAAGCGCGCGGTGTGAAGGTTACCTGCGAGACGGCGCCCCATTACTTTACCCTGACCGATGATGCGGTGCGAGGTTATAATACGGCTGCCAAAATGAATCCGCCACTGCGTGAGGCCGACGATGTTGCCGCTGTAAAAGAGGGGCTGAAGGACGGCACCATCGACTGCATAGCCACCGACCACGCCCCCCATAACATCGACGAAAAGGACGTTGAGTTCAACGAGGCTCTGAACGGCATCATCGGGCTGGAAACGTCTCTGCCACTGTCGTTGAAACTGGTGGAAGAAGGTGTTCTGTCACTTAATCAGCTGATTGAGAAAATGTCATGCAACCCTTCAAAAATACTTGATTTGCAACGGGGAACGCTTAAGACCGGATCAGTTGCTGACGTAACGCTGATTGATCCATCCATCGAATGGACTGTGGAGAAGGAAAAGCTGGCCAGCAAGTCGAAAAATTCGCCGTTTCTTGGATGGAAGCTCAAAGGGAAAGCCTGTGCTACCATCCTGGCAGGAAAAACAGTTTGTCCTGCATAAAAATCATATAGGATCCGGAGTTACAATTTATGAAAGCAATCCTGGCGCTCGCAGACGGGCGCATCTTTGAAGGGAAGTCTTTTGGTGCGACTGGCGAGTCAACCGGTGAGGTGGTGTTTAACACCGCCATGTCCGGTTATCAGGAGGTGCTTACCGATCCCTCCTACCGTGGTCAGATGGTGACCATGACCTACACCCAGATCGGTAACACCGGTATCAATCCTGAGGATATTGAAAGCCGCTCACTGTTTCTCTCCGGATTCATTGTTAAGGAATATCAGGAGTACTATTCCAACTGGCGGGCAACCATGAGTCTGGGCGCCTACCTGAAAGAGAACGGCGTAGTCGGCATTCAGGGTGTTGACACCCGTGCATTGACGCGCCACCTGCGTGACAAAGGGGCGCAAAACGGCATTATTTCAACAACTGATCTGAATCATGACAGTTTGATTGCTAAAGCCAGAGCGGTGCCGAGCATGGCCGGGCTCGATCTTGCCAGCGGTGTTTCCTGTGATACGCCATACCATTGGAGTGAAGGATTGTGGGATCTGGAAGGCGGCTATCCACAGGTCGCCCCCGCCAGTCTCAAGTATAAGGTGCTGGCATACGATTTCGGCATCAAATACAACATTCTACGTTGTCTGGTAGATGCCGGCTGCGATGTGACTGTGGTTCCGGCAACCTTCTCTGCTGAAGATGCTCTGGCCATGAATCCGGACGGCATTTTCCTCTCTAACGGGCCTGGTGACCCTGAACCGCTGGTATCGGTTCAGCGGGAAATCAGAAAATTTGTTGGCAAAAAACCGATTTTTGGCATCTGCCTCGGTCACCAACTGCTCGGTCTTGCCCTCGGCGGTAAGACGGTCAAGCTCCCTTTCGGCAACCACGGCTCCAATCTGCCGGTCATGGATATGCAGACCCGTAAAGTGGAAATTACGGCCCAAAACCACGGTTTTGCAGTTGATCTTGACTCTCTGGGTGACTCTGCCTGTCTGGGGCACGAAAATCTGAATGACCAGACTGTTGAAGGTATCCGCCACTGCGATCTGCCGATTTTCTCTGTCCAGCATCACCCTGAAGCATCGCCTGGACCGCATGATTCGCAGTATCTTTTTGGACGATTTGTAGAAATGATGGAGAGACACAAGGCGTTGTAGCGTTTGAGGTATCGTGCCCTTTATAATTCCGGAGAACTTCTGCAGCGGGTGCGAGATGCGTATCGACGACTGGAAGCCTGCGATATATGTCCCCACAACTGTGGAGTCAATCGTATCAAGGAACAGCGCGGAATCTGCGGTGCCGGGCTGAAGCCGAAGATAGCTTCTGCCAACGTTCATCGCGGAGAGGAACCACCGATTTCCGGCAGCCGTGGTTCCGGCACAATTTTTCTGACCGGCTGTTCCCTCAAATGCTTATTTTGCCAGAATTTTCCGATCAGCCAGCTGGGTAATGGCGAAGAGGTCGGCACACGGGAGCTGGCGCAGCGCATGCTCAAGCTGCAGCGTCAACGGGTGCACAACATCAACTTTGTCACCCCGACACATTATCTTCCACAGATTCTTGCTGCGCTCTGGTTGGCAATACCGCTCGGCTTCAATCTGCCATTGGTCTGGAATACGAGCGGCTACGAACGGATAGATGCTTTGCAGCTGCTGGATGGAATTGTCTCGATGTATCTTCCGGATATGAAATACTCCGATAATTCTGCAGCTGTGCAATTATCGTCAGCTTCCGGTTATAACGAGATCAACCGGGCAGCGGTGATTGAGATGCTTCGGCAGGTCGGACACCTGCATCTTGATGAATCGGGCGTTGCTGAACATGGGCTGATAGTCCGCCATCTTGTTCTGCCGAACGACAGGTCCGGAACTGTGGATACTCTGCCCTGGATTGCTGAAAATCTTGGACGGGAAACGCATATTGCCTTGATGAGTCAGTATTTTCCGGCCCACAGATCAACCGGAATGGAAGGTATGAACCGTCCGGTGAATCACGATGAATATGATGCAGCTGTTGCGGCTCTTGAAGAAGCGGGGCTTGAAAACGGCTGGGTGCAGGACCTTGACGATGAGCGTGGGGCGATATGAGAACCATCGTGCTGTTGATAATTTCAAATGTGTTCATGACCTTTGCCTGGTATGCGCATCTGAAAAATCTGAACAACCGGCACTGGTTAATTGCCGTTTTAGTCTCATGGGGAATAGCTTTTTTTGAATATCTGGTCCAGGTTCCGGCGAACCGGATCGGTTATTCCGGTAGTTTTTCACTTGCTCAGTTGAAAATAACCCAGGAGGTAATCACCCTCTGCGTGTTTGTGCCTTTTGCGGTATTTTATATGGGAGTGCCGCTCAAATGGGACTTTCTCTGGGCCGGATGTTGTCTGGCCGGAGCAGTGTTTTTTGTATTCAGGTAAATACGGTGGTTCAATATATCAGTAAGCAGGTTCCGTGATGAAGTATGTTCAAGATTGAGTTGATAATCGCAAATCCAAAACATGAAGAGATCGTGACACCGCCGGTTGAGGCTCTTGTTGATACCGGTTCGGAGCTTTCGTGGTTGCCGGCGGATATTTTAACACAGGCAGGCATTACCCCGCGTCGGAAGAAAATGTTTCAAACTGCCGACGGTACCCGTATAGAGCGTGAAATTGGCTATGCGATTATCAGGGCTGAAGGTTATGAGACGACCGATGAGCTGGTTTTTGCACAAAAGGGTGATATGACGCTGCTGGGTGTGCGTACCATTGAGGGTTTTGGAGTTATGGTTGACAACATCGGTCATCGATTGGTGGCTTCTACTACGATTGTGGCGTGAGGATACATGAGCGAACAGGACAGAGCACTAATTGAAGAATTCAGGCGGCGTTTGCCGTCAGATATTGTTCCACATATCAAAGACGTGATTATGTACGGCTCACGCGCTCGGGGCGATGCCGACGCGGATTCAGATCTTGATCTGGTGGCGCTGGTGGATGAAAACAGTGTCATATTGGAACAGAAGCTTGATGATATTGTATACAATCTGATGTGGGATCACGATTTCAAGCTGATTATTTCACTGAAGGTTTTCAGCGAACAGCGGTTTCTTGCCGCTGCTGCCAAAGGTTATTCTTATTACCGGAACATTGTACGTGAAGGGATTTCGGTATGAGTGATGAAGTGAGACGATATCTGGACAAGGCAGAACATGCACTGATTGTTGCGGGCGATTTGATGGAACAGGGTCATGTGTCGGATGCCGCCAGTAAAATTTACTACGCCATGTTCTATGCGACAAAAGCGTTATTGTCAGCCGAAGGGATTGATGTGAGCAAACATTCGGCTGTGGAATCAGCGTTCGGATACTATTTTGCCAAGCCGGGTCGGATTGATGCCACGTATCATAAAATGCTGATGAATGCCCGCAAGATAAGGGAAATTGCAGATTATGACATTGATGAAGAGATAGTTGAACCGGTAGCTTCGCTGAAAATAGAAGAGGGGCGAGTATTCATTGCAGAGATCAAACAGTTTCTTGGTTTTGTGTGATGAAACTTGTTGGGTGTGCGCACTATTGAAGGTTTCGGGGAAATAGTTGACAACATCGGGCATCGACTGGTGGCTTCGGCTACGATTGTGGCGTGAGATATATTGTTATGATCACAGAATAAATGTTCCATTTGGGTAGTTGACCGGTTCACGCGCGCGTGCGCGGGGGGCCGGTCAACCACGAGTTGAACGACAGAAGAAAACTACCTATAAAAAGGAGTGGAGCAATGTTCAATGTTGGCAGCGAGTACACGCGAGATGATATACATGACCGCCTCGGAGGAAGCAAACAATCATACTTGCCCACAACGTCAGGGAGAGTCGTCGCCGCTTGCGTAAAACTGGAAATGAACCGTCAAGCCCCAAAAGTTATAATTTGCGGCAAAGGAAAAGTAATTGCATCAAATGGAGCCACGCTTGCAGCGCAACATGATCCTATTCCTATCTTCATAAAGCGAGGCGTAAATCGATGGGAGTATCAAGGTACATTTAAGGTCACGGCGACGCATACTTCTGGACCACAGTTTGAGACTCTAGTAGCTGCCTCCGAACGAAACCCATCTGATGTATCACTTGCCATTGAACTTTCCTAAATCACTAGTAAGATGCCGCCCATATTTGTTATTGGCCGCAATTCCACTCAAACTGACATAGCATAGGAGAAAACTGTAATGATAAGAGCTGTTATTGTTGTTTTTTTGCTGGGCTTAATCGGAACAAAGGCCGAAGCTGTCGATAAGAACCGATACGTATCCGAACCTGAATGTATCTTCTGTGTGAACCTTTCAGATATAAATAAACTAAAACAATTTATGGCGCAGAAAGACAAAGTTGCGACTGCCAAGCTGTTTGATGACGGCGACTGTGCAATTGTTAAACCACGGCTAAATGTTTTCATTGTGCAAGAAAAAGGTGACATAGTCCGAGTCCGGCGAGAAGGTATGAAAGACTCTCTCTGGACATTTAGAGGTGCCTTGAAGTAGCTCCTGAAAATGTCCAACTTGCGGCTTGACCAGACCGCCCGGAAAGGCAGGGCGGGCTGGTCAGCCTTATGGCGTTCTTGGCAACACTAGATAGCCATCAACAGAGGGCATGCGAAGCCGGGTAGGGTAGGATGGGCAAAGATTCACCATGCCCACGCGGTACTCTGTGACAAAAAAAGAGGAAATTCCACAATGAGTCCAACAGTTTTCCGTGAGGCTGATTTTCGTTTCTACTTCTTTTCCAGAGAAGAGCAGAGAATGCATATTCATGTACAGTCAAGTAATGGCGAAGCAAAATTCTGGATAGAGCCGGAAATACGGATTGCCCAGAATCATGGACTGTCAATGCGCGAACTGAACGAAGCAGACCGTCTCATAAAGGAGCATCACAATGAAATCCGCACAGCATGGTACCAACATTTTCCCTGCTGAAGTCACCAATATTTCCTGTAATGGCATTTGGATGCTAGTTGAATGTCGCGAAATATTTCTGTCATTTGAACATTTTCCATGGTTTCAGGATGCATCGATAAAGAAAATCCTGCATGTTGAAATGCCTTCAGAAAACCACCTTTACTGGCCTGAGCTTGATATAGATCTGGAAGTGAACTGCATTCTGTATCCAGAGAATTATCCGCTTGTAAGCAAGAAGATAATTGAATGAGAACGGAATACGATTTCACCATTCAAAACCAAATCCATATACGAAGCTGACGAAGTGTCCCATGACCTCTGAAGAACTGAAAAACAACATCGCCGCTTATTGCGCAACCCGCCCGGAGATCGTTGCCTGTTATCTTTTCGGCTCCCGTGCGACTGGAAAAGAGCGCCCGGGAAGTGATGCGGATGTTGCTTTTCTTCTGCACAAGTCAATTCTGGCTTCTGCCTATTATGATTTTAAAATGGCCTATTACGTTGATCTGGAAAGAGCTTTGCGTCTTGAAATTCATCCGCTTGTTATGAATGACGCCGGTGAAGTTGTGCTGGGGCAGGTGTTTGGAAAAGGGGAGGTCGTGTATGACAACGATCCGGAAGCATTGCGAAGTTTTCGACGTCACAAACTGCCGCTGATAGCGGAGTTTTCTTATTTTATCGATATGCGCCTGAACAGGCTGCGTAGTCGTTATGGAGGTGAAACTCGTGGTTGACCGGAATATACTGGTGGCTAAAGTAACCACCATTGAAAAATGTATCAACAAGGTAAAAGAAAAACGTTCTGCTACAATTGATGAGTTTATGGTTGACGAAGACAGCCAGGATATAGTTCTGTTCAATCTTATGCAGGCGATTCAGGGATGTGTCGATATGGCGGCTCATATTGTCAGCGATGAAGGATACGGTATGGCTGGCAGCATGAACGATTTTTTTTATCTGCTACGAGGACGAAATATCATTGATGTTGATTTACAGGAAAAATTGATCAGTGCCGTAGGGTTTCGCAACCTTGTTGTACATGAATATGCCAAACTGGATATGAATCTGGTGTATGACATTGCGACGCATGGTATTAATGATCTGGAGTCGTTTGTTTCGATTGTCGTCAGACGTTTCGCGTAAATTTACAAAACCGGGAACAAGCCCTCCCGTAACCAATCAGGAGAAAAAATGCCAAAAAGAACCGACATCAAAAAGATCCTCATTATCGGAGCAGGTCCGATCGTTATCGGCCAGGCCTGCGAATTCGACTATTCCGGTACCCAGGCCTGCAAAGCGCTGAAGGAAGAAGGCTTCGAAGTGGTTTTGCTGAACAGCAATCCGGCCACTATTATGACCGATCCCGATTTTGCAGACCGCACCTACATCGAGCCGGTCACCCCGGAGATATTGGCCAAGATAATTGAAAAGGAGCGCCCCGACGCCCTGCTGCCGACGCTTGGCGGACAGACTGCCTTGAACACTGCAGTTGCAGTCGCAGAGGCCGGCATTCTGGAAAAATTCAACGTCGAACTGATCGGTGCCAAACTTCCGGCTATCAAGAAGGCTGAAGACAGGACTCTGTTCAAACAGGCTATGGAAAAGATCGGTCTGGCGGTTCCCAATTCGGGCCTGGCTCACAATCATGCGGAAGCAATGCGCGTTATCAAGGAAATCGGCTTCCCGGCCATTATCCGCCCCTCGTTTACGCTGGGAGGCAGCGGCGGCGGTATTTCCTACAACATGGAAGAATATGAAAAAATGGCGATGGGCGGGATCGATGCTTCGCCAACCGATGAAATCCTGATTGAAGAGTCGGTGATCGGCTGGAAGGAATACGAGCTTGAGGTCATGCGCGACACCGCAGACAACGTGGTGATTATCTGCTCAATTGAGAACTTCGATCCGATGGGTGTGCATACCGGCGACTCCATCACCGTGGCGCCGGCCCAGACCTTGACCGACAAGGAGTATCAGATCCTGCGCGATGCGGCGCTGAAGATCATCCGCGAGATCGGTGTGGATACCGGCGGGTCAAACATCCAGTTCGGTATCAACCCGAAGAACGGCCGCCTGGTGGTTATCGAGATGAATCCCCGTGTATCCCGTTCTTCAGCTCTGGCATCCAAGGCCACCGGTTTTCCGATTGCTAAAATCGCAGCCAAACTGGCCGTTGGCTATACCCTTGACGAGATCACCAACGACATCACCCGCGAGACGCCAGCCTGTTTTGAACCGAGCATCGATTATGTAGTGACCAAAATCCCCCGTTTCACCTTCGAAAAATTTCCGGCAGCCGATGCCACTCTGACAACCCAGATGAAATCGGTGGGCGAAGTCATGTCCATCGGTCGCACCTTCAAGGAGTCGTTACAGAAGGCGCTTCGTTCGCTGGAGATTGGTGTCTGTGGATTCGACTCCAAGCTCTTTGATCTGGGTGCTGAGACCCGTCGTTCCCTGTCAGCCAAGGAACAGCAACTGCTGGTTGAAAAACTGCGGGTGCCTAACTGCGACCGGCTCTGGTACGTGGGGGATGCCCTGCGCAGCGGTATGACGGTTGAGGATATTTTCAGGCATACCTCCATCGACCCCTGGTTTCTTCATAATATCCGCCAGATTATTGAGAAGGAAAGCGAACTCCGGCAGATCCCTTTTGCCGCTGTAACTGCTGAAGCTCTCCGCGATGCCAAGCAGATGGGTTTCTCCGACAAGATGCTCTCCAAACTCTGGAATACCGGCGAGGATGCTGTCCGCGAACTGCGATATTCCAGGAATGTCAGACCGGTCTACAAGCGGGTCGATACCTGTGCCGCTGAATTTGTCGCCTATACTCCGTATCTCTACTCCACCTACGAAGAGGAGTGTGAAGCTGAACCGACCGACCGCAGGAAGATCATGATCCTCGGTGGAGGCCCCAACCGCATCGGTCAGGGGATTGAGTTTGATTACTGCTGTGTACACGGCGTGTTTGCCCTGGCCGAAGACGGTTTCGAGACAATCATGGTCAACTGCAATCCGGAGACGGTTTCTACCGATTATGATACTTCAGACCGGCTGTATTTCGAACCGTTGACTCTGGAGGACGTGCTTGAAATTGTTGCCAAAGAGAAACCGGAAGGGGTGATTGTGCAGTTCGGCGGGCAGACTCCGCTCAAACTGGCGGTGGCGCTTGAAAAAGCCGGCGTGCCGATTATCGGCACCTCTCCGGACGCCATTGATCGTGCGGAAGACCGTGAGCGTTTTCAGGAAATGCTCCATATGCTTGGCCTGCGACAGCCGGAAAACGGTACTGCCCGTTCCTTTGAAGAGGCTGAAAAAGTTGCCGACCGGATCAGTTATCCGGTGGTGGTTCGACCGTCCTACGTGCTTGGAGGTCGTGCCATGGAGATTGTCTACGATGTGGAAAATCTGCAGCGCTATATGACAACCGCTGTACTGGTGTCTCCCGAGCACCCGATCCTGATCGATAAATTCCTCGATGAAGCTATTGAAATCGACGTCGATGCCCTCTGTGACGGCACCGAAGTTGTCATTGGCGGCATCATGGAACATATCGAGGAAGCCGGAATTCATTCCGGTGATTCTGCCTGTTCACTGCCTCCGTACTCAATCGGTGCTGATATTGTTGCTGAAATCAGGCGTCAGACGGTTCTGATGGCCCTGGAGCTTAATGTCAAAGGGTTGATGAACGTGCAGTATGCGGTGAAGGATGGTGATATCTACATTCTGGAGGTAAATCCCCGCGCGTCCCGAACCGCACCGTTCGTGTCGAAGGCTACCGGTCGACCGCTGGCCAAGATAGCGGCACGGATCATGGCAGGCAAGAGCCTTAAAGAGCTTGGTGTCTCAGGTGACATCGTACCGGTTCACATTTCGGTCAAAGAGGCTGTGTTTCCCTTCGTCAAGTTCCCCGGTGTTGACACAATTCTGGGCCCGGAGATGAAGTCTACCGGTGAAGTCATGGGCATCGGAGAAACGTTCGCTGAGGCGTTTGCCAAATCGCAGCTGGGAGCGAACGTCAGGCTGCCGCTTTCCGGGAACGTATTTATCAGTGTGCGGGACAGTGATAAGAAACATGTTGTCACTGCGGCGGAAAAATTGTATAAAGCCGGTTTCGGCATACTTGCAACTGGTGGAACGGCTTCTTTTCTAGAAGAGAAGGGAATTCCGGTTCGGCGGATAAACAAAGTGCTCGAAGGTCGGCCTCACATTGTGGACGCCATCAAAAATGGTGAAGTCCAGCTTGTTTTCAACACAACCCAGGGGCCACGGGCAGTTGCAGATTCCTTTTCAATTCGGCGCGAGTCCCTGATGCACGGCCTTGCGTATTATACGACCGTTGCCGGAGCCCGTGCAGTTGCAGATGGAATTGCCTCCCTGAAAGAGCACGACCTTGCAGTAAAGCCGATTCAGGACTATTTAAACGTGAAGTAAAGAATCACTAACAGGAGTTGATGAACAAGATGTCCCATTCGATACCATTGACAAAAGAGAGTTTTGAGGCGCTTCAGGAAGAACTCAAACGATTGATTCGCGAAGAACGTCCCAAGGTGATACAGGATATTGCAGAAGCCCGTGCGCATGGTGATTTGTCTGAAAATGCCGAGTATGATGCTGCCAAGAACCGGCAGGGTTTTATCGAAGGTCGTATCCAGGAGATAAACGGCAAGCTGGCTCGCGCCCATGTTGTTGATTTGACCGGAATGAAGCCTGACAAGGTTGTGTTCGGGGCGACGGTAACCCTCTATGATACTGCCTCTGAAGAAGAGGTTACCTATCGCATTGTAGGTGAAGATGAGGCGGATATTAAAATCGGCAAAATTTCCTGCACGTCTCCGGTCGGCAAAGCGCTGATAGGCCATAAGCTGGACGATTCCGTCAAGGTAACAGTCCCGTCAGGAACAAAAGAGTACGAAATAATTGACATTAAATATGAATAGCCGCCGTTTATACCGGCTGACTTGACCAAGGAGAAATTTACATGACCGACGCGATCACAAAGGATATGACTTTTTTTGAAGTTATGCGTACGTACCCAGGAGCAGTCAAAGTTCTGCAGAAGCATAACTTGGGGTGTGTAGGGTGCATGGGTGCCCAGAATGAAAGCCTGGAGCAGGGCGCCAGAGCCCACGGTCTCGACATTGAGGTGTTGCTGAAAGATCTTAACGACTCAATTGTGTGACTTCGGGGAAGCGACCATTTCTCCAAAATCGCTGAAACCGCGTGCCGTTCTTGACTTTTTAACCTCCCTTTGGCACTATGCCACCCCATGAAAAAACCGACCAGACAAATACATATCGGCTCCGTCGCCATCGGCGGCGGTGCCCCCTGTTCGGTACAGTCGATGTGTTCCACCGACACCCGCGATATTGCGGCAACCATGGCCCAGATCGAGGGACTGGCTTCCGTCGGGTGTGAGATTGTCCGTTGCGCGGTTCCCGATTCAGATGCGGCTGTTGCACTCGGTGAAATCAAGCGTCGAAGCCCTATTCCGGTGATTGCTGACATTCATTTTGATTACCGGCTGGCTTTGCAGGTACTTGAAGGGGGCGTCGACGGTCTGCGGCTTAATCCCGGCAACATCGGTGAGAGATGGAAAATTGCGGAAGTTGTCAAGTCGGCTTCTGAACGCAACGTGCCGATCCGCATCGGCGTTAATGCCGGCTCCCTGGAAAAAGAGCTATTAGAGCGGTACGGCCATCCGTCGGCTGAGGCAATGGCGGAGTCTGCGCTGGGCCATATCCGAATCCTTGAAGAACTCAATTATCAGGAAATCAAAGTTTCTCTTAAAGCATCCGACGTCATGAAAACGGTCAACGCCTACCGGTTGCTGGCCGAGCGGGTAGATTATCCGCTTCATATCGGCATTACCGAAGCCGGCACCATTTTTTCCGGGACGATCAAGTCGTCGGTCGGTCTTGGGATTCTTTTGGCGGACGGTATCGGCGACACCTTGCGGGTTTCGCTGACCGGCGACCCTCTGGACGAAGTCAGGGTAGGGTACGAAATCCTCAAAAGTCTAGGGATTCGCCAGCGAGGTGTAAATTTTGTCTCCTGTCCGACCTGCGGGCGATGCCAGATTGATTTAATCAGGGTGGCAGAAGATGTCGAGCGACGACTGCAGGGGGTCGACAAACGGATTACGGTGGCGGTAATGGGGTGTGCCGTCAACGGCCCCGGCGAAGCACGCGAGGCAGATGTTGGCATTGCCGGCGGCAAGGGGGAGGGGCTGGTGTTCAGGCATGGCGAGATTGTCCGCAAAGTGCCCGAGGACAAACTTGCCGATGCCCTGATAGAAGAAATCAACAACCTTTGAGGTGACGATGCTGTACTCCCGCTATTTCATACCGACCGTTAAAGAGACACCTTCGGATGCCGAGGTCATTTCGCATCAGCTCATGCTCCGCGCGGGGATGATCCGCAAGCTCGCAGCGGGTATTTATAACTATCTGCCGCTCGGGCTGCGCTCGATTCGAAAATTTGAAAACATCGTCCGCGAAGAGATGAACAAGGCAGATGCTATTGAAATGTTGATGCCGAGTGTGCAGCCTGCTGAATTGTGGCAGGAGTCGGGACGCTGGACCTTCTATGGCAAGGAGTTGCTTCGTTTTAAAGATCGCAAGGAGACCGAATTCTGTATGGGGCCGACCCATGAGGAGGTCATCACCGATATGGTGCGGCGGGAGATAAAGAGCTACCGCCAGCTGCCGGTCAATTTCTACCAGATCCAGACCAAATTCCGTGATGAAATCCGCCCCCGCTTCGGCTTGATGCGTGGACGTGAATTCATTATGAAGGACGCCTATTCATTTGACGTTGACAGCACTGCTGCCGATCTGTCGTATGACAAGATGTTTCAGGCATATATGCGGATTTTCAGGCGCTGCGGCCTCAATTTCAGGGCAGTAGAGGCTGATACCGGCTCAATCGGCGGTTCGTCTTCCCATGAATTTATGGTGCTGGCCGATTCCGGCGAGGATGCCATCGTTTCCTGTAATTCCTGCAAATATGCTGCAAACGTTGAGAAAGCCGAGGCGCGACTGCAACCGGCGGCCGTCGCGGCAGCTTTG
>Ga0194061_1000464_pt1 | contig 24687 bp, 19 predicted proteins | sample SepL2221m_MetaG_FD_163423 | JGI IMG/M metagenome (GOLD analysis project Ga0194061, IMG submission 163423) | Anoxic zone freshwater microbial communities from boreal shield lake in IISD Experimental Lakes Area, Ontario, Canada - Sep2016-L224-21m | ecosystem: Environmental > Aquatic > Freshwater >... | reverse complement strand
AGTGGCAGCCAGGCCCACGTTGTTAATAGCAAATGTGCGAGCCAGCACGTCCAGATCATCGCGCACCGCCGTATCGATACCAATGCTGACGCCGGCGTTTGCAATGACGATGTCGGGCACGCCCTGGTCTTGCAGACATTGCTTTGCTGCCGACAGGATACTGTCAATCACAGCCACGTCGGCACTATAGATTCGGTAGCGCGAAGCATCGAGTGAGCGACCATCCGCCCAACTCTGTATTTCATCGGTACGTCGGGCAACCAGTGCGAGACTAAAGCCGGCTTGGTAGTAGCGCCATGCCAGCGCCTGACCAATTCCGCTGGAGGCGCCAGTAATAAAGATCAATTGAGACACAGCAGTCCTCCAATAAAGTCAATTTACAACTGGCATCAGCGTACCCCGAACGCGCCCTTTCAAATGCAGGACCTGCTCCACGTTGTCAAAGTCCATGCTGTCTGCTGTAAACCTGTCCTTACCACGCAACAACTCCACAGGCTTATGGGATTGAACCCGCTCGGTGTTCATGAAGGCATGCAAAAACTCGCCCCGGTACTCCATCCTGGGGGACACCGTGCCACCCTGACCGGCATCGGCCTCGCGTACGACGACGGCATGGCCGGTCAGTTGTACCTCAGAAGAGTCCTCGTTAGTCAAGCCGTGCTCCGCCGTCGCCGTCGTAATCCGGCCCTGGGAATCGAACGATCGCACCCGCACCTGATCAATTTCAAGCCAAAGCGTATCGGGGTAATGCCTGGCCCTGGCCCCTTGTATTTCGGTCCGTACCCGGCCCGTCGCATCAAACGTCTTGACTGAAAACTCATTCATGAAGTAATCGGGTTCATGGACAGCCACGCGCTGCAGCACAGGACCGCTCCCGGGTGGAGTACTTCGAACTAACCAGTAAGTTCCCAATGCCAAAAACCCCATGGAAATCAAGGGAAAATACAGAAGAAACCGCTCCCAAGCTTCCCGAAAAATGCCCATCACGGCGCGTACTTTTCAAGCAAATCCACATAGCGGCCACTGGCTACCAGCAGAACGTCACAAAACTCCCGCACAGCACCATCGCCGCCCCGCGAAGTGGTGACATAGTCAGCCATAGCCAGAACTTCAACATGGGCGTTGACCGGCGCACAGGAGAAGGCACAACGGCGCATCACCGGCAGATCAGGCCAGTCGTCACCCATGGCCGCCGCTTTGCTCCACTCCAACCCAAGAGTCGCCAACGATTGTGCCGCCGCTGGTAGTTTGTCTTCTGTACCGAAGTGGGTATGGACAATGCCCAGTGCCTGCAAACGCACGCGCAGCGGCTCGGAGTCGCGCCCGGTGATGACTACCGGCGTAATCCCCGAAAGCTGCAACAACTTCAGACCATGTCCGTCCAGTGTATTGAAGCGCTTGAGGGTTTCGCCCAATTCAGAAAACAGCAGTCCACCATCCGTTAGCACGCCATCAACATCAAAAAAAGCGACCCTGATCCCCTGCGCCTTGAGCAACAGGACGGGATCAAAATGGATTGCTGGCTTCATCAAATCACCTTCGCGCGCATCAGGTCGTTACTATTCAGTGCACCGCAAAGGCGTCCACCGGACTCCACTACCAGCACACTGGTAATACGGTTGCGCTCCATCAGTTCAGCCGCATCCACCGCCAAAGCATGGGCATCCACCGTAAAAGGCCCTCGGTGCATGACGTCCTGCGCTGTCTTCTCGCGCAAGTCCGTCCCCAACTCCACCAGTCGCCGCAAATCACCGTCGGTAAAAATACCCAAAACTTTCGCACTGCTGTCCACCACAGCAGTTGCACCCAACCCCTTGGCGCTCATCTCACGCATCAGGTCACTAAAACGGGCAGTTGGCAACACCTGCGGCACAGCAGCGCCCACACGCATCACATCACTGACATGGGTCAGCAGCTTGCGCCCCAACGCGCCACCCGGGTGAGAACGCGCGAAGTCCTCCGCCCTGAACCCCCTGGCATCCAGCAAGGCTACGGCAAGCGCATCACCCAATGCCAACTGTGCTGTCGTGCTGGCAGTAGGGGCCAGATTCAAAGGGCATGCTTCCTTGTCGACCGCAGTGTCAAGCCACACATCGGCATACACAGCCATGGTGGAATGGGGATTTCCGGTCATCGCTACCACTGGGGCGCCCAATCGCTTAAGCATCGGCAGAATAGCGGCCATTTCCTGAGACTCACCGCTGTTAGAAATAGCAAGAACAATATCAGTTGCAGTAATCATCCCCAGGTCGCCGTGACTGGCTTCTGCGGGATGCACAAACATGGCAGGCGTACCGGTAGACGCCAAGGTTGCTGCAATCTTGCGACCGATATGGCCGCTTTTGCCCATACCCATCACCACAACCCGACCCTGCGTTGCCAAAACCATCTCAACCGCCTTGGCAAAGGACGCCCCCACCCGGCTCTTGAGTCCCAACACGGCAGCAGCCTCTATATCAAAAGTCTCATGGGCCAACGCAATGGCGCGCTGAGCCAAAGAAGCTGGGTGCTGCATTGCATGGTCGTTCATGCGGGCATTTTATAGACCCCAGCGCCTAGCGGGGCACAATGGTGCCTGTCCCGCAATGCTTCCTCACCCAAATCGACATGACCATGCAACACATCAGCATCAACCAGTACCTCCGCGACAACATTCGGACCGTGCCGGATTGGCCAACTCCCGGTGTGCAATTCCGCGACATCACGCCATTGCTGCAAAACGCCAAGGTATTCCGCGTCCTGATCGACGCCTTTGTGCACCGCTACATGGACCCCGGTATGCGACCCGACATCGTCGCTGGGCTGGACGCCCGCGGCTTCATTCTGGGAGCTGTTGTAGCCTACGAACTCAATGTCGGGTTTGTGCCCATTCGCAAAAAAGGCAAACTCCCCTTCACCACGGTTGAAGAAACCTACGAACTTGAATACGGCAGTGCCACGGTGGAATTGCATACGGATGCTGTCAAAGCTGGTGACCGCGTACTCCTGATCGACGACCTGATTGCCACCGGCGGTACGATGATGGCCGGGCGCAAATTGTTGGAACGCCTTGGGGCCGTCGTCATGGAAGGTGCGGCCATCGTGGACTTGCCCGAACTGGGTGGCTCACAGAAACTTCGCGAGTCAGGGCTACCCTTGTTCACTCTGATGGATTTCAGCGGACACTAACCACTATCGCCCCCAAATCGAACTGCGCGTGACGATTTAGTTCAATTCGCCGTACTGAGTACCACTCAAGGGAGATGGCCGATCATCTAACTCGGTGTCTTCAAAACTGGGCATTGGCGCAGGATTGCGGCGCCCCGAGTGCACAATTTCACCGGGTGCCGACAGAGGCCTGGATTCAGCGACTGAGGCAAGAGCCAGCTTGAATGCCGCAACTTCATCAGCTTGCAGTGGTTCGTAACCAGGTTTGGGAGCCGCTACTGGCGCAGCAAGCCCGCGAGAGCTCACGGGTATTGGCGCTGGAGTGGCCACAACGCTGGCCGGACGGGTCAGCCCCGCTGTGACGTGCTCATTAACACGCCAATACACAGCAGTCACCAAGATGTCGTGCCGACTCTTTGCGTGCTGCGCAATCAACCCCTCCATCTCAGCGAGCCTGGCAGTCTCGCCTACATATTGGCGGGCCAAGTCCATCATGATCAGGTACTGCCGCCCACGAGAGTCCAGAGACAGAACCTTGAATTTGTAGCTTGACGAAAGTACACCAGCCTTGATCATGGCCTCACGTACTACCGCGTATAGCAATTCGCGGCGCTCCAGCCGTTCGCTCTTGCGGTTAGCAGCACTCCCTGGTGGTGTACTGGGTGAGCGTGCGCGGCCTTTGCCTGAAGGATTGAACGGAACCGTGGCATCGATATGACCCAGACCCGAACTCTGTGCCGGTACGGAGTGCCGGGCCGGGGGTTTTTTCGAGAACCAGTTCAATAGGGACATAGAGCATTCTTTGGGTTTCGACGACCGTTGCAGTGTATTCCAGCTATTTACCAATGCAAAACCGGGAAAATATAACACCCAGCAAATCATCCGACGTGAACTCCCCAGTGATCTCGCTCAGCGCGTTCTGCCCTAACCGCAGCTCCTCGGCCATCAAATCCAGCGCCTGGTCCTGAACATCAAGGTGCCGGGCTGCCAAGTCCAAGTGTGTATCCACCCGGTGCAGCGCCTGCACATGCCGCTCGCGTGCAATAAAAGTGCCACCACTGGGTGCCTGCCAACCGGCCGTCTCTAGCAGCAGGTGTCGCAATTGGTCCAAACCAACCCCCGTCTTGGCCGACAACGCGATTCCGGCTGGCGGCTGCGTCGTCGAAGGCACGGCGTCCGCCTTGTTCCAGACATCGATCACCGGCACATTGCTTGAAAGCTTCTGGGCTATAGCCCCCGTAATATCTGCGTCATTAGCTATGTAATCAATAGCATTTACCCGTGTCAAGTCATGCAAAAACAAAATCGCATCCGCCCCTTCAATGGCCTCCCAGGCCTTTGCTATGCCAATTTTTTCAACGTCGTCATCGCTGGGGCGCAAACCGGCAGTATCAACCACATGGATGGGAACGCCTTCAATCTGTATGGTCTGCTGCACCTTGTCGCGCGTAGTGCCGGCGATAGGAGTCACAATGGCCAACTCAGCACCCGCCAGCGCATTGAGTAAAGACGACTTACCGGCATTGGGCTGGCCCGCAATCACCACCGTGATGCCTTCTCGCAGCAAGACGCCTTGCGTGGCACGCTGCATGACAGTGTGCAGAGACTGTTGCAAGCGCGCCAGTTGCCCACAGGCGTCTGCCTTTTCGAGAAAATCGACATCCTCTTCAGGAAAATCCAACGTAGCCTCGACCAGCATGCGCAAATGGATCAAGGCATCTCGCATGGCGTGAATTTCACGAGAGAAGGCGCCCGAAAGTGACTGTGTTGCACTACGGGCGGCGGCCTCCGTACTGGCATCAATCAAGTCGGCAATCGCCTCAGCCTGAGCCAAATCAATCTTGTCATTCAGAAATGCGCGCTCGGAAAACTCGCCCGGGTTTGCAATTCGCATTGTCGGGGAGAAAACCAACCCAGTCGCCGGATCAAACTCCGCAGCGGCCTCCAGACAACGTGCCAAAAGCAATTGCAGCACAACTGGACCACCGTGCGCCTGTAGTTCCAGCACGTCCTCACCGGTAAATGACTGGGGTCCCGGGAAAAACAGCGCCAACCCTTGGTCGATCGGTACGCCCAGCGAATCTTTGAACGCAAGATAGGTCGCCTCTCGCGGCCTGAGATTGCGCCCAAGCAAATGCACCACCCAGCGCGACAAACCCTTGCCACTGACACGCACAATACCCACGGCACCGCGCCCTGCTGCGGTGGCAATAGCGACGATGGGATCGTGGTGCCTTGCGAGCATAGGGGAAGTCCTTATCAGAAACAGCGCGAGACCAGCTGCACCAGGTCGCCGGATTCACCCCAGAGAAAGGGGCTCCAGGCGCCCCTCCAGGCACTAACTAAATTTCGGCAGGTTGAACTGTGGCGGTACACCCATGCGGGTGTTGATGATCCACTGCTGCAGGATAGACAGAATGTTGTTGGTAATCCAGTACAGCACCAAGCCTGCAGGGAAGAAGAAGAACATCACGCTGAAAATCAGCGGCATAAACCACATCATCTTGGCCTGCATCGGATCAGGCGGCGCCGGATTGAGCGAGGTTTGCAATAGGGTGGTTGCAGTCATCACCAAAGGTAAAATGTAGAAAGGATCAGGAGAAGACAAATCCTTGATCCACAAAATCCAGGGCACATTACGCATTTCCACACTGGACAGCAACACCCAGTACAGGGCAATGAAGACCGGTATCTGAATCATGATGGGGAAGCAGCCGCCCATAGGATTGACCTTCTCCTCGCGGTAGATGCGCATCATCTCCTGCTGCATCTGCTGCGGGTTGTCCTTCAGGCGCTCACGCATTTCTGTGATCTTCGGATTAACCGCCTTCATCTTGGCCATGCTGGCATAGGCCTTAGCATTGAGCCAGTAAAAAGCAGCCTTTAGTAACACAACCAGAGCCACGATGGACCAACCCCAGTTCTGGATGAAACCGTGCAATTTGTCCAGCAGCCAGTACAGAGGCTTGGCCAGAATGGTCAGCCAGCCGTAGTCTTTAACCAGTTCCAGGCCTGGGGCGAGCGTCTCCATCATGGTTTCAACCTGGGGTCCAGCAAAGAATCTGGCATCAACCACCTTGCTTGTTCCCGGCGCAATGGCCTCCAAGGGCGTAATCATGGTGGCGCGATAACAGCAGTCCGCCACCGGCGAACCAATGTCAACACCGTCCACAGAAATCGTGCGGCTCACGCCATCCGGCAACATCCAGGCGCTGGCAAAGTAATGCTGCACCATGGCCACGTACCCATCCGTGGCCTGCTTCTCATAGTCTGCATTCTTCTTCTTGACGTCGGAAAACTCCACTTTTTGGTACTTCTTGGCCGCCGTATAGACGGCCGGACCTGTAAATGTGGAATAGAAAGACGACTCGCCGGAGGGCTTGCTGCCGTCGCGCACCAGTTGCAAATACAGTTGCGGTGACAGCGGCGTAGCCGACAGGTTGGTCAGTTCGTGCTTGACCGCCATGTCGTAAGCACCACGGCGCAACGTGTAGGTCTTGACCAGCTTGATGCCACCCACGTCACCCGAGGTGAATTGGACCGTCATCTCATTTTCGCCATCCTTGAGCGTGCGCGCGCTGCTGACGGTCATAGACGTCTTGTGGGTCGGAAAAGCACCGGCTGCGCTGCCACCAATGACTCCCGTCTGCGCCATATATACGCGGTCCTTCGTGTCATCCAGCAGCACAAAATTGTGCAACTTGTCAGCCATGTCCGTGTGCTTGAGAAACTCGGTGCGGACCAGCGATCCGCCTTCTGTTTCGAAGGTCAGCTTCAGCACGTCGGTAGTGACTTCAATGCGCTCCTTGACCGCTGGTGCGGCTGCAGGCGCTACCACGGCGCCGGTCGGCACCGCCGCTACAGTGGCTACAGATCCAGCGATGTTGGGCACGCCCGCCGTGTTAACACCAGGCGCAGAGCTCGGTGCACCCGCGGCAACCGGTACAGTTTGCTGGGCAGGACTCGGGAAAAAAGTCGCCTTCTTGCCGTTGTACACCTGCCATTGGTCCCAAAGCATGACCATGGAGAAGCCAAAAATCACCCACAAAATGGTGCGGCGAATATCGTTCATGAGGGTTTCTTTTCTGAGGGAGAGGAGATCAGCCGGGTAAACAGCCGGGGAGGTTCAGCGGGAACCGGGTCGGATCCACCAGCACACCAAGGATGGCAACGTCCGATACGCGATACGGACAGGTAACTGCCGACCATAGCGCCGTGGACCTGCAACGCCTGCAAAGCGTATACCGAGCAAGTCGGTTCAAACCGACAAGCTGAACCCAGCCACGGACTCAAAAACAGGCGGTAAGCTTTGACAATGCCCAAAAGGAATGTTTGCATCATGCGCCAGTTTGCGGCGAAATCCGCAAAAACAACTGCTGGAGTTCTGCTCGTACCGCAGCTTTGAGAACATCCGAGGAGGCACTGACAAACTGCGCACGATCAAACGACGCGCGCAAACGAACCACGTGTGCACGCTCGGACAGTTGGGGTTCGAAATCAGCGCTCACGTTATATATCTGGCGTTTGATGGCATTGCGCGTCACAGCGCGCTTGGCCCACCGTTTGGGGACCATGGCGCCCAGCCACACCGTTCGAACCGGAAATAGAGCAGGCAGTGCAGGATAATGGACCACAGCCACTGGGGCTTCCAAAGCACAACAATGCAAAGCAAAGTGTGTCGTTCGGGCGAGTGTGTGACCAGCCAAAACTGCCTGAAACTGGGGCCGCGTCTTCAGTCGCTGCACGGTAGTGCCACAACCGGTCGGCACACCAGCAGTGCCAAGATGTGCATGTGCTGGAATATGCCCGCGGCCAGCGATTAGACAGCCAGGCGCTTGCGGCCCTTGGCGCGGCGTGCGTTGATCACGGCACGGCCACCACGGGTTTTCATGCGGACCAGAAAACCGTGGGTACGGGCACGGCGGATTTTGGAAGGTTGGTAAGTACGTTTCATTTGGAATTCCTAACAGGCTCAATTCTGATCCACCTTGCTCAACAAGCGCGAACAAGGGAAGATCTAGGTCTAATCGCCCCGAACACAATCAGGGGAACCGCCGATTATCGCAAATTTTCTGAACCAGGGCAACACCTTACATCTGGAACACCGCGTATCGCTGTAAGTTCCATGTCTTAAACATAAATGTGGATAACGGTTTGATAAATTACAATCCGTCGCACAGCAATCAACAACTATCCACAAGAGCTGAGAAGAATAATGACAGAGGGACCTCCATCCAACCACGCCTTATCACCAGGGCACGACATCGGCCAAAGCCTGTGGCAAAGCTGTGTCGACCAACTCGCCCAGGAACTGCCTGAACAGCAATTCAACACCTGGATCAAACCCCTGAGCGCACAGGTTTTGGAAGACTTTTCAAAGGTCACCATTTTCGTTGCCAACCGTTTTAAATTGGATTGGGTCCGAGCCCAATACAGCGGACGAATTTCGGCCATGCTGGAGAAAATGTACGGGCAGCCCGTTCTCGTTGAGTTAGCGATCACTCCGAGAGAAACTATTGTCAGAACTACATCTGTCGCACAATCTTCGGAGATGGTTTCCGCCGAGGAGAGTGTCGCATTGGGCGAGTCCACGCCGTCCGGCCTACCCAAAAATCGCATCAACAGCATGCTGACTTTTGACAGTTTGGTGGAGGGAACTGCCAACCGCATGGCACGCGCTGCTGCCATGCATGTGGCCACCATACCAGGCCACTTATACAACCCCTTATTTATCTATGGTGGTGTCGGGCTGGGAAAGACCCATTTGATGCACGCAGTAGGCAACCGTCTACTGGCCGACAAGCCCGGCTCAAAAGTTCTCTACATCCATGCAGAGCAGTTTGTATCGGATGTGGTTAAGGCTTACCAGCGCAAGACATTTGATGAATTCAAGGAACGCTACCACTCCCTGGATTTGCTGCTGATTGATGATGTGCAGTTTTTTGCCAACAAGGATCGCACACAGGAAGAGTTTTTCAATGCCTTTGAGGCACTTCTGGCCAAAAAATCACACATCGTGATGACCAGCGACACCTACCCCAAGGGTCTGACCGACATCCACGAACGCCTGGTTTCACGCTTTGACTCTGGTTTAACGGTGGCCATTGAGCCCCCTGAACTTGAAATGCGAGTCGCCATTCTGATCAACAAGGCGCGCGTCGAGGGCTCGGAGATGCCCGAAGAAGTCGCCTTCTTTGTCGCCAAAAACGTCCGTTCCAATGTCCGCGAACTCGAAGGCGCCCTGCGCAAAATTCTGGCCTACTCCCGATTCAACCAAAAAGAAATTTCCATCCAATTGGCCCGGGAAGCCCTGCGCGACCTGCTGTCCATTCAAAACCGGCAGATTTCGGTGGAAAACATCCAGAAAACGGTGGCCGACTACTACAAGATCAAAGTCGCCGACATGTATTCCAAGAAGCGCCCGGCCAGCATTGCCCGCCCACGCCAGATCGCCATGTACCTGGCCAAAGAACTGACACAAAAAAGTCTTCCTGAAATCGGAGAATTATTTGGCGGACGGGACCACACCACGGTGCTGCATGCTGTGCGCAAGATCGGTGGCGAGCGACAGCAGATGACCGAGCTGAACCAGCAGTTACATGTTTTGGAGCAAACGCTCAAAGGTTGATCAGGAATAAAACGCTATTTCGCAGAAAGTAGCGCTTAAAACTGGGAAAATGGCAGGATTTCAAAAAAATTGGGCACATGGGGGCGAACCGTGCCAAACCAGACATTAAAGAAGAGGTTGACATGATCGTTTTGAAGGCAACGCAGGACAAAGTCCTATCGGTTCTGCAATCCGTGGCCGGTATTGTTGAGCGCCGTCACACCTTGCCTATTCTGGCTAACGTACTGGTTCGCAAGACTGGCACATCCTTACAAGTCACCACAAGTGATCTTGAGATTCAAATCCGCACAACGGCCGATCTCGGTGGCGACATTGGCGACTTCACGACAACCATTGGCGCACGCAAGCTGATCGACATTTTGCGCACCATGCCGTCGGACCAGACCGTGTCGCTGGAGTCCAGCCAGAGCAAAATCATTCTCAAGGGTGGCAAGAGTAAATTTACCCTACAAACCATGGCGGCCGAAGACTTCCCGCTGGTGCAGGAATCAGCCAACTTCGGCCCGGTCTTCAGCGTGCCGCAAAAGACCCTGAAGAGCCTGCTCAGCCAGGTTTCCTTTGCAATGGCCGTGCATGACATCCGCTACTACCTCAACGGTATTCTGTTTGTCGCCGAAGGCAAACAGTTGAGCCTGGTCGCCACCGACGGCCACCGCCTGGCCTTTGCGTCAGCCACGTTGGATGTCGAAGTGCCCAAGCAAGAAGTCATTTTGCCGCGCAAGACCGTGGTGGAGTTGCAGCGCCTTCTGTCAGATGCCGAGGGTGCCATCGAGATGCAGTTCGCCAACAACCAGGCCAAGTTCGTGTTCGACGGCATGGAGTTTGTGACCAAACTGGTCGAAGGCAAGTTCCCCGACTACAACCGCGTCATCCCCAAGAACCACAAAAACAGCATCACGCTGGGCCGCACCGCCCTGCTGGCTACGTTGCAACGCACCGCCATTCTGACAAGCGACAAATTCAAGGGCGTTCGCCTGAACATCGACCCCGGCAGTCTGCGCGTAGCGTCCAACAACGCCGAGCAGGAAGAGGCCGTGGACGAGTTGGACATCGACTACGGCGGCGACAGCATCGAGATTGGATTCAACGTGACCTACCTGATCGACGCGTTGGCCAATATGAGTCAGGACATGGTCAAGCTGGAACTGTCCGACGGCAACAGCTCGGCGTTGTTCACCATTCCCGACAACGCCACGTTCAAGTACGTGGTTATGCCCATGAGAATTTGATGCTACAAAAATCGTAGCTACCTGCGCAATCAAACCCTCGGTCTCCGGGGGTTTGGTCATTGAAGTATGTTTATATATTGCGGGACAGGCCGTTAGCTCTGTCCTCAACGGATTGAGATTTGCGGGACAGACCTTTAACTCTGTCCCCGACTGATTGAGAGAGAAGTGAGCCATGACCGAAGAAAACAAACCCGACACCACCCCAGAAAACAATGACGCGCATGTGCATACGGGCGAGGGCGGGTCGGACAGCTCCAATTTCCAGCCAACGATTGATACCAACCAGGCGGGTGCAACCGAGGCCTATGGCGAGGGCTCTATCCAGATCCTCGAAGGGCTGGAAGCCGTGCGCAAGCGCCCCGGCATGTATATCGGAGACACCTCGGACGGCACCGGTCTGCATCACCTCGTGTTTGAAGTTGTGGACAACTCGATTGACGAGTCTCTGGCCGGACATTGCGACGACATTCTGGTCACCATCCACTCCGACAACTCCATCAGCGTGGTCGACAACGGGCGGGGCATTCCTACCGGCGTGAAGATGGACGACAAGCACGAGCCTAAACGCTCCGCTGCCGAAATCGCGCTGACCGAGCTGCACGCCGGCGGCAAGTTCAACCAAAACAGCTACAAGGTCTCCGGCGGGCTGCACGGCGTAGGCGTGAGTTGCGTGAACGCGCTCTCCAAGATGCTGCGCCTGACGATTCGCCGCGACGGCAAAGTACATGTCATGGAGTTCAGCAAAGGCTTTGTGCAGAACCGCCTCATCGAGACCGTGAACGGGGTCGAAGTCTCGCCCATGAAGGTGATTGGCGAAACCGAAAAGCGCGGTACCGAGGTGCACTTTGCACCCGACCTGGAAATCTTCCAAACCAACTCCGACTTCCACTACGAAATTTTGAGCAAGCGCCTGCGTGAACTCAGCTTCCTGAACAACGGCGTCAGAATCCGCCTCAAGGACGAGCGCAGCGGCAAAGAAGATGACTTCTCCGGCGCCGGCGGAGTAAAGGGCTTTGTGAACTTCATCAACAAGGGCAAGACGGTGTTGAACCCCAACATCTTCCACGCCATGGGCGACCGCCAGAGCGACCAGCAGACCAACATCGGCGTCGAAGTGGCCATGCAGTGGAACAGCGGTTACAACGAGCAAGTGCTGTGTTTCACCAACAACATCCCCCAGCGCGACGGTGGCACCCACCTTACGGGTTTGCGCGCCGCGATGACCCGCGTCATCAACAAATACATCGACGAGTCAGAAATCGCCAAAAAAGCCAAGGTTGAAGTCACCGGAGACGATATGCGCGAAGGGCTGACCTGCGTGCTCTCCGTGAAGGTGCCCGAGCCAAAATTCTCCAGCCAGACCAAAGACAAGCTCGTATCCAGCGAAGTCCGCGGCCCGGTCGAAGACATCGTCAGCAAACTGCTGGCGGACTACCTGCAAGAGCGTCCAGCGGACGCCAAGATCATTGTCGGAAAAATCATTGAAGCCGCCCGCGCACGTGAAGCGGCGCGCAAGGCCCGCGACATGACACGCCGCAAAGGTGTGCTCGACGGCATGGGGCTGCCCGGCAAACTGGCCGACTGTCAGGAAAAAGACCCGGCGATGTGCGAAATCTACATTGTCGAGGGAGACTCCGCGGGCGGCTCCGCCAAGCAAGGCCGTGACCGAAAATTCCAGGCGATCTTGCCGCTGCGCGGCAAAATCCTGAACGTGGAAAAAGCGCGTTATGAAAAACTGCTGACCAGCAATGAAATCCTGACGCTGATCACCGCACTGGGTACCGGCATTGGCAAGGCCGGCGGTACCACCGGCAATGACGACTTCAACGTTGCCAAGCTGCGCTACCACCGCATCATCATCATGACCGATGCCGACGTTGACGGCGCGCACATCCGCACGCTGTTGCTGACCTTCTTTTACCGCCAGATGCCCGAGCTGGTCGAGCGCGGCCACATCTACATCGCGCAGCCCCCGCTGTACAAAGTCAAGGCTGGCAAGGAAGAGCTATACCTGCAAGGCGCGGGCGACCTTGACAACTTCTTGCTGCGCATTGCCTTGGTGAACGCCTCTGTGTTCACGGGTGGCCCCAATGGCACAACCATCAACGGCGACACACTGGGTGAACTGGCCCGCAAGCACATCGTGGCCCAAGGCGTCATCGCCCGCCTGAAGAATTTCATGGACGCAGAAGCGCTGCGCTCAGTTGCCGATGGCGTGGCGCTGAACCTGGATACCGTGGCCGACGCTGAAGCCTCAGCTGCTGCCCTTCAGGCCCGCCTGCCCGATGCCGAAGTGGCTGGCGAGTTCGATGTGCGCACCGACAAGCCCATTCTGCGCATCAGCCGCCGCCACCACGGCAACGTCAAGAGCAGCGTGCTCACGCAAGACTTTGTCCACGGCTCCGACTATGCCGCACTGGCCGAAGCGGCCAACACCTTCAAGGGCTTGCTCAGCGAAGGTGCCCGTGTGATGCGTGGCGAAGGCGAGCGCCAGAAAGAAGAAAAAGTTAACGACTTCCGCGAAGCCATGGCCTGGCTGATCGCCCAGGCAGAGCACGCCACCAGCCGCCAGCGCTACAAAGGACTGGGTGAAATGAATCCGGCCCAACTCTGGGAAACGACTATGGATCCCACCGTGCGTCGCCTACTGCGTGTTCAAATTGACGACGCCATCGAAGCCGATCGCGTGTTCACCATGCTGATGGGCGACGAAGTAGAACCGCGACGCGACTTTATTGAAACCAACGCCCTGCGCGCTGGAAACATCGATATTTGAACTTTGTTCGTTTTCGAAGTCTTTGCCGACGGACGCAAGGTAGGCATCACGGTAGCCGATAACGCACGCTCTGCATTGCTATCGGCACGCTCGGCGACTACCCGTCACACCGAATCCAAAATGGATGTGTCGTGTGACTTTGAAGGACTGGTCGCGCGCAAACTGAGTGGCGAACCCGTCCCGATTGGCGCACTCATTCCACCTTGACACGCCCGGACTGGATAACCGGCCTCCAGCGGCCAATTTCCCGCACGACGTGTCGGCCAAATGCCTCGGGCGTTGCGGGTGATGCAACGGCGCCCTCGTTAGTCAGTCGAGCCTTCAATTCAGGCGAGACCAATGCCAGGTTCACCTGGGTGTTGAGCTTGGTCACAATCTCCTTCGGTGTGCCAGCGGGTGCCACCACACCGTACCACTGGTCAGCCTCGAAATTCTCATAGCCCGACTCCGCCACCGTAGGCAGATCAGGCAATGCATCCAGTCGATTTGGGCTCGACACCGCCAATGCCCGCAGTTGCCCACTCTTCACCTGACCCATCACTGCCGGTGCACCAGTGCACAACATCTGTATTTGCCCGCCCATCAAATCACTAACGGCCGGCGCCGTGCCATGATAGGGAATGTGAAGAATGGCTGCCCCAGTCTGCATCTTGAAATACTCGGTGGCCAGATTGGCTGCGCTGCCATTGCCCCCGGAGCCGCAATTGAACTGCCCCGGCTTCGCCTTGGACAATGCCACCAACTCCTCGCACCGGGAATGTTATCGACCACTACCGGTCGGCCCCAAGCCTTGGTCAGTTCCAGCCCAATCGCCCGCGCCAAGATATCCGAAGTGCCACCTGGCGTGAAGGGCACCACCAATCGGATGGGCTTGTTCGGGTAGGCCATTCCAGCACTTTGCGCCAAAACAGACTGAACACAAAATAGGACACTAGCCCCCGTCAACATTGCGCAAGCAGCTACATTTATGATAGCAATAATTTTCACACAACGCCCTGGCTGTCACTCAAAACTCCGCCCTGTCGCCCGGCTTCACCACCAACACGCGGGTAGCGCTGGCGCCCAGCGCCTGAATCAGCTCGGACGGCACGCCTTTGGCAAGCGGATTGGTACCGTAGTGCATGGGAATGACCGTCTTGGACTTGATCCACTCCCGAATGGCAAATGCGGCATCAAACGGCCCCATGGTGAAGTTGCCGCCAATGGGCATCAACACCAAGTAAGGTTTGTCGTAGTCGGCAATAAACTTCATGTCGCCAAACAGGCCGGTATCGCCCATGTGGTAAATCCTAAATCCATTTTCAAGTTCAATGATGAAGCCTAGCGGCTCCCCGCCAACGTGCGCCTCGTCCTTGCCTGTGGCCGGATTTTTCTAAACCAGCACGGAGGAATGTTCAGCGTGTACGGCGGTAACTCTGATGCCGGGTGTCGGCGTGATGGTTCCGCTCTTGTTGAAGCGGGGCAGTTGATCTGGCGGCAAGATTCCCAGCAACGCCGCACTCTGGTTCATGTCACCCGGCGCATACAAGGGGATTTTATTCAGCACCGCCAGCGCGGGCGCGTCGGCAAAATGGTCAAATTGCCGGTGACTGTCCACCAGCACATCGACTTTGCCCAAAGTCTCGAGGTTCTTGTATTCGGGTGGTGTGAGCGGGTTCGTCCGCAGCCAGGGATCGGTGACGATGACTTTCCCCTGGGGTGACGTGATCCGGAATGCTGACTGACCCAACCACATCACTTCCGTCTTTGGAGCCTGTGCAAAGGCAGTGGGTGGCGAAGTCATACCAGCCAGCGCGGAGCAGTTTGGCACACTCATCCACTCCGAGCGCCTGCGATATGAAAAGCTGGTTAGGGAAGCCGGGATCAAACCCGACTGAAATCCGCTTCAGCGGCGTGGTGTCATCGGGCCACGGCCTTCGATATGGCGGAAGTTGATACGGCCCTTGCTCAGGTCGTAGGGAGACAACTCCAGCGACACCTTGTCGCCCGCCAGAATGCGGATGTGATTCTTGCGCATCTTGCCCGCGGAATAGGCAATCAGCTGGTGGCCGTTATCCAGCGTCACTCGAAAACGCGTGTCGGGCAACACCTCGTTGACGACGCCCATCATCTCGATCAAGTCTTCTTTAGCCATGGTGAAACTCCAGTAAAAGCAATCTGTTCAATGCGGGCGCGTGGTTGCATGCACCCAATCAATACCCTGCGCAATCGCAAACTGCGCGGCGGCATCGTGTGTAGAAAATTCGTCGTTAAACCGCATCACACGGTCGGTTGAAGCGCTTCCGCGGCCGCTGGCAATGGAAACCTGTGCGGCAAACTGCCCACATGGTAATTGACGAGGGCAGGCAGCGATACGGTATTTGCCCATCGTGATAGGCGTCTGTTCAATAGTCTTATTAAAAATCATCAAAAATTCAAATGGGCCGTGAGCAATATGGCTCCGGGGGCCCGATCAACATTGGCATGCCCCATGCCTGGGAATCCATTCAGTCAACCCGCCTGGTAGCTCACAACGAACCCCGAAACGGGACTGCGCCATAGCAGGGGCGACAACAACAGAGGGAAAAAGTCACTACGCCGTGGGAGGCTTCGTGAGAACGCAATTGAGGGGCTAGACCAGGCACCCCTCTGCCGGGGGCGTAAACACCAACCGAAATACGGAGGCACGACCAGTCGCCAAAAGCGATTGACTAATGTAACACGATCAACATAAGCCTGCCCAATCTGTTGCATTTTGGCACCAACCGGCAGGGGCTAAGCCTTGGCCCGAGCCGCCAACGCCAACGCACGCACTTTTTCGATGTCGCCATCGCTGAATGGGCCGTTCACACCGGAGATGGCGGCCAGTTTCATCCCGTGCTTCAAACCCAACTGGTAAATCTCACGAACCTTCTCCCACTCGATGGCCCGACCCACAGTGAAGTTCTCAAACCGCCCCTCCAACGCCAGCACAATGGTCTCGGCCAAACAGGCATAGGCAACGCCCTTTGGCAAGCCTATGTTTTTCATTTGCACGTCGCCAGGCAACAAGATTTCACCGGACTCGATCACCAATACATCCGGTCGCTTGGCCACTTCGGAGGCAGGCAAATCCAGTGGGCGTGCGACATCCGTGATCACGCATCCGGGCTTAACCTTCATGATGTCCAAAACTTTCTTGCCCGCACCAGACGTCGCCGTAACGATCATGTCCATCGCGGCAATGTCCTTGTCCGCATGGGCTGATAGAAAAATCTTGGCATCCGGTGTCTCCAGCAGAATGGACTCCTTGAGCGCCAACAACTTGGCGGTCTCTGGCGACACCATGTACACCTCCTCAGCCGCCTTTGCCAGTAGCCGTGCGCAGACTGAGCCAATCGCGCCGGTGGCACCCACCACCATGGCCTTGAATTTCACCCGCTGCTTGCCCCTGGGTGCTGGCAGCAAACGCATTCGCAGCAGCGCATCATGCGCCGCCCACAATGCCCCAGATGCGCTGTAACTGTTACCCGTGGTAATAGGCAATGGGGCCCGCTTGGCCACGGTCAACCCGGCATCGCCCACCACTTTGGTAAACGCGCCCAACCCCATGATCTGCGCGCCAAGACGTTTGGCCATGGCAGCCGCGTCGAGCAGACGCCGGTATGTGAACTCCGGACTGTGCCGCATGATCTCCTTGGGTGTGCCACCAACCGAGATCAACCAGCCCTCTGCCTCGACGCCCGTTGGAGATTGAATTCCCGTAACCCGAGAATAGACAAAGGGTGGCGCATAGGCCATCGCCTTTTCCAGCGTGTTCATCAGCACCGGCGGCGACACCTGGGACAGCATCTCAATGGGCTTGACCTTCTTGAAATACTCTTGCGAAAGCGGGTGAATCACAAACGCAAAACGATTGACGCGGTGAAACCCGTTGGGGTGAATGATTCGCGGCTCGGACTGCAAGCCCGTGATGATCTCCAGGTAATCGTCTTCCAAAATGTCCTGGGGGGGTTTGCCGGTCGCAGCAATAATCATCGCGTCTAGCAAATTAGCACCCAGCACATGGCCGTGCATCACGGGCGAACCATCAATGATGGTGGCCACGCCCTTGTCACGCATCTGGGCAATGCGCTCGTCATTCACCGTGGCGGTGATGACGGTCTTGCCCGCCAGCTCCTCCAGCCCAAAGTCATCGAGTTCATGCACCGGCGCCACGATAACCGTGGCCTTTTGCATGGCCTTGCGCAACACAAACCGCGTCCATTCCTTCACCGGCCCTGAGGCCATTGCGGCGGGAAGCGTCCAGTCTTTTACGTAGTGTGCCCCGGTGGAATACAGGTTCAACGCATCCACGGAACCCAGCAACTTGGGAACACCCAATTGCAACAACGGATCGGCAAACTGAAGGTTCGTGGTGTATTCGGCAATCGACAGGGCCAGTTTGTAATCCGCCATGCCGGAGAAAAAAAGCACCCTCGCATTGTTGAAAAAACTCCCAAGGTGGGTTTGCGCATGGCGCACTGCCCATTCCTGAAAGATATCCCCTAAACGCCCCCCCGTAGTCACCGGTACATGGGTTGCTACCGTCTTCAGGCGCGCGCTGTCCTTCTCGATAAAGCGGCGCGACCCCACCTTGTAGGTGTCTTTGAGGACACCCAGGCCGATGGCCGCAGCCTTCTTGTCCCACTGCTTGAGCAGCTTGACCGCAGCCGGCGTGCTGCCATTGGTACCAACACGGCGTACATGCAGTTTTTCACCCAAAAACTCGGTAACAAAATCGAAGTCCTGGCTGCTCGAGCCCAGGCTGATGCTGACGACATGCTTCATGGCATTGCAAAAATGAGTACGGAGAAGCCAGCGATTTTTTCACCGAATGCCGCATGTCAACACCGATTAACGCAAACTTTCAGCTGGGCGCTTGCTTCACCGGCACCAAAAACCACACAAACGCCAGCACCTGTGCCGCCAACAAGGCAGAAAAAGTTACCCTAAACGCCTCCGCCCGGACCATGCCAGGGCCGACAAGGGCGTCCACTACAGCCCCTATACCCCATTGCAAGCCAAAGGCGCCGACAAACACCAGCAGGTTCAACGCCGTATTGACCCGCCCCGATAGCGCAATCGGAAACGATGCCGTCAGTTGCGAATACGCAATATTGCCAAGGCTAAACGACAACCCCAGCATGGGCCACAACCAAGGCGCGGGCGCCAGGCCCAAGATGATGGCCAACTCCACCGCCAGCGACAGACCCATTCCCCCAGTCAGCAGCATCATGGGCGTGATGCCACGGCGGGCCAACCACACCGAGCAGGTCGCCACGAAAAGGAACCCCACCAGCATGGCCAACGACATCAGCAACAAAACACTCGCAGCACCACCACGTGAGACACCATTCACCTCCATCAGCCATGGCACAGCCCACAAACCCTGAATAGCCATAAAACCACCCACGGTCAGGCTACCTTGGGGCGCAAAGCGCCAAAACGTGCGGTTTCCGTAAATGCCACCTAAAGTGCGAATCTGCTGTGAGAAAGACTCGCCTGCACCACCCACAACCTTGTCGGGTACTGTCAATAAAAACCCCGCCGACACTGTCAGCAGCGCCGCCACCACCAGAAACACGCCGCGCCAGCCCAACATCGGTAGCGCAATTTCCACTGGTACGCTGGCGGTCAGCGCGCCCAGACCGCCCGCCACCATGATGGTGGCCGTGAGCGACGGCATACGATCGACGGGAAACCACTGGCTGAAAGCCTTGAAACTGGCCATCAGGCAGGCAGAAACACCCAGCCCGATCAGAGCGCGTGCGATTGCGAGCGTCTGTAACGTGTTGCCAGCCGCAAAAAGGACGCAACCGGTAGCCGCAACCAACAACAGCGCGGCTTCCACCCGGCGCGGACCAAACCGATCCAACAAAAGCCCCAATGGCAACTGAAAAAGACCAAACGCCAAAAAGTAGACCGATGTCAGCATGCCCAGCCCTGCAGCGGTAGTGTTCAGATCCTGCATCAACTCAGGGGCAATCACCGCATTCACGCTGCGCAGGCCATACGACAGGAAATAGCCCGCAGCATAGGCTGGTACGAGCCGAAACCAGAGGCGCAGAGATTCATTCATGCAAAGGATTGTCGTGGATCGACGTAAACGGGCAACACAAAGGGTTAACCACAAAAATTTGACCTGAGACAAGGTTTTTACGGTGCAAACTCTGGCGCAAATCCCGGCCAGGCCTTAGAGTCCAGTAGCGTTGCCTTCCATTTGCCCGCACAAGCCTCAACAACATGAATAATCTCAAAATTTCCACCCGCTTGCTTCTGCTGCTAAGCATCTTTTCGGTCCTTCTGATTGCCATCGGGGCCATGGGGCTGACCGGCATTGTGCGATCCAATGAAGCGCTGCATACGGTCTATATTGACCGCACACTGCCCATGGAGACTCTCTCGAACGTACTGGTGATGCAGTTGCGAAACAGGCAGCTTGTCGGTGACTCCCTGCTGGACCCGACCGAAGAAACCTACGCCAGAAACAGCGCAGCAATCGAGTCCAACATTGCTGAAATCGGCAAGCTGTGGGATAGCTATATGGCGACCCAGCTGACCCCGGAAGAGAAAGCGCTCGCCACCACCGTGACTGAAGCGCGATCAGCCTACGTGCAGCAGGGCCTTAGACCCGCCATTGCAGCGCTCAAGGCCAACGACTGGGCCGAGACTTCTCGCATCAATGTGGAATTACTCGCGCCCCTCTACGCCAAGCTGCGTGCGGCACTCGAACCCCTGGTCAAACTCCAGGTCAGCGAGGCCAAGAAGGAATATGACAACGGGGTGACACGATACGAAACCTTTCGGCTGGTAGCCATCGCTTCCATCGTGGTGGGGTTGGCTCTGGGGTGGATGTTTGGACTGGCCCTGCTGCGCAGCCTATCGCGTTCTCTGAAAAATGCAGTCGACATAGCCCATGCCGTGGCCAAGGGCGACCTGACGCAGACCATTCACTCACAAGGCAAAGACGAGGTTGCCCAACTGCTGACCGCATTGGAAGCGATGACGCATTCACTGGTGTTAGTCGTTTCGAACGTGCGCCAAGGCTCCGAGGGGGTAGCAACGGCTAGCGCCGAGATTGCACAGGGCAACAACGACCTGTCGGCCCGAACTGAGCAGCAGGCCAGCGCGCTGGAACAAACCGCAGCATCAATGGAAGAGCTGGGCTCCACCGTACGGCAAAACGCTGACAGTGCCCGCACCGCCAACCAGTTAGCGGTCAGCGCTTCCACCATTGCAGTAGAAGGTGGCAATGTTGTGGGCCAGGTCGTCGAGACCATGCGGGACATCAATGCCTCATCCCGCAAAATTTCAGACATCATCAGCGTGATTGACGGCATCGCCTTCCAGACCAACATTCTGGCGCTCAATGCTGCCGTCGAAGCCGCTCGTGCAGGCGAACAGGGTCGTGGCTTTGCGGTGGTGGCCAGCGAGGTGCGGTCTTTGGCCGGACGATCGGCCGACGCCGCAAAGGAAATCAAGAGTCTGATCAACGCCAGCGTCGAGCGTGTCGAACATGGCACCGCCTTGGTCGATCAGGCTGGCGTCACCATGACGGAAGTGGTGAGCAGTATCAAACGCGTGACCGACATCATGGGTGAGATCAGCGCAGCCAGCAACGAACAAGCACTGGGCGTGGCACAGGTTGGCGAGGCCGTCACGCAAATGGACCAGGCGACCCAGCAAAATGCAGCTCTGGTGGAGCAGATGGCAGCGGCTGCCAGCAGTCTGAAGAGTCAGGCCCAAGAACTGGTGCAGACAGTGGCCGTGTTCCAACTCGGAAACACCCCGGTTGCGCGCAACAGCGCCGCGCCGCGCCAGGCGGAATCGACATTTCGTGCTTCCTTGCCTGCGACACGCAAGCCAGCGATCAGGAGCTCCGCTGCCGCGACCCCACAACGGCAGCCACGTCTGCCTGCTGCACCCAAAGCACTGGCACCGCCCAAACCGCCAACCAAAGCTCCAGCAGCTCAGTCTGACGACGACTGGGAAACTTTCTAAGCCCGACGGGGTGGGAATTTACCTACACCGCCCGTAGGTTCAGTGGCATACGATTTACGATGCTTCTGATTTTCCCCACTATCGCCCGTGACCATTGACCATGCGTCGACCTGACCTACTTCGTCTGACCGTTCTGGGCGCCGTGCTGGTCGTATGCAGTTCAGCAACATTCGCTCAGGACGTCAAACTGGCGCGCAACGAGAAAGCCACCGAACAGGCGATCGCCACGTTGCTGCTGACTGACATTTACAAGCGTGCAGGCCTCACTTTAAAGGTCCAACCCCTGCCAGGTGCCCGTGCCAACGCCATGACCCTGAGCGGCGAGAAGGACGGTGAAGTGGCCCGCATTCAGGCCTACGCCACCAAAAATGCATCCCTTATCAAGGTTGAGCCCGCCTACTACTACCTCACCACCACCGCGTTTGCCAGGGGCGACAAGGGCATCACCATCACCAGCAAGGACGACCTGAAGAAATACAAGGTGGGACTGGTGCGCGGCATTGCGCACGCCGAATCCGCCACCGAGGGCCTGACCAACCTGCAAGTCGTCGGCGATTACGACCAGATGTACCAAATGCTGGACGCCGGACGCATTGACGTGGCTATAGACGCCGGGGCCAATGGCCCCTATGTGGTCAAGAAGCTGGGGCTTAAAAACATCATCGCCGTGGGCGAACTGGCCCGGTTGGACCTGTTCACCCTGCTCAGCCCGGGCAAGAAAGATCTGGCGCCAAAAATATCGGGCGTTATCAAGTCCCTGAAGGATTCAGGCGAGTTGGCCAAACTGACCAAACAGCACCAGGACGATTTCATCAAAAGCGGCATCGCGCCGTAGCACCGATTGGATGTCAATTTTTTCCGAGGTAGTTTTCATTTGAATCACAAGACACGCAGCATCAGCCGCCAGATGGCTGTGGCCACCATCGTTTTTGCCGTGCTGGCAACCTCGGTCATCACCGGTGTGCAAGCCCTGCGTGAACGCAGCAACGCCTTGGCCTCCATTGGTGCACAGTTTGACCAAATCGATGCAGGAACCGTCCCTTCGCTCTCGGAATCGGTTTGGACCTTCAATGTTGAAGGTGTGCGCCTGACGGTTGAAGGCATTGCCAAGCAACCGGGCGTCGCTTACGTGTCGGTGCACGATACCGAGAAATCCTTGCTGACCATGGGCACACCGACAAATGGTGCGGCCATGCGTGAATTCAAACTTTTGCGGGCCAACGACACCAGCCAGGGCGCCAAGGAGACGATCAGCCACATCGGCACACTGCTGGTGCACATCGACCAGGCAGCTATAGAGCGCGGGCTGGCCGACAAATACCGCGCCATTCTGTTTTCCAATTTCCTGCTGATCTCCTTGGTGGCGGGCTTTGTGCTGGTGTTGCTGGACAAGCGTGTGATGCGCCATATCCGCAAGATTGCCGATTTTGTCGATACCCGTGACACCCACAACCTGAACGATTCGTTGGCCCTGACTCGCATGCACTTGGGCGGGCTGGGCAATGACGAAGTGCAGCTGCTGGCCACCGGGGTGAGTCGCATGCAGGACAACTTGCGCAGCGCGATTGGAGAACTTCGCGAAGACATCCAGAAACGCGAAGCTGCTGAGGCCGAAATTTTGCGCCTGAATCGGGATCTTGAAGACCGTGTGGCGCGGCGTACCGAAGACCTGCGCCAGGCTCAAGCCGCCGCCGAGCAAGTTTTGGATATGACTGAATCCGCCTATTGGAAGGTCTATCCAGGCGAAGGCACGGCACAGGCCTCGGACCGGCTGGTACGCTTGCTGGGACTGCAAACGCGGCCCGATGGCCAATACTCCATCATCGAAAACCTTTACAACGCCGTGCAGGCCGCGGACCCCGCCTGTCTGGAGCAACTCCAGCAAGCGGTGGCGCTGGTGACGACAGGCATACACCAGCAATTTGAACTAGCTGTGCCCTACCGCCAGTCCGACGGTTACACCATGTGGCTGCATATGGTGGGGTGCCTGGGCCACGATTCCGATGGACGGGTCAGTTTGAGTGGGTCGATGCAGGACATTACCCGGCGCAAGGCGGCCGAAGTTGCACTGGACGAGGCCCGCCAGTTGGCCGAAACAGCCTCACAGGCCAAGGCAGATTTCCTGGCCAACATGAGCCACGAAATCCGAACCCCTATGAACGCCATCTATGGCATGAGCCATTTGATGCAGAAAACCGAGCTGACGGTGCGCCAGCGCGACTACCTCAAAAAGATTCAACTTTCGGGCGAACACCTGCTGGGCATCATCAACGACATTCTGGACTTTTCCAAGATCGAAGCGGGCAAGTTGAGTGTCGAGACAACCGAGTTTGAAATCGACACCGTGCTGGAAAACGTGGCCAATTTGATGGGCGAAAAAGCCAGCGAGAAGGGGCTGGAGCTGATTTTTGACTTGGCACCCGACGTTCCGTTCGTGTTGCGCGGTGACCCCCTGCGCCTGGGACAGATTTTGATCAACTACGGCAACAACGCTGTCAAATTTACCGAGCGCGGCGAGATCAAAATCATCGTGCGGGTGCAAGAGCGCACCGAGACAGACGCTCTGTTGTACTTTGCCATTCGCGACAGCGGCATCGGGCTCAACGAGGAACAAATCAGCCGCCTGTTCCAAAGCTTTCAGCAGGCCGACGCCTCCACCACGCGCCGCTATGGCGGCACCGGACTGGGCCTGGCGATCTGCAAAAACCTGGCCGCACTGATGCAGGGCGAAGTGGGAGTTGAGAGCACCCCGGACAAAGGATCTACCTTCTGGTTCACGGCACGCCTGGGCATCAGCCAAAGCCAGCGCCGCAAACTGGTGCCCAGCAAAGACCTGCACGGGTTACGCTTGCTGGTTGTGGACGACAACGAAGCCGCATTGCAATCACTGGCCGAAACGCTGGAGC
>Ga0194061_1000463_pt1 | contig 24709 bp, 22 predicted proteins | sample SepL2221m_MetaG_FD_163423 | JGI IMG/M metagenome (GOLD analysis project Ga0194061, IMG submission 163423) | Anoxic zone freshwater microbial communities from boreal shield lake in IISD Experimental Lakes Area, Ontario, Canada - Sep2016-L224-21m | ecosystem: Environmental > Aquatic > Freshwater >... | reverse complement strand
GCCCACAAAGGACGTGGGCCTCAGACATAGGTCCCGGACGACCCCCATCGGCGCTGCGCTTCTCGGCGTCCCCTACGGGAAGGTGGGTCAAAAACACCGTGAAGCTCGCAGGCTGTCGTTTGGCCTTTGACCTCGGGGCCCCTGCGGCACCGCCGAGCAACGCAGATGCAGCGGGAGCCATCCGGCCCTGATGTTTGAGGCCCGCAGGGCCGAGTTTCAGGGCCGGCCCGCTGTATCGAGTAGCGCAGGGTACCCCGAAGGGGCGGCGTCGGGGGTGTGTTTTCTTTGGTTACTTTATTTTGCACAAGCAAAAGAAAGTGACTCGCTCCCCGCAGGGGAGTGAAACCGCAAGATCAAGAGAAAGACGCTGCGCGTGCAGCGACGAAACATCAAAATGGATTCCCGCTTGGCCGTTCCTCGAAACTTCGCCTCGCTTCGCGAGTCTCGTTTTCGCGGGAATGACATTTATCCCAAATGAACCGGCGACAAATACTGTTGCCTGAACGCTTCGAATGACATTGTATCGGCCGCCTCGATCCGGCCTTGCTCCGCCAGCGACTCGGCGGCAAGGCGCGCAAAGCGCGCCGCCACGTCATCGGCCAGCGGCAGGGCCAGCAGCTCATCACGGTGCTTGACTGATTGGGCGCGGACAAATCCGACATAGGAGCCGTCGTAGTCGCTCTGCATCGCCTCAAGGATGCGCGCCGACGGGGTCAATGCCGGGTTCGCCAGCGCGGCGAGGGCTCCGGCGAGGGCGTCGCGATAGGCGTGGCCGCCATTGGCGTTGTCCAATGCCAGCGCGATGGGTTCGCATTCGGCGAGGATTTCATTGCCCCAGCCGGCGAGCGCCACTTCCTTGCCGCCGCGCTCCAGCGTGAGCCCGGGTTCACGGCCGCGTACGGCGGTGCGCAACTGGTTGTGCGCGTTGGCGGTGATTTCCTCCGGCGTGTCCCTGGGGCTGTCGCTCAACAGGCAGTGCAGCAGGAACACGTCAAGCGCGCGCATGGTTTCCTGTTCGATGCCGGCCATGCAAAACGGGTTCAGGTCCATCAGCCGCACCTCGACGTACTCGACGCCGCGGTCGCGCAGCGCGCGCAGCGGCCGCTCGCCGGTGCGAATGACGCGCTTGGGGCGGATGGTGCCGTAGAACTCGTTTTCAATCTGCAGCAGGCTGGTGGAGAGCTGGCGGTATTCGCCGTCCCCGTCCCGGATGCCGATGGCCTCGTAGGCCGGGTAGGGGCGGGTCATCGCGTCCTGCAGCGACGCGCCGTAGCTCTCGAGGCTGTTGTAGCTGACCGCGAGCGAGGCCTGTGCGTCGCTCTGGTAGCCAAGGCGCCCCATACGCAGCGAGGTGGCGTGCGGCATGTAAAGCGTGCCCTGCCGCAGTTCCTGCAATTCGTGCTGGCGTCCCCGGACAAAGCTCGCGCACACCGAAGGTGAGGCGCCGAACAGGTACATCAGCAGCCAGGAGTGGCGGCGGAAGTTGCGGATCAGGGCGAAATACGCTTCGGTGGTGACCACCGGGATGGAAAAGTTGTAATGGATGCCAGAGATGGTCTGCATGCGCCGTCCGTAGCGGTGCGCGAGGCCCATGCGATAAATGGTTTTGGCGCGGCCGACGTTGGATGTGCCGTATTGGCCGAGCGGGATGGCGTCATCAGCGGGCAGGCCGCAGGGCATGCTCGCCCCCCACAGCAACTCGTCGCCGATATTGCGATAGACCACCTGGTGGATTTGCGTCAGTTCTTCAAGGCAGGCTTCGGTGTTTGTGTGCACACCGGTCACCATCTCGATTTGCGCTTCGGAAAAATCGGTGGTGATGAGCGGATGTGTCATGGCTGAGCCCAGGCCGGCCGGATGCGGCGTGCTGACCAGCATGCCGTCGGGGCGCACGCGCAGGCTTTCTTTTTCGATGCCGCGTTGCAGGCTGCCGAGGGCGCCTGGGGCGAGCGCGCGCAAACGCTTGATAAGCTGGTTCAAAGAGGATCTTCCGGAACGATTGCCGCGGTTGAATGAGGCAGGGCGGGGCCGCTACTTTAACCCAGGCGGGATTTTACCCGCCTGCGTGCTGAAAATGGTGAAGGTCCTGCCGGGGGTGCCGCTTAGTCGACGCGTGCGCTGATTCGCGTTTAATACTTCGAATTCCGCGGGCCGGTCAGTATAATCGGCCAACTTTTTGCCACTGTCCGCATTCCTTCCCGCAGAAAAAAATAAATATGTGGTTGAAAAATCTCATCGTCTACCGGCTTCCGGCCAAATGGTCCGTCACCGCCGATGCGCTGGAAAAAGCGCTTGCACTCAAGCCCCTGCAGCCGTGCGGCAGCTTTGAAATGGAAAGCCGCGGCTGGCTGCCGCCACAAGCCGAAGGTGGCTATCTTTATACCCAGGGCAAGCAATGGCTGCTTGCCCTGGGCGTTGAGCAAAAGCTGCTGCCCGCGACGGTGATACGCCAGCGCACCCAGGACAAGGCGGCCGAAGTGGCGCGCCAGCAGGCGCATCCGGTCGGGCGCAAGCAAATGCTGGAAATCCGCGACCAGGTGACCAATGAACTGATGCCGCGGGCGCTCAGCCGCCGCCGCATCACCTGGTGCTGGATAGACGCCGCCAACGGCTGGTTGGTGGTTGATGCAGCCGCGGACACCAAGGCCGAGCAGTTTTTGGAGAACCTGCGCCGCGCCGTCGATGACCTGCCGCTCAAGCGCCTGGATACGCAGCGCTCGCCCGGCGCCTCAATGACACAGTGGCTGTCCGCCGGCAAGGCGCCAAAGGCCTTCAGTATCGACCAGGACCTGGAGTTGACCGCCGCCAACGAGAGCCGCGCCGTGGTGCGTTACGTGCGCCATTCGCTCGATGGCAAGGACATTCGCGACCATATCGCCGGCGGCAAGGTCGCCACGCGCCTGGGCATGACCTGGAAGGACCGCATCTCCTTTGTGCTGACCGACCAGATGCAGATCAAGCGCGTGACTTTCCTCGACATTCTGAAGCAAGAGTCCGGGTCCGATGCCGCGGTGGCCGACGAGAACGAGCAGTTCGACATTGATTTCGCGCTGATGGCGGGTGAGCTGTCGCTGTTCCTTGCCGACCTGACGGCGGCGCTGGGCGGGGTAAAGGCGGAAGGCTGAAGTTTGCCCCGGAGGGCAGGACTATACTTGCGCCTGTATCGTCATCCCCGCGAAAGCGGGGATCCATGGGTTTAACAAAGGGCAACCCCATGGATTCCGGGTTCCGCTTTGCGGCTCCGGAACGACGAGTTAGCGAATTTCCAAGCGTTTTCTCAGTTACCTGTCAAACAGCGATTATTGCAAACCATGCGACTGATTACATTCACCAAACACGGCTCCAAAGACGCGCGCATCGGCGTGCGTCTCGATACGCAGGTTCTCGACCTTTCGGTCGCGGTGCCCGCCGGCGAAGCGGCGCTGCCCGCGAGTATGAAGAACTTGCTCGCCGCGGGGCCGAAGGCGCTGGCTAGGGTGCGCGCGCTCGCCGATGCGGCTCGTGCCGAACCGCGGCGTTTCAAGGCCGCCTTGCTCAAAGTCAGCGAAATCACCTACCTGCCGGTGATCCCCGACGCGAGCAAGTTCCTGTGCGTGGGCAAGAATTACCGTACCCACCTGGAGGAGCTCAAGCGCACCGACCTGATCAAGGAAATTCCGCAGGAGCCGACCGGCTTTATCAAGACCAATGACTGCCTGTCCGGACACGAGGGCAGGGTGGCGCGGCCGGCGCCCGTGGTTCACCTCGATTACGAGCCGGAACTGGTGTTTGTCATCGGCAAGCGTGCCTTTGGCGCGAAAAAGGCCGATGCCTTTGACCATGTGATCGGTGTGACCATACTCAACGACCTCACCTGCCGCGACACGCAAAAGCGCGAAGTGGCCTCGGGTTCGCGTTTCTGGACCAGCAAGAACGCGCCCGGTTTCGGCCCTCTGGGGCCGGAGATCGTCACCATGGATGAAATCCCCGATCCCTACAACCTGTGGATGACCTGCTCGGTCAACGGCGAGGAGCGCATGCGCGTCAACACCTCCGACCAGATCTGGAAACTGCCCGACATCATCGAGCACTTTTCGCGACTGTTGGTCATCGAGCCGGGTGACATGTTCTCCACCGGCGCGCCCGGTGGTGTGGCGGTGGGCAAGCCCAATGCCGAGGACTTGTATCTCAAGCCCGGTGATGTCATCGAATGTTCCATTGAGGGCATCACCACGCTGTGCACGCATATCGTCGCGCCGGGCGAGGTCTAGGTGGGGGCATTGTTGCGCATCGTGTTGGTCGGGCTGCTGCTCGCCATCACGTTTGCCGCGCAGGCGCAGACCTTTCCGGCCAGGCCGGTGCGCATCATCGTGCCTTTCCCGCCCGGCGGCGGCGCCGACACGCTGGCGCGCTTCATGGCGCCGCAACTCACCCTGCTGTGGGGGCAGCAGGTCATCATCGAGAACAAGCCGGGCGCGAGCGGGCATATCGGCGCCGACCTGGTGGCGCAGTCCGCGCCCGACGGCCACACCCTGGTGATGGCCTCGACCGCCGCGCTGACCGAGAAAAACGTCGCGCAGTTTGCCGCGGTTTCGCTGGTGTCCGCATCGGCCTACGTGGTTACCGTCAATCCGAAAGTCGGTGCGACCAATATCCGCGAACTCATCGCGCTGGCCAAGGCCAACCCGGGCAAACTGAGCTACGGTTCGTCGGGCACCGGCGCCGCTTCGCACCTTGCCGCCGAATTGTTCAAGTCCATGGCCGGGGTCGATTTGCTGCATGTGCCGTACAAGGGCACCGGGCAGGCGCTGACCGACCTTGTCGGCGGGCAGGTTGACCTGATGTTCGCGCCGGCGCAGACGGTGATGTCGCATGTACAGGCCGGCCGCTTGCGTGCGCTGGCCGTAACCAGCGCCAAACGCTCGGAGACGTTGCCCAGGCTGCCGACGGTGAATGAATCCGGATTGCCAGGGTATGTGGCCGTGGGCTGGTTCGGCCTGCTCGCGCCGGCGGCCACGCCGGGGGCGGTGGTGGCGAAAATTTCCGCCGACGCCAAGCGCGTGCTGTTGCTAAAGGAAGTGAGTGAAAAAATGCTCGCCCTGGGCAGCGAACCGGCCGGCAGCACGCCGGAGGAATTTGGCGCTTTCATTCGCGAAGACCAGGCCAAATGGGCCAAGCTGATGAAGGAGCAGGGCATCAAGCCGGAGTAGGCAGGCCGCGGCAATAGATGACAATATGCTGGAAACGCCCGTCTGGCGCGGATTTCCGGCTGGTCATGCGGACAACAAAGCAGTGAGGAGGATAACAATGCATACCCTGTTGCGCGCGGTGCTGATGCTTGTCGCGGTCGGCGCCGGTGGCCTGGTCCACGCCCAGGCCTGGCCGACCAAACCGGTCAAACTGGTGGTGGCCTTTGCCCCCGGCGCCCAGCCCGACATCATCGGCCGTCTGCTCGCCGACCGGCTGACGCGCGCCCTCGGCCAGCAAGTCATTGTCGAAAACCGTCCGGGCGCATCCAACCTCATCGGTGCGCAGGCGGTGGCGCGTGCGCCGGCCGACGGCTACACCTTCTTTTTTGGCACCTCGGCGGCGCTGATCACCAACCCGCTGCTGTTCAAGTCGCTGCCCTACGATCCGCTGCGCGATTTCACACCGGTTGCGTTTGTCGGCAAGTCGCCGTTTTTCGTGCTGGTGCATCCGGACCTGCCGGTAAAAAATATGGCCGAGTTGTTTGCCCTCGCCAAGGCCAAACCCGGAACGCTCAACTTCGCCACCGACGGCGCGCGCAATGCCTCGGGCGTTCTCGCCAGTTGGGTGAGCAAGACCGCCGGCGCATCCATCCAGCAGGTGCCATATGCAGTGATGCCCCAGGGTGTGCAGGACACCCTCGCCGGGCGCACCCAGTTGGTGGTCCTTTCCGTCGCGCCGTCTACGCCGCATATCAGGAGCGGGGCGTTGCGCCCGCTGGCGGTGAGCACCGCGACGCGCCTGCCCGGCTGGGATGCGGTGCCGGCCATCGCCGAGACGGTGCCCGGTTTTGAATTTGTCGGCTGGTTCGGCATTGTGGCGCCCACCGGCTCGCCGGCCGAGGCGGTGCAGCGTTTTTCGAAGGAGCTCTCCGTCATCCTGCGCGACCCGGAAATGTTGCAGCGCCTGCAGCAGTTCGGCAATTACCCGCAAGAGAGCGCACAGTCGCCGGAAGGCTTTGCCGAACTGATGCGCAGCGAGCGCATCCTCTGGGCAAAGCTGCTCAAGGACGCCGGCGTCGAGCCGGAGTAGGGATTCGGCAGATCAACGGCTCGCCGCGGCCGCGCCGCCGTCGGCAGCGTAGAATACGCGCGCTGTTGTTCTTTCCCCCTCCCCCCCCACTTTCAGGAATACCCATGACTATCTCCATGTACCAGGCCAGCGTGCCGCGTTTTGTCAACATCCTGGGCAATCTCTCGAACATCCTCGACAAGGCGCAGGCCCACGTCGAGGCGAAAAAAATCGACGCCACGGTGCTCACCGCCTACCGTCTGTTTCCCGACATGCTGCCGATGGCAACGCAGGTGCGCATCGCCTGTGACGCGGCCAAGGGCGTGGTGGCGCGCCTCGCCGGCGTGGATATTCCCGTCCATGAAGACAACGAGACGACGCTGATCGAGTTGAAAGCACGCGTCGCCAAGACCATCGCCTTTATCCAGACCGTCAACGCGGCGCAGATCGACGGCACAGAAGACAAGGACATCGTCATCAAGCGCGGTGACAAGGAAACGCATTACAAGGGCATGCAGTTCCTGCTCGGCCATGCGGTGCCGAATTTTTACTTCCACGTCACCACCACCTACAACATCCTGCGCCACAACGGCGTGGAGCTGGGCAAGCGCGACTTCCTCGGCAATCCCTGAGCTTTCAGGGGGGGGCGGATGTAATCCGCATGCGTGGCGAAAGCGACGGTGCTGAATTACCCCGCCCGAACATGACAGTCATAATTGCTGTCACATGATTTTGCGTTCCGTGCGTAGCATGGCAGCATTGCGCGCATATGACAGCGAGCGTTTTAAATTGGTGGATATGCCTGTGCGTGGTGAGTGGCTTCAATATCCTCACCTGGGCACTTTCGGCGACGGCCCTCGGGCGCCGGCGCGCCAGCTTATCCCCTGAATTCTATTCGGCGCGCCGGCTGCAGCTCCTGTTGTCGGCCGGGTATGTCTTTGGTTGTGCCTTTCGTTCCGCGCTTCCGGTTTTTGACGTTCCGCGCATCGTTCTTTTTGACACCTGGCTCTCGAGCATTGTTGTCGGTCGTTCGGTCGCGACGTTTGCCGAATTGTGTTTTGCCGCGCAATGGGCGCTGCTGCTACGGGAGATTTCCCAGGCCACGGGCAGCGGCGTGGGCAGGGTGACGGCGCGGGTCATGGTGCCGCTGATCATGATCGCCGAGACCTTCTCCTGGTACTCGGTGCTCACCACCTCCAATATCGGCCATGTCGTCGAGGAGTCGCTGTGGGGCTTGACCGCGGGTTTGCTGGTTCTGAGCCTGGCGGCGATATGGCCGCGCTGCGACACCCGGCTGCGCGCGCTGCTCGGTGTGATTTGCGCCGCCGGACTCGCCTACATCGTGTTCATGTTCCTCGTCGATGTCCCGATGTACTGGTCGCGCTGGATGGAGGACCAGGCCGCCGGACGGCATCAATTGGACCTTGCCCAGGGCCTGTTTGACGTTTCGGAGCGCCGCGTGGTGTCGCACCACTGGGATGACTGGAAGAACGAGATTGCCTGGATGTCGCTGTATTTCAGCGTCGCGGTGTGGCTGAGCATCGCGCTTGTACACGCACCGGTGCTGACACCGCGCACGGCCATACGACGGGTCTTGCAGGGGGCCGGCCGGTAGCGCGGGGCCCATTGCGGGGCAATATGCGGGGCAATTTGTGTGACCGTTTGCGTGACAATCTACGAGACAATCGCAATTCCGCAATTAATTCAGGTAAATATCCGCATCTTTTCCGGCCTCAAGCCGGCGTTGTAACATATTTGAAATGTTCGCCGGTTAAGCTTTCCTGGTAGCCAATATTTCAGGAAAAAAAAATGCAGATCGACTCGGAAAGACTGGACGGTGGCGTCCTGAAGATCGCGCTTGCCGGACGCATGGACGTGCAGGGAACGCAGGAAATCGATCTCAAATTCACCGGCTATACGGCCAACCAGCAAGCGGTGATTGTCGACATGAGTGCCGTGGAATTCCTTGCCTCCATAGGGATCCGCACGCTTTTGCTGGCGGCCAAGGCGATTTCGCGCCGCGGCGGGAAAGTCGTCATTTTCAATCCTGACAGCAACGTCACCAGTGTTCTGGAAATGGCCGGTATCGACACCCTGATTCCCATTTGCCGTTCACTGGACGAAGCCTGCAGCGCGGTGGCCGCCTGACGCGGCATTCAGAATGATTTCCACCATGGCAGGCGACCGGATCGTTATTTGCAACAGCACTGACGAACTTCGCCGCATGACGCGATGGCTTTGGGACGGTGCCGCCGCCTCCGGCATTCCAGACGACATTGCCTCGAAACTCGATTTGTGCGCCAACGAAGCGGTGATGAACATCATCAGCTACGCCTACCCGGACGCCGGCCGGCGCGAGATTACCCTCGAACTGAACGAAACGCCGGATGGCGTCAGCCTGGTGATCCGGGACGACGGAAAGCCGTTTAATCCGCTCGACGTTCCAGAGCCCAAGCTGCCGAAAAGTCTCGACGAAGCCCTGATCGGCGGGCTGGGTGTCCACTTCATCCGCCGCATGATGACGCGATCCCATTACCGCAGGGCAGACGGGTTTAACGTGCTTTCTTTCGAGGTGCGACGGGACCGCCCGGCCGGCAATGCATAGCCGCGGCGCAGACCGCAGGCGCATTTTCCCGGCCGGTACGCTGGCCGAACTCGGGATAGCGTTCGACCGGCGCAAGAAGGATGACCGGCGCAGCAACGGTTTCATCTCCCACCTGCAGCTGTTTTCCACCATACCCTACGAAGCGGTCGAGGCCGCGCTGGTCGGTTGCGTGACGCAGGATTTTGACGCCGGCGCGGTGCTGCTTGAGCCCGGCCAGCAAAACCATGCCATCCATTTGCTTGTTGCCGGGCGTCTGCGGATTCATTTCGACAGCAAGGATTCGGCCGACTATATCCCGGTGGATGAGGGCGGCTGCTTCGGCGAATTGTCCATTATCGACGGCCGTCCGGCATCCGCGTATGTGGTCGCCGACGTCCCCAGTCGCGTGTTGATGATTGACGAGAAAACCTTCTGGGACCGCCTGATTCCGCAACCGGGTGTCGCGCGCAACCTGCTCAATGTCCTGTCGGAACGCATGCGCCACAACCGCGACATTATCCTCGAGCGGATGAAGGACAGCCTTGCGCTGGAGCACCTGCAAAAGGAACTCGCCATTGCGAGCACCATCCAGTTGAGCATGCTGCCGCCCGGCGCCGCACTGCTGCCCGACCACACCGACGTTCAGGCCTACGCCATCATGGAGCCGGCTAAAAATGTCGGCGGGGACTTTTACGATGCGTTCTGGGCGGCGCCCGACAGGCTGTTCGTGGCCATTGGCGACGTGTCGGGCAAGGGGGTGCCGGCGGCCCTGTTCATGGCGCGTGCGATCACCCAGATGCGCATGGAGGCGGTGCGCAGGCGCTCGCCGGCGGCCGTTCTTGAGGCGGTGAACCGCGCGCTTTGCGCAAGCAACGACGCCGGGATGTTTGTCACGCTGTTCTGCGGTGTGCTCGAGCTGCAGTCAGGCCGGTTCAGTTTTGCCAATGCCGGCCACAATCCGCCGCTGCTCCTCAATGCCGGCGGAGATCGCGATTTTCTGAAAGTCAAAAAAGGCCTCGTCGCCGGGATTATCGAGGACTCCCGCTATCCGCTCGATACCCTCCAGTTTGCCCCCGGCGACGGCCTGCTGCTCTACACGGACGGCGTCACCGAGGCGATGGACGCGCAGGGGGCGTTCTATACGGAAGAACGATTGCTCGCCACCGTGCGCGAGGATGCCTGGGCCGATCCGCGTGCGATGGTCGACCGGGTGCGTGCGAGCCTGCGCGGATTCGTACAAGACGCGCCGCAGGCGGACGATATCACCATGCTCTGTTTGCGCTACTGCGGCGCGTCGGTGTCCGCGCCGGCCGTGGCATTTGCGCAGGGCGGAAACCTCTGATCGGCGTGCCTTAGTAAATTTCCGGCACGACAATTTCCTGCGGCACCGGCGCGCGGCGGTAGTTTTCGTGGCGCTCGCGCTTGGGCAGTTCGATGGCAGGGCGTTCGATTTCCTGGTAAGGCATTTGTTCCAGCAGGTGGTGGATGCAGTTGAGGCGGGCCTTTTTCTTGTCCACCGCCTGCACCACCCACCACGGCGCTTCGGCGATGTGGGTGCGCTCGATCATGATTTCCTTGGCCTTGGTGTATTCCTCCCAGCGGCGGCGTGACTCAAGGTCCATAGGGCTCAGCTTCCACTGCTTGAGCGGGTCGTGGATGCGCCCGAGAAAGCGCAGGTGCTGTTCCTCGTCGGAAATGGAAAACCAGTACTTGATGAGCTGGATGCCCGAACGCACCAGCATTTTTTCAAAATCGGGTACGTCGCGGAAAAAGTCCTCGTACTCCTCGTCGCTGCAAAAGCCCATCACGCGCTCGACGCCGGCGCGGTTGTACCAGCTGCGGTCGAACAGCACGATTTCGCCCGCGGCGGGCAGGTGCGAGACATAACGCTGGAAGTACCACTGCGTGCGTTCACGGTCGTTGGGTGCGGGCAGCGCCGCGACACGGCAGACACGCGGGTTGAGGCGCTGGTTGATGCGTTTGATCACGCCGCCCTTGCCGGCGGCGTCGCGCCCCTCGAACAGGATCACCACCTTGTGGCCGGTGGCCACCACCCAGTCCTGCAGTTTGACCAGCTCCGCTTGCAGGCGAAAGAGCTCGGTAAAATATTTGCGGCGGTTTTCCCGGTCTATGGCCTTTTGCTCGGCATTGTCCGCGGCTGAAAGCTTGTCGATGAGGCGATCGTCGAATTCGAGCTCGAGTTCCTCGTCGTAACCGTCGAGCAGATCGTCGTGGATGCGCTGCATCATGTCCGGATCATTGGCGTTCAAAATTCACTCCTGAAAGATATTGGATGCGCGGTGGACAACCGCCCCATGCTACGGGGCGCATGTTGCAATCATATTATCGCCATCACAGCCTATGTCCCTTTTGCAGGCATGTCTTCGCGCCCGTCCGGATGCCTGGCAAAGCGCGCCGGGTCGCGGCCATGCACCGGTGCTGCATCGGGCCAGGGCCAGCCGCCAAACTGCGTGCGCTGAAAGTCGGCGAAGGTCTGCGCGATTTCGGCGCGGGTGTTCATCACGAACGGACCGTGCTGCACCACCGGCTCGCCTATGGGCCTGCCCTGCAGCAGCAGGAGTTCGCACGTTTCATCACCGTTGGAGAGTTCTACTGTCATGCCGGCAGCCAGTTCAATGGCGGCGGGGGCGGTCACCTCGCGGCCGGCGATGGCAAGCGAGTGGCCCTTGAAAAAATACAGGTTGCGCCGTGAGTCCTTGCCCGCCGCCGCGGGCAGTGTCCATGTCGCACCCGCGTCCATGCGGATGGTCCAGATGGCGACGTCGGCGGCGGTCTGCGCGGCCCAGGAATCGGGCGGCGGGGGCAGCGGCGCGCCGCCTGCATCGCGCAGGCTGCCGGCGATCAGGCTGATCTCGGTCACGCGCCCGGTCGCGTCGGTTATGACCTGCCGGGGAATTTCCCCGGCCCAGAACATGGTGAAGTGCGGTGCCGCCATCTTGGAAGCCGCCGGCAGGTTGAGCCAGATCTGGAACAGCTCCAGCGGGTTGGGCGCGGCGGTGTCGAGCAGGGGAAACATTTCCGCATGCACCACACCCTTGCCGGCGGTGAGCCATTGCACGTCACCGCGGCCAAAACGCGCCGCGGCACCAAGGGAATCCGAATGATCGATCAAGCCCTTGCGCACGATGGTGACGGTCTCGAAGCCGCGGTGCGGATGCGAAGGAAAGCCCGGCACCGTGCTGCCGTGGTACATGCTCCAGCCGTCCTTGCGGCTGAAGTCCTGCCCGATGTCGCGGCCGGCGAGAGGGGCCTGCGGTCCCATTTGCGCATTGGCCGGCGGGTAGGCGTCGTCGTGGTAGGCGCAGAACAGGAAGGGATCGCTGGTTTGCCAGGGGAAGCCGAGGGGGCTGATCTGGATGACGGGACTGGCGGGCATGGCGGGGACCTCAACAAGGAAGATCAGGGTTTTGGCAGGGGTGCGGCAACAACCGGGGTCGCGGGTTTTTGCGGTGCATAGCGGGTGGCGATAAATACGCCGGCGAGGATGGTGGCGATGCCGGCGGCGTGAAAGCCCTGGATGGTCTCGCCCAGGAAAACGATCGCGAGGATGGTGCCAAATGCGGGCAACAGGTGGAAGGTGACGCCGGCGGCGTTGGCGCCGACCACCGCCACGCCGCGGTTCCAGCAAATGAAGGCGCCCACCGACGCAGCCAGGGCGACGTACAGTACGCCGGCGATTTCCCCGCCGGCCGGAAGACGCAGCGGCGCCTGCAGCGACATCAGCAACAGCACCGGCACGAGCAAGACCACCCCGCTGAGTGCGATGATGAACAGCAGCGGCACGCCGCCAAGATCCGGCGGCCGGCGCTTGAGCAGCACCGAATAGACCCCCCATACCGGCATGGCAAGCAGGATCAATGCATCGCCGGCATGGAACTCAAAGTTCAGCAGGCGGGTGGACTCGCCTTGCGCAAGAATGACCAGGATTCCGGCGATTGAGACCAGCATCCCGGCGACCTGGCCGCGGCTGGCCTGCTCGCGTTCCATTACCCAGGAACACATCAATATGAACAAGGGCATGGAAGAGTTGAGCAGCACGGCGTTCACGGTGGTGGTCGTTCGCAGCCCGGCATAGACCAGAACCTGGAACAAAATGATACCGGTCAGCGCGAGCAGCAGGATCAGGCCGGCGTTACGGCGTATCAGGTCGCGCTTGGCGAGGACCGCCGGCAGGGCGAAGGGCGCGAGCACCAGCGCGGCGATCAACCAGCGCCAGAAAGTCAGCGTGACCGGGTCGATGGCGTCGCGCAGCGCGCGGCCGATGACCCAGTTGCCCGACCAGAACAGGTTGGCAAGGGCGAGCAGCAGGAAGGCGCGGGTGCGCGGAGTGCCCATGCTTATTGACGAAGATGTAGCGTAAATGCAGCCGGAGCAATGTCCGGCGTTTTCGGCAAGGACCGCAACCCTACGCGCGGGTTCAACGCCTCAATACGGAGGTAATCCGTTCCATGAGGGCTTCCGGTGCAAACGGCTTGATCAGATAGTCTGCGACGCCGTGCTCTTCTAGTATTTTGGCCAGCTTCTTGTCGTTGCCGGGAATGATGACCACAAGCGGCAGCCGCGTCCAGGCCATGGCCACTCGAAGGCGCTTGAGCAGTTCGATATTGTCGCCACCCGGGCCGGCATCAACGTCAACGACCAGCAGCGTCACTTCCTCTTCCTTGAGAAGGATCTCGCGTGCGACCTGCGGTTCACTGGCGGCGAAGATCTTGACCAGCGCCGGGTCGAGCATATTGGCGATGGTGTTTTTGGCATCTTGGCGGGTTTCGTACAGCAGTATGTTGAGCCTGGCGGTGGCAGACTCGTCATCGCTTAGCATGGTGTTGGCGCCGGAAGGCATTGTGCGCCCGTGTATGGCGGCCACATCATTCCAGAAACGCTGCCCGATGACCCGGTAGGCTTCGCCGGCCGAAGTGTCCCCGGATACGACGCGCAGTGCCGCCGCGTACGCCAGTGAAGATAGCGGCCCCTTGGTGAGTTCGCGCAGCTTTCCCAAGTCGCTTTCCCCGCCAGCCAGGTGCCGCCTTGCCGCCGGTGTCAGTTCCACTATCTCGGCGACCGGCTGCCGTCCAAAATATCCGCTGCCCTTGCAGGCGGTGCAGCCGACAGCGCGGTATGCCGGTCGCTCGCCGGTTGCCTGATGAAAAAGCATTTCGTCCTGTTTCAGCGGCTCGACCACCGCGGTTCGGCACGCCTCGCACAAGCGCCGCAGCAGGCGCTGTGCCACTACGCCGGAAAGCGCATCGGCCATGATGGACGGCTGGATGCCCAGGTCGAGCAGGCGCGGTATGGCGCCGAGGGCGTCATTGGTGTGCAGCGTGGACAGCACTAGATGGCCGGTGAGCGCGGCTTCCATGGCAATTTCCGCGGTTTCGCGGTCACGGATTTCACCGATCAGCACCACATCAGGATCCTGGCGCAGGATGGAACGCAGTGCACTGGCAAAGGTGACGCCGGCCTTGGGATTGATCTCGACCTGCGATATCCCCACCAATCGGTATTCCACCGGATTCTCAACAGTGATGATGCATACGCCCATGCGATTTATTTCCGAAAGCAGGGAATACAGCGTGGAGGTTTTTCCCGACCCGGTCGGCCCGGTAACCAGCACCACGCCGGAGGAGTTTCTCCCGAGGCGACGGATCGCCTGTATTGCCGCCGTGGAAAGACCCGAGCCACCCAGGCGGTAGATGCGGCTTTGGTCGAGGAAGCGTATGACCAGGCGTTCGCCGCGGCTCGCCGGCAATACCGACAGGCGCAGGTCGTAGTCGTGGCTGCCGATAATGAGCGACATGCGCCCGTCCTGCGGGGCGAGGTTGTTGGTCGAGTCCATGCCGCCCTGCGCCTTGAAATAGCGGATGACCTGTTCCATTACTATCGCGGGAATGAAGGTGAGCCGGCGTAAAACGCCGTCCACACGAATGCGGACAATGCCGCCGCCGGCGAATGGCTGCATATGCACGTCAGAGGCGCGCGCTTCAATTGCCTCGAGCAGCAAGGAGCGCGACAGGCGCACGATGGCATGCTCGCTCGCCCCGGTGACATCTACAGCCTCGCCCTCGGAAGTCAAATGCAGCGTGCCCACTTCGCTTTCAGTGCGTTCGGAGGCGAGGGATTCGCGTTCGGCCTCCCTCGAGTAGGCGCTGTCTATCGTGTTTGAAAGATATTCGGGCGGCGCAACGAGCAGCGTCAGCTTGCGGTTGGAGACGAATTGCACGCGCTCGATGCCGCCGCCCTGGATGGGCGCGGCGCAGGCGACAACGAGTGTGTTTACCGCAGCGCGAAGCGGCAGGATCAACTGTTCCCGTGCCAGTCTTTCGGGTACCAGTTGCACCGCAAACGGATCCGGTGCCGCGGTGCTGTCCGCAACGTCAAGTCCGAGTTCTTTTGCGATCACCCCGGAAAGCGTCCATTGGTCTATCCCTGCGGCCGCAGACATTTGCTCCCAGGCTTCGCGAACGGTCGGGGCAATTGTCAGAGCCTTGAGCGCCGCATTGTCCGGATACCGCCGCCGCACGATGGCAAGCAATATCTGGGTGGCGGTCATTGAGGATGGAGCGGGCATGCAGGAGGATTCCTTGGGGGATTGATAAATTGTAGTCCATCACGCGGCCGGGCGACATGAATATGCCATCCGTGTAAGGACCGAATGGATGTGGCAAGGTGCCGGAAAGGCGGACAACGCGCGGGAAAGAGGCCGTTTGGGTGCGCGTATAATGAAGCCGCAATGAACGGATCTGTTGCGCTCTCGAGAAATAATTCTCAATCGCGTGGAATGTGCAACCGGGATAATCGATGAAACCCAAAACAGACTTCGCCAGTCTGGCACGTGAGGCGAGCGAGGAAATCCGGCGCGGCAGCAAGCCGTTGCCGACGGAACCGCCAAAGCCGTCACAACTGCGCTGGCCGGTGCTGGTTGCCTGCGCCGCGCTGGCCATGCTGGCGATGGCCGCAGAGACGCGATTCGGGCTTGTCGATGCTGTCACAGAATTTGTGATGCCGGCGCGTACCGCACGGCATGTGCAGGCCGACCTTGAAACAATACTCGATCAAGCCAAAGCGGCGATTGATGGGGCGCTCGGGGCCGACGGTGGATTACCGGACGCCCTGCCGAACGCGGCACTTGCCGCACTTGTGCGTTACGACCGGGTCGGCAAGTCATCCTATCGCCTGACAGTGTCGGGCGGGGATGTTGTGGTGACCCAGGACAGCGCGGGAAATCGCAGTATTTCCGGCGCGAACAAATAGACAACAGCAGGAGGAAGGGCGTATGCGCAATAGCAAGAGTTCACCAGGCTTTACCCTGGTCGAAATTCTCGTTGTCATCGCCGTAATCGGCATTCTCTCTGCGATCGCGATGCCCATGTATGCCGACTACATTGCGCGGGCCCGCGCCGCCGACATCCTGGTGAAGTACGATGCCGCCCGCTCGAACGCCCGCGCAACGCTGGGCGGAGGCGCGTTTGACGATTGCGGCGATGTGGTGCGCAAGTTGAATGCGCCCGAGGGCGATCCCTACGCGCGGCTCTCCTACCAGTTTCAGGCGATGGACTCGGGCGGCGGTTACCGCTTGGTGCTGGGCATTTGCTCGCGCGCCGGCAGCCAGGGCGCGACCGGGGTAAAAGTGGCGAACAGCGCGCACGAGCTGTTGCAGCGACTGAACAGTGTAGAGAAGGGTTCGGTAGTCACCGCCACGGCGGTCAGTTTTGCGGCACCGCTCACCGATCCGTCCAGGGCCACCTGCAGCGTGGCTTACCTTCCCCCGATAACGGCCTGCGGTGATGTCATGGCGCAGGTGATGAAGTTTGCCGGTCCCAATACCTACGTGCGACCGGCCGGCGGCATTCTGAACACAGGCGGGCCGCTGAGTGCTTTTTCGCTCGACATGAGTTTCATTGGTGATGGTTCGACGCCTGCCGGATCAGGCGGGCAGGGGCCGGTCATGTTCAACTATGGTGACGGCACCAACGGGCACAACGCCATCAGCTTGTGGAACCCCAAGAGCCTTACCATTGCCGTAATGGGCAGGGACTACGACACGCATATCAATGTGGCCGACGGGCAGACGCACCGACTCACCACCACCTGGGACAAAAACACCGGGCAACTCACTGTCTACGACAACGGCAGGCAGGTGTCGCAATTTTCGGATGTATCGAAGGGAGTGGACATTCCCGGCGGCGGTTCCATGGTGGTTGCGCACAAGGACAACAGCGGCTCCTACAGCCCGAACGAGGCGTTTAACGGCCAGGTATTTCATGCCGCCATTGCCAATGCGGCGGTCAGTGCCGAGCAGGCGAAGAACCCGCTAAGCCAGGTGCTCGACAAGACCAACGGGCTGCTGGCGGATTTTCGCGCCCAGGGCGGGCAGTTCGTCGATACCACCGGCCGGCATCAGGTCGAATCAGGCGGCGTGACGGCGCATGTGACGGCGGTCGACGCTGCGCTGGCGAAACCTTGAAATCCAGGCGTGCTTCTGCGAGGCTATTTGCCCTTATGCAGCACCATCAAAGCGGCAAGCGCAATCAGCGACACGCCGGCGGATAAAACAATCCCGGCGTTCGCGCCGTAGTGATCGAGCGTCAGGCCGAAGGCGAAGGGCGCGAGGGCTTGCATGCCGCGGGCGATGACGTTGAGCAGGCCCTGCCGGTAGCCGTAGCCCGCCGGCCCGAAAATGGCCAGTGGCAAGGTGCCCTTGGCGATGGTGATCATGCCGTTGCCGGCACCGTGCAGCACGGCAAAGGCTGCTGCGGCGAGGGGCAGGCCGCCGAACAGGCCCAGCACCAGGGCCCCGAGAGGATTGAGCGCGGTGGCGAGGCGGGCACTGCTCAAGGGATGAAAGCCAAAGCGCCGCGCCGCCATGAATTCGGACAGCCGCGCCGCCACCTGCGCCGGGCCGAGCATGGCTGAGGCGGTAATTGCGACGAGCGCGCTGGCGCCGGCGGCGAGCAGCAGTCCGGGCAGGTGCGCGGCGAGCGCCGAGGTGACAAACGAGGTGGCGGCGGCGAATATCGCCAGCAGCCAGAAGGCGAGGCGCTGGTTCTGCGCTTTGCCGCCGGCGCGGGATGGATTGCCTTCCGCCTTGCCCGTTTCAGGCATGGCGCCGGTGTCACGTGCGACTGCGGCAACCTTTGGAATAAAACGCAGGTTTACTGGCAGGGCAATGAACAAGTGCATGGCCGCCCAGACAAAACAGCTCGTGCGCCAGCCATAGTGCTCGGCGACAAAGGCGGTGAGCGGCCAGCCGACGGTGCTGGCAAAGCCGGCGATGAGTGTGATGCCGGTAATCGGTTCGCGCGCCGCGCCACCGTGTATCCTGACCAGAGTGGCGAAGGCGGCGTCATAGAGTCCCATGGCCATGCCCACGCCCAGCACGCACCAGGCGGCGAGCATCGCGAGGCCGTTTGTTGCGAGGCCCAGCATCAACAGTCCCGCGGCAAACACCAGGTTGGAGGCGGCGAGCATGCCGCGGCCGCCGTGGCGGTCGATAAGGCGCCCGACCAGGGGGCCGCCCAGTCCGGTCAGCACCAGTGCGATGGAAAAGGCGCCGAACACATTGGCGCGTGAGATGTCCAGTTCGCTGGCAATGGGCTGCGCGAGGATCGCCGGCAGGTAGGTCGAGGAGGCCCAGGCGAGGGTCTGGGTGCAGCCCAGGGCAATGACTTGCGACAGTGTGCGCTGCGGCAGGGCGGCCATGCTCAGGCTGCGGCCGGCAAGGCCATAAGCTGGAAAGCCAATACTGGCGCGGCTTTCAAGCCGATTGCCGTTTCCGGCGCAGGGCCGTTTTGCCGGCCGGCGCGGCGCGCGCGGGCTTTGCCCCGGGCAGGCGGAACAGCCCGGCATCGAGCAAGGCGGACATTTCTGTGCGCACGATGTGCTCGATTTCGTCTATTGCCGCAGAACCGGACTCGGCCAGCGGCCGTGCCAGTACCAGGATGCGGTGCAGGTTGGCGTCGGCGACCGGCGAGGCGGTGAGCGCGCCGCTGGCGATTTCGGCATGGAAGGTTGACACCGGCATCAGCGTGCTGCCGCCGCCGGCGAGCAGGATGCGGCGTATGGCTTCGATCGAGTCGATCTCGGCCTCGACCTTGAGCGCGCTGCCAAAGGCGGCGAGTTGTTCGTCGATGACGTTGCGCAGGCCCACGGTGATGACCATGGGGGTGCGCGCGAGCTCGGCCAGTGACAGCGGGCGCGCGGTGCCGCGCGCCGAGGGCGGCGAGATCACCAGCAGCGGTTCGGAAATGAGCGGCGTGAGCACCAGCGCAGGCGAGCGCGGCGGATTGGTCATGATGGCAAGGTCAAGCCGCCCGGTGAGCAGGGCGTCAAGCAGTTGCGGGCTGAAGCCCTCCATCACCTTGAGTGTCACCGTCGGGCATTGCTGGCGCGCGCGGGCGATGCAGCCGGGCAGCAGCAGCGGGGCGAGAGTGGGGGAAGTGCCGATGACGACGCGGCCGCGGGGGATTTTCGCGTTGCCGCGCACATGCTCCTTGGCGCGCGCGACCTCGAGGATGATGCGCCGCGCGTGCTCGAGAAAGTCGCGCCCCGAGGTGGTCAGGCGTACGCCCCGCGGCAGGCGCATCAGCAATTGCGTGCCCAGCTCCGCCTCGAGCTGCTTGACATGGCGGGTGAGGGCCGGCTGCGCCACCCCGAGCTTGCCCGCGGTGCGCGTGATGCTGCCCTCGTCGGCGATTTGCACGAAATACTGGATGCTGCGCAGTTCCATGAGACCCTTCGCCCGTGTTGTCGATTCGCGATAACAATATGGCATGCTCTCGCAATATGCCGCTGGCGTGATTTACTCTGGCGCTTCTGGCATGCCATGCCGCCTGGAATGGCTTGTCCATGCCGAATACGTATGCCAAGCATAGCAAATCGGGATTTGTTTCGCCGCCGCCGGGGTGGTGTAATTGGCGCCACCCTGGATTGAAATCTTGCAAGGAGAACCGGAATGAAACAGATAGGCGTGGCGGTGGTTGGAACGGGCTGGTGCGGCGGCATCCGCGCCGAGGCGCTGGCAAAGAACCCGCTGGTGAAAAGCCTGCATATTGCCGAGACGCGCCCCGAGCGCCTCGCCGAGGTGGCCAAGTCCACCGCTGCGGTCACCGCAACGGCCGATTACCGCGACCTGCTGAAAATCGCCGAAATCGAGGCGGTGTACATCTCGGCCACGCCCGAGACCACGCACTACCCGATGGCGCGCGACTTTTTGTCGGCCGGCAAGCATGTGTTCCTGGAAAAGCCCATCGCCCTCGAATTGTCCGAGGCCGACGACCTGATCGCCATTGCGCGCAAGAAGAACCTCAAGTTCACCATCGGCTATTCGCAGCGCTTCAACCCGAAGTTTGCCTATGTGCGCAAGGCCATACGCGAGGGCAGCATCGGCCGGCCGGTCAGCGCCCTGGTAAGCCGCCACATCACGCGCAGCCTGGGCAAGAAAATCAGCGGTCGCGTGAAACTCTCGCCGGCGGCGATGGAGTCGACCCACGACCTGGATTTCTTGCTCTGGTGCCTGGAGCCGTCCAAGCCGGTGCGCGTGTATTCGCAAAACAACTACGGTGTGATGAAGGAATCCTCCGGCCAGGAAATTCCCGACACGCAGTGGATCACCGTGACCATGGACAACGGCCTGTCCTTTGTCGTCGGTGGCGGCTGGAACCTGCCGCCCGGCTACCCGAATTTTTCCACCACCTGGATTGAAATGGTCGGCACCGAGGGCGTGATCATGGTCGATGACAGCCACCGCGACGTGGTGCTCAACACCATGAACAAGGGCATGGTGCTGCCGATGTCGACCATGCCGGGCGAGGGCGTGGACCACACCTATGCCGGGCCGATGGCCGCCGAGACCATTCATTTTCTGGAGGCCGTGGCCTGCGACCGCGAGGTGCTGGTTACGCCGGAGCACGCGCGCATGGTGATGGAGGTGTACATTGCCGCCGACCTGTCGGCCGAGCGTAACGAGCCGGTGTCGCTGCCTCTGCCTCAGCTTGGGGCCAAGCCGGTGCGCGCCGTAGCCTAGGTTTTTCACCTTTCACTTTTCACTCCTTCACTCCTTCACTTCCTCCCACAGGAGTAAGCACAATGCCCAAGAAAAACCCCAAACGAATCGGCGTCGCCATCATCGGCGCGGGCCGCGTCGGCCTGTTTCGCGGCGAGGTGGCTAAGCGCCATCCGCAAGTCGATTTCATCGGTGTCGCCGAGATCAAGCCCGAGCGCGCCAAGTTGGTGGGCGAGCAGATCGGCGCCGACTTTGTCACCGCCGATTACCGTGAGCTGCTCGATCGCCCCGAAGTGACGGCGGTCATCGTCGCCACCGACGAGCACCTGCATGTCGAGCCCATTCTGTATGCCGCCGAACGCGGGCTTTCCCTCTTTATCGAAAAGCCGCTTGCCACCGACCTTGCCGAGTCGGAGCGGGTGATGCACGCGGTAAAAAAGGCCGGCGTCGATGCGGTGGTCGGCTACACCCAGCGCTTTCGCCGCCGCTGGCTGGCGGCCAAGGAAAAGGTGCGCACCAACCAGTTGGGCGACGTCACGCTGGTGACCTCGCGCGCCTTCATGAACCGCCTGGTGGCACTGGACAACTACAAACGCACCAAGGACCCGGCGCAGATTTCCCCCATGGTCATCTCCGGCACCCACGCCCTGGATATCGTGATGTGGATGATGGAGGCGAAAAAGCCGGTGGAAATCTACGCCCGCTCGGTCGACAAGGCGCTGGGCCCGATTTGCCAGGGCATAGACGCCACCGCCGGCATGATCACCTTTGAGGACGGCAGCGTTTACCACTCGTCGATTTCCTGGGCCCTGCCGGTAATCTGGCCGGGCGCGGTCTACAGCCTTGATGTGGGCATTGTCGGCACCGAGGGCGTGCTGACCATAGACGACACCCATCGCGACATCGTGCTCGCGACGACCAAATCGCAATCGGAAGGCTACGCACCCGACACCAGCCGCCGCGTCGATTTCATGGGCAGCTATCCGCCCGGCGACATGGCCTTCGGCGAATTGCGCGGTCCGATGCGCGAGGAGACCGAACAGTGGTTCAACCGCCTCGCCATGGGCCTGCCTACCCAGCACGCCACCGTCGAAGAAGCGCACAACCGGCTGATGCTGACCAAGGCCTTTGACTTGTCGGCGCGGCTGAAGCGCGCCATCCCGCTGCCCGTCACGCCGCAGGACGAAAAGGAAGCGTCACCGGGGACAAAGGCGCGACTGGAGAAGGTCGCGTAGGCATTTCTGTTAAGCACTGAATACGCCCCATGCTGTCATCCCCGCGAAAGCGGGGATCCATGGGGTTCTGGCACATAAAAGCGATAACCCATGGATTCCCGCTTTCGCGGGAATGACGGGATTGTTAAAGGGTTAATGCTTGTGCCCATCCCGCAAAGACGGGCGAGGCAAAAGCAACAACAGGAGGAGTGTATGAAAGCATCAATCAAGCGGGCCGCGCTGGCGCTGGCGGTGCTGGCGGTTCTTTCCGGCAACGCGCTGGCACAGGGCACGTACCCGAACAAGCCGGTAAAAATGATCGTCCCCTTTGCGCCGGGCGGTGCGTCGGATTTTGTCGCGCGCGTACTCGTGCCACGCATGAGCGAATTGCTCGGCCAGCAGGTGGTGGTGGAAAACCGCGCCGGTGCCGGCGGCAATATCGGCATGGAGGCGGGCGCCAAATCACCTCCGGACGGCTATACCCTGTACCTTGGCAACATCGGCACCATCGCCATCAACCCGGCGCTCTATTCCAAGCTCAGCGTCGATACGGTCAAGGATTTCCAGGCGGTGACGCAGGTGGTCGACCTGCCCAGCGTGCTGGTGATCAACAGCAGCTCGGCCGTGGCGAGCGTCAGTGAATTTGTGGCCCAGGCCAAGGCCAGTCCCGGCAAGCTCAATTACGGCTCGCCGGGCAGCGGCACCATGAACCGCCTGGAAATGGAAATGCTGCGCCGTGCCGCGGGCCTGGATATGGTGCATGTGCCCTACAGCGGTGGCGCCGGCCCGGCGGTGGCCGGCGTGGTTGCCGGCGAGACGCAGGTGATGTTCACCACCATGCCCTCGGCCATAGGCATGATCCGCGGCGGCCGCCTCAAGGCCCTTGCGACGACCAGCCCCAAGCGCACCGAGCAACTGGCGGCCGTGCCGACCATGGTCGAGGCGGGCTTTGCCGATTTTGTCACCAGTTCCTGGCAGGGGATATTCGTCCCGGCCGGTACACCGAAGGACGTTGTCGAGCGCCTTTATGCGGCGCTGGTGCAGACTTTGCAAACGCCGGATGTGATCGAACGCCTGGGCAAGAGCGGCGTCAGTGCCGTGACCAGCGCGTCGCCGCAGGCCTTTGGCGAATTTGTCGCCAACGAACACCGTCGCTGGGGCCGTGTCGCGCGCGACGCCAATGCCACCGTGGATTGAGTCCCCATCGCAGTCATTGCGAGCGCAGCGAAGCAATCTCGCCGTCCTTGCGACTTGCGTTGCAATGCCACAAGATTGCCGCGTCGGCTTCGCCTCCTCGCAATTACAGTCGTTAACTTGAAAATGGTTTAAGGAAGAACAGCATGACCAACCTGATACGCCGTCGTCTCCTCGGCGCCGCTGCCGGCAGCACCGCCACCCTGATGCTTGGGCGCACCGCCTTCGCGCAGGAGGCTTACCCGAGCAAACCGATCAACGTTATCCTGCCGCTGCAGGCGGGTAGTGCGTCGGATATCGCGGTGCGGGTGTTTTGCGAAAAGCTCGCCGAGGAAATCAAGGGCACGTTTGTCATCGAGAACGTGCCCGGCGCGGCCGGCCTGATCGGCGCCGAGCGGCTGACCAAGGCCTCACGCGACGGCTATACCCTCGCGGCACTCAACAACAGCATCCTCACCATCCTGCCCAATGTGAAGCGTGACCAGGTGAAGTTCGATTCGTTCGCCGACTTTGTACCCATTCGCGGCATCGCCAGCATCCCGACCCTGCTTGCCGTCAACAAGGACGTGCCGATCAATAACGTCAGGGAATTGATCGCCTATGCCAGGCAGTACCCGGGCAAACTCAATTATTCCAGCGGCGGGCCGGGCAGCCCGCAACACCTGGCGACCGAAATGTTCCAGGCCATGTCGGGAGTGAAACTCACACACGTGCCCTACAAGGGGGCGACGCAGGCGGCGGCCGACCTCGCCGGTGGACAGGTGCAGGTCATGTTCATTGCCTTGACCCTCGCGTTGCCATTCCTGCCCAGCGGCAGGGTCAAGCCCATTGCCTTTGCCGGTGGCGAGCGCTCGAGCGCATTTCCCGATTTGCCGACCGTGGCCGAAAGCGGCCTGCCCGGATTTGACTATTCTTCATGGGTGGCGTTGTTCGCCCCGCGCGACGCACCGGCCGCGGTGGTCAACCAGTTGCGCCAGGCCAGCGCGAAAGTCCTGGCACAAGCGGCGATCAAGGAGCGCCTGGCCAAGTCGGGCCTTGAGTTGTGGGACCTGCCGGCCGAGCGCGTCACCGCGGTAATACGCGAGGATTACGCGCGCTGGGAAAAGGTCGTCAAAACGCCGGGCTTTTCGGCCGAGTAATTTTTGGCCGATTCGAACATGCAGTCGGGTTCTGCCGGAGGCGCGCGCTGGCAGGGCAGGCAGTTCCACAACCAGCCTGAGGACAGCCATATCCACGGCTTCCTGGTTGCGCTGTGGGATGGCGTGCGCAAGGAGACTGCGGGCCGGGTGGATATCAGTGTCCATCCGCGCAACGGCGACATCGCCGGCTCCGACCCCGGCGCGCTGAAAATGCTGGTCGCGGGCCAACTCGAATTCATGACGCTGATGGGTGGCATTCTAGGGCAGGTGGTGCCGGCGGCCGAAATCCAGGGGCTACCCTTCGCCTTTGGCGATACCGACC
>Ga0194061_1000462_pt1 | contig 24713 bp, 18 predicted proteins | sample SepL2221m_MetaG_FD_163423 | JGI IMG/M metagenome (GOLD analysis project Ga0194061, IMG submission 163423) | Anoxic zone freshwater microbial communities from boreal shield lake in IISD Experimental Lakes Area, Ontario, Canada - Sep2016-L224-21m | ecosystem: Environmental > Aquatic > Freshwater >... | reverse complement strand
CCGCTTGGCGTCAGAGGCCGGAAACAATTAACTCCGCACCCAGACGGACTGACTCGCGAGGACAATTCTACAAGCATCAACCCAAAGTTTCCTCCTGGCCGTTTGGCCTGCCAGAACTCGGGCTCGAGGGGTCATGCACTATTGCGCATCACGGCCCGAGCAATTTCTGCTTACGCTGTATAACTTATAATCAAGTGCTGTACCAAATCCGAATGGCTGGCGGTATTTCTCGTATATACCACCATAAGTCATTCTGATATATACAGTTACAACACAAAGAACACACAACAATCATGCTTCCAAAAACCCGACAAGCCACACATCTGCTTAATTAACGCGCAAACCAGTACGCGTTTATACCAGTACCGCCCAAATAATGAACAGCGCCTACCTGGGCTGCTGCGTCTATCGGCCAAGCCCCCAAAATCAGGGCAATATCTGACCGCTAAGCCTATGCTGGTCAATATGTTGTGACTTACCCGGGCTTGTACCGCTATTTCCTATTCACCGCCATATAAGGTATACTGACACACGTTGCGCACGTGCGGCGTGCGTGTTTTTGATTTCTTCACTGGCTGGATGCCCGCATGCGACAGTTAGGACAACTGGTGTTTGTACCATGAACGATACTTCTTCTCCGCACTCCCATCACACTCCCACGCACGCCCATCATGCCACACATCGGCATCCGCCGGTGCATGTGGAATTGCCGCCGGCTTTTGTGGCGCTGGGTTTGTGCGAACCGTTGCTAAGGGCGATTGCCGAAAAAGGCTTTACCACGCCTTCGGACATTCAAGCCCAACTGATACCCCCCGCACTGACGGGTCGCGACTTGATTGGCCAAGCGCGTACCGGCACCGGCAAGACGGCGGCCTTTGGCCTGCCAATTCTGCATCAGATCACCCCCGGCGTGGGCTTTCAGGCCTTGATCCTGACCCCCACACGTGAACTGGCCGGCCAGATTGAACGTGAATTCGTCACCTTTGCCAAACATATGAAGGTCAAAGTCGCCGCGGTGTATGGCGGTCGTCGTGTCCGCGGTGATCTGGACGTGCTCTCGGGCAGTCCCGAAGTCATCATCGGCACCCCCGGCCGCGTGCAGGACCTGATCAACCGCGGCGTGCTGCCGTTGGATGGTGTGCGCTTTGTCGTGTGTGACGAAGTGGACCGCATGTTTGATATCGGGTTCCGCGACGAAGTACGCGAGATTCTGCGCGGCGCCACGGCCCCGCATCAGACCATCTTCGTCTCCGCCACCATCAGTTCGGATATCGAACGCCTGATCACCAAATTCATGCAGGACCCGCTGCGGATCAGCACCACCAGCGCTGAGGACGTGCAAACCGTCCCCGAAGCCCAGCAGTTTTATGTCTACATCCCCAAACGGCACAAGATTCACGCCATTGCCGAATTGCTCAAACACGAGCAGCCCGAACTGGCCATCATCTTCTGCAACATGAAATCGGATGTGGACTTTGTCACCCGGCGGTTACAGCAGGAAAAGATCAATGCCCGGGCGATTCACAGCGATCTGAACCAGAGCAAACGCGAGTCGGTACTGCAGCAGTTCCGGGAACACAAGATTCACCTCTTGTGCGCCACCGATCTGGCCAGCCGCGGGTTGGATATTCCCGCCGTTTCGCACGTGATCAACTACGATCTGCCGGAAGACCCCGAGGTATATGTACACCGCGTGGGGCGCACCGCCCGCATGGGCGCCACGGGCAAGGCGTTTTCGTTCATTTCCGAAGCCCAGGGCCAGATGCAGTTGCAGATCGAAGGCCTGATCAACCAGTTGCTCGAGGAATACAAGATTCCCGGCCTGCACTATACGCGCACGATTCACAGCCAGAGCCAGACCCACGCCGTCAAGCCCAGCGAAACCGGCGAACCGGGCACCCCCTATGCCACGACTGATTCTGTGGCCAAGGAAGAAGTGTGGAGTCCCGAAGGCTTTGGCCATGTCAAAACGGAAAATACTGCGGCCTTGCGGCCGATTTCCGGACGTTATCCTTCACGCCGGGGCCGTCGTTAACCGGCGGACGGGTGGCTGATGTTCCAGACCCCTGTGATCGAGCATCTCACGCTGCCTTGCGACCGGCTGCCCGCCGAGTTTGACCGGCTGCGCATCCTCCATCTAACCGATTTGCATATGTCACGCTGGAGCGCTTATTGGCAGCGTTGGCAAAAGGTTTTACAGCGTGCCCGGCCCGATCTGTTGGCCATTACCGGCGATTTGACCCACCGTGCCTGGCGCTGGCAAACTTCGGTCGCGGCGGTGGTCAAACTACTCGCCGGCATCAATCCCCCACTGGGCAAGTTTTTCATCCTCGGCAATCACGACACCCTGCAGCTGGTGGCCCCGCTGCAGGAGCAGGGCTTCCAGTTACTACATAATCAGGCGGTGATTTTCCCCCGTGGCCACCACCGGCTAGCCGTGATCGGCCTGAACCAGCACCGGCGGATTGATACCGATGTCCCTGCCGCGCTGGCCCACGTGCAGCCCGACGACTTCAAGATTATGCTGATGCATTATCCCGATCTGGTCCACGCCGCGCAGGCGGCGGGGGTGGATGTATGTCTGGCTGGCCACACCCACGGCGGGCAGATTTGCCTGCCCAACGGCCAACCGCTCTGGCGGCATGACAGTCTGCACCACACCCAGACGACCGGCGTGCATCAGTTTGCCGGGACCTGGATGGTGATTAATCGCGGCATCGGGGTGGCGGGGCTGAAAATGCGGCTATTTTGCCCCCCGCAGGCGTTATTGATTGAATTAGTGCGCCCGGCCGTGAAATGAAATGCCGTTTCCGGCGTCTATAGATATGGAGCGGGTTGGTGTATTAGCCTGACTCCCCTGTCATAATCTTATTGATCCGTTCAGGAGTTTACGTTGCGTTATCCCCTCGTCGGTTTACCCTGGTGGCAACAGGGCCTGTTGCTTGTTGGCTTGATTCTGGCCCAAAGTTCCTGCCAGCAACCACCCACTCCCGTGGCCAGTACCCAATCAGCCGTGAAAGCTCCCGTCGTAACGACCGAATGTGTGCGCATGGATTTGTCGGGCAAGGGCTGGAAGTTGCTACTGGATCCGCAGGCGCCCTGGGCGTCGGAACCATTGGTTATCAATCCGGAAGTATTGCAACATTCGCACCTGCCGGCCAGCTATGGCGCGACCACCATACCCGCGACCAGTCCGGCGAGCACCGCCCCCAGCACCATGCCCAGCGGTCCGTATGGCTGGCCGCATGGTCCGGCGCAGGACCTGGCCACCCTACTGAGCAAGCCTGAAACGATCAACGTCTCGGTGCCCGGTACCGTGGAGCAATATTTTTGGGAAAAGGCAGCCAATCCCCACGAGACGCAGGGGAACTATCAGGGCGTGAGTTGGTGGCTGAAGGAATTCACGCTGCCGGATAATTTCCCTACTGCGCAGCATGTGTACCTGCATTTTCAGGCCTGCCGCTATCGTGCGGAAGTGTTTGTGAATAATCAGCCGGTGGGTTATGACATAGTGGGCTCGACGCCTTTTAGTCTGGACATCACCCAGGCGGTAAAACGGCAGGGGAAAAACCTGTTGGCGGTGCGGATCACCGATCCCAATGATAATACACTGCAGTACAACTTCAACTGGGCGGACTACGCGGCGATTCCCTGGGGGGCCACCAATGTGCCCGCCGTGCATGGCTTTGGTGGGATTCACGCACCGGTGTGGCTGGAAAGCCGGCCGGCGAACCATATCAGCGATCTGGTGGTGCGTAATAAGCCCAGCCCCAGCACCACGCAGCCCAGCAGTGTGGATGTGCTGGTGGAATTCCAGCAGCCCCCGAGTCTGCCGGGTACGCTGGAATATCGCATCACCCCACACGGACAGGCGGACCAGACGGTGTGGCAGCACACCTTGCCCCTGACCGAGGAATTGCTGAAAAAACCCGTTGCCATCACTGCCGACGTGCCCGGGGCCAAACTGTGGGACCTGAAGAATCCGAATCTCTATGACTGTATCGTACGACTGCGTCAGGGTGACCAAGTCACGGATGTAACCACGCAGCGCTTCGGCTTTCGCTGGTTTGCCCCGGAAGATGTGGGTGGTGCCGATGCGGTATTTCGGCTTAATGGCCAGCGCGTGGTGGTACGCGGAGCGATCAGTTGGGGCTATTGGCCGGTGAATGGGATTTTCCCCACGCGCGAACAGGCCCTGCACCAAATCCGCCAAGCCAAAATTCTAGGCTTGAATCTGTTGGCCATGCACCGGGCCATCGCCGATCCGCTGGTGATCGAAGCCGCCGACGAGTTGGGGATGCTGATTTACAGCGAGCCGGGCGGGTACAAGTGCGATTATGGCAACAATGATGCCCGGACCATTGCACGGGAAAAATTGCTGCGGCTGGTGCGCCGCGACCGCAGCTATCCCAGCGTGGTCATGTGGGGCATGATCAATGAAATCTGGGTTAAGGAACGTCAGGTTCTGCCCTCCTATCTTAAGGACATGGTCGATGCCCACGCGCTGGACCCCAGCCGGGCCATTATGCTGGCCAGCGGTCAGGGAGGAATCAAAGGCGAACCCCGGGCCGAAGGTTCATGGATGCCGCCTTATGGAGACAAACGGCTGGAGGTTGGTTTCAGTAATGAACATCGGGCCGGCGGGCCGGGGGTATATCACGATGGTTTGTGGAGCAATCCGCAGTCCTACTCGGCCTCCGATGGCAACCCCGCCAATATCATCTATTGGGGCGAGGATGGCGCGATCTCGAATCCGCCGCAATTGGATAAATTGAAAGCCTTCTTCGAACAATCCCCGCAACGCGGCTGGGATGGCGACGATTTTCTCCGCATGCACAAGGAATATACCAAGTGGTTCGCCCAGCATGGCGGCTTGGGCGGCTTTGACAACCAACTGGACGTCTGGGCCCGGCGCATGGGGAATGTGACGTATTACTATCACGGCCGGCTGATTGAAAATATCCGTACCAACAACAAGACCGACGGCTACATGATCAACGGCTGGGAATGCATGAAGCTGGACAATCATTCCGGCATCGTGGACCAGTTGCGCAATATGAAGGGTGATCCGGATATTCTGGCCTATTACAACCGGCCGTTGCATCTGGCGGTCAAGCTGCGCACCAAGGTCACCCAACCGGATACGAGTGTGGTGGCCGATGTGCTGGTGGCCAACGAAGTGAATCTGAAGGGCAAGTTACAACTGAAAGTGGTAACGTTGCGCGGTCAGGAGCAATTGCAGGAACAGACTTGGGATGTGGAATTGACCGGCGGGGAAACCTTTGGGCAGTTGTTGCGCGACAACATTACCGTGCCGGTGGGGAATGTGGCCGGGCGGGTGCGCGTGGTGGCCACCCTGAGCCGGGGTGCGGAAGTCGTCGTGCGCGGCGAGGACGAAGTGTTTGTGATCAATTACCGGGACCTGCCCCTGCCCGCTCAGGGCGCGGTGCATGATCAATCCGGCCAGTTGACCCGCTTCCTCCAACAAGAGCTGAAATATGAAGTCACTGATCTGACCAAAGCCGATACGGTGGCCACCCCGCCGGCGTGGTTGCTGGTGGGGATCATCGGCCCGCAAGGGGATGCGATCATCAAACGCTATCTGGATCTGGCGCAGGCGGGTACGCGCTTGATTGTGGTAGCGGAACCGGAACGCTGGGCAGCGGCCATGGCAGAACGGAAATGGGTCACGTACGAAGGCACAATGGCAGTGCCCCAAAACTGGGTGGGCGGGATGTTCTTCGCGTTGGATCACCCGGTACTCGATGGCCTGCCCACCAATCAGGGACTGAACTGGGAATATCAGGTGATCCAAACGTCCCGGCAGCGCAAAGGCTTCTCACGCTACGCCCTGCTGCTGGGCGGCGATCAATGTGCGCTCGGAGCCTGGAACCATCACGAACCGCGTTTGGGATCGGTACTCAGCGTGGTGAAGACTGGCACCGGGTCGGTAACACTGTGCACGGCAGATCTATGCCGAATGGTCGTTGAAACTGCCCCACAACTTGCCACGGCCAAACGATTGTTGGTTAATACGCTGCGGTATGCGCCCAAGCCGTAAGCGGATTTACTTGCGGCGACCCAAGGGGCTGGACGTTGCGGGTTTGGGCGCAGTTTTGGGTATAGGCGCCGCCGGGGCTGGTGCAGGCGCGACCACTTTTTCGGGATTGAGCATATTGCGCAAGACTACCAGCAGCGTCTGGGGTTCGAGATACTGCGGCGGCAGACGCAGATGCACCGTGCGGGCATCTGCCACGCGCACCGAGCCGGGGCCTTTGGTGCCCATGAGCGGCCCGAGCTTGGCCAGATCGGACAAGGTAAACACCACATCGGGCGTGCGGGTGAGGACATGCGACACGCCCCAGCCTTCGGCAAAGATTTTCAATTCGGCCAGCATGAGCAATAACTCGGTGGCTTTGGGCAGAGCACCGAAGGCATCCACCATATCATTTTCCAGCGTGCGTACCTGCTCGATGGTGTGACACCGGCCCAGCCGGCGATAAATATCCATGCGTTGCCGGTCGGATTCGATGTAGGTGCGCGGCACCGAACCGGTGACGCCGATTTCAATCACGGCATCAATGGGCTTGAGAATCGGCTCGTTGCGCATTTTCTTGACGGCTTCTTCCAGCAGTTGGCAATACATCTCATAACCGACGGCGGTGATATGGCCGGATTGTTCCGGGCCGAGAATATTACCCGCCCCGCGGATTTCCAGATCGCGCAGGGCGATTTTGAAACCTGCCCCTAGGCTGGCGTATTCTTCCATGGCCTTCAGTCGTTTGGCCGCCGTGGAACTGATAGTCTTGTCGGGACTCAGGAGCAGATAGCAATACGCCCGATGTTTCCACCGGCCCACCCGGCCGCGCAACTGGTGCAGCCCCGAAAGGCCGAAATGCTCCGCCTCGTTGATAATCATGGTGTTGGCGTTGGGGATATCCAGACCGCTTTCGATGATGGTGGTGCAGACCAGAATATCCAGCTCGTGATTGATGAACTTGTGCATCACATCTTCCAACTCGCCATCGGCCATCTGGCCGTGGCCGATGCCGATGCGGGCGCCGGGGGCCATCTGCCGGATGTCGTCGGCGACCGTCTGGATGTTCCACACACGGTTATGCACAAAATATATCTGCCCGTCGCGCGCCAGTTCCCGCTGGATGGCCATATGGATGCGGGCGCGATCGTAGGGAATCACTTCGGTGACGACACTGCGCCGGTCCATGGGCGGAGTGCTGAGATTGGAAATATCGCGGATGCCCAGCATACTCATGTGCAGGGTACGCGGAATGGGTGTGGCCGTCAGGGTCAGCACATCCACGGTCGTGCGCAACTGTTTGAGGCGTTCCTTGTGTTCCACCCCGAAACGCTGCTCTTCATCAATAATCACCAGGCCCAAATCCGCGAAACTCACGTCTTTACTCAAGAGCCGATGCGTACCGATCAGGATATCCACCTGCCCGGTACGGACCGCTTCCAGATTCAGCTTTACTTCCTTGAGGGTTTTGAAGCGGGACACAGAATTGATTACAAAGGGATAACCTGCCATGCGGTTGCGGAAGCTCTTTTCATGTTGTTCGCACAATACCGTGGTGGGCACCAGCACCGCGACCTGTTTGCCAAATTCGCACACTTTGAACGCCGCCCGCATGGCCAGTTCAGTTTTGCCGTAGCCCACATCACCGCACAACAACCGGTCCATGGGCCGGGGCAGTGCCAGATCATTTTTGATTTCGCCGGTGCAGCGGATCTGGTCCTCGGTAGGCGGATAGGGGAACGCTTCTTCAAATTCTTTGGTCCACGCGGTATCCGCCGGATAGGCGATCCCCGGCGCAGCCGCCCGGGCGGCCTGCACGGCCAGCAAGTCCCCGGCCAGCTTCACCACGGCTTCGCTGACTTTTTCTTTTTGTTTGTTCCAACTGGTCCCGCCCAGCGCGGACAGCGTGGGACGGCCATGGGGACTGCCGACATATTTTTGGACCAGATGAATCTGCGTCACCGGCACCTGCAGGACCGACTCGCCGGAGAATTTCAGGGTCAGATATTCCGCCCCCATGCCATCGCGGGCGATGGTTTTCATCCCTTCAAATTTGGCAATACCGTGCTGGACATGCACCACGTAATCACCGGGCTGCAGGTCCAGAAAAGTATCCAGCGGCTTGGCCCCGGCCACCGAACGCAGGCGCCGGCGCGTGGTGTAACGGTGGAATAACTCATGATGCCCCACCAACGTCAGACTGCGCCCTACACAGAGCGGTTCCTCCCAGCCAAAGCCCAGCCCCAAGGCCCCCACCTGCATCTGCATGCTGTGCTGGGCGCCGGGACATTTCACCTCCAGCAAATCCGTCAGACGCTGCAAATCACCCTTACTATCGCACACCACCAAAGTTTGACTGCGCTGCGCCAACTCGGCCAATTCCCGCACCGCCGCATCCACCTGCGTGTCGAAACGCATCAGCGATTGGCAGGGCAGCCGCACCACGTCCGTCACCCCAGCGGGGGCGAACTGATGCAGCTCCACCCAGGCAAACTGCTGGACATTCTGCAATACCGCCTGCGGGCTATAAGTGCCGCGGGTCTCATCCAACCGCTGGTAATAACTGCGCCCCTGCTCCTGAATTTCCGTTGGTTCCAGTAACCAGATCAGAGTATCCTGGGCCATGTATTTGAGCAGATGCGTGGTATCTGCCACCGGCCAGGTGGCGCGGTCGCCCAAGGCCACCAGCCGGGCGTGTTGCTCAACTTTGATTGTGCCCATGGTTTCCAAGTCGAACCGGGCCAGCGTTTCAATCTGGTCGCCGAAGAAATCAATGCGCAACGGCTGACCATCCCCCGGCGGCCACACATCCAGAATATCCCCGCGTACGGCAAAATCGCCGGCATCCTCCACCGCGTCCAAACGGGTATAGCCATGTTCCCCGAGCCAGTGAATTAACGTATCGCGGGCATAGGTCTGGCCGGTCTTCAGAGCGATCAACTGCTGGGCCAGCAGATGCGGACCGGGGGCAGGCTGCATCAGCGCCTGGATGGGGGCGATGATAAACTCCGGTTGGGCGGTGGGCTGGGCATGTAATTCGGCCAGCAAGTCCAACCGCTGCACGGCCAGCTCATAGCTGATATTTGATTCGCCGGGCAGCACTTCATAGGCCGGATACAACACCGCCCGGGCGCCGGGGACGAAGTATTCCAGAATATCCACGGCATCATCAGCTTCATCCAGATGCCCCACCACCACAATCATCGGCCGACGGAGTTGCTGCTGGGTAATGGCCGCCAGCGCCAGACCGGCGGAGCCCCAATGACCCACGGTCACGGCATGGCGGTGGGCGCTGATTTTGGCGCATAGGTCGGCCACCGCCTGAGCGTTACGCAGGGGGGTCAAAAAGTCCAATAGCGATGTCGCGCGGGCCATATACAACCAAACTCTACACAGGCGCTACGCACCGCCGCACCATGTGTACGGCGGTTTTTCACCTTCCAAGCTCATAGCCTAGGCGCTGGCGTCCAACCAAGCAAGCCCCGACCCACGGTTTAACGCGCGGCGGGGGTAATTGTGAACTTCACCTGCCGCTGCTCGTCGAGGGTCTGGGTAAACACCTCACCGCCGGCTTCCACACGCAAAGTGCCCTTCTTCCACCCCAACGAGACCGGTGCAGTGCTCCCGATGGGTTTATACAAGTCAAATTCCTTGTCCCACTGCCGGGCTATGCCATCGCGCACTACCTGCGGAAAGTCGGTTTCCTTGTTGTAAGTGACTTCCAGTTTACGACCATCACTGCCGGTCAAAGTGGCCACCCCCTTATCGGCGGCAAAGGTAAAGGCCCCCTTGCCGCTGACGGCCTTGCGGAAGTCATCCATGGTCTTAAACTGATCCCGATCGCCGGTTTCCAGCGCAAAGCCGCGCAAACCGGAACCAACCCCATTGGCGGACATGATTTGATCCGCAGTGTCCACTTTGCCCGATCCGGGTGCGGGACGTTCCAGCGCAATGGGCCGGACGGCGAGATAGGATTTTTCCAAACCAATCCACCAAACGCCTTCGTCGTATTGCACCTGCGCAGCCTTGGGCCATTGGAAATTGACTTTACCATGCTTGGTCAGGAACACGCACAGATTGCGGTATTGGCCCATCTGTTCGCCGGCCATCTTGCCGTTGAGCTTGCTGCCAGCGAGGAAATATTCCACCCCGCGGGTGTCATGGTGACTGAGCAGCTTAAAGGCCCCCACATCGCTGGAAGCCCCGGCTGAAACCACGGTGCCCAGATAATGATGCGCACTGTAGTACATAGTCTCAAAGAACTCGGGCTTTTCATCAGCGCCCGGTAGCCAGTTGGAATACTCCGGCTTGGTATCCCACATTTCCACCGGCTTGGGGAAATCCTTCAGCGCCACCGCAATCACCGCCCGGGGTGGGCGGTAACCCGAAGTCACCGCGTGAATTTCATCATGGTGCCAAGTGCGTTGTTCCACCGGGCTATCCCCGGCCATCAGCCACATGAGACTGGCCGCACTGGAACCGAATGGCCGGCTGGCCCCGCCGTAATCGCGTTTGGTGGGACCACCCATACCGCCACGATAATATTTCAGCGCCAGCGCAGTGTAGAGCCAGTCCAATGCGGCTTTGGCCTGCATGCGAACCTGGGGGTCTTTGGCGCAGTCGTACAAATTGTGGTAGGGCATAATCGTGTGGGCAATGTAGTTTTCACTATCCCATTCGCCCATGCCGATGGTGTAGAGCGCATTGACGTAGTGATGCAGCTTATCGGCATACAGCAGACGCACGGTTTCGTTGCCGGTCTCCTCGGCCATCAGATACACCGAAGTTTCGCGCATGGCCCGCAGATTGTCGGTATTGCGGCCATCCACCCAATACCCGCGGGCATTGGGGGAGAAATCTTTGCCAATGGCGCCGGCAAACCCTTTTTTGTAGATCGGATGGGTGCGGGTATTCATGAGTCGTTCGACATCTTCGAACACTTCCCACCCCTGATCCGAATAGCCGCGCCACCACTTGCGCCACTGGGCCAGATCAGCGCCAAAATCCGGGGTGGTCTTGCCGGTTTCCTTTTCATACTCGGCTTTCAGCTTTTGCAGGCTTGCCAGTGCATACTTGCGTACGGTCTCATTGGGACTGGTCAGCGATAAGATCAGTTCAAAATTCGGCCGGGGGTCTTCCGCGGTCCAGGCTTTGGCCCCGTCAAACATTTTTTGCCGATAATCGGGGTTCAGATACTGCCCGAAAAAGAAATACTTACGCACCTGACCCTTGAGCGTGAAACACCAGTAATAGTCAATACCGTTGGTATGAGCGTGGTCCCCCGCTTCAAGATCCGGCGCTTGCAGCATTTCCAACGCGCCGGCCCGATCGCCATTGAGAAAACGCAGCATATTCTGCGGATAGGACCATTTCTCCCCTTCACCAGTGGTTCTGGCATCCGTACCGGCGGCATTGCTCATGACCTTATTGGCCCGTTGCCAAAACGCGGTTTCCAACTCTGGTGCCCATGCGGGATTCTGCGCATCGGCCGGGATGAGCAAGGGCCGAATGCGAATCAGACCTTGCTCATCTTTCCAGACCCGTTCGTCAGTCGGCACCGGACTGGGACCCTTAGGGGCTTGGCCCCACGCCAGCGCCGCACCAACCGCCAAACCTAGCACCCCTACGTTTCCTAAAATTCGCATATTAAACTCCTCAAAGTTCAGGCTCGTGAATTTTGATTCTACCGCTTTAACGCACCAGAAACGACCTGATTGCCCCAATTCGTAGACCTGAGGGTCTGGGGGGTTGCCTGAATCCATACCCAAGTCTAGTATCGAGTGTATACTAATGGATTCATAGTCGCTGGGTCTAGCCAGTGTTTATTACGCAACGGTGAACCATGAAAACAGATTTACGCAAACAGATGCGGGCCATCATGGCCGCCATTCCGCCGGAACAACGCGAAGTGCGCTCCCGTACCGCCTGCAGCCAAGTGGCCAGTCTACCCGAATTCCGCCGAGCCGGTATGGTCCTGCTGTTTTTGAGCATGCCCACGGAAATTGATACCACCCCCCTGCTCTTGCGCTGTTGGACCGAAGGCAAATCGGTCTGTGTGCCGCGCGTGGATTGGGATACCCGGCGGATGGACCTGATTGAAATCCGTTCGTTGGATACCGGCTTGTCCGACCGGGGCATCCCCGGCCTGCGTGAACCGGTGGCGGGGACTCCAGTATCGCTCGATATGATCAATTTCGCCGTGATTCCGGGCATGGCCTTTGATCGGCGCGGTTATCGCCTCGGCCGGGGCAAGGGCTTCTATGACCGGTTGCTGGCGCGACCCGATTTTGCTGGCATGCGCTACGGATTTGGTTATGATGAGCAATTGCTTCCGGAAATTGCCATCGAACCGCACGATATGCCGATGCAAATGATTGTGACCGATGCACGGATTGTGCGGGTTTCGGTGGCCACGGGGGCCCATCGGCACTAAGCCCCAGGAACCACTATGGCTTCATCGCGCGGTCGCCCGAAAAATCGTCTGTTCACGTGGCTGCGGGCCTTGTTGCTGCTGGCGCTCTTGGGTTGGAGCTCGTGGCAGGCGGTGGCATTTGTCCGGGGGTTGAAACAGGATATCGCCCGGCGGAATCCACCCGTTCCCGCACCCGATCAGCAACCCGATAAACCCGCCCAGGAAATACCTGATAATCTCGTCATCCCCAATGAAGTAGTGGAAATTCCCGAGGTGGCCCCCACCAGCCCCACCGGTTCGGGGGTCGTTGAAACCATCCATATTGATCTTGAGGCCACCTTACGCGATGCCCAAAAGGCATTAACCCAGGAACACTTCGTCACGGCCCGGGGGTTGCTCAATCAGGCGTTGTATGCCCAACCCAACCACCCGCAGGCACCACGCTGGCGGGAACAACTCAGCAGCATGAATATCCCGATCTTTCTCGGACCCGATATCTGGGCGGATGATCCGCTGGCCCGCGCGGTCCCCATTGAACGTGGCGACACGTTTGGCACACTGGCCCGGCGTTATGCCCTGCCGGTAGAATTACTGAGCATCCTCAACCCCCAACTCACCAGCGATAAAATGATCGCGGGTCAGAATGTCAAAATCGTCTCCGGCCCGTTCCATCTGCGCATCAGCCGACAGCGTCTGAGCGCGGAATTGTATGCGGGGGAGATGTTTGTCTGCACGCTGCAACCCTACTTTGATCCCGGCCAGCAAACGCCCAATGGAACCTATAGCGTCTGCCCGAACGGCAAGTTAAAAAACAACAATCAGGTCTCCCGCCTGCTCATCGAGCGTCAGGCGGCACCGGCGGGCAATGTGCCGGGGCTGAGCCTGTATGGTCCGGCCGGACCGATCGGCGAGGCTATCGAAGGCCGTTTTGGCGGGGTGCGTTTTTCCCAGGCCCATTTGGATGTAATATACCTGACTCTGGTAGAGGGACAATCACTGGTGTTTCTGGGGCCATGAGCGCGGGGTCATTCCCACGTCACGGTGATCGGGTTTGGCCCGGGGGTAACATCCAGCAATAATTGTTGATCCTGAATCTGGATCGGCATTGGCAGGGGTTCTTTTTTGGCATCGCGGCTGGCCACGGCTTTCTTGGTATGAACCTCAATCGCCACCGTCAGCGGTAAGTTATAAATCGTTGGGTCCAGATTGGATGTTAGCTGGAACACCACTTTTTTGGCACCCGTCTGGAGAATTTTGAGGGTGGTGGCATCGCGCAGCTTGACGTAGCGTCCAATGGTGCCAAACGTATCCACCCAGATTTGCGGTTCCCGCTGCTTCAGATATTTCAGATGGGCCTCCAGCACCTTGACGCTGCTAAAAGCGGTAAAGCCTTTTTCAATGCCATGAATCATCGGTACCATCCAACGGTGCTGTTGGATCGCCTGATTGACCCAGCTATTGGCGGTATCGGCGGTAAAGTCCGTCCGGCCGTAGACCAATTCTTCCTCGCGGACCAGCGGGTATTGTTTCAGCACCAGATCACGCACATGATCGGTGCGCTGGTTGTAGGGATAACAAAAGCTGATGGGCGTCAAGCCCAGTTTGGTTTGGATGAGTTTCTTGGATTGCACAATTTCGCGGGTAAGTTTTTTGTCCTCAGTGACGCGGTCCAACATGGGATGACTCAGTGAGTGGCTGCCAATTTCATGACCGCGTTTGGCCAACTCGGCCCATTCTTCCCAAGCCACACTGGCCCATTCCCCGGAGCGCTGGGCCCGCGGATCCTTTTTATGGTCCGGAGTCAGACCGGCAATCACAAAAAAGGTCGCACGAAAGCCATAACGCTCCAACAACGGCACCGCCAGATCAACCTGATCGCGAATCCCGTCATCGAAGGTAAAGCTCAGGGCGGCGTCTTTGTCGTCTTTGAACGGACAGATTTCCACCGCGACCGCCGCAGGTTGCGCCGGCTGAGTGGTGGAACCCGCCCCGACTATTGATGCCATGCCCAAGCATAAACCGGACACCAACGCCCAACACCAACGCATATTCATAAAGTTTCCTGTGTACTTTCAAGTAGCCAACCGCCAAACAACCAACCGAGTGCGATACCTACAACGCACGAGTGGCAACAATAATGCCCCAAAGGGAATTTGAACCCCTACGCCATGGGTTCAGACGGTAATTTAGGGCCCAAAGTGAGTTGCTGCAACCGGTAACCCAGTGTTCGGGGTATGATAATGGCCATACAACGGAGATAATTCACACTTAAATGGAAGAAAACACCCGCCACAGGCAACTAAGTAGTAGTCGGCGGATGGTGTAGGCATATGTGCCCCATGGTGTCGTGGTCCCGGACCTTCAGCGGCGGGAATAGTTTTCTATAACGTCCTATAGCAGTGATACTTATGTTTGATGTGATCAAGATTCTGCAGCAGGAAGAAATTATTGATGCTCCAGCGGTGGCCCGCATCCGTGCGGCCCAGGCGGAGGGCAAGTCGCTGGAAGACGCCATCCATGCGCTGGGCGCTGATGACCGCATTTTGCCGGTATTGGCCCGGCAGTTTGAAATCCCCTACAGCAATTTGGCAGATTATGCCCCCCCGGCCAATTTCCTGGCCAAATTCCCCGCCCGGCTGCTGCTGCAGCACCATTTATTGCCGGTGCGGGAAGAACAGGGCAGCGTACACGTCGCCACCAGCAAGATTTTCGATTCCGCCGGGCTGGATGAGTTACGTGTGGCCACCGGGATGGATATCCGCCCCCTGCTGGCCCCCATGGCGGAAATAGACCGCTGCATTAAAACCCATCTGGGCATCGGGGCCGATACCCTGCAATCCATGGCCCAGGAAAACGAGAATGATGTCCGCGTGCTGGATGATCCCGGCGACGACATGGACCTGACCATGGCGGCGGAAGATGCCTCGATCATCCGCTTCGTTAATCAGGTGTTGGCCGAGGCGCTGGAAGCCCGGGCCACGGACGTGCATGTCGAACCCTATGAAAATGAATTGCGGGTACGGTATCGCGTGGATGGCGTGTTGCAGGAAGCTAACATCCCCGCCGAGGTGCGCCGGTATCACGCCGCGATTGTCTCGCGTATCAAGATTCTCAGCCATCTGGACATCGCAGAAAAGCGCCTGCCGCAGGATGGGCGCATCCGGGTGAAAATCGCCGGGCGGGAAATTGATCTGCGTGTTTCGGTCATTCCCATGATCCATGGCGAAGCGGTGGTGCTGCGTATTCTTGACCGTGGCGATGCCCGGTATGGTCTGGAATATCTGGGCATGGCCCCGGAAGACGGTGCCCGCTTTGAACGCATCCTCGATTTGCCCCATGGCATCGTGCTGGTCACCGGGCCGACCGGCTCGGGTAAAACCACCACGCTGTATGCGGCGCTGACGCATATCAATGATGTCGAACGCAAGATTATCACCGTCGAAGACCCCGTGGAATATCAGTTGCGCGGGATCAATCAAATTCAGGTGAACACTAAGACCGGCCTGTCCTTTGCCAGCAGTTTGCGGGCGATTCTGCGTCATGACCCCGATGTGGTGCTGATTGGGGAAATCCGTGACCGCGAGACGGCGGAAATCGCCGTGCAGGCGTCGCTGACCGGGCATTTGGTGTTCTCCACCCTGCATACCAACGATGCCCCCGGCGCGGTCACGCGTCTGGTGGATATGGGCGTCGAGCCGTATTTGGTCTCGTCCTCGCTGGAAATGGTGGTGGCCCAACGGCTGGTCCGCGTGATTTGTAAACACTGCAAAGAACCCACACCCGTGGCGGACTATGAGGCGATGCGTAAAGAATTCGGCCAACTGGTGCCTGAAACGGTTTATCAGGGCCGCGGTTGCCGGCAGTGTCAGGGCACCGGGTTCCGGGGCCGGACCGGTATTTTTGAACTCATGCCCGTAACCGAAGAAATCCGCGCCATGACCATGGAACGCGCTTCGGTGGACCGGGTGCGGCGCAAGGCGATGCAACAGGGGATGCGCAGTCTGCGTGATGATGGCTGGCGGTTGGTCCGCGCGGGCATTACCACGATTCAAGAAGTGGTGCGTTCGACCAAAGATGAACTGCTGGCCAAGTCTGGCGCCGCGGGAGGGGCTGCCCCGTAACGGGTGGTCATGACCATGATAATGTATCGCTATACCGCAGTCGGGACCGATGGCCGCAGCGTGACGGGCCTGTTGCCCGCCGACAATCGCAGCGCTGCGTTCGCCGCCGTGGTGGGCAAGGGTTTGCAGCCGGTGGCCATTCAGGAACAGTCCGCGCGCGCCGCCCAGCGCGAAGTCAAAACCGCCCATGAGCCCAATCTGGGCCGCGTCAGTATGCGACAGGTGGAAAACTTTACCCGTGAGTTGGCCAGTCTGCTGGCCGGTGGGGTACCGCTGTCCCGGGGGCTTTTTCTGCTGCGGAGACAATCGAATTCCCCCGCCGCCCAGCAGTTATGGAGCCAGATACACGATTCGGTGGTGGATGGAACTCCGCTGGCCGACGCGCTGGCGGTGCATCCCCGGCAATTCTCCAATGTTTACGTCGCCATGGTGCGGGCCGGTGAAACCGGCGGTTTTCTGGACCTGGTGCTGCAACAAATCGCCGATCTGCGGACGCGCGAGCAGGAGTTACTGGGCAAAGTCAAAACCGCCATGGTCTATCCGTGTGTGCTGGCCACGCTGGCAGTTAGCGTGCTGATTTTCCTGATGACGTTTTTCATCCCCAAATTCTCCACCATCTTTGCCGACTTCGGCGGTGAGTTGCCCGCGTTGACGCGTTTTATCATGGCCTGCAGCGGGGTGATCACCTCGTACGGGCCGTTTGTCGCGGTGGCCGTGGTGATTCTGGCCTTGGTGTTGCGGCGTTATCTGGGTACCGATGCGGGCAAGCGCAAGGCGGAACAAATTATCCTCAGCGCCCCGGTACTGGGCCGGGTGGTGGCCTTCTTTGCGATGGTCCGATTCTGCCGGATGCTGGGCACCCTGCTGGGTGCGGGCGTGCCGTTGGTCAATTCGCTGCGCGTGGCTAAGGAGGCCATCGGCAATCAGACCCTGGCCGATACCGTCAGTCAGGGGATCGAGGATGTGCAGCGCGGGGAATCACTGGCCCGGGCGCTGGGTGCGGCGGAAAAGCTGTTCCCCCCCACCGTGGTGGAAATGATTGCCATCGCGGAAGAAACCGGCCGGTTGGATAAAGAACTGGTGCGGCTGGCCACAGCGTATGAAGCCGATCTGGACCGGCAGTTGCGCATGGTGGTGGCCTTGGCCGAACCGTTGATGTTGATGATTATGGCCGCGCTGATTGGCACGGTTGTGGTGGGCATGTTGCTGCCCATCTTTAATTTGCAGGATTTAATCAAATAAGCCGGCAACCCCGGCACGCTTTGAAGGAGCAGGTTATGCAGTTACGCCGTCGCATCCGTAAACCCCTCGGTTTTACCCTGGTCGAGCTTTTGCTCGTACTGGTCATTCTCGGCATTCTGGCTGCGGTGGTCATACCCAAATTCACCGGCCGATCCAAGGATGCCCGGATTGCCGCGGCCAGGACGGATATCTCCAATATCGGTACGGCTCTGGATGCCTTTGAAGTGGATATCGGCCATTACCCCAAGACCGAAGAGGGCTTGCAGGCATTGCTGGAAAACTCCGCCAGCAATGGCAGTTGGAAGGGGCCGTATTTGAAGAAAGGCCTGCCCAAAGACCCCTGGGGCAATGCTTATAACTACGTCGCCCCGGGTACCCACGGCGACTATGACCTGTCGTCGAACGGGCCCGATGGCGTCGAAGGTGGCGACGATGATATTGTCAGTTGGTCCGACAGCAAGTAACTCCTGTGTGTGAGTGACGATGACCCGGCGCCGCATATTTTCTGCTTTCACCCTGCTGGAACTGGTGCTGGTTCTGGCCCTGATCAGCCTGGTGATGCTGGCCTCAGCGCACTCGCTGGCGCGCTGGAGTCAGGGACAAGGCACCCTCCATGCGGCGGAGCAATTCGTCGCCCTGACCCGGTGGACCCGCAGCCGCGCCATTACCGAGGGGATCACACATCGCATTCATTTGCAGGCCAGTACCGGCAAGTGGTGGGTGACGCAGGCGGAAGACGACCACGCCAGCCCGCTGCCCACCCGGTTGCAGCCCATGCCCGAGTCGGTACGCTTTGAAACCGATGCCCCGCTGGAAAACGGCGTGGCGATTATGGAATTTGATCCCAGTGGCCGCACCGTCACCGCCCGGGTGGTCTTCAGCGGCCAGCGCGGCGAGACCATCACCGTGGGTTGCCCGTCCGCGTATGACCTGTATCGCATTCTACCCGCTGCGGAGGGACGCTGATGGCTTTATTAGCGACCCATCATCCCCATACCCCCCCGCGCGGGGTCACCCTGATCGAAGTATTGGTGGCCATGCTGGTTTTGTCCATCGTGCTGCCCGTGGCGATGCACGGCATGAGCCTGATTACCAATGCCGCCAGTCTGGCCCGGCAGCGCACGCAGGCTACCACTCTGGCCCAGAGCAAGCTTAACGAATTGATGATTACCGGCGGGTGGCGTAATGGCGCCCAATCCGGCACATTCGCCGAACCCTGGCAGGAATACCAGTGGCGCATGGCCAGCGAAAGTTGGGAAGCACCCATGAGTCTGGCCAGTGGTAAGGCACTGGAACACGTATTGCTTGAGGTCACATTCACTTGCCGGAACAAACCCTATCAAGTGGCGCTCGACACGCTAGTCTATGACGATGGCAGCACCAGCGGACTGAGCGGAGGGTTGACCCAATGAGCCAACGCCGCGGATTTACGCTGCTGGAATTGCTTCTGGCGCTGACCATGATGGTGGTGATCGCCACCGCGCTGGGGGCCAGCATCTACACCGCCTACCGGGCTAAAACCAGCGCGGAAGAAGCTGTGGCGGCGAATCGCGCCTCGAGTCTGGCTATTGATATTCTCGCCCAGGAACTGGGCCATTGTCTGCCGCCCACGGCCAACAGCTCTCAGGGCGGCTTCACGATTATCGGTCTGGGTAACAGTGGCAATATCATCGGGGCGTTTACGGGTACGGCGGAAGCGGTGACCTTTTCCGCCGCCGGGACCGAACCATATGCCACGCTGGCCCACGATGTGCGTGAGATCGAATACGCCCTGACCACCGATAATGAAACTCAAGGCCAGATGCTGGTGCGGCGCGTCCGCACCAACCAACTCGCTCCGGTCATCGAAACGCCACCCGAAGATGTCATCTGTCATGATGTGATCAGTTTTCAACTGCGTTACACCGATGGCGCCAATTGGTATGAGACTTGGGACTCGACCCAAAAGAGTGACGCCCTGCCCCTTGCGGTGGAACTCACGCTCGAACTCGCCCCCGCGCCCAGCAAACGCGGCACGAACAGCGTCAATCAGCGGGTCGTGATGATGATTCCGATTACCTGCGGCGTCAGCAGCGCCAGTACTACGGGGGGTTTGTGATGTATCCCAATCATCATCCCCGGGGCAGCGCCTTTATCACCACCTTGTGGGTCATCACCGCGCTGGCGGCGCTGGTCCTGACGCTGGCTGGCACTATGCGGGTGGAAACCCAGGCCAGCGCCAACCGTATGGCCGCAGCGCAGGCGGAAGCGGCGCTGCGCGGGGCGGAGCAATTTGTCCTCGCCGCCGTTCAAGCCGAAGTCGCTACCCCCGGCACGCTGGCCAACGTCAGCATGGAAGACATGACCATCGGCACTGCCCAAGTTTGGATCATCAAGCCCGACGTGGAAGACGCGGGCACATTGGCTTATGGCCTGACTGACGAATGTGGCAAGCTCAATATTAATTTCGCCACCCCCGAAATGCTGGCGGGTCTGCCCGACATCACGCAGGATGTGGTGGACAGCATCGTGGACTGGCGCGATCCCGACAGTACGCCGGGCGCGGAAGGGGCGGAAGACCCCTACTATCTGGCGCTGGCGGAACCCTACCATTGCAAGAATGGTAACTTTGAAACCCCGGAAGAACTGTTGCTGGTCAAAGGCGTGACGCTGGACCTGCTGTACGGGGCCGATCGCACCCGCGAAGGCTGGCTGGATGATAATGAACTTGCCCGTGCCGCCAGCAGCACCAGCACCCTGACGGTGGGCTATACCTCACCCCGGGGCATTATGCCCTATCTGACGGTGTATCGTCCCACTGCCACCACTTCCAGCACCAGTGGCGTGGCCGATGTCAACGCCAATAACTCCAATCCTCTGCGTCAGGCCCTCAGCCCCACGCTGGGCAGCACCCGCACCGAAGAAATCGTCGGACTGACCCGGCTGGGCCGACCCTACAACAGCGTCTTCGACTGGGCCGCCCGCGTAAATCTCACCAGCGCGGAATTTGCCAAAGTCAGCAGCAAAGTCACTGCCAATGTCCCCGGCAGTCAGGCCATCGCCAAACTGAATATCAACACCGCCGCCAAGCAGACGTTGATGTGTCTGCCCGGCTGTGATGAGTCGGACGCCAGCGCCATCATCAATCGCCGGGACGCCAATACCGCCAATCCCGGTGATATTTCCTGGTTGCTGGATGTGCTTAGTAAAGACAAGATCAGTAAAGTAGGCGCCTGGGTTACCGGCACTTCGAAAATATACTCCGCCGATATCGTGGCCGTCAGTGATGCCGGCCGTGCGTTCAAACGCAGTCACATCGTGGTCAATGGCGGGGTGACACCGGCGCGGATTATTTACCGCCGCGACATGACCGTCCATGGCTGGCCGCTGCCCGACACGATCCGGGCCGCGCTGCGTCTGGGCACAACTGTTTCTACTTCCTCTACCCCCAGTGGAGTCTTAGCACCGTGAAATCCCGTCTCCACAAGATCATCAGCCTTATCCCGGGCGTCAATTCGCTGACCCTGACCGAGGTCACCCAGCACCACGGTACCGCGCTTAAAGTGGTGCAAACGGCCACCTTTGCCTATCCGGAAGGAGTCACACTGGCCAACCCGGCGGAATTGGGCCAGGCCTTGCAGAGTTTCATACGCCAACGGCAATTCTCCACCCGGCACTGCGTCATGGGGCTGTGGGGCCGGCAGGTACTGGTCCGCGCCAAAACCATTCCTCCCATGACTGAGGCCCTGGCCCGCGCGGCGCTGCGTTTGCAGGCCGAAGCGGAATTTACGTACACGGATGAAGGTGGTTACAACGCTGATTTTATCGGCACTCCCCGGCCCGATGCGGCCAGTATGATTTTACTGGTCGCCGCGCCGATCCCGTTAGTGGAACAATATCAGGCCCTTGCGAAAGCTGCGGGCCTTTTGTTGACGGGCATCACACTGATCCCGTTGACGCTGGCCATCACTTCCGAATCCGCCGTCTGGCTGATGCCCGATGGTCAGGGTGGCACCGATCTGATGGTCCAGGCCGACGGACTGCCTGTGCTCCTACGGCATCTGCCGGTGGATATCACGCAGGCCGAAGCCCTCCCCACGCTGGCCGGCGATATCCGCCGCAGCTTTGCGGGTCTGTCGCTAGCAGGCCCGGACACGGAACTTAAATTGTGGGATGTTTCCCCCGCCAATGCCGACCTGCTGGCCCTGCGCTTGGGTATGAAAGCCACGGTTCTGCCCACCAGTACACTGGCGGATTCCGCCGATGCTGCACCTGGCGCGGCGAGTCTGGGGCTGGCCCGCGCGGCGTTGAGCGCCACCGGGCTCCCGTTAAACTTCGCCCAGCCACGCTTATCTGCCCCACCCCCGCCGTCGCGGCGACGGTTATATACCATTCTGTCTCTGCTGGGCGTGATTGTGTTATTGCTGGTCGGCTGGGCGCTGTTGGAAATGTGGACCCAACAAACGACTCTGGCGGAGACCAATACGCGGCTAAAGACCCAGGACCCCGCCGTAGCGAAAGCCCAGCGGCAGGTGGACCAACTCAGACTCGCCCGCTCTTACGGCACCGGCAAGCCATTGTATCTGGCCTGTCTGCGGGATCTGACCAATCTGTTCCCCGACGATGGGGTCATCTGGACCACCAATATCAGCCTGCAGGCCAATCAGGCCGGGATGATGACCGGCAAGGCCACCAGTGAAAGTCAGGTCCGCGCGCTGGTCAATCGTATGATTGCCAGCAAACAATTTCTCAACGCCAAAGTGGTGGACCTACGCGATGCCTCGCGCGGGGGTGCGGCCAATGAAAAAGCCTTCACCATCAGTTTCACTTATAAAGTCCCGGAGTAAACCGTGAAGTTAAAGAAACGCGAAATATTCATCGGCCTGATTCTGGGGCTGACGCTACTGCTCTGGCTGGCATATAGCCTGTTGCTGGAGCCCTATCTGGCAGAACGCACCCGATTGGGCGTAGCGCTGACCAGCGCCACCAAAAAGCTGAACCAGCAGGACAAATTGCTGGCCAACCAAAAAAAGGTCACCACCGCCTGGGTGGCCCAAACGCAGCGCGGCGTCAGCACCAATGGCGCCAGCACCGGCAGTCAAACCATGGCCGCGCTGTTCGACTGGGCGCAAACCAGCCGGATTGACATGCAGGCCCTGAAACCGGACCGTTTGACCCGGGTCGATGATTTTCAGCAAATTCGTTTCCAGGGGTCCTGCGTGGGCTCGATGACCAACCTCAGCCGCTTTTTGTATCTGGTGGAAACCAGCACACTGCCGGTTAAATTGGAAGATGTGCGGATCAACGCCCGCCGCGAAGGCAGCGATGACTTGATGCTGCAGTTCAGCCTGATCACGATTTTCTTTGACCCGCAGGAAATTAAACCCAAGCGTAAACTCACTACCGATGCGGAGGATTTATGAACCTGAAACCTACCCGAGTGGGCGCGTTGCTCGTATTGGGCCTGGCGCTGACCCTGCCGCTATCAGCCCAGAATGCCCGCGGTCTGCCTGCCGAATTTGAAACACTGGCCTCCAAGAGCATTTTTGCCAAGGACCGCAGCAGTCGGCGTTCCGGACGCAACAATAACGAAAACACGACCATCCCGGTACGGACCCGGGCCCAGCCCATTCTGATCGGCGTGCTGCACGATGATCAAGGCTACGTAGCCTATATCGAAGACCCGGAACTGGGCAAGACCAGTTCCGTACGATTAGGCGAAGCCCTACCGCTCGATGCCGGCACGGTGTACGATTTAACACTCGACGCGTTGATTATCAAAGGCGGGACGGAAACCGCCCCCGTGCTGCGGCGGATCGCCGTGGGGCAAACGCTGGCTGGGACCGCCCCACCGATTGTCGCTGCGGCCCCCGCCGTTGCCACCAGTGACACCACCACCACCACCCAGCCTGGTACCACCAGTGCCACGCCGTCCACCCCGCCGGTGACCAGCGGGGGCGGTGATATTATTGAACAAATGCGGCGGCGCCGATTAAAAGAACTAGGGAAATAACGTAACTTGCATCACCCCGGCCCGACCGGTATAAAGGAGTTCTGTATGATTCGTTCGCAAACCCAACCCATCTCCCACGCTGTGGCACTGCTGCTGACCCTCGCGGTCATGGCCCGGGCCCAGACCACAATGCCCACCACCAGCGCCGCAACGGAGCCGGCCACCCAAGCCGCCACCGCCCCGGCGGATACACAGCCCAGCACGCAACCAAGCACTATGCCCACCACGCTGCCAGCCCGTACGCCGGTACGCCCGTTGGTGGAGTACTCGCCCAACAACCGGGTGAGTTTCAACTTCACCGAAGCCAGCGTGGATGCGGTGCTGGACTTCCTGTCGGAAAATCTCGGTTTCATTGTGATCAAAGGCACTAAAATCGAAGGCCGGGTGACCATCGTCTCACGGCAGGCGGTGTCGCCCGATGAAGCGGTGGAACTGGTCAACACCGTGCTCAAGCCGCTGAACTATACCGCCATCCAGAGTGGCCGTGTGCTCAAGATCATGACCCGTGATCAGGCGAAAAAGGCCAATATCCCCGTCCAATTCGGCGCTGATCCAGAAAAGATCAAAGCCACCGATGAGATCATCACCCAGGTGATCCCCATGGGGCAGGTGGACGCCGCCAAACTGCGTCAGGACCTGACCGCGATGTTCAGCGCCGACGCGGATGTCACCTCCAATGCCGCCTCCAATACCATCATCATCACTGACACCTCAGCCAATATCCGCCGGATCGTGGAGATCATCCACGCCATGGACCGCCACCTCAACAGCGCTTCGGATATCAAGGTATTCCAACTCAAGAATGCCGTGGCTTCAACCACGGCCAAATTAATTACCGAACTGTTTAAGACAGATGCGACCACCAGCACCACCGGCCAGCGGGGCTTCACGTTCCCGGGCTTCTTTGGT
>Ga0194061_1000460_pt1 | contig 24754 bp, 15 predicted proteins | sample SepL2221m_MetaG_FD_163423 | JGI IMG/M metagenome (GOLD analysis project Ga0194061, IMG submission 163423) | Anoxic zone freshwater microbial communities from boreal shield lake in IISD Experimental Lakes Area, Ontario, Canada - Sep2016-L224-21m | ecosystem: Environmental > Aquatic > Freshwater >... | reverse complement strand
TGGTCGAGCGCGCGGAGGAGCACATTCGTGGTCTCGGCTTCCGTGTCTTCCGCGTGCGTCACGTCGTGAAACACAGCACGCCGCCGAGTGCGCTCGTGCAAATCGCGCCGGGGGAACTTCCGCTCGCCGAGCCGGTGCGCGAGGAGATCGAGCGCGGCATCCGCGGGGCGGGCTACGCGTCCGTGGAGATCGATCCCGGCGGGTATCGCGGGCCGTCTGCGTAGGGCGTTGCACGCATTTCGGTGGTAGCCGTATTCGGAGGGGCAACGGCCCATCCACATGCCAGCCCGGAGCAACGCCCTGGGTTTGGATGGGAAAAAGGTCAAAGCCCTGAACAGGGCGCATCAATAATGGTGCCGCCCTTTCAGAGCTCCGGGCAGGAGTTCGCAGATGTTTTTGAAATGCGTCGAACTGTGGTGCAGCGCAGGCGGCAGGGACAGCCACGAGACGTAGATGTTGAATGTGTTGTTTCTCTGCCAGCTCTGCCAGCTCACGGCTCACCCACGGCAGTGCGAACAGGCACTTCAGTTCGCTGGCAAGCACAGGTTCCGGACAGCCCAATGCCAAAATATGATCATCGCGCCTCTTCCGCGAGCAGCACGGGGCGCAGGCGCTTCATTCCTTCGCCGTAAAAGCGATCTCGCACCGCACCGACGTAGTGGCGCGCGATGCACTCCTCGGCGACGTTTTTATTCAGCGAGACCTCGTAAGTCTTCGGCAGCAGGCCGCCCTTGCCTTGCCGCGATGCGCAGAGCGCGAAGAGTGTCTGCTCCACGCGCCGCAGATGGCCTTTCAAAATGCTCGTCTCGCCGAGCACGCGGTCGCAGAACTCGAAATCAATCGCCTCCTTTGTGATGAGGCCGATGCCGCTGTTCACGCGCGGCCAGAGTTTCACACCGAGGTCTTCGAGCGCGTCCTTTTCCGAGAGGAGGCTGCCTTCGGCGATGTCCTCGTTGAACCAGCATTCCTTTGCGCCGTTGCCGACCCAGTCCATGATTTCTCGCGGGTGGTTGAAGAAGAGCACGTCGCTGTCGAGCATGATGAAGCGCGGAGCCTCGCAGTAGTACGGCATGTCGAAAATCTTCAGTGCGAGCGGGTGCATGCCGCGGTACTCGTAGGCGAATGGGAAAGGCTTCAGCACGGTGTCGAGCGTGGCATCCGCCTGTGCGCGCGGGATGATGCGCGCGGTCTTGAACATGTTCGTCAGCTCGCGGCGGACTTCCTCGGTGAGCGTGCCGTCGTCGTGGATGACGATGGTCCACGTGTGCTCGGTGTGGTGGAAAAAGCTGGCGAGCATCCACGCGCAGAGCTGCCAGTCTTTCTCGCCGGTGAGGATGTGGATCGGCACGGACATCGGTGCGTCGGTCCAAAACGGCCAGATCCATTTCTGGATCAGCGGTCTGATTTTGTGGTCGTGGTAACTGGCGCTCCATCCGCGTTTCGCGTCGCGTTTGAGCAGCCGCCACAGGCGTCCCGGTGAGATCATGTCCGTTTATGACGCTCCAAACCGATGAGCCTTGCAAGCGCGGCTTTCCCGGCCGTTTTGATCCGAGACAGATGGTGGCCAAGGTGTCGCATTCCTTCGCAAGAGTCACTGGCGGCGGTCCGCGTCATTCCCGGATCCGTGCGATGATGAGGGGCTTCATCCAATGCTTTTTTCGTAGTGGGTGACGCAATGTCCGACGACCCGTGCCCAGGAAAAATGCCGCGCGAAAGTGATGCACGCTTCGGGGGCGAAACGGATCGCACCAGTCAGGAATCGGAGCAGCGCGGCGGCGATTGATTCTGCGGTGACGGTATCGATCAAGATGCCGCTCACCTTATCCTCGACCGCTTCGGCGGCACCGCCGATCCGGGCGGCCAGCACCGGGCAGCCACAGGCATTTGCTTCGAGATAGACGAGGCCGAACCCTTCGTAAGCGATCGGTGTCTCGGAAGTCGGGAGGATGAACAGTTCGCTGTCGAGCAGGTGTTCATGAAGTTTTTGCCTGTCGAGAAAACCTGTGAAGGTGACCCGGCTGCCGAGGTTGAGTTCCGCGGTGAGGCGCTCGTATTCCGGCCGGAGATGCCCGTCGCCGATCACCGTGTAGTGGAACTCGTGTTCGCCTTGGAGTTGCGCGAGGGCGCGGAGAACGAGGTCCACATTTTTGTGCGGCTCGGCGAGGCGGCACACGGTCACGAGCCGCGTCACTCCTGCCCGCCGCGGCGGACGAGGGAGTGCGAAGTATTCCTCCGAGACACCGACCATCGCGGCGGAGGTCTTGCCGCAGCATGAGGGGTTCTTCTCGCAAAAGCGCTTTTCCGTATAGCGGCTGTTGGTGAAAATGTGCGCGGCCCGGGGCAGGGCACGCTGGACGAGCGCGCTCGTCAACCGGTCGCCGATCCAGCAGTCGAGCCGTGCGCCAAACCCCAGTCGCGGGGCAAAGTCGAAACGCTCGACGGGGAAATACGGAAGGAGAAAATCGTTCCCGTGAACGGTGACGAATGTCCGGGGATTTTCCAGCGCCAGCCAGGAATAGGCAGCGTTCATCGCGTGCCACACATCGAACGATTGATCCCGTAAAATCCCGCGATCGGTGCGCCGGCGAAGCTGAAGCACCGGCTCGACGTGAAACGGTGTGTCCTTCATTTCGCCCCCGTCATGCGCACGGGTGAAAACGGTGACGTCATGCCCGTGACAGCCGAGCTCTCTTGCGAACTCGTAACTGTAGGTTTGGATGCCGCCTCTCTCAGGTGGGAATTCAGGCGAAACGATCGCGATTTTCATGGCCGCGGATTGTTTGGGATTTCTGAACACGCAGCGGCCCGGTTCCCGTCAGCCGAGTGTTTTTGAAGGCTGTTGAGGAAGCCGTCCTTGATTAGACGGCGTATGCCTTCTCGATACATCAGGTGCCGAATCGGCCCTGTGTAATGGCGTGAGGGCGCGCCGGGTACCGGGGTGTCAAGGCGCACGTCATACTCAGGCGGCAACATCGCGAAACCAAACCGTGCTGAACAGAGTGCGATGAGGGTCTGTTCGATCTGATGCGAGTGGCTCAGGATGCCCGGCAGCGCCAAAAATTCCTCGACCCAGTCGAAATCAATCGAGCCGCGGTGGATCAGCCCGAGTCCCGAGTTGATCAGCGGGGGAAGCTCAAAATCGAGGAGAGTCTGCAAGACGTCCTGTTCGATCGTGTAGCCATGCCCCCAATCCTTGTTCAGGCTATTGTGGCGCACGCTGGGATCACCGATCAGCGTGAGCAGCGCACTGGGATGGGCGAAGAAAAGAATGTCACTGTCGAGCAGGCACATCCTGTCCGCTTTCAGGAAGGCGGCGAAGTCGAAGACCTTCAGCGCCAGAGCATGGTTCGTACGAAAAGACTGACAACGCGGATACCTCGCGAGCAGCGGCCCGATGTGGCGATCCGCCTCAGCGCGGCGGATGAGGCGGGCGTTTGGAAAGATTCTGCGGAGATGGCCGCACGCGGTTTCTCCGAGCGATCCGTCATCGTGGATGCAAAGCGCGAAGCGGCTGCGCGAATAATGGTAGAATGTTCTCAACGCCCAGAGAAGGTTGATCCAGTCTTCCGCAGATGTGAGCACATGGATCTCGCAACTGTTGTCGTCGGTTTCGAGAAATGGCGTTGTGTCGAGAATCTGGGGTCGTACGAAATCGCGATAGTATGCGGTGCGCCAGCCATGACGAAGCTTGGTGCGGAGGAGGTAGAGCACGCGACCCGGTGTGACGCGGTGGGCCGTCAGCTCGTCGTACAGGACTCGCACGGGGATGCTCAGGCGCTTAAGCACGTTCATTTCTCTGCGGCGGCAGCACGGGCGGTTGCAATATGGCGGCGGCCTCCACTTGGCGTTTGGGATCGCGGTGCAGGAACGGCCGGAGTCTGCCGGGTGAGATCATTGCGCGGTGGTCATGTTGCTATCTTTGCCAGAGCCGCCCGGTGCATGAGTGGAGAAGGCGCTTCCACACGTCCGCCACGAACAGCCAGTCCGGACTGGCTGCGAGCGCACGGAGAAATCCGGGCTTGGCTTTCTGGCTGAGCTGGTAGGTGTCGTAACTCAGGCGTGCCCGGAGCGTGAAACGCTTCCACATACCGATGGGTGCGCACGCGTCGAGGTGTTGGCGGACGATGGCGCGGATTTCGTCATTGGCCTTCTCCCTGGCGCAGGATTTTTGCGCCGCATGAATGCGGAAGCGCGCAAGCACCTCGGGGATGTGGGCGATGCGCGCGCCGGCAATGAGGCATCGCACCCAAAAATCGTAGTCGAAAGCGAGGTTCCAGCGCGTGTCGAAGCCGTTCACTTTTTCCCAGAGGCTGCGGCGGAAAAAGACCTCCGGCTGCACCCACTGCCGGTTCCCCCACCAGACGTTGTAGATGTCGAGCATCTCGGTCAGCGAACCGATGCGGCCGCTGTGGGTGCCGGTGGGGTTGCCGTCGCGGTCGATCCACTCGATGCGTCCATAGACGAGATCGATGCCGGGATTTTCCCGGAAGAATGTGATGACGCGCTCCGCGGCGCCGGATGCGAGCAGGTCGTCGCCGTTGATGAAGCCGATGATGTCGCCGCCCATCATGCGAAAGGCGCGGTTGATCGCATCGGTCTGCCCGGCGTCCGGTTCGCTGTGCACGGTGTCGCCTTCGTGTGCGAAGGAGCGCGCGATTTCCACGGTTCTGTCTTTCGATGCGCCGTCCTGGAGCCACCAGCGCAAATGCGGCCCCTGCGCGTTGAGGGATTCCAGCGTCGGGGCGAGAAATTCCTCCGCGTTGAACACGGGTAGCGCGAGGACCAGTTGATGTCCGGTGCCCATGTTGCGCTCGGCGTTATCGTCGGGTACGGGCTTCGTCATGATGGGTCAGCGTGCAGACTTCCCTGAGAGTCGCGCACGGACGGCAGCAATGTCCTTCGAGGCGATCAGATTCACGTTTGGAAAATTCTCGCACAGTGGAAAAGGCTGCACCTCCTCTGCCCGGTCGCTGACCGTGTAGAGGCCGTAGCCTAGGCGCTCGAGTGTCCGATACAGGGTGCTGCAGGAAGTTCCGGCGAGCTTGGCCGCTTCCTCGGTGAATTCGACGAGCAGCACCGGGGCATCGCTCCGGGAAAGAAACTCCTGCGCTCCGAGAAGCACCTGGTTTTCCCAGCCTTCGACATCGATCTTCACCGCGCAATTCAGGCTGGCAAGTCCGTGTTCGCGTGCAAATCGGTCGAAGGTCATTGTCGTGACCGTTTCCGAGCCGGTGGTTTCGCCCATGTAAGGGGTGCCAAGCGAGTTCCAGGCGTCAAATCCGCCGTTGGCAAGGGTCAGTTGTGCCTGTGCGTTTTCGTGTGAAAGCGCCACGCGGTGGCAGGTGACATTGCGGAGCCTGTTTAGCTTCACGTTCTCCATGAGACGCTCAAAAGTCTTCGAGCATGGTTCAAAGGCGTGGACGTGACCGCGCGGGCCGACGATGTGCGCCGCGACGAGCGCGTAAAGGCCGATGTTTGCGCCGACATCGAGGAACGTGTCACCGGGGCGGAGGAATCCCTCGAAAAAGCCCCGTGTCTCCGCTTCGAATCCGCCGAAATACAGCATCTCGCAGAGCCGGCTGTCACCGTAGAGATTCATCCGCACGCCGGGCGCGACGCTGCTGACGACTGAGTCCGGGGTGTTGCGGATCTTTTCCCAGCGAGCGGATCGGCGGGTGAACCAGCGATTGTGAAAACCAACGCGGATACGCTGAGGTACACAAGCCTCGTAGGTGCGAATCGCGAGGCGGCGTAGGGTGGTAGATAGATTGTGTGGTTTCATCAGGAGGAGATGGCGGCACTTGGCTCCATAGCTTCGACTTTCCAATCAATGGCCGGGCAGACGACACCGGGCCAGTTTTCCGGGTAGTGCGACGCCTGGTTGCCGATGCCGGAGACGGTGAAGGAGAGGCACTCGCGGTCGGGGATCAGCCAGCGTACCCCCGGGATGCCGCAGCCGACGGCCATCACGTAGGTGCGGAGATTGAGCAGGCGCGCGGGGATCGTGCACTTCGTCCGGTAGTGGCCGGGGAGTTGTGATTCCGGCTGGTAGAGGTGATCCGTCGCTGCAAATGCCAGTTCGCCCTCCTGGGTTCGCAGCACCATGTGAAAGCGATTGCCTTGGATGCGCCGCTTCACATGGTAGTGAATCTCGATGCCGATTGGTTCGTCGGCGGCGAAGACCTCGAGTGTGTCGCCGTCATCGCCGACGAGCCTCACGCGTTCAAGTGCGATATCGTCATTGCCAGGCGCATCGCCGTCTTTCCATGAGATATCACTGAGGCCCGTGGTCTCGCTTGGCGTCGTCACGGAGAGATATTCCCGGATGATCTCATCGGGCTTCCCCTGGCGTGTGAGACGGCCGTCGTGGATCAAAATCGCCTCGTCGCACAGCGAGCGTACGGCACCCATGTTGTGGCTGACGAAAAAGACCGTCCGTCCCTGCTGCGAAGCGACTTCGCCCATCTTGCCGAGGCATTTTTTCTGGAAGCCCGCGTCGCCGACGGCGAGCACCTCGTCAATGAACAGAATCTCCGGCTCCAGGTGCGCGGCGACGGCAAAGGCAAGGCGGACGAACATGCCGCTCGAGTAGTGCTTCACCGGGGTGTCAATAAACTGCTCGATCTCAGCGAACGCGACAATCTCGTCGAACCTCGCGCTGATTTCCCAGCGCTTCATCCCGAGGATCGTTCCGTTGAGAAACACGTTTTCGCGGCCTGTGAGGTCAGGGTGAAAGCCGGTGCCGACTTCGAGCAGCGAGGCGAGGCGTCCACGGAGGATGGCGCGCCCGCTCGTCGGCTCGGTGATGCGCGAGAGGATTTTCAGCAGCGTGCTTTTTCCCGCGCCGTTGCGCCCGACGATGCCGATGATTTCGCCTGCCTTTGCGGAGAAACTGATGTCGCGGATTGCCCAGAATGTGTCCGGCTGTGGGCCTTGGCGTCCGGGCGGTGCGGTCGGCGTTTTTTTCTGCTGCGTGCCGGTGCTGCGGCGAAAGCGCGAGGTGATGCGCTCCAGCGTATCGCGCACGGTGGTCGCGCCGATGCTGCCGAGGCGATACAGTTTCGAGAGTGATTCGACTTCGACGCGCGGCTTCATGATGCGGGGGCCTTTTGTTTCACGGTGCTGAGAGTGGCGATGGAATCAGGCACTGTCGGTCACCGTCCTTTCCGCGCGGCCAAACGCCACGATTCCGAGAAAGAGGATGATCACGCTCGCGATGGCCGAGACGCCGAGCATCGCGCCTTGCCAGGTGCCGCGTCCGAGCAACGAATAACGGAAGCCCTCCACGACCGGTGCCATGGGATTCATCCATGCGATCCACGCCCAGCTTCCGTCGCCACCGGTGAGCTTTGAGAGCGGATAGATCACCGGCGTCGCAAACATCCAGAGCTGGATGAGGATCGGCGTGAGGTGGGAGAGGTCGCGATATTTTGCCGTCGAGGAGGAAATGAGAAGGCTCAACCCGAGGCTGAGCGCCGCGGTGATCAGCAGCAGCGGAAGGGAGAGCAGGATCGCCGGGCCGAAATAGACCGCGTCGCCGCGCAGCCCGAACCACGCCGCGAACACGAAGAAGACCACGAACTGCAGGCCGAGCGCGAAGAGATTCGAGATCACAGATGAGACCGGCACGATGAGGCGCGGAAAATACACCTTGCCGAAAAGGTGCGCGTTGGTCGTGAACGTGGCTGCGCCGGTGGTCACATTCTGCGCGAAGTATCCCCACGGCAGCAGCGCGCACAGGTAGAAGAGAAGGGGAGGAATTCCGTCCGTCGCGATGCCGGCGACCTTGTTGAAGACGATTGTAAAAACGAGTGTGTTCAGGAGCGGCTGCACAATGAACCACAGCGGGCCGAGTACGGTCTGTTTGTACTTCGCGAGAAAATCACGCCGGACGAGCACGAAAAGCAGGTCGCGGTATTCCCAAAATTCGCGCCAGTCCACGCGCAGCCAGCCGGTGCGGGCTTCGATGTGGATCTCGTAGTCCGGCGGCTCGGGCTTCGCGGGTGGGCTGGTTTGCAACTCTGGAATCGCCATGGATTATACGTTCCAGTTCCAGCACGCCACCCGCCATCCGTCGCCTTCGCTCGCCACTGCGCCGGCGTAGCCGCGTGCGGGGCGGAGGTTTCGCACGCCGAAGCGATCCGTGCGGGTGTTTGTCCCGAGGCCGCAGCCCTCGGCTTTCACGCAGGCTTCCTTGCGTGTCCAAAGATCGAAAAATTTCTCCACGCGTTCGTGCGGCGGCGCAATACGGAGATCCCACACCTCCGCGGGCTCGAAGTAATGTTCGACGATGGGATCGATCTCGATTTCACGCTGCACGCGCTCGATGTCCACGCCGACTTCACGCCCGCGCGTGACGGCGATGAGCGCGAGGTCGCCGGAGTGGCTGAGATTGAAGCGGAGATCGGTGAAGGTCTGCACGAGACACGGCTTGCCCATCGGCCCCGTGCGGAATTCCAGCGATTGCGGATCCGCCGAGAGGTAGAGCCCGAGGACCATCCGCAGCGCGCCGTGTGCCGCGATGAAACGCTCGCGATCGCGGACAAGTGCGAAGCGGCCCGCGCGCAGAAGTTCCTCGCGCGAGAGCACGGCCTCCGTGCCAGAGAGGCGCACGGGATCATCGAGCGTCGCGCGCCAGAGGTGGATTTCCTCGGGTGCCAGAAGTGGGCGGACGGGGCCTGCGGGCCAGTTAAGCGGTGGCTGGAGCATGATGGAGATCGGACGTGGCGAGGGTTAGGAGTTCGCGAAGTTTTGCGGCGGTGATGGCTGCGTTTTCACGGATGTAGGAGAGGTGAGTGCCAGGCAGGACATGCACTTCCAACTCGCCGCGATGCACATTTTCCCATCCCCAATTGGGGGTCTTGCCGTGCGAGGTCTCATCGATGAGCAGGGTAATCCGGCCCGTGTAGGCACCGAGCTTGTGGCCCATGAGCATGCGCGGGTATTGTGCCAGCAGCTTGCGCGATTCGAGCGGCGCCGTTTGTTCGCCTGCCGTCTTGGCATTCCAGGAGCGCTTGCGGTTCAGGCGCGTCCACAGGTACCGGATTTTTTCGCCAAGGGGCAATTTTGCGAGCTGCTGCATGTGTGCCTTGAAAGGCTGCACGATTCGCGCCTGCCAAAAGTCTTTGCGATCCTTTGCGCGATCCCACACGTGCAGGCGCCGCAGGGCTGCGCGGCTTGGGGGGCGTGTGCCGAGCAGCGCGAGCAGTGCGACTTTTTCTCCCGCCGCTTCCAGAGCCCGCGCGATCTCGTAAGCCGCCACACCGCCCACGCATTCGCCGCCGATGAGGTACGGGCCGTGCGGCTGGACCGTGCGGATTTCCGCCACGTAATCAGCCACCATCTGGGCCAGCGTGTGGTGTGGTGTGGCGACGCCGTCCGAACCGCGCGCCTTCAGTCCGTAAAACGGCCGATCGGCACCGACATGGCGCGCCAGCACGCCGTAAACGAGGAACTCCAGTTCCGCCCCCCACCCGCCGGGGACGAGGAAGAACGGACGTTGGTCTGGATTGCCCTTCTGGATGGCGAGCAAACTCTGGAACTGCCGGGTGGCTGGTGCGGGTGCGGTCTGGGCGGTGATGTATTCCGCGACGCCGGCGACGGTGGGCGTGCTGAAAAGGCGATGGATCGGCAGGTCGGTCTGGAAGGTTTCCCGGATACGGCTGATGAGCTGAATCGCAACCAGCGAGTGGCCGCCGAGATCAAAAAAATCATCGGTGATGCCGATTGGGTGGCGCTTCAAAGCCTCCTCCCAAAGTGCTACGAGCCGCGTTTGCATGCTGTCCTTCGGCGGCACGAATTCACGCATCGGCTTCGCATCTTCCGTCGGCTCGGGCAGTGCGCGGTGGTCGAGCTTGCCATTGGCGGTGAGGGGCAGGGCTTCGAGCCAGAACCACTGGTAGGGCACGAAAGGCGGCGGCAGGCTTTGCACGAGATAATGCCGGAAGTCGGCATCGCCCACGGAGGGGTGTTCGGGTCGGCGCACGAGATAGGCAATGGGCACCTTCTCGCCCGATGGGTTTACTTTCGGAAGCACTGCGCATTGCGCCACGGCGGGATGCAGCCGGAGTTGCGCTTCGATCTCCGCGGGTTCGATGCGGAAACCACGGAGCTTGAACTGCTGATCAATGCGGCCCTGGTATTCGATGGTGCCATCCGCGAGCCAGCGGCCGAAATCACCTGTGCGGTAGAGACGTCCGAATTCGGTTTCGACGAAACGCTCGGCGGTAAACTCCGGGCGATGAAGATACCCGAGGGCCACGCCTGGTCCGCCGATGTAGACTTCCGCCACCGCGCCAGGCGCCACCGGTTGCCGGCGATCGTCGAGGAGGAAGACATCGGTGTTTGCGATGGGCCGTCCGATCGGCACGTTTGCCGCCGGTTTCACGATCTGGTGGCAGACTGCGAAGGTCGTCGTTTCGGTCGGCCCGTATCCGTTGACCAACTGGCGTGGCCGTCCTTGTTCGAGCACGCGGTTGACCATGGATGGATCCGCCGCTTCACCACCAAAGACAACGCAGCGCAGGCCGGCAAACATGCCCGGTGCCTGACGTGCGAGCTGGTTGAAAAGCGAGGTGGTGAGGAACAGTGTGTTGATGCCGTTCTGCGCGATGTGTGCGCTGAGGTCGCGGTGATCGAGCAGCGTGTCGGTGCGTGTGAAGACGAGTGTGCCGCCGTGCAGCAGCGCGCCCCAGAGCTCGAAGGTCGCGGCGTCGAAGCAGAGATTCGAGCCCTGCATCATCACCGTTTCGTGATCAAACGGTGCGTAGTCTGTTTCGCAGACCAGTCTCGTGACGCCCCGGTGCGAGACGGTCACGCCCTTCGGCTCGCCGGTCGAGCCGGAGGTGAACATGACATAGGCTGCGCCTCCGGGCTGGCCGGCTTCCTTGCCGGGCTCTGCCGATTCCGCAGAGACGTCGAGCTTGTCCTCGATGACGCCGTCGAGGTGTTCCCGCAATGCGGCGATGCGTGCAGCGGGGTCGCGCGGATCGAGCGGCACATACGCTGCGCCGATTTTCAAAATGCCGAGTGTGGCTGCGACAAACTGCCAGTAGCGGTTTCCAAAAAGGCCGACGAATGCGCCTTCACCGAGGCCCTGTTTGCGCAGGTGGTTTGCGTAGCGGTTGGCGTGCGCGTCGAGTTCTGCGTAGGTCATCCGCCGCTGGCCTTCGATGAGCGCGATCGCGTCGGGAGTTTCGGCGGCGCGCTCTTCGAAAAGTGCGTGGATCGTTTTCGCTACAGGATACGGCGTGCGTGCGCCGCGGCCCCACGCGAGCACTTGGGCGCGCACAGCGTCGTCTGCTGCCGATGGCTGCACGGTCTCCTGCGGGAGTGTGCGGAGCAGCACGGCGTAATGATCGAGCCAGCGCAGGATCGTGGTGTCGTCGAAGAGATCCGGATTGTAGTCGCACTCGATGCGGAGGCCGGCGGGCTCGTCCACGAGATTGAAGCCGAGATCGAACTGGTAGTGATGGCGCGGGTTGAGAGCGATCTCGTGCGTGAGCCCGGCAAAGCGCATGTCGCTGAGCGCGGGATCAAGATTGAAGATCACCGGCACAAGCGGCACGCGGCCTGGATCACGCGGAATGGACAGGCTCGCGAGCAGTCGGCCAAAGGTGAACTGCTGGTTGTCAAAAGCGTCGAGCACGCCGAGACGCACCGCCGCGACCAGATCGGTGAATGGCTTCGTGGGATCGAGGTGCGTGCGAATCGGGAGGAGATTTGCGCAGTGGCCGACGAGATCCGCTCCGCCTTCCGCGAGGTTCTGCCCGGCTGCCGGGATGCCGACAACGATGTCAGTCGCACCGCTCAGGCGATGAAGCAGCAGCTTGAAGCCGGCAAGCAGGACGGCAAAAAGCGTGGTCCCCGATGCCGCGCCGAATTGCACAAGGGCGGGCTTTGTCTCCGGCGGCAGCACGATGCTGCGCCGCGCTCCGGCCCACGTGCGGTGCTGCGGTCGCGGTCTGTCGGTGGGCAGATCGAGCGGCGGCGGCACCGTGCGGAACTGTTCGCGCCAGTAGGCATCCACGGCCTGCGCTTCGTCGGTCTGGCCGGTGGCAGCTTCCTCGTGAACGTAGCTCGCAAACTGCCGCGCCGGGGGCAGTGCGTGCGTGGAGTCCGAGTAGATGTGCGCGAGTTCACGCAGGATGATGTCGTAGGACCAGCCGTCGCACGTGATGTGGTGAGCGGTGAACACGAGCAGGTGCTCATCCGGCGAAAGGCGACAGATCTGGAAAGCGACGAGTGGCCCGCGCTCGAGATCAAACGCCCGCACGCCTTCCGCACCGAGCAGTGCTTCGACTCGCACGTCACGGTCTTTGGCTGGCAGTGCCGAAAAATCGTGCAGCGGGACATCCAGCGAGAGCGAGTCTGCAAAGATCTGTGCGCCATCCGAGGCGCGGAAGCTGGCGCGGAGCGCATCGTGCCGCCGGATGACCTCTGCGATTGCGCGCCGCATCGCCGCTTCATCGAAAGCGCCGTGGAAGCGGAGCGTGCAGGTTTCATTGAACGCCGCGCGGGCTCCTGCGCTCATCTGCGAAGCCACCCAGACTTCGCGCTGCGCATCCGTGAGTGGCAGGGCTTCGGCTTCGATTGGCGTCGGCTTCGCAAAAAAGCCCGCTGCTTTCAGCTCCGCGAGACTTTCGTGGAAGGCTGCGACGATCTTTGCAATGTCCTTCACAGAATGTGCGGTGCCGAGGAAACACGGGCGGCCCTCCCAGATGTGAATGCCGCGATGCCGGAGCAGCGCGTAGAGCAGGCCGGAATGGGGGAAGTCTCCCGAGCGGATGTAGAAGAGCGATGCGAAATGCGGGAGCTGGAATGGCGTCCCGTCGAGCGCGGGCTCGATCGCGCGGATCATCGCCGAGGTGCGTTCGGCGAGTTCGTTTTGCAGGGCTGGCCCGCGGTCCTTGAGGTGCAGCAGCACTGCTTTCGCCGCGGCCAGTGCGAGCGGATGGCGGACGAATGTGCCGGCGAAGAACGTGACTCCGGCTCCGGGAAAACTGTCGTCGCCGAACTGCCACGCGCCGCCGTCGAAGGCATCCATGTATTCCGCGCGGCCTGTGATCGCGCCGATGGGCAGGCCGCCGCCGATGATCTTGCCATACGTGGCGATGTCACCCTTCACCCCGAAGAGCGCCTGCGCGCCGCCGGGGTGGCAGCGGAAGCCGGTGATGACTTCATCCATGATGAGCGCGATGCCGCATTCGGTCGTGAGTGCGCGGAGTTCGTGGAGAAATTCGCGCGGCTGCAAATCGGGCCGGCGGCTTTGCACGGGCTCGACGAGCACGGCGGCCAGATCGTCCGCGTGACGGCGGAGGATCTCGAACGACTCGGGATTCCCGTAGTCGAGCATGAGCACGTTCGCCACGGAGTCCTGGATGATGCCCGGTGCGATCGGCGCAGTGCGCCACTCGCCGTTCAGCTTCAGCGGGCGGACGAGCACCTCGTCATTGATGCCGTGGTACGCTCCGGAAAAGAGCGCGATTTTATTCCGACCCGTGACGGTGCGCGCGATGCGGATTGCGCCGAGCACAGCCTCGGAGCCGGTGTTGCAAAAGGTCGCGCGTTCGTGGCCGGTCAGCTCGCAGAGCAATGCGGCGACTTCTCCTGCGAGCGGGTGGCTGGGGCCGATCTCCATGCCGTGGCGCATCTGCTCCTCGATGGCGCGCATCGCAAAATCCGGCTGGTGGCCAAACATCGCGAGTCCGAAACCCTGCGTGGTATCCACGTAATCGTTGCCATCAACATCCCACAAATGCGCGCCCTGCGAACGGTCAACGACGATGGGATAGACGATCTCTTTCCACACCCGCTTGAAGCCCGCGACGGCGCGCGGATCGGCGAGATGCGCGCGGTGCTGCTGCGTGTGGCGTTTTGAAGCCGGAGTGCGCGCGGTGTAGCGCGTGATGAAGCCGTCGAGCCAGAGCTGCTGCGAGGGCGTGAGCGCGCGTGCGAGTTCCTTCTGGAGCGGACGGAAGGGGCCGAATGGCTTCGCCTCGGCAGGTGCCAGCGCTGGGTCGGTGCTTGGAGTTTCGTGCTGCGCGGCGATCGCAGCCGGTTCACCGCCGAGGAGCGCGAGTTGTTGTTCGATGATGCGCTGCTGTCCGCGCAGGATCTGCTGCAACAACGAGCCGGATGCCGACGGAGCCGGGATTTGTCCCGCAGAGGAAACCTGCTGCGGGATGGCTGCTCCGGAGGAAGTCTTGAGTGGCTGAGAAAAAGTTGTCGCAGCCGCTTTCGCCGGAATCTTGTCGGACAGATGCGCCGCGATCGCTTCGAGCGTCGTGAGGTCTTCGATGAGCTGTCGGAATGTGACTTTCACCCCGAAGCGCTTGCGCAGCGCCTGGCTGGCCTGCGTGAGAAACAGCGAATCGAAACCGAGATCGAAGACGGTCGCATCCGCCGGCGCATTGCTCAAATCCTGACCGGCCAGCTCGCCGAAGAGCCGCTTCAATTCTTCCAGAAGATGATCCCTTTGCCCGTTCATGATTGGCTGCATGCGCCTTTCTGCCGCGTGCGCAAGACTTCAAGCTGATCCGACATCGCGGAGAGCTGCCGCAGGATGACTTCCTCGACACTGGCTTCCGAAGTTGCCTCGGGGAATGTCTTGCCTGACTCCGATGGCGCGTCGTGTCCGTTGCGCGAGGAATCGGGATGCGTCCGCTTGGGTTCGATCCAGTGGCGTTGGCGCTCGAACGGATAGCCCGGCAATGAAGTCCGCCGCCGCGTTTTTCCCGCATGGAGTGCAGTCCAATCCACCTGCACGCCGGAAAGCCAGAGCCGGCCAAGCGCGGTGAGATTTGCGCCCACTTCGTCGCCATCCATCAGTGAGGGAAAAGCCTCGGCTGATCCGTGTTGCCGGACGAGTTGCGTGAGTCCGTTCCCCGGCCCCGCCTCGATCAGGATGCGTCCGGAGTCCTTCATCAATTCCGCGACGCCCGCTGAAAACCGCACAGTCTGGCGGATGTGCCCGGCCCAGTAATTTCGATCGGTCGCCTCAGTCGCGGTGATCCATTTTCCGGTGACATTCGAGATGTAAGGAATCCGCGGCTCGCGGAGCGGAACGGTTTCGAGGAGCTTCAAAAATGGTTCGATCGCAGGTTCCATCATTGCGGAGTGGAAAGCATGTGACGTGCGCAGCCGCCGTGTCGCGATGCCGCGCGCTTCGAGTTGCTTCTCCGCAGCCTCGATCGCGCCGAACGTCCCGGACAGCACACAGAGCTGCGGCGAATTGGCTGCCGCGATCGCAAGCCCGTCTCCGAGCATTTCCACGGCGTCACTTTCCGGCAGTCGCGCGGCGAGCATCCCGCCGGGCGGAAGTGTCTGCACGAGCTTCGCGCGGCCCACGAGCAGGCGCAGCGCATCTTCGAGCGACATGACTTCTGCGAGGACTGCGGCGACATACTCGCCGAGGCTGTGGCCGATCATCGCCGAGGGCCGGATGCCTCGCGAGAACCACAGTTGTGCGAGTGCGTATTCGACGGCGAAGAGCGCGGGCTGCGTGATCTCGGTCTGGGCGATCTGTGCTTCGCATTGCATGGCGTCGCGCAAGTCGCAGCCGAGCTGAGGGCGGAGAATTTCCGCGCAGCGGCCGAGGGCTTCGCGGAATACCGGTTCGTGCTTCTCCAGTTCCGCGCCCATCCGCGCGTATTGCGCACCCTGGCCTGGGAACATGAAAATGATCGGGGGCGCGCCGGTGCGTTCGCCCTTTGTGAAGACGCGCCGAGGCGCGCGCTGTTCGAGCAGGTCGGCGGCCTCGTCCGCGCTGCTTGTCACGACGATGCGGCGATGCTGGAACTCTTGGCGACCGAGTTGGAGAGTGAAGGCGGTGTCCGCGAGGTTCGTCTCAGGATGCTCGCGCAAGTGCGCCGCGAGGTTCGTGGTCGCGGTGTCGAGTGCGCTGGCGGTGCGCGCTGAGAGCACCAGCAATTGCGCGGATGTTTCGGACGGATTGCGAACAACCGCTGGTGATTCCTCGAGGACGACGTGCGCATTCGTGCCGCCAACACCGAAGGAACTGACTCCGGCACGGCGTGGGTTCAGGCCTAGTTGCCAGTCGGTGAGTTGTGTCACGACCTTGAATGGCGAGTTGGCGAAATCGATGCGGGGATTTGGTGTCTTGAAATGGAGGCTCGGAGGAATTTTCCCGTGATGAAGTGCGAGGGCGGTCTTGATCAGGCCAGTGACGCCCGCGGCGGCTTCGAGGTGGCCGAAGTTGCTTTTCACCGTGCCGAGCAGGCAGGAGCCGAGCGCTTGTGTCGTCGCGCGAAAGGCACTTGTGAGTGCGGCGATTTCGATCGGATCGCCGAGGGGTGTTGCGGTGCCATGGGCCTCGACGTAGCCGATGCTATCCGCGGTCACGCCTGCGAGTGCATGCGCGAGCGAGATGACCTCCGACTGGCCGGCGACACTCGGCGCCATGTAGCTGACTTTGCCTGCGCCATCATTGTTAACCGCCGCGCCCTTGATGACGGCATAGATGTGATCGCCGTCGGCGAGCGAGTCGGTGAGGCGTTTTAAGACGACCACGCCGCAGCCGTGGCCGAAAACGGTGCCGGTCGCGCTGGCATCAAACGCGCGGCAATGCCCATCGGCACTGGCGATCGAGCCGTCCTGGAAAATATGCCCGCGCTCCTGCGGAAAAGTGATGGAGACGCCACCCGCGAGCGCAGCGTCGCACTGGTAGCTGAGCAGCGCATTTGCCGCCTGCACCACAGCGACGAGCGAGGTGCTGCACGCGGTCTGGATATTGAGGCTCGGGCCGCGCAGGTTGAGTTTGTAGCTCACTCGCGTGGCGAGGTAGTCCTTGTCGTTGCCGAGGAGCAACTGGTAGCCGTCGGCTTGGAATTGCGTGACAAAATTGGCGAGCACTTCGGGGTGCGAGCCGATGTTGTGAAGCAGGTAGGTATTGAGGCTCGAACCTGCGAAAACGCCGACGCTTCCATTGAAGCGCGCGGGATCGAGTGCCGCGTCTTCGAGGGCATGGACGGCGCATTCGAGGAAGATGCGATGTTGCGGATCGGTGAGTTCGGCGTCGCGAGGGGTAAGGCCGAAAAAGGCCGCATCGAACTTGTCGGCGTCGTTGAGCGTCGCGCGGGCGCGGACATACTGCGGATCGGCGAGGAACTCCGGGCTGGTGCCGGCGGCGAGCAGTTCCTCGTCGGTGAATCGCGTGATCGATTCGGTGCCAGCACAAAGATTTTTCCAAAGCTCACGCACGTCGCGCGCGCCGGGAAAGCGACCGGCCAGGCCGACGATCGCGATTGCTTCGGATTGTGGCAATGCGTCGGGCATCAGCGACGGGCGAATGCGGCGCGCTGGCGGGCGGCGCGATCGGTGATGGTTTGCTGGCGCGCAGCGGCGTGGGTGCCGCCGTCGGAAAGATGCTGCGAGAGTGCGGCGATGGTGGCGTGCTCGAAAAGCGCGGTGATGGGTATCTCTCGGGCAAGGCCTTGTTCGAGCCGCCGGTGGATCTGAACGAGCCGGATGGAGTCGCCGCCGAGATCGAAGAAGTTGTCATTCACGCCGACGTGATCGATGCCGAGGATTTCGCGCCAGGTCGTCGCGAGGAAGCGCTCGATCTCGCTGCCCGGCGCAGCGAACGCGGAGGCGAGTTCGGGACGCGCCGTGTCGGGTGCGGGAAGCGCAGCACGATCGATCTTGCCGTTGGCATTAAGCGGAAGTGCCGCGAGAAAAACGAAGGCTGCGGGGATCATGTAGTCCGGCAGTTTGTCACCGAGGAAAGCGCGCAAGTCGCTGACATTCGGAGCGGTGCCGTGAGTCACGAGATAGGCGATGAGCCGCTTGCCGCCGTCGTTGTCATCGCGGGCGATCACGCAGCTTTCGCGGATGAGCGGGTGGCGTTCGAGTGCGGTTTCGATGTCGCCAGGCTCGACGCGATAACCGCGGATTTTGATCTGGTTGTCGAGGCGGCCAATGAACTCGATGTCGCCGCCGGGGAGCCAGCGCGCCTGATCGCCAGTGCGGTACATCCGGGCGCCGGGCTGTGCGCCAAACGGATCGGGGATGAACTTTTCCGCCGTCAGCTCCGCACGTCCGAGATATCCGCGGGCGAGGCCGGCGCCGCCGATGTGCAGTTCGCCGAGTTCACCGATGGGCGTGGGATTTCCCTGTGCGTCGAGGATGTGGATCTGGGTGTTGGCGATGGGCTTCCCGACGGCGGGTCGCTTCACCCAGGCATCGAGTGAAACGGGCATGGCAAGTTCAGTGACCACGTGCGTTTCGCTGGGGCCATATTCATTGTGCAGGCGGCATTCCGGCAGCGCCGTGAACATGCGGCGGATGGCGTCGGAGATGACGAGTTGCTCGGAGCCCGAGATGACTTTGCGCAACTCGCGGCAGGCGAATTTTCCAGAGCAGAAACCGACGGCGAGCTGTTGCAGCGCGACTGCCGGAAGAAAAATGCGGTGGATGCCGTGGTGATCTAGCAGCGCAGCGAGGCCCGCGAGATCTTGCCGTTGCGCTTCGGTGAGCAGGACGAGTGTGCCGCCGCTGAGCCAGGTCGAAAAGATGTCCTGAAACGACACGTCGAACGACAGCGACGCAAATTGCAATGTGCGGGCGCAGGGCGGGAGGTGCGTGGTGCGGAGCATCCAGCCGAGGAGATTGAGCAGGGGGCGCTGCGTCATCAGGATGCCTTTTGGGCGACCCGTGGAGCCGGAGGTGTAGGTCACATAGACGAGCGAATCACTGAAGGGCCCGACCGGCGGATTCGTATCCGTGAACGACGTGATGCGCGTCCAGTCAGAGTCGAGCGCGAGGAGCGGAATACCGTGAGGAGAGAGTGTGCCGCGGAAGCGATCCTGCGTGAGAATCAAAGCCGGCTGCGCATCCGCAATCATGTAGCTGAGCCGCTCTCCGGGCACCGCAGGATCGAGTGGCACATAGCCTGCGCCGGCTTTCAGCACACCGAGAATGGCGACAAGCATTTCGAACGAGCGGTGCATGCTGATGCCGACGCGAGTTTGCACGCAGACGTTTTGGCTGCGCAGAAAACCGGCGAGCTGGTTCGCGCGCCGGTTCAGTTCATCGTAGGTCAGCGTGTTCTCACCGAAGATTGCGGCGGTCGCATCCGGAGTGAGCAGGACCTGTTGTTCGAATCGCGCGTGAAGCATCACGCCGTCGCAAGGGGGCGCAGCGGTGGAATTCCACGTCGCGATGATGCGGCGATCCTCGTCGGCGATGACAGTCGGCGTGGGCTTCATGGGCTGGCTGTGAAGGATCAATATGCGGCAGTGACGAGCGGGGGAGGCGAGTGGTGCGCGCGATTGAGTGGAGCGAGGAGGGCGGTATCGGGGATCGGAACCACAGGTGTGAAATCGCGCTCAGAGATAAAGGCGGGACGCGGATTTGCGACAGGCTCGAGTGCGTTTGCGACGGCGTTATAGGAAACGAAAACACTGAGCCGATCTACCGGCGTGAGATTCCCGGCGGAGGCGTGGAGCGTGTTGCCGTGGAAGAAGACGACGAATCCGGGCGAGCCCTTGGCCGCAACGATCTTCCGCGTGGAGAGGATCCGCGCGAGCGTCTGTTTGCCGATCTTATATTTCAGGTCGGCGGTGAGCGTTGGCTTCCACGCTTCGTCGGCTGAGAGTTGCGCATATTTTTCCTCTGCGTCGAGGTCGATGGTCCCCAGATGGTGCGAACCGGGGATTAGCAGGAGGGGCCCATTGAAGTCATCGACTGCGTTTAGGAAGACGACGGCGGACAGGACGTTTGGGGTCGGCATGGCGTCCTCTTTGAGCCAATATAGGTAGTCCTGATGCCACTCCCACTGGTCGCCATCGAGACCCAGCTTCGCGTTGATCTTGAACTGGTGGACATAGACATCATCACCGAGGAGTTGCGCAGCGGGGACTGCCAGACGCTCGAGTCGCGTGAGGCGGGAGAAAAGCTCGTTCGTTTTGTGTGCTGCGAAAATGGTGCGGACTGCGCCGTTTTTTTCGAGCACGCGTCCCGGTCGTTCAATTTCAAACTCCTGGTAAGTTTCGCGAGTGAGTGCGGCGACTTCGGTGGGCGTGAACCACTGCGGGATGCTGAGAAAACCATCCTCGTGAAAGGCCTCGATCTGAGACTGGGTGAGTCTCGCAGGAGCAGGCATCGCGGGTGGGTTTCCAAATTTCATACGTGTAGGCAATGAGTTGTCGCTCCAGCGGTTCGCGAGCTAACGTTAGCATTCCATGTGCCATTGAAGTGTGGACGGAGGCGTGACCGCTGACGCCGGCTGGACGATTGGGAAGTGGTTACGCCGGGAGTCGCGTGTGCGGCGTCCCGTGCTCCGAACGACCATTTGGGCTGGATGGCTCTCATTGCATCGAATTCGTTTGCGTCAGGTGCGGGCGGGCGTGAAACCTGCAACGCAGATGCGTCGCCACGGAGCCTGTGAGCAAACTATGATTTCCTTGATGCTAACTGCCACGCCAGAAACAGCAATGCTGATACCATGACGCTGAAGGGTTACACCGTGGGCGATTTCGACCGCGGAGCGCCGCGCTGGAAGGAGGCGCTGTGGGTGTTCGTGAAGTGCGCGTTTTTCCTGAACCCGTTTCCGTGGCCGTCGGCGTTGCGTGTGGCGCTGCTGCGGATGTTCGGCGCGCGCATCGGGACCGGCGCGGTGGTGCGCGCGAATGTGAACGTGAGCTATCCTTGGCGGCTCACGCTGGGCGACGACGTATGGCTTGGCGACGAGGTGATCATACTGAGCCTCGCGCCGGTGCTGATCGAATCGAACGTGTGCATCTCGCAGCGCGCGTTCCTCTGCACGGGGTCGCACGATTTTCGCTCGGAAAAATTTTCGCTGGTGACGAAGCCGATCACCGTGCGCGGCGGATCGTGGATCGCAGCGCTGGCATTTATTTCACCGGGCGTGGAAATCGGTGCGGGGAGCATGGTCTGCGCAGGGAGCGTCGTGATCGAAAATATTCCGCCACATTGCATCGTGCGGGGAAATCCTGCGCAGGTGGTGAAACTACTCACGTGATTTGAATGGCAGGGCGCTGATGCGAATCCTCTTCCTCAACCAATATTTTCCGCCCGATCCCGCGCCGACGGGGCTGCTGTTCCGCGAGATCGCGGATGAGTTCGCGAGGCTTGGGCACGAGGTGGATTTTGTGGATGCGGGGCAGGATTACCGTGGCGCGCAGGCCGGAGGCGGACGCATGAAACGCGAACTCGGCGCGCTGTGGCGGATGCTCCGGACGGGGCGTGCGCGGCCGCGTGCGGACGTGGTCGTGTCGGGCACTTCGCCGCCGTGTCTCGGTGTGATCGCGGACCGCGTGGCGCGGAAGCACGGCGCGGCGCACATCCACTGGGCGATGGACATGTATCCCGAACTTGCGATCGCGCTGGGCGAGATCGGGCGTTCATCGCTCGTGGCGAAAGTCACGGGCTGGCTGATGCGCGGCGTTTACCGGCGTGCAAAAAAGGTCGTCGCGCTGGATGAAGACATGGCGGCGCGATTCCGCGCGATGGGCGTGGATCCGGTGTGCATCCGGCCCTGGGTGATGCAGCGAGACGATTGCGCGGCGGATTTTTCCGCGCAACCGCAGGTGCCGTGGACGTGGGTTTATTCCGGCAATCTTGGCCGCGCGCACGAGTGGGAGACGCTGCTCGCTGCGCAGGTGTTGCTCGAACAGCGCGGCGTGGATGCGCGGCTGCTTTTCCAAGGCGGCGGGCCTTCTCGCAAACCGGCGCAGGCGCGTGCGGAGGCGCTCGGGCTTCGCCGGTGCGAATGGCAGGACTACGCGGCGGCGGAGAATCTCACGGCGTCGCTGCTGCGGTGCGCGGTGCTTGTGGCGTCGCAGCTTCCCGCAGTGCGAGGGCTGCTTTGGCCGAGCAAACTGGCGCTGATGCTCACTTTTCCGAGGCCGATTCTTTTTGTCGGCCCGCCGGATGGCGCGATCGCGAATGAACTGCGCGCGATCCCGCACGCGGGAGTTTTCGCGCCGGGCAATGCGGAGGGCGTCGCGCAATGGATCGCGGAGCGCCGTGGGGCCGCGGTGAATATTCCGCCCGGCACTTTGCGGAGTGCGGAGGAGCAGCGGCGGGCGGCGCTCGATGCGTGGAGGGCGCTGCTGGAGCGGGTGTCGGGATGAGCGGGAGATTTTTTTTCCGCCTGTGCCCGGTTTCTGCATATGGTTGTGCGTCACAGCGCGAAGCATGGCGGGACGACTGCCGTGATTTAGCGAGAGCCATGGAAAATATGATGCGAATTTTTGAACCAAACGCCGGAGACGCGGTGCAGGCTGCGCAATGTGCCGCGCCCTGTGAACCGACGAACAAGGGCGGGCTGAAGGTCTTGCGATGACGCACATCCTTTTCTTCCTCGCATTCGGGTTTCTCGTGTCGGTGATCCTCACGCCGTGGATGATCCGTCTTGCCCATGCCGGCGTCGGGCTGGATGCGCCGGACGAGGGGCGCAAGCGGCAGGCGTCGCCGATCCCGCGCATTGGCGGAGTGCCGCTGATGTTCAGTCTCGTGCTCGGCGTGATGGTGATCCTGTGGATGCAGCCGGGGCGTTCGTTCGAGTGGTTCCCGATCATGCTCGGCATCTCGATGATGTTCGCGCTCGGGCTGTGGGACGACATCAAGCCGCTCGGTGCGAAGAAAAAGCTGCTCGGCCAGATCGTGATCGCGAGCATTGTCGCGTCCCTCGGGCTGGAGATTCAGACATTTTCGCTTCCGAGATACGGTACGATCGATCTGGGCGGCTGGAGCGGTCTCGTCACGGTAATGTGGCTGATCACGATCCCAAACATCGTGAACCTCATTGACGGCTTCGACGGCCTCGCGGGAGGGCTGGGGCTTTTCATGTCGGTCACGCTCGGACTGGTGGGGTTTTATTCCGGGCATTCTGGCCTCGCGTGGTTCGCGTTCACGCTCGCGGGGGCCCTCATGGGTTTTCTGATTTTCAATTTTCCGCCGGCGCGAATTTACCTCGGCGACGGAGGCGCCTACCTTATTGGCTTCGCGATCGCCGTGCTTTCCGTGTCGAGTTCACACAAGGGCTCGGTCGCTGCGGCCCTGCTGGTCACCGTCGTCGGGCTCGGGCTGCCGATTCTGGACACCTCGTTCGCGCTGGTGCGGCGGGCGCTGCGCGGGTTCCCGATTTTCCACGCCGATGACGAGCACGTCCACCACCGTCTTGAGAGGATGGGCATTTCCAAAAGGCGGATCCTTTTCGGCCTCTACGGCATCTGCGTGATCCTGTCGCTGATCGGGCTCACGATTTTCTGGAACAAGGGCGGCACGCTGCCGATCGCGATCGGGCTGGGGATGTTTTTTCTCATGGTGCTCGGCGTCGTGCGGCACTTCCTGCGCGTGCGGAGCTGGCGTGATGCGCATCGCCAGATCAAGCGCGTGCTCAGCCGCCGGCAGGCGGTGCAATACACGGTGCTTCAGGCAAAGCTGCTCGTGATCGAGGTGGAACGCTGCGACACGGGGAAGGAGTTCTGGCGCATCTTCGATTCGACGCTCCGGCGCGTCGGATTCGTCGAGGAAAATGAGACGGAAAACCCGGTCCCGATCCAGTTGCGGCAGAACGGCGCGAAGCCGCTTGTGCTCCACGCGTCGCTCGCAGAAGGGACGATTCCCGAGTGGCAGCGCATCGCGGAATGCTTCCGCCCCGCCTTCATGAAGGCGCTCGCCAAATGGGGGCCGAGATGACGAGATAGGACGATGCCCCAAAGCCCTCCGAACGCCCGGCGCATTCCGCCGCCACGGTGGAAACCGCGCAGGATTGCCGCACTCATCGCATTTGGGATCATCACCGTGCTCGGGCCGCTGGCCTTCGGCGCGGTGGATCGCGCGGTGCAGGTCGTGCTCGTGTTCGTGCTTGCTGCGGGCATTTTCCTCGATCCGCCCGCGCTGCTGCCGCTCGGGAGGCGCGGGAACATCGTGGCCATCGTGCTGATCGGCGTGCTCATGCTGAAGGAATTCCTGCCGCACCAGTGGTTCGGAAGCTCGATCTGGCGCGGCCAGGCGCAGGCGATGCAGGGCCTGGAAATTTCCGGTATGCACCATCCCGAGCCTGCGCTCGCGCTTGATGCGATGCTCGCCGCGCTGATCGCGCTCGTATGGTTCCAGTGGGTTCGCACGATGGCGTCGCGGCGCGAGATGCGCGTGGCGCTTGTGTGGATTCTTTTCGCCGCGGGCGTCGCACTCGCCGCGGTGTGCATCCTGATGAGCCCGAAAGGCGCGCAGTCCGGCGCGATCTATGGGCTGCGCCCGACGCCGGGCTGGACGGGATTCGGGCCGTTTCCCAACCGCAACCACACGGCCTCGCTGCTCTCAATGTCTGCGCTGGTCGGCCTCGGCTGCGTGGTGCGCGCGGGCGTGCGGCGGAACTACCGCCTCACGATCCTCGCGACGGGCGCGGTGTTTGTGATCATCATCGCTCTGCTGCTGAGCAAGTCGCGCGGCGGCCTCCTCTCACTCGGGGCGGGCCTCGCAATCTTCTGCGCGATGATGCTGCTGCGGCACCGGAGCAAACGGACGCTGGCGGTGGTCGCGGGCGGCGTCGCGCTCGTGGCGGCGGTCGTGGTGCTCTTCGGCGGGCAGTTGACGGGGCGCTTTTTTTCCGCGGATGGAAAACTCGACGCGCATGAGCTTCGCAGGGACATCTGGGCGAACACGATCACGATGTGGGGCGATGCGCCGATGCTCGGGCACGGCATGGATTCGTTCACCGCGCTGTTCCCGTTTTACCAGCATGTGATGCTCGACGACGTGGTGA
>Ga0194061_1000459_pt1 | contig 24817 bp, 23 predicted proteins | sample SepL2221m_MetaG_FD_163423 | JGI IMG/M metagenome (GOLD analysis project Ga0194061, IMG submission 163423) | Anoxic zone freshwater microbial communities from boreal shield lake in IISD Experimental Lakes Area, Ontario, Canada - Sep2016-L224-21m | ecosystem: Environmental > Aquatic > Freshwater >... | reverse complement strand
TCCAAATTCCACATCAACCCGACGCCCGCTCGCCGCAAATTGTCTTTACCCAAGAGGAACATATTGTCGATGGCGGCGTGAATTTAAATGTGGACAGCACTTCGTTCCTTGAATGGAAAGACGGCGTCGCTGTCCAAGAAGTCCAAGAACAGTTTGCGCGGCTACACGAATTCAACGCTGAAATATCTGGCATTCTCCATCCGACTGCGCTGCTCGAACGTGCGCTTGCCCGGATGTTCGAAACGTTTCCGATCGAACGCGGCGCGATTTTGTTGATGACTGCCGAAGGCGTCCCGGGATTGCAGGTGACGCGTATCCGCCCTGGCGTCGAAGCCACCGGCAACATAGACATCTCGCGCGGATCGCTTCAGCAACTGCTCCAAAAACGCGAGAGCTTTATTTCGATTCAAACAAAAAGTGATGAGCGCGCGTCGTCCATGCACGCAACGCTTCGTGCGCCTGCCAGTTCAATCATGGGCATTCCGCTGAAAGTCAAGGATCGCGTCTGCGGCATCATCTTTCTCGAAACAGGCAGCATCGCCGCGCCCTTCACTGAAAGCCACTTGAGACTCTGCACCGCGATGGCGCTGCACTTGGCCGTGTGTCTGGAAAACACGCGCCTGCACACCGAACTCCTGAATCACGCTGAGTTCAACAACTCCGTCCTCCGCGCACTCGGTTCCGGCATCATGGTCGTCGATTTTCAAAGCCGTGTTCTGCACATGAACCGCGCCGCGATGGACATTCTCGACAAGACCGAATCGCAGATGCTGGGGCGGACGCTCAATGAATTTCCCGAGATGTCCGAATTCCATCTCGCGGTCCAAAACACGATCCAAAACAAAAAGCCTGAGGACCGCTACGAACTGAAATTGAAAACTGCGAACGGCAGCGCCACACTTGGCATGTCCACCTCGCTCCTCGCCAATTACATGGGTATGGTTTCCGGAGTGGTGATCACGTTCCGGAATCTCGGAGCGCTTCGGAAACTCGAAGATCAAGTCCGTCGCGCGCACTATCTCGAAGCGCTGGCACAAATGGCCGCCGGCGTCGCTCACGAAATTCGGAATCCGTTGAACTCCATCCGAGGCTTCACACAACTCGTCCTCGAACACGAACAGACCAGCCCCGTCAGCAAAGAGTACACGCAGATTATTCTTGAAGAAGTGGACCGGATGAACAACATCGTCCAAGAGATGCTCGATTTCTCGCGCCAGCGCCAATTCACGCTGCTTCCGCTCTCATTGGTCAGCCTGATCGAAGACCTCGTGCATGACATGCAGGTCGAATCGCACCAGGCCAAAGTCGTGCTGGAAGTCCTCGAACCCGGAGACGACCTTCCGAATGTACTGGGAAACCGCGACAAACTCCGCCAAGTCTTCCGCAACATTGTTTTGAATGGAGTTCAATCCTGCAAGCCCGGCGGAAGTGTGACGATTGGCTTTCAACCCGTCGTCAGTCAGGTCATCGATCCCAAAACAAAAAGTCTCGACAAGACGGTTTCATTGCGCGAAGTTGTCGTCCACATCAACGACACCGGTTGCGGCATGACACCTGAAACGCTGCGGAAAATCTTCGATCCATTCTTCACACAAAAAGAAACCGGCACTGGATTGGGACTCTCGATCTCTCAAAAAATCATCGAGCAACACCACGCCCGCATCGACGTCAAAAGCGAAGTCGGCAACGGCTCGACATTCTCCGTTCACTTCCCGGCAATCAAAGCAAAAGAATAACACGCGGTTCGAACGCAGAAGGCTACTTCTTTTTGCTGTTTTTAAACTCCAGTGTTTTGAGCGCAGAGTCAACCAAAGTCTTGGTGGCTTCGCCATTCTTAACAAGCGCGCGCAAACTCGCCTGGGCCTGCTGAAGTGTCAAAACTCCGTCACGATGCAAATTCTGTATCGTCCGAACTGCTCCTTGTGCAAGCCCTTCCACACGGCCTTCCACACGGCCTTCCACACGGCCTTCCACTAGCCCTTTATCTCGGCCTTTGTTCATCAATACTTCAGTCAGCGACACGGTGTCCTCCTTCCACGGATCAAGGTCTATGTTTTTTTCTCGCAAGTCGTCCCAATCCTGATCATCAAACGGTGCATAATCAGTAATAAATTGTAGATACTTAGACCGCTTCGTCGAATCTTTTTCAAGCTTGCAATAGCGTGCCAGCGAGTGCCCAATCACATCAACTTTATTGCTTAGATCGTACTTCATCAACGGCATGCATAATTGTGCCACAGGATTATTACTCCCCGCGAACGCCGCCGCCTCCATGCTCCCGAGTGTACAGCATACGCAGTGGAATTCCAGATAGCTGCCGCACTGTCCCGACAGTGCCAGTTTCGCCGTCACTGGTTTCTTTCGAAACGGATGGATCACCACCGGCACAACGCGCCGCGTCTTGTACAGCCGCGCCAGTTCCAAACAATACGTCGCCAGATTGATCAACCAATCGCCCCGGGGGCGAGAGTCCTCTTCAATCACAAAGAAAATCGCCTCGCTCGATCCGTCCGGAAATTCAACCTTCAACGGTGTGTCCAATATCTTGAAACTGCCGCCCAGACGTTTCTGCAATTGCTCCTGCCGAATTGGAAGGATGCGCGCATCAGGCGGCAGTTTCGCGGCCTCTTCCGCCGCGAAGAACTCCAGCGATGGGCGCATGTACTCCAGAATCACATTTTTGAAATTGCGATCATGATCAATCGTCATCGCGTACCGCTTTCAATCCGTTCCATTGAATTCGACAGACACGCGACACCGTAAAATAACTTCCGTCCGTCCGCGCGAGGCTGGATGGTCACAGCCGCCGCGCACGGTAATTCACTATACCGCTCGCCCCCCACGTTCTGATTCCATCCAGTCGGATTGGACGAATCGGCGAGCGCTTCAGCTGCTGTCAGCATGATCGAATAATCGCCCGGATCCATGTCCATGCAAATCGAAAACAACGTGATGATTTCAGTCCCGGCACGAAAATCATATGGCTCAATGTCCGCATTGATTTCTCCGCGCGCAAATAAAATTCGCCCGGTCCGGTCCGAAATGGCCACGCCAAAATTGACATGCGCCGCGTCCGCATTCGCCCGCCACCGGGCATAAATTCCCAGCTGTCCACCTTGAGCCACCGACGCCGTACTGTTCACTCCGTCTGCTTGAAACGCAATTTGTAGCAACTCGACGCGCAGATTTCCTATCGTCTCAACGCGCCGGGGCTCAGTCCACATCAATCCATTTAACGTCGCGCCTGATGCTGCGAGTTCTGTGGGTCGCTCAGGATTCTCGTTCGTCCTTTCAGGCGCAAGGGACGGGGCGGGGGAGGGCTCCACAGATTTTTTTTGCTCGACAGGTTCCGGAGCGCTCGTCCCGCCGAGATGCGCGTAATACAACCGAATCCCGGCGTGAACATCGCCCAGATGTGTGCAGATTCCCTTCTCCAAAACCAGCGTTCGCTTGCACAACGACTGTACCGCACCTAGATCGTGCGACACAAACAACATCGCCACACCCGCATCCAAAAGCTCACGCGCGCGCCGGAAGCATTTCTGCTGAAAAAAAACGTCGCCTACACTCAACGCTTCATCAACGATCAAGACTTCCGGCTCAAAACACGTCCACATGCTGAACGCCAGCCGCACGTGCATGCCGCTGCTGTACAGTTTCACAGGCCGGTCAAAAAAATCGCCCAGCTCCGCGAATCGTTCGATGTGCTCCATCTTCGATTCTGCGTAACCTTCCGGAAAATCCAGCAGCCGCGAGCAATTCACAACATTGTCGCGCCCAGACAATTCTGGATTCATTCCCGTCCCAAGCTCCAGTAAACTCAGCAATCGCCCATTGACCGCAAACGTCCCGTCTGTTGGAAAAAGTGATCCCGTCAGAATCTTCAGCAGCGTACTTTTTCCCGAACCATTCGACCCGATCACGCCTAAACATTCGCCCCGAGCGAGATCAAACGAAACATCGCGCAGAGCCCAATAATCCTGATGTCGTTGCAATGCTCCCAGCGAAAGCCACTCCGTGAGTCGCGCGCGCGGTGATGGATAAATCTTGAATCGTTTGCTGATTCCGGACGCCGTGACGATGGGTTCGTTCATGTTAGATAGCGTCCCGAATTTCAGGCCGTAGTTTTTTCAGGACCGCGTGAGAGAAAAGCGTCATCGCACTGGGCCACGCCAGCATCGCAATCCACGTCTCGGAACTCGGCCATGTTGAAAACAAAAACAGCTCATGCATCGCGTTGACCGCTGGAACAATCGGATGAAAGCGCGCGACGAGTTGAAGCGCGTGAGGCACTGCGCCCGGAGCGTAAACAATCGGCGCTGTCCACATTGCTATTTGCAACACGAGCGGCAGAAGTTGGCCGACGTCTGGAAAAAAGACGCGCAACGATCCGGTGAGCAGACTGATCGAATACCCAAGCCAAATGAAGCACATCAGCGGCACCGGCAGCGCAAGCCAGTGAAGCGTCGGCGTTGTCCCCGTCGCTAAAGCAAAAACCAATAGAAGTGAAAAACTGATCGCGAGTCCGATTCCGGCTGAGACCGCTGTCTCGGCGATGAATAGATATTCCGGGACCGCGAGTTTCTTCAAAAACTGCGCGTTCGCAACAAGCGCGTTCGTTCCGCGTGACATGCACTCGCTAAACGCAATCCACGGCAGCATCCCGGCACACAGATACAGCGTGAATCCAAACGGTCCTTTTAATTGGCCGAGATGGGATTTCATGAGTTGGCTGAACACGACGGCGTATAGCAGAATCGACGCGAGCGGTTGCAGCACATTCCAAAACACGCCCGCGCCCGTCCCGGCAAAACGGTGACGCACATCCGTGAGTGCGCGTCGCCACACAAAGCCCCGGTATTTGAGCAGTGCCCTCACTTGACCGATTCCCATTTCGTCTGCGTCTGCTTCAGCGCCGGATGCGACACCAGCAAGTGCCACACGACCGCCTGGAACGCTTCTGAATGCGGCGTGATGTGCGCGGGATTCACGACCGGCACCAGCACACACGCGTCAGCCACCGTTGCTGTAAACCCGCCATCGCGTCCGACGATTCCAATGATCTTCGAGCCGACTTGCTTTGCGAGTTGCAAGGCCGTCACCAGATTTGGGCTGACGTTCTTCTCAAGATTTCCGCCGCCGACTGAGAACACCAGAATCGTGTCCTTCGCGTTCAATTTGCTGACCTTCAGCCAGCCTTCGAAAATGCTCGCCCAGCCTTCGTCATTAGCTCGCGCGGTCAACTCTGAAACATTGTCGGTCGGCGCATACGTTTCAATTCCAACAATCTTCCGGAAATCATTCACCGCGTGCGACGCGTTTCCCGCGCTCCCGCCGACTCCCAAAATAAACAGCCGCCCGCCGTTCCCGCGCGTCTCTGCGAGAATGGCCGCAGCCTTTTCAATCTGCTCCACGGACAAACCGGCAGTGACCTGCTGCACTTCATCGAGAAATTGCTTGGCGAAGGACATGGTGAATGAGCGCTCCTTATTGGATTCTTAAAATGATCGTTTAGTTTAATGAGAATGCGGAAAGTGATTCGACTGTCGCCGCGCGTTTCAAGAGTTTCTTCAACGTCGAAACGTTCTCGATAGTTTTCAAGTCACGCGAGATTCCCGGTGGCAGTTTCCCAAATCGGGACTTGAGAATCTCGCCAATGTTCTCGCGCGCAAACAAGACCACGCCTTCTTTTCGTCCTTCCCTTCGTCCTACTTTCGCTGCGATACGTTCGATTCTCAACATGTGTGGCATAATCTTGGGTTCCTCCTCATCTTTCCATTCGGTCCAAAGTTGCTTATCCAAAGTATCGCGCAAGGATACCATCCAGTCAATAACGCCTATTGATCCGCGCGTAGACAATGCGTCTATTTGTGTAGAGCCGATTTTTAATCGGCTCATTCTCGCGCCTGTTAAGCCGATTAAAAATCGGCTCTACTCTCCGTCGTGTCTCTTTATTCACGCGCGAGTCAATAGTACTTCTCGAATCTCAACCTTCGCCATTCCAAAGCGCAGCAAATTCCGAAACAGTGTCTTTTTCCATCTAAATCGCTCGCCTTCGTTGTTCCGCGTGTCCTGTGTCTTGAGATGCGCCAGAACGACCAAGGCGAATGGGTTCTCGTGCTTCAATAGCGCATCAACATCGTTTCGGAAGTCGGTCAACTTGGCGGTGGCAAAATGTAATCCGGCGCGCGTCCCCCATAATTCATACTCAAACGATGTCGGTCGCCAATCCTCATCTTCGTCTGCCAAAATCGCAAAACTCGCCACGCGCTTTTTGTATAAATCAAAAATCCGGTAATTGTAAATGTACATCCTCTCCGCAAAATTCGGATCGGGCTGCGCTTGCACTTCGATGTGAATCAGGACCCAGCGCTCACTGCCGTTCTTCAAAAACACTTTGATCAATGCGTCCGCATTACGTTTGCCCGTTCGTGCATGCTTCGTTACTGCTCGAAATTCCTTGTCGAGGAACTCCGGTTTGCGTTTCCAATTGATCTCTGCGGCAGCGACTGGAAAGAAAAAATGCATCAATAACTCGAAGCGCTTGGCAAGGATTTCTTTCCACGGGTTGTCGTAGTCTTCCGATTTATTTTTCATTCGATCCGCACCACCCGTGAGAACACAATTGCACGTCGCTATTTCAAAAATTCCCTCAATTCCATCAACCCCTGCGGCGATCCGATTTCATAGAATCGCTCCGGGACTTCAAACGCCGCCAATTCGTTCTGCTTCAGCATGTCCTGATACACACCAGCCATGTCGATCTTTTCGTTCTCTGGAAGCGCCGAAAAGACGGAACGCTTGAATAATCCCAGCCCATAATCGATGTGCTTCATCGCCGGCGAATTCAGGGTTTTGTCGTAAATCAAAATACGACCGTCTTCGAATTCCACATTGCTTTTGTCCCACTGCCCGTCGTTCTTCAGCACCGTCATCAGCGCGTTTTTTCCACTCGTCAAAAACGTTCGCTGCACCGCTTCGAAATCGCACGTGAGATACGAATCGCCGTACAACACGAAGAACGAATCGTTTAGTTTCGGCAGCGCTTTCCGGATCGCGCCGCCCGTGCCCAGCAACGTTGGGCCATCGTATGAATACTCGACTTTCATTCCAAAACGTGAACCATCGCCCGTGTACGTTTCGATTTGCTCAGCAAGATGGCCGATGCACAAAACCACGTGCCGGATTCCGTTTTTGTGCAACAGCCGCAACTGGTGCCCAAGAAATGGCTCGCCATTAATATCCAACAGCGCCTTGGGCACGTTCTCGCCAAATTGGCGGATGCGCGTCCCCAAACCGCCGGCCAAAATCACAACGGGAAGCATGCTTGTTTCGCTCATGAATGGACAATCACCTGTGAGCCCAGGAAATCAAATCGGAAGCGCACTTCTTCCAAACCCGCCTTCATCATCGCGTGGCGCAATTTGCCTTTGTCTTCGGAATAGAACATTAAGAATCCGCCGCCGCCCGCTCCGATCAGCTTTCCGCCCATCGCACCATTCTGAAGCGCGAGCTGGTACCAGTCGTCAATGTTCGAATTGCTCATGTTCCCCGAGCGCTTCTTTTTGTGCTCCCAATGAACATTCATCAACTCCGCGAACTTCGCCAGATTGCCGCTCTCCATCGCGTCCTTGCTTTGAACTCCAAGGTCTTTGACGAAATGCAGATTCTCGATCATGTCCTTGTCTTTCTGTTTACTCTTCGTGTCCTGTTCCTTCAACACGTTTGACGCGCTGCGTGAATAGCCCGTGAAGAACAGAAGCAGGTTGTCTTCGAGATTGTACAACGTCTCTTTGCTCAACTTCAGCGGCCACGCCTCGACCTGTCCGTTCGTGTGGAACTTGAAACAGGTCAAGCCGCCGAACGCAGCGATGAACTGATCCTGTTTTCCGACGGGCTCTTTGAGAATATCGAGTTCAATGTGACACGCTTGCTCCGCCAATTCACGCGGATGAATCAAATCTTTTTTATGCGCATGCAACGCACGCAGGAGTGCTGTCGTGAAACTGCCCGACGAGCCCAGCCCCGTCCCAGCTGGAATGTCCGCCATGCTGGCGATTTCCAATCCGTTCGGAATGACGCCGGTGATCTTCATCGATTCACGCACGAGCGGGTGCTGAATTTCGTCCGTTGTCATGACGCGTTCCATCTTCGAATATTTCACGATCAACTCGGGCACGAACGTCTGGTGCACGGTGATGTAAACATATTTGTCGATGGCTGCCGCGACAAGGAATCCGCCGTGCTCCATGTAATAAGAGGGGAGGTCGGTACCGCCGCCTCCCAGAGAAATGCGCAACGGGCTGCGGGTAATGATCATGCGTTATAAATCCTTTCAACGACGCCCAACGCAGCCCGCGCGTCGCGCAAATTCGCGGACGGCTGCCGATTCAGGCGGATGTCTTCTAAAAATTCTTCCATCTCAAATTCCCACGACCGATCCGCCATCGGATATTCCCACGATACAGTTTCAGGCGGCCCCATCTCAGGCAGCATTTTATAATACGTGAGCTTCTCAAGACCGTAGCTTCCGCCAAGGCCGGAAATGTCCAGTTTCCCGTTGCGTCCGTAAATCTCCATCGAGAACAGATTTTTCCATTCCGTACAACTCGCGTGCAAAAAAGCAGTCTGCTTGCTCGCGGTTTTCAACAACATAAACGCGTTGTCATCAACTTCCATGTCCCAGAAATACGTGGGTGCAAATCCTTCGACGTCCACAAAATCGCCAAGGAACCAGCGCGCTAGATCGATGATGTGGACTCCCTGATCAATCAATTCGCCGCCGCCCGAAAGCGCTTTCTTTGCGCGCCATTCTTTGTCATATCCGATGCGTCCGCCATGCCCGTATCGCGCGCGTACAAACATCAAGTTACCCAGTGCGCCCGAGTCCACAATTTCGCGCGCTTTACGAAACGCAAAATGATAGCGATGATTAAACCCGACGCGCACCAGCACACCGATTCGGTCCGCCGCCTGAATCACCGGATCCAACTCCGTCGCAAATCGCGCCGCCGGCTTTTCAACGAAGACATGCTTCCCGGCTTCGATGGCCGAAAGCGTGATCTCCGCGAGCACACTGTGGATCGTTGCGACGATGACAATGTCCACGTCATTTCGCCCCAACAACGACCTCAAATCCGGCTCGGCGACACAGCCTGGAAACTGCTTTGCAAGGGTCATGGCTCGAATCGGATTGGCGTCGGCACACGCCACGAGTCTCGCCCCGGCCAACGCCCGCGCCCGCTTCTGTCCGATCAATCCGCATCCGATAATGGCAACGTTCATAGGAAATGTTCCTGTGGTCCGACATGAATGCAATATGAACAACTCGAATCAATCGAAAAAGTATCGACAATTCAGCGCAAAGTTCGGATCGTTTTTAACGAATCACATGCCCCACGTTTTCCCGCGATCCCCCGGTACAATACGTCGCAATGTGTAAATATCGCTGCCCGCCAACTCGTCCCGGTGCGACGCCAAATCCGACCACGGGTCCCACGCCGCGCTGATCAGCTTCCCCGTGATCCCGTCGCTCTTTGCAGACGCCAGATACACGCACAGCCCCGCACCTGTCTCCAGCGGGGTGCTCCCGCCATTTTTAAATTTCACATTCTGATCGTAAAACTTCTGCCCGACTTTCTCCGGCCCGGCTTCCAGAATCTCATCGAGCAACCGCGTGTTCAATGCGCCGGGCGCGACGGAATTTACATCAATATTAAACCCCGCCACCTCTTCAGCCAGCGAGTCGCCGAACCGCACGACCGCTGCTTTCGATGCCGCGTACGCACTCACAAACGGCAGCGGCTTCGTCGCACCGCCGCCTGACAGCATAATAATCTTTCCATATTTCTGCGCTTTGAAATGCTTCAACACAGCCCGGCATGGCAGCACCACGCCGAACACATTGATGTGCATTGCGTTCACCCACTCGTCCCAGGGCACATCCTCAATCGCGCCCTTCGGACCGTAGACGCCTGCGTTGCAGACCAGCACCTCCAGCCCGCCCAAAGCGCTCATCGTCCGCGCCACAATCGCATCAACATCCTCAGGCTTGGAAACGTCCGCAGTGTGCGCCAGGACGCGGCTGCGATTTTGAGCCACCGTCGATAACTCCGCGCGCACGGACTCCAGTAATTCCGCACCGCGAGCGCATAGCATTACGTCCGCGCCGTGCTCCACGAACGCCCGAGCAATCGCTGCGCCCAAGCCTTGATTTGCGCCGGTGATCAGCGCTCTGCGCCCCTGTAATTTCATCGGTTCGTGTCCAAAGTTCCGTGCGTTCGGCCGACGCTGAAATAGCGAATTCGGTCGCAGTTACTCAACGCACGCTCCAAATATCCGCCGGCATCAATCACGATGGGATGTGGCATCGATTCGATCATGTCCGACTCGGTCAAGCTCTTGAATTCTTCACACGCCGTTCCGATCACCGCTGCGTCAGCTTTCTTCAAAGCGCCTCGAAAATCTCCCGAGCGCTGAATAAATCCAAGTTCTGTTGGCAGTACTTCTGCCGACGGATCATACGCGCTGACTTCCGCGCCGCGCTCATGCAGCCAGCGGCATAACTCCACCGCCATCGAGCGCCGCAGCGTACTCGTTCCGGGTTTGTATGTTAAACCCAGCACCGCTATGCGCCTGCCATCTAAATTGGCTCCGAGTAATTCGGTGATCTTCCGTTCCGGCCATTTTCGGTGCGCGTCATTGCTCGTGCGGATCGATTCAAATAAATCCGTCGGCAACCCTTCGCGCTTTCCGATCTCCACCAAATAGGCCACGTCCCGCGCAAGAGTTCCGCCCGCGAATGCGCCGCCGGGATGCAGATACGCGCCCGGCCCGATCCGCGCCTCGCTCTTCAAACCGGCTTCGACTTCCAGTGCGTTGGCTCCAACGCGTTCGCAGATCGACGCGAGTTCATTGATGAACGTCACGGATATCGCAAGAAATGCGTTGATCGCGTGCTTCGTGACTTCCGCAGCTTCAACGGACATCCACACGATGTTGCGTGTGAATGTAGCCAGTGCCGAGGCGATCAATTCCTTGTCTCGTTCCGAACGCACACCAACTACAATTCGGTCCGGGTGTGTGAACACGCTAATCGCATTTCCCAGCCGTAAATTCTCGGGCGAATACGCGAAACGCGCTCCGCCAGTTGGATGCGCAGTGCGGTATGCAGCCTCTAATTTTTGTGTCGATCCGACTGGAATCTGAGACGAAATTATGATCAGCGCGTCGTCTTTCAAATATGGAAACAAGCGGATGACGTGCTGAAGAACAAATCCGACATCGGCATTGTCGTCGTCGTCCACCGGCGTGTCGAACGCGATCCAAACAATGTCTGATTTAGAAAGTGTGGCGAGGTTCGTCGAGAACGTCAGGAGTCCAGACGCCAATCCTGCGGACGTCAGTTCTGCCAGACCAGGCTCGGAGACCGGCGGCTGGCCGCGTTGCAGCGCTTCAATCGTCCTGGCATTTTCGTCAATTCCAACGACCGTGTGTCCGGCTTGCGCCAGACACGCCGCCGTGACCGAACCGAGGTGCCACAGACCTACGACGGCGATGTTCGTTGAATTCACTATTTTGAGTTCGCTGGGATTCATCACCACGCCAGCCCTCTCTGTTCAGGCAATACGCGGCGCAGTGTGTACACTTCAGATGCGTTTAGTTCAGCCACATGGTCGGCAAGTTTCTCCCACGGATCCCACGCCGCGCTAATCAGCCGCCCTGTGATTTCCTTGGCATTGTCCGACATTAAAAACGCGCATAATTCCGCCGCTTTTTCGGGAGGCGTTCCGCCGCTCTCAACTTGTTGCGTGACTTTGTCGAATTCGTCCGCCCCGACTTTGTCGCGCCCTGCTACGAGAATTTCTTTCAGCATGTCGGTCGCGAGAGCTCCCGGCGAAATCGAATTTGCGCGGACACCCGTGCCCTTCAATTCGTGTGCAATCGTTTCGGTGAATCGGACCAAGCCCGTCTTTGCTGTCGCGTATGCCGTGAAATGCGGTCGCGGTCCGGTCGCGCCGCCGCCGCTTAATGTGATGATCGACCCGCCGCCCGTCTGGATCATCCACGGAATAAACGCGCGGCACAATTCCACCGGCGCGAACAGATTGACGCGCATCGTCGCTTCCCAATCGCGCCAGTCGTTCTCCCACGCTTTTCCGACAGGCCCCAGAATCCCGGCATTGTTGATCAGCCCGTCCGCTTTCGGCCAGATCGTCAGCGCTTTGCTCGCGATAGATTCAATCGCCGACTCTTTCGACAAATCCGCCACGCACACCGCGACGGTTTGATTCGCGCGGGCGGGTGCTGCCAGCAGTTCCGCTTGCAGCGCGTCGAGGCCCTCCTTCGAGCGCGCAGCAAGCAGTACATTTGCGCCGTGCGTCCACAACGCTTTTGCAATCGCTTTGCCCAAGCCGCGCGACGCGCCGGTCACCACCACATTTTTATGTTCTAATAGCATTCGAAACGTTCCATTTATAGTTTGAAAACTCGTCCCATTACTCAGCCCAGCCCACCGGGTGCCCGGTGATTTTGTAGCGGTAATTCGCCATTCGGCTCAACACTGGCCACGGAAATACTTTCTCGAAAATCGACCGCTTCCGCACACCCAGATTCTTCAAGATTTTAAAGCGAATGATGTCCATGAATCCCGGCAACGCGCCTTTGAATTCAGGTCGAAATCCCGTTGCTTTCAACGCTCGTTCCAGTGTTTCCGGTTCAAAAAAGCTGACATGAATTTCAGGCGTCACATATCCCCACTTCAACAAATTCGCCCGATGCGGTGCTGCGTTTCCCGTCGTTAAAAAAAACAATCCACCCGGTTTCAGAAACGAGCGGATTTCCTTCAGGACACTCAGCGGATTCGGAATATGTTCGAGCACTTCAATCGCCGAGACAATGTCGAACGCCCCTTTATAGGCGCTCAAATCCTCGCGCTTCAAAAGCGGGATGCCCGAGGCGCGAGCGCGTTCGGCAATCCAACCTTCTTCAAAGCCCACCGCCCGGCACTCCGAATTCGCGCGAATGTAGCGCACCTGCCCACCGTTCCCGCAACCGAAATCCAGCCACTGCGTCCCGGCGTTCAATGGCACGAGCGCTTTCACCGCGCTTAAAATTCCACGCCATTCGTACTCGCGCACCGACGCGTTTGGATGCTCCAACTCATTGACGTAGTCGAGCAACGGGTCTGCGCCCTGGCCACGATAATATTTTTCGTCGTAGATCAGTTCAAATTTGGTGCACGGATTTTCGATGTACGAATACCGGCATTCCGGGCAATGCCGAAACCGGAATTCGTCGGGAATGTTTTTGCCGACGCGCGACCCCGCAGGCTGAGCCGGGCTGGAACACACGGGACACACTGCGGCGGTTTCGCTCATCGGCGCACGAATACCCACGGGTTGTTTTCGAGGAAGCGGACTGTGGTCACGATGCCTTCGCGAATCGTCAATTTTGGCTTCCATCCCAACGCGCGGATGCGTTCGCATTTCAAGAAAATAAATGGATTGTCGCCGATCCAACCGCGCTCGCCACCTGTGTACTCCAGCACCGGCTTCACGCCCATCTCTTCACAAATCCAGCCGATGGAATTGTTGACTTCGCAGTACTCGTCGGTGCCGAGATTATACACGCTGACCTTCGTGGTCGATTTTTCCATCGCGATGCTGATCGCGTCGAGGCAGTCTTGTATATATAGGTACGACTTGCGCTGCTTACCGTTGCCCAGAACTTTCAAACGGTCCGGATGTTCCTTCAATTGTTTGAAGAAATCGTAGACGTGTCCGTGTGTGTAATGTTCGCCGAGAATTGAAACGAAGCGGAAGATGCAGGCCTGAAATCCGAAGCCTTCGCAGTACGCCGCGATGAGTCCTTCGCCCGCTAATTTCGATGCGCCATACAACGATGTTTGAATCGGAAACGGGCAATCTTCAGGCGTCGGAATTACTGCTGCTTCACCGTACACCGAACCCGTTGACGAGAACGCGATCCGCTTGATTCCGTTCGCGCGCATCCCTTCCAAAACGTGATATGTCGCTATTGTATTCTGATCCAAATCCCGGCGCGGATTGTCCGTCCCAAAGCGCACGTCCGCATTGGCCGCGAGATGATAAACCACTTCGCAATCCTTCATCGCGGCTTTCAACGCATCGAGTTCCAACAGATCCGCGCGGACTAATGAGAAGTTTGGATGCTGCAGCGCTTGCGATAAAAACTCCTGCTGCCCCGTCGAAAAATTGTCGTACCCAACAACCGTGTGCCCGTCCTTCAGCAATCGGTTGGCGAGGTTGCTCGCGATAAACCCGGCACATCCCGTCACAAAACAACGCAAGTTGAAAACCTCCGATGTAAAACGCCGTCGTCGTTCCCCTCTCCCCTCGGGGAGAGGGCGCACGAGCGTACTCGCTCGCCGGGTGAGGGGGAGGCGCTTGATTTAGTCAACGTGTTTTGATTAATCAGCTCCTCCCCCTCACCCCGCACAGGAGTACCTGTGTCGGCCCTCTCCCCCGAGGGGAGAGGGGAACGGCAACGGCATGCCCACTGTTGTACCCAATTATTTCGATCACGGGACATTGTATTGCAGTGCCCGGATTATCCAGTAAAATGGAACGAATTCTACTGCGAACATTGAATCAAAATCCAAACGAAAGCGCCCCTTGAATGGCAATCAAACGCATCACGCCCATGTATGAATGGCCGAAACAAACGCCCGTATTAACCGAGGAACAGAAGCTGGCGCGCGAAGATTTCATGATCCACTGGCACAAAGTTCTGCCCAACAAATACGGCATGGTTGAAAAGTTCAACCATCGCGGCGCGTTCACCGAAGAGATCAAGCCGGGTATCCGAACGTTGGAACTCGGAGCGGGCTTAGGCGCTCACATTGAATTCGAAGACCTCTCAAAACAAACCTACGTCGCCAATGAATTGCGCGCTGAGATGGCCCAAGAAATCAAGAAGCGTTACCCTCAGGTTGAAGTGCTCGTCGGCGACGTGCAAGCCGGACTGCCGTGCGAAAGCGCGAGCTTTGATCGAGCGCTTGCGGTTCACGTTCTGGAACATCTTCCGGACTTGCCGCGAGCGTTGAAGGAGATACGTCGCGTCTTGAAGCCGGATGGATTTTTTCAGGTCGTCATTCCGTGCGAAGGCAGCCTCGCTTACACGATGGCTCGCAACATTTCAGCCCGCCGAATTTTTGAAAAGCGCAATAAGATGTCCTACGATTTTGTCGTCGAATCCGAGCACGTGAATCTGGCCGATGAAATCGTCTTTGCGTTGAAGAAGGAATTCACTGTCGAAATCAAGAAGTTCTTCCCGCTGAACTTCGTCCCGATTCAAACGTGTAATCTCGTCATCTCACTCGTCTGCCGTCCTAAAAAATAGGATCGTCTGCACATGCAGGTTGCTTACTTGTCTTTCGCCTTCGGCTTAAAACCGGGCCGCCCGCTGGGCCCCTTTGTTTTTTTGTCGAACAAAATGTATGCCTTGTGATTGAACGTATCGATCCGGGCCGTTTCAACGAATCGCGAGTCGCCGCGAATGTACTCCAGTAGTTCTGTCTGAAATTGCCCGTTCGGTAACAGGTTGTAAATCTCCGGATTGTCCGCCTCGGACGCCACGACCACGTCCGCCCGATCCAGGAAATAAGCGACTTCATCCGGGACTCCCTTGATGTCCGTCGTCATCACATCCGGCGGAGGCAAGTTGTCTTCGTAATAAAGCAGGCTGATCGTTACGGCGTTGATCGATCCGACCGCTGTAAAGAATACCGCGCGAGCCGGGGCTTCCGCTCGTTGCGTTCGTGCTTTTAAGTTCGCGTACAATACTCGATTCGTTTGTGCCCGGGCGAGCAACTCCGGCGAATCGCGGAATCCCAGTCGCTCTTGTCCTCGATGAACCAGCAACCCGAGCGCGCAAATAGACACGAGCGCCAGCCACTCGACGGGCTTCCGTCGCGCGTACAAAAACTCGTACAACTCGAGCACCAGAACCGTCCCAGCGATCCACGCTGCGAGTTCCCACCGATTGAGGAAGTGCGTCCGCAATTCCTGTCGGAACCATGGTACGCAATACGCTGCGAGCAACACGGCCCCAACGATTCCATATCGAATATCTTTTGTTCGGGTGTCATTGCGCATCGATGCAAAAAAATATGCCGCCGTCATGATCAACACGGCATACGTCAAATTCCCCGGCAACGCGGGGGCGATTCCAAGTGCTGCGAAAAGCACGCCTAATTTTTCGAAGTCGCGGTGCTCGCTCAACCAATCGGAAATGTGACGGAACGAAAGCGTCCCGAGCAGAGTCAACATGCAGAAAAAGTTCGCGCCAAAAAACTGCGTCTTGACCGGATTCAACGTGGGTCCGAGATATGAAATTCCGAGCAGGATCAACAGTGCGCACACACGTAGCACTCGCGGCTTTTCGTTCGGTGCGCGGATTAAAATCAGCAGCGATCCGCCGATCAAGAGCGGCAATAAATACAGATGATGTCCGAGCATCAGCGTCCCGCCGATACCGTCCAAATAATAGCGGATGTGGTCCCAGATTGTGCCATGCAGCGCCCATATATCATGCTGCGAAACAAGGCCCTCTTTGATGTAGCCGACGAGGTATCCGAACGTCATATAAAAGTGTGGCAGCGAAATCAAAATAAACGCGAGCACAGCTGTGAACGTGGAACGGACAGCCGGCCACAGGCGAAACGATTGCGGCTCTGTCAACCGCTCAATGATCACAGCCAGTCCCAGCGTCGCGCAGAAGAAAAATCCTGTTTGCGGAAAGACTGTTGGCTTCGTCAGCATCGCGATTCCGAACAGCGCACCGATACCAAACCGGCGCTTAAACGACGCTCCGGTCCACTTCTGTTCCAGGCCCAGAATTTCGCCGATTGTAATGAACAAGGCACACGCCAAATCCGGCCGAAACTCCGAGATCAAATAGGTTGTGAATGGAATGCTGAGCGCGAATCCGAACACTAGCAATTTCCGAATCAACGACACGCCGCGCATCTGACTGTTTACAAAAAATAGAAGTACAAACACCAGCACGGTGTTCAGTGCGTACGGCGCGACCATTTTGAGTCCGAAAATCAGGTAGCTGAAGAATGCCATGTAGGTCGAAAAAGGCGAGTGCGGATGTGCGCGCATGTAGCACGACGGGATCGACGAGAGGCCGTGTTGTAAGAATTCGCGGTGCCGCGCTGCGCCGTCCAAAAAATAACCGCAGTCATCAAACAGCGGAACCGTCGCGAGCCGACCGTACCAATACGAAACGTTCAGCACAATCACGCCGAACCCGGCGGTGAGACAAACAATCACTGCGAGTGAGAGCAGCCGCTGACGCGTGGTTTCAACGCCGGTTGTCGTTGTAAAATTGCCGATGAGCATGGGGCGAAACTATAGTCTCCCATCCGGACGCGACAACTGGAATTTCGTTCGCTTGATCGTGTTGATGCGCTGACAATTTTCAGCCATCCTTGATTTTCCCTCGCTACCGCTTATCCTCTAGAGTCTTAAAAATTTCCCAACTCGCGCAGTGCGCCTGCAGGTGCTCGGAGACGGTGTGCTTGGAACGATGACAACTCAAAGCCAGACGTCCCACACTCCGCCGGATGAACCGCGACTCACCGTTATCATTCCGTGTTTCAATGAAGAACTCCGCCTCGGCAGTCACTTGCGCGAGGTCAAATCGTATCTCGACGCACATCTGCCGGGATCGGAAATCCTCGTGATCGATGACGGCAGCAAAGACAAAACGCGTCAGGTCGCAGAAGAAATTCTCGGTCCCGGTTCTGTGATTTCGCACCCCATCAATCGCGGCAAAGGAGCCGCCGTCTGCACCGGAGTCGCGGCTGCGCGCGGACGTTTCGTTCTCTTCACTGATGCCGATGGTTCGACGCCGATTCAAGAAGTCGAGAAACTGTTGCCGCATGTTGAGTCGAATTGCGATGTCGCAATTGGTTCGCGCGCAACCCGCAAAACTGGACTCTTTACGTTTTCAAGTGCAGGCAAATCGTGCGAGAAAAAGTGGTTGGACGCCGCTCAATTTCATTGGAACACGCACCCGATGCGAGTCGGGATGGGGCGCGTTTATGCGTACTCTGTGCAGTTGATTTTGGGGTTGCCGTTTCAGGACACGCAATGCGGTTTCAAATTGTTTCGCCGCGCCGAAGCGCAAGCCATATTTCCGCAGGTGACGATGAAGGGCTATTCGTTTGACGTTGAAGTCCTCGCTCTTGCTCGGTCGCGAAATCTGACTGTTGCTGAAGTCCCCGTCTCTTGGCATCACATCCCCGGCTCGCGCGTTTCGATCTTCCGCGATGCTCCAAAAATGTTCGCCGACCTCCTCACACTTCGCAGCGCGAAATCGACATGACAGCGTCGCGCGTCTTGAATTTTCAACGAGCTACGGTTACGCTTTCATATCTTCTTGGTCCCCTTTAATAACTGCGAACCGATCCGCGCGTGGAGTGTTGAGTCTTGGAAAAAAGCAAAGGCTTGCCGTTTATTTCGGTGGTCGTGCCGATCTTCAACGAAGAACAAGTGCTGCCGAAATTCATCTCGACGATGAGTGGCGTTTTGAACGCGCTGAACGAAGAGTGGGAGATACTCTTTGTCGCTGATCCGTGCTTTGATCGGACGCTTGATATTTGTCGTGAAGCGAACAAAGCTAATCCGCGTTTTAAACTGCTCGCGCTGTCCCGTCGCTTTGGGCAACCTGCGGCCACGATGGCCGGTTTGGCGTATTCGCGCGGCAAAGTTGTAGTCGTGATTGATTGTGATTTGCAGGACCCGCCAGCGTTGATACCCGACATGATCGCGCTTTGGCGCGAGGGCAATAAAGTCGTGATTCCGCAGCGTCGAACGCGCGCGGGCGAACACCCGTTGAAAAAACTGATCGCTTATTCCGGCTATTGGTTCATCAACAAAATTGCGAACGTCAAGATCCCGCGCAACACGGGCGACTTCCGCTTGATGGATCGTCGCGTCGTCGATGAATTGGTGAACCTCAACGAAAGCCACGGATTTCTGCGCGGCCTCGTCGCCGTCGTCGGTTTCAAAACGCATTTACTTCCGTTCGACCGCGTGGCGCGTGACGCGGGGGAGGGGAAGTACAATCGCATCACCGGCAGCTTGCGCATCGGCTTCAACGGTATCGTCGCGTTTTCGGATTATTTGCTTAGCTTGACGTCGATGGCGGGATTCTGCATATCGGCGTTCGCGGTGCTCGCGATCATCGTCATCATGGCCGTGAAACTTGGCGACATGTATGGCGTGATTCATTGGAAATTCGAAAGCGGTATTCCGTCGCTGATGATTTTGATTTTGTTCATGGGCGGATTGCAGATGATGAGCATGGGTGTGCTCGGTGCCTACATCGGTCGAATTTACGACGAGGCCAAGCGACGTCCGAAATTTATCGTCGAAGAAAGCATCGGACTTGAAGGCGAATTCCGCCGCCGACGACAGGGGGATTGAATTTGACGTTTGGATTCACGATCAACTGAGAGCTTCAACAAGCGGGGTGCGATCACGATGGACTCGAAGCAACGTGTTTTATTTTGCTGGAGCGGCGGGAAAGATTCGGCACTCTGTCTTCATCGTGTGCTCGCGTCCGGGCGCTTTGAAGTCGTCGCGCTGTTAACCACACTGAATGCTCATTATCGCCGTGTTTCGATGCATGGTATTCGGGAAGAGGTGCTCGAAATCCAGGCGCAACGGATCGGTTTGCCGCTTGAAAAAATGTTCGTCAGCCAGAGCAGTACAAACGAGGAATACGCAGATAACATGCGCGCAATTCTGTTGCGTTACAAAGCGCTTGGAGTTGAGCATGTCATTTATGGCGACATTTTTCTTGAAGATTTGCGCCGCTGGAGAGAAGACAATTTGGCGCAAGTCGGCATGAAGGGCGTTTTCCCGCTCTGGCAGAACGATACGAAGCAACTTGTGTCCGAGTTTGTTGAATTGGGATTTCGTGCGGTACTGTGTTGTGTGAACGATGCGTACTTGGGCCAGGACCACGTGGGGCGAGAACTCAATTCCGAATTTATCGCATCGCTTCCGCTGGATGTGGACGCATGCGGCGAGAACGGCGAATACCATTCATTTGTGTACGCGGGACCTATCTTCCGCGAGCCGCTCGCAATTCAAGTCGGAGAAATTGTGTATCGACCTTTGGAATTGCCCCATTCCGGAGCATCCTCTTCAGTGTGTCCGCCCCCGTCAGCGACGCTGCAGCAACGCCCACAAACGAAGGGCTTTTGGTTTTGCGACGTCACACTGGCCACCCTTGGCGAGGTCGCACCCTGAACCTTGAATCGCCGTGCATAAACGTGTGTGCGCTGGACGCTGCGGGGCGGATGTGTACCGGGTGTTTTCGGACCATCGATGAAATCGTCCAATGGTCCCAGATGAAACCCGGCGAGAAGCTGCAGGTGCTTCAGACGCTGCCGAATCGCAAGGCGGTTTGTTGCGCTGAGTTGAAAAGGTCAAACTCAGTCCGTGCGAATTCATAATGACTTGGTCGAGATGACAATGTTGTTTCGTCGATGTTCAACGTTTTGAATTGTGTTAACGATTTATACCTTCTCCGTCTCCAACCACGCGTCGAGATTCTCGATTGTTCGCAGAATCAAATTTGCGCAGCGCGGCAAATCCATCATCCGCACGTATTCGCCCGCGACGTGCGCCTGGCCTGTGTAGCCCGGCCCGATGTTGATCACGTCCATTCCGGCTTGCTTGAAGAGCACCAAATCCGTTCGCGCGCGGTTCCAGCTCGTCCGCGCACATCCGAACAAATCCATGCTTGCATCCATCGCGCTTTTTAGCAGCGGACCATTCGGATCGGTTGAACACGCTGGCGCGTCGCAGCGGATCGTCCATGTGGCAGTGACGCCGTTGAGATGCTGCGTCAACTCGGTGATTTCTTTTTCGACGGTGGCGACCGTTTCGCCGGGAGCGATGCGGCGGGAGATCGTCAATTCGCAATGCTCGGGAATTATGTTCCCGGCCGCGCCTCCTTTAATCAGCGTCACGGTCGCCGATGCTTTCGCGCGGACGTCGCCGAGCACGTGGATGCTCTTGTAGCTCGCGTTCAATTTCTCGACCCGCGCGCAAATCGTCGCGGCGGCGTGAATCGCGTTCAGTCCATTCTCAGGACACGCTGAATGTGCGGAGCGACCCTTCAAACTAATCTTCGCGACCACATGGCCCTGGCATCCAACCGCCAGCGTCGGACACGTTTCATCGCAACTTGCTTCCGTCGTCATCGCCCAACGTCCCGGCTGCTTATTCAAAATATCGTGAACGCCGTTGCGCTTGCCTTTAGCGGGCATTTCTTCGCAGACTGTGAATGACACGGCGAGTCGCAGCCGCTTCAAGCGGTTCTTTGTGTCTGCAAAATGCTGAAGCAAATGCAGCATCACGGAGAGGCCGGATTTCATGTCGGACGTGCCGAGCCCGGTGATGATCCGAGTGTCGCCGCTGCCCGACACGACTGGCGTCCATGGATCCGTTGCCCAGCCTTCGACTGGCACGACCGTGTCGGTGTGTCCACTCAGATGCAGCGTGTCCACTGCCGGGCCGGGATGATCGGGTTCCAGCGTGACTAGCAGGTTGTCGTGGACGTCGCGCGAACAGCTCAACCCCATCGCGGCGATCAATGCTTGGACGCGTTCCGCCATCGGCGCTTCCTCGCCGGACAGGGCCTTGATCGAAACGAGTTCCACAACGGTGCGGCCGATCTCGTCGGCACTTTCAGAATTGAATCTCATGTGTAATAGAATGAAGCCCCGGCGAAAATAGTCAATGAAGCAAATTGGAGTTTTTAAGATTTCAAGAGGGTTCAATCTTCGTGTCGTTCTTGCGATGACGGCTCAAATCAATTAAGCTAGGCGTATCCAGATTGAGCAGAATATTTTGAGGAGCGCGGGGCAAACGTGGCGAATAGAATTCCGTCCAAAATCGATCAGACGTTTCAGAGCCTGAAAGCGGCCAATCGCGCTGCGTTCATTCCGTTTTATGTCGCGGGTGATCCGGATTTAGCCACGTCCGAAGCGCTGATTTGCGCGGCGGCGGCGAACGGCGCGGACTTGATTGAAATCGGTGTGCCGTTCTCCGATCCGATCGCTGATGGCCCGGTGATTCAAGCCGCTTATTTTCGCGCGTTGAACCAGGGCTTCAAGGTCAAGCACCTCTTCGAACTCGCCCGCAATCTTCGCGCGGGTGGCGTGATGACTCCACTCGTGACGATGGTCAGCTACTCGCTCGTTTTTAAATATGGGTTGAACGCGTTTTTGAAAGCATCGAAAGATGCGGGTTACGATGGGCTGATCATTCCTGATCTTCCCGCCGGTTACGAAGGCGATGCTGCTGAAGCCAGCCAAGCGGCCGGGCTTGATCTCGTTTTTCTGATCGCGCCGACCACGCCGCTTGAACGCCGAGGATTGATCGCAGAAAAATCGCGTGGATTCATTTACTACATTTCAGTCGCGGGCATCACGGGCGCTCGCACCGCGCTACCGCCAGATTTGGCTGACAATATCCGAGACATCAAATCGCGGACGACGACACCGGTCTGCGTGGGGTTTGGAATCTCGGTTCCCGAGCAAGCGGCGTCCGTCTGCGGAGTCGCTGACGGAGCCATCGTCGGCAGTGCACTGGTTCGAAAATCAGAAGAAGCGACCGCGCTGAATTTGACTGGCGATGCTTTTGTTAAGCATGTGACTGACTTGGCGAAAGCTCTTGCTGATGCGGCGCATACTTCGAAGAGTTGAGTGGAATAAAAAAGTGGAACGGACATTTCGTCCGTTCCACTCATTAAAATCGCATCGTGTCGACTAGTCGTTACATTGCCATTCCGCCGTCAACGCTCAGCACTTGGCCGGTGATATACGACGCATCATCCGAGGCCAGGAACGTCACGGCGCTCGCGATATCGTTGCTCGATCCGGCGCGCGCCAATGGCACACCTGTCAGCAGCGCTTTTTTCTGTTCTTCATTGAGCTTTGCGGTCATGTCTGTTTCGATTAATCCCGGCGCAATCGCGTTGACGCGGACTCCGCGTGAAGCGAATTCGCGTGCGGCTGATTTTGTCAGACCGATCAAGCCGGCTTTCGCGGCGCAATAATTGGCCTGCCCCGCGTTGCCGATGATGCCGACGACGCTGGAGATGTTGACGATGCAGCCGCTTCGCGCGCGCAACATGACCCGAGCCGCCGCGCGCAGCAATTGAAATGCGCCGGTCAAATTCGTTTGGATAACATTGTTCCACGCATCGTCGGTCATGCGCACGACCAATCCGTCCTGCGTGACACCAGCGTTGTTGACGAGGACATCGAGCTTGCCGAAATCTTTGACGACATTGTCGACCATCGCATCGATCTCAGCGACTTTGGAGACGTCGCAGGCGTAGCCATTGCACTTGGCCCCGCGCGCGCTTAGCTCAGCGGCCAATGCTTTCGCGGCTTCTTCGTTCCGGCCGACAATCGCGACGCTCGCGCCCGCTGCGTGAAACTTCTCCGTCACCGCTCGCCCAATGCCGCGCGCTCCGCCTGTGACCAGGACAACTTTGCCTTCGAATCCCATGTTCAAACTCCTCGTGTTTCGCCGTCGTATCCGGCGCAGTTTTTAGTGCATCCCGCGTGATCATTAGTGGACGCGCGGGGCGCGAAATGCTTCGCTACTTCATTAAAATTGAAACGCGTTTACATCAGCCAGATTCGACACATTCCGGCATTCGGCGTCTGGGACGATGCGCTTGATCATGTTGCTGACGGTGCTGCCGGGTCCGAGTTCCACGAATTTTTTCAGGCCTTTTTCGGCGAGATTTTTGACCGTCTGTTCCCACAACACCGGGCTGACGATTTGGCGCTTCAAGGCATCTCGAATTTCTGCAGGCGTGGTCACGGCGCTGGCCGATACGTTCGCGTAAACGGGTGATGTTGCGGTCGCAATCGCAGCGGCGTCCAATAAGGGTCCGAAGTCGTCGGCTGCCGGTTGCATCAACGCGGTGTGAAACGCTCCAGCCACGGCCAATTTCAACACGCGCCGCGCACCGGCGGCTTTGCACAAATCGCCGGCTTTGTTTAGCGCGTCGATGGCTCCGCCGATGACAATTTGCCCACCGCCATTGAAATTCGACGCGGACACAATTCCGCCTGTTTCCTGTGCTGCTTGAGCGCACGCGGCGTGAACTTTGTCGGCATCCAAACCCATGATCACCGTCATGCCGCACGGCATTTTTTCGGACGCTGATTTCATCAATTCGCCACGTCGGCGGACCAATCGAATCGCGTCGTCAAACGTCAGTGCTCCGACCGATGCAAGCGCTGCATATTCGCCCAACGAAAGTCCCGCCGCCGCAGCGCAGACCAACGGTTTACCTGCCTTTAATTCAAGTGCGGTTTTCACCGCCAGGCCAGCCAGTACGAGCGCGGGCTGTTGAACACTGGTGTCAACCAGCGCTGTGTCCGGACCGTCGAACATGATCGTCGACAAGCCGAAGCCCAGCACCTCATCCGCGCGCGTGAAAAGCTGTTTCACGTCCGGAAATGCGTCTGCTAAATCTTTGCCCATTCCAACGGCTTGGGCACCTTGTCCGGGGAAAACGAGTACGATGTCGCTCATAATTAAAAACGTTTCGGGTTTCGAGTTCCGGGTTTCGAGTTCACAGGCTTTCAACACGAAACCCGGAACTTAAAACACGAAACAGTCAGTTAAATTACCATTGCAAGACAGTGGAGGACCATGTCAATCCGGCGCCGAACGCGGCGAGGATGACGGGCTTTCCGGCGGGGATACGGCCCGCGCGGCTGGCT
>Ga0194061_1000458_pt1 | contig 24873 bp, 26 predicted proteins | sample SepL2221m_MetaG_FD_163423 | JGI IMG/M metagenome (GOLD analysis project Ga0194061, IMG submission 163423) | Anoxic zone freshwater microbial communities from boreal shield lake in IISD Experimental Lakes Area, Ontario, Canada - Sep2016-L224-21m | ecosystem: Environmental > Aquatic > Freshwater >... | reverse complement strand
CCCCAACCCCCCGTCCGGCGATCGAGCCCGGATCCCCGCCCTTGATCCAGCCATGAGGGCCAGGCCGGCGCGCCGCCTGGCGGCGGTGCAGACCCCGGTGATTCCCCAGCTGGGAGCCCTCATCGCGGCCACTCCAGGCACCCTTTCCCTGGGCCAGGGCATGGTGAATTGGGCACCTCCGGCCCAGGTTGGTCGTGCGGTGGCCGCCGCGATCGAGGCGGCAGGTCAGGGAGCCGCTGGCCTCGATGGCTATGGGCCAGTGGTCGGCGATGGGCCTCTGCTGGCGGCGATTGACAGCCAGCTGCGCCAGCGGGACGGCTTCTGCCTCCAGGAGAGCGAACTGCTGGTGACCGCTGGCAGCAACATGGCCTTCAACGCCCTCATTCAGGTGCTCCTCGATCCCGGCGACGAGGTGCTCCTGCCCCTGCCCTGGTACTTCAACCACGAGATGGCCGTGCGGCTGGCGGGGGGGGTGCCGGTGTCGGTGGCCGCAGGTGTCGTGCCGGATCCGGAGCCATTGGCGGCGGCCATCACCCCCCGCACCCGGGCGATCGTGACGGTCTCCCCCAACAACCCCAGCGGTGCGGTGATGCCCCGGGCCGTATTGGAGGCGATCAATGGTCTTTGTGCCCGCCGGGGCTTGGTGCATCTCCACGACGAGGCCTACGACCTGTTCACCTACGGCGATGCTGTCCACTGGAGTCCCGGCTGCCTAGCCGGCAGTGGCGCCCATACGGTGACGCTGCGCTCCCTGTCGAAGGCCTACGGCATGGCGGGCTGGCGCCTGGGTTATGCGGTTGTGCCACGGCCCCTGATGGCCGATCTGGCCAAGATCCAGGACACGGTGCTGATCTGTCCCCCCCGCTTGACCCAGGTGGCGGCGGGGGCGGCCCTGGCAGCGGGTCCTGACTGGTGCCGCCCCCGCATTGCCGAACTGGCCCAGCGCCGGGCCAGGGTGCTGGAGCGGTTGGGGGTCGACGGAGCCCCCTGGCGTCTGGTGACGGCACCGGATGGCGCTTTCTATGCCCTGGTGGAGCTGGACACCCCCTTGGCCGCCGGTGGTGTGATGGAGCGGCTGGTGCGGGAACACCGGGTGGCGGTGGTCAGTGGCCGCAGCTTCGGTCTGGGGGGCTGCACCCTGCGGCTCAGCTATGGCGTCTTAGAGGGAGCCGCCCTGGAAGAGGCATTGGATCGGCTGGTGGGCGGTCTCCAGGCCCTGGCCCTTGGCCAAGCCCAATCAATAGCTAGGATTAGGAGCACAGGTTTGTGATTTTCATGGCAACCGTTGCTACCAAAATTGGTTCCGTTGGTGATGCCCGCCGTGAGGCCCTGATCAATTCCCTGAGGGTGCGCTTCCAGGCTGCGGAGCGTGCCGGCAACGCAGAGGCCAAGCTCGCCCTGTTTCGGGAAGCGGCCTACCTGGACATTCAGCCGGAACTGTTCAGCGCCGCGCCGCTTAGCCCGGCCGCCTGAGGGCCACCGGAACGTTCCAGTTCAGCCCGGTAGAGGGAATGGTGGTGAAGGATGCGCCGTTCCAGGCCGTGGGCTGGGCCCGGCTCAAACCCTGATCCATAGGCCCGCTGGGCCGCCTCCACCAGACGCCGGTCCTCCTCCAGAAAGGCGGCCAATTCGTCCAACAGCACTGCCGCTCCGCTCTGGCGCTCCGCCGGACCCGCCAGGGTCAGTTCCATGCGGCAGCGGTCCAGGGCTTCTGGATGAAAACCGATCAGGGCCACGGTTCCGTTGGGCCAGACCAACAGATGGTTCCAAGGGGGGACGGCGAAGGTGAGGAATTCCCCGCTGGTTCCAACGGATGTGGGCAGCTGCGTGGCCAGCAGGTTGCACCAGTTGCCGAAGGCGTGGCGGTAGCCCTGCACCGGCCCCTGCAGCCGGTGCAGGGTGGTGGGATGCGCAATGGCCACGTGGTAGTCGTCGAGGGTGTTGTCGTGGGCGATTTTCCAGTTGCAGGCCAGTGAACGCTGGCGGCGGCCCAGCAGTTCTGGGGGTGATGCCCATGGGCTGGATCTGGATCCCCATCCCCCCTGCTCCTGCAACAGATCCAGTTGGTCCAGCAGCGCTGGCCCTGACCCCGGGTCGATGCCAGCCTCCTGCGCCAGGACAGGCAGACGAACCCACAGAAAGGGCCCGGCCTGCCCACAGTCCAACGGCGTCAGATCCCAACGGCGGCGATCGAACGGTTCGCAGAACTGCGCCTCCCTGGCCGCTGCCCACAGTTTTCCATCGGGGCCATAGGTCCAGCCGTGGTAGGGGCAGATCAGCTTGCGGCAGGCAGGGGCTGCCGCACCTGGCTCCAGAAGGGCCAGGCCGCGATGGGGGCAACGGTTCAGGAACGCCCGTGGGCCCTGGCCAACGGGTTGGGTCAGCAGCAGGGGAGTGCCCAGCAGCTCCAGGGAGAGTGCGCCCCCTTCCGGTAGTTCCGTTCGGACCGCCACCGGGTGCCAGAAATGACGGGCGTAGACGTTCTGCTCCCAATCGGCGACCTGGGGGGAGCGGTAGACGATGTTGGGGAGAAAGGGGACGGGGCCACCCACTTGCGGCATGGCCATCAGACCAGAGTGCCGTCGAGGGAACGCAGTTGCTGGGCCAGTTCCTCCCGCAGCTCCAGAAAGGGGGTCGAGACACGCAGATGGGAAAGGTTGCTGCGGTCGAGTTCTCCTTCGACGGTGCGCACGATCCGGCCAGGACGGGGCGCCATGATGTGCACCCTCTGGGCCAGGAGGAGGGCCTCCTCGATGTCATGGGTGATCAGCAGGGCCGTCAGGCCAGTGCGTTCCCACAGCAGGAAGAGGAACTCCTGCATCGACTCGCGAATCTGTAGATCGAGGGCTCCGAACGGCTCATCCAGCAGGAGAACCTTGGGGTCAGCGGCGAGGGCGCGGGCAATGGCCACCCGCTGCTGCATGCCACCCGAGAGCTCCCGGGGCAGGCGGTTGGCCGCATCCTGCAGACCCACCACCTCCAGGAAGTAGCCGGTGCGTTCTCGCACCTCCGAACGGGAGCGCCCCTGCAGGCGCATGCCGAAGGCCACGTTGTCGGCGGCGGAGAGCCATGGGTAAAGGCTGTATTTCTGGAACACCATGCCCCGGTCCGATCCGGGGCCCCGCACGGGATTGCCATCCACGGTGATGGTGCCGCTGCTGGGGCGCTCAAGCCCTGCGATCAGGCGCATCACCGTGGATTTTCCCGAACCGGAGCTGCCCACCAGGGCCACAAACTCCCCGGAATCGAGCTCAAAGTTGATGTCGTCGAGGACAAGCTTGGCCCTGGAGCCATCACCAAAGGACTTGCTGACGCCGGAGATGGAAAGGTGCATGGCGGTGGCGGGTCAGTTGGCCCAGGCGCAGGCCCGGCGCATGAGCAACCGGAAGCCCAGATCAATGGCCAGGCCAATCAGGCCGATCACAATCAGACCCACGAAAATCTCATCGGTACGCAGAAAACGCTGGGCCAGGGAGATGCGCTTGCCCAGGCCTTCGTTGGCGGCCACCAGCTCGGCCACGATCACCAGGTTCCAGGCCGAGGCCATGTTGATGCGGTAGGCATCAATCACCTGGGGGGCAATGTAGGGGGCCACCACCTGCGTCACGATCTGGAACCCTTTGCCACCCAGGGTGAGGGCTGTTTCGCGCAATTCGGAGGGCACGAACTTCACGGCATCCATGATCATCAAGGTGTTGAAGAACACCGTACCGATGAAGATCAGCAGCACTTTCGGTTCTTCGCCGAGGCCGAAGTAGATGATCAGCAGGGGTATGAAGGCCGGCGCTGGCATGTAGCGGATCAGCCCTATCAGAGGCTCAAGCAGCTGGCAGATCACCCGGCTGCAGCCCATGGCGATGCCGATCGGAAGCGACACCAGGGCCGAGAGGGCGAAACCCGCGCCCACCCGCCCCACGCTGGCTACCAGATCCTTGATCAGAATGCCGCGGGCGTACTGGTCGCTGCCCGCCTTCACCACCGCCTCCGGACTGGGGAGGAAAAGTTTGTCCACCAGGCCGCTGCCGGCGATGAGCTGCCAGACCAGCAGCACGGCGAGGATTCCGAAGATCCCCAACGACCAGGGGTGGCCCAGCACCCGTTTCCAAGGGCCGAGCCCAGAGCCCGTGGCTTCTGTGGACCTCCCAACAATTGACGTAGCGACGTTCACTTGGCCGCATCCACAAACGTGGAATTCAGCAACTTGCTCAGGTCGGGCTTGGTTTTGGCGAGGCCCGTTTCCACGAGGAAGGTGGTGATCTGCTCAGCCGCAAAGGGCAGGTGGACCATGGTGGTGCCGGGCTTGAAGTTGGTGCGGTTCTGCTCGAGGGTCTGGATTGTGGTGCCGGCGTTGTAGGCCTTGAACTCCTCCTCGCTCACACCGGAGCGGGCCACCAGGATCGGCAGGGTGCCGGCGGGGTCGTCCTTGATGGTCTTGAGGGTGGCGAACCAGGCATCGACGATCTTCTGGATCTTCTCGGGATTCTTGCTCACGAAATCCGTACGGCAGACCAGCAGGTCGCTGATCGCCCCGGGATGGTCCTTGGAAGTGCTGAGAGCCTTGCTGCCAGCGCGTTTGAGCGCCTGGGTGGTGAAGGGGGCATAGACGCCCGCCGCGTCCACCTTGCCGGCGGCGAAGGCGGCGGCGGCGGCACCGGTTTCCAGGGGGACGAATGTGATGTCTTTCGCAGAAAGACCAGCCTCGCTGAGCACCTTCAGCAGCAGGAAGTGGTCGACGGTCCCCTCTTCGGCGGCCACCTTTTTCCCTTTGAGAGCTGCCACGGAAGCGATTTCCTTGGCGGCGATGATCTGGTCGTTGCCGGTGGAGAAGTCGTTCTGGAGCACTACCTGCAGATCGGCGCCACCGGCGATCGAGCTGATCGTGTCATTGAGCGTTTGGCTGTTGCAGTCGAGTTGGCCGGCGTTCAGAGCGTTGATGGAATCCAGGTAGCCATCGAACCATTGCAGGCTGACGGGCACGCCCTGGGCCTCGAAAAGCTTCTTGTCTTCGGTGACTTTCCACGGAAACCAACCGGGCCAGGCGCTGTAGCCCACTTTGACGGGCGTGTCCTGGGTGGCGGGTTTCTGACAGCCCACCAACAGACCGGCGGAGAGAGCAGCCGCCATCGTTGCGGCAACAACGCGGGTGCTGGAGAAGCGATAGGCGAAGGAGAAGCGCTTCATCGTGATACGGGGATGGGGGTGGGTAGCGATGGGCGATGAACAGATGTGGACCTGATGTGGGCTAGAAGAATTCGAGGTAACGCTTTCGTTCCCATTCGGAAACGGCGCCGTGGTACGACTCCCATTCCTCGCGTTTGTAGGCGACGAAGGCTTCGAACATGGCATCACCGAATACGCTTCTGGAGAGCGGATCGGCGCTGAAGGCCTCAATCGCCTCGCCCAGGGTGCGCGGCAGCCTGTTGATGCCGCGCTCAGCGAGTTGCTCGGCGCTGAGGGTGTAGGCGTTCACCAGGTTGGCGGGTCCTGGATCGAGCCCCTCGCGGATGCCTTCCAGGCCCGCCGCCAGGATCATCGCTCCACCCAAGTAGGGATTGGCGGCACTGTCGGCGGCGCGGCATTCCACCCGCCCACCGGGGGAGGGGATGCGCAGCATGTTGGTGCGGTTGTTATTGCCGTAGCAGATGAACACCGGCGCCCAGGTGAAGCCGCTCATCGAGCCCTGGGCCACCAGCCGCTTGTAGCTGTTGACCGTGGGGGCGATCACGGCGCAGATTGCTGGAGCGTGGCGAAGGACGCCGGCGATGAACGACCTGGCAAGGTCACTGACGCTGGCCGGTGCGCCTGAGGGGCAAAGGAACAGATTGGCTCCACTGTCCAGGTCGGCCAGGGACATGTTGTAGTGGGCGCCACTGCCGGTGCGGTCGCTGAAGGGCTTGGGCATGAACGAGGCCACCAGCCCATGGGGCCGCACGATCTCCTTGGCCATCAGCCGGAAGAAGGTGAGCCGGTCGGCCATGGTGAGCACGTCGGCGTAATTGAAGTCGATTTCGAACTGGCCGGGCCCATCTTCGTGATCGAAGGAATAGACCCCCCAGCCCAGGTCGTTCATGGCCACCACCAGTTCATCAAGCCAGTCGAGGTTGTCGAGCAGACCCACCACGTCGTAGGCGGGTTTGTCGAGCACATCACGCTCGCTGAAGGGGGAGAGCTGGCCGTTGGGGCCCTGCCGGAGCACGAAGAACTCGGTTTCAATCCCGAGGTTGAAGCGATAGCCCATGGCGGCAGCCTGGGCGCGGACGCGGTTGAGGATGTTGCGGCTGCAGGCTTCGAAGGGGGCGCCGTTGAGGTGCAGGTTGCTGGCCATCCAGGCCACGTCTTTTTTCCAGGGCAACACCGTGATGCTGTCGCGATCGGGAACCGCGGCCACCTCGTCATCACTCACTTCCTGGGGCACGCCATCGAGGGCGGCACCGGTGAACAGCTCGGAGCCGCGCAGCATCTGGTCCACGTGGGCGAGGGGCACGGCCTTCGCCTTGCTCACGCCGTGCAGATCGACGAAGGAGGCCAGGGCGTACCGCACGCCCTGGTTGGCCAGCACGGTCTTGAGATCCGGCGCGCCGTCAGGGCCTGCCACGGGAATGGTGGTCGTTGGTTCAGAGTTCGAAGTGGTCATCGGGTGAGGAGTGCGGGCATGGACAGGCTGTGGGCTGTCGGATCGTTGGAGGCGAGGGTGTCCGGGGCCGTGGCGACCTGCCGTTCCGCCACCTGCTCGAGCAGCCAGCGGTGCCAGGCCCCAAAGCCTTCCCCGCTGGTGGCCGAAAGCTGGAACACCCGGGCTTTGGGATTCACCTGGGCGATGTGGGTTTCGAACCGCTCCACCTGCACCGGCAGATGGGGCAGCAGGTCGACCTTGGTGATCAGCACGCAGTCCGCTTCGCGGAACATCACCGGGTACTTGAGGGGTTTGTCGTCACCTTCGGTCACGCTGAGCAGGGCCACCTTGAGGTGCTCGCCCACCTCGAACTCGGCCGGGCAAACCAGGTTGCCCACGTTCTCAACCCAGAGCAGATCGAGGTGGGCCGGATCCAGCCGCTGCTGAAGCAGGCGGAGGCCGCCGCTGACCATGGCGGCATCGAGATGGCAAGCGCGGCCGGTGGTGATCGGCACCACGGGCACGCCCACGGCTTCCAGTCGCTGGGCATCCAGCTGGGTGGTCATGTCCCCCTCCAGTACGGCCATGGAAAGCTGCGGGGACAGGCTGGTGATCGTGCGCTCCAGCAGGGAGGTTTTGCCGGCGCCGGGACTGCTCATCACGTTGAGGCAGAGCAGGCGCCAGGCATCGAAGTGTTCGCGGTTGTGGTCGGCCTGGTGCTGGTTGGCGGCCAGCAGGTTGAGGCCCAGGGTGTCGGTAAGGGGCATGTGCATGGGATCAGCGCGAGGGAACGGAGAGGGGTTCGAGCCTGGAACTCGGCAGGCGGTAGTCGATCGATTGGATACGCAGCTCCCGGCCAGTGACGATCTCCTCCATGGGCAGATCACAGCAGGGGGAGCGGTAGGCCGATGCCACGTCGGGGGGGTAGGTGTGTTGGCAGCCCAGGCAGCGGGCCACCAGGGGAACCCGCCCGATGCGCAGCTCGGAGCCCCCGAGCCAGGTGTCCTTCACCAGGGCACCCCAGGTGAAGACGAGGGCATCGGGTTCCACGCAGGTGAAATCGCCCACCTGTAGATGGACCACACGCACTTCAGGAACCTGGGGCAGATGTTGCTGCTTCCACTCGCCGAGGGAGAGCAGCAGGCACTTGGTCATGTCGACTTCGTGCACGGCTCACCTCCACCGCTGGTCGACGGCCATGTTGCAGGTGTCGTGCAGCCAAGATGGTTTTTGCTTGCGGGGCAGCTGGCCACTCACCACCAGGTGGGCCATCACATCGCAGATCACCCGGGTGGCCATCAGTGAGGTCATGTCACTGACGTCGTAGGGGGGAGAGACCTCCACCACCTCCAGGCCGCAGACGGGCACGTTGCGCACGATCAGCTCCAGCAGTTTGAGGGCCTCCCTGGGCAGCAACCCGCCCGGTTCGGGCCAGCCGGTACCGGGAACAAAGCCAGCGTCGATGCAGTCGATGTCGAAGGAGATGTACACACAGTCGGTGCCATCGGTGGCCCGCTCGATGGCGAACTTGGCGGCGGCCTCCAGCCCCATGTCGCAGATGTCGGTGACGGTGAGCACGTTGGTGCCCCGCTCCCGGCAGACCTTTACCCCTTCGCGGGGCACCTGCCAGCCGCCGATCCCCAGTTGCACCAGGTTTTCGGCCGGTGCGTTGGCCATGTTGGTGGCATGGAACCAGGGGCAGGTATGCATGCGCTCGTCCAGGTCGATCTCCTGGGTGTCCACATGCCGATCGAAGTGGATGATCCCCACCTTCTTGTCACCCAGGTGACGGCAAACGCCGCGCACCGTGGGAAAACCGATCGAGTGGTCGCCCCCCAGCAGGATCGGGAAGGCGCCGCTGGCAAACACGTGGGCCACTCCTTTGGAGATCTGATCGAAGCTTTTTTCGTTGTTGGCGGGGATCGTGAAAATGTCGCCCACATCGCAGAGCTTGATCGACTCGCGCAGGTCCACCCCCATCTCGTAGTTGTAGGGGGTGTAAAGAGCGGAAATGCGGCGAATGCCCTGGGGGCCGAAACGGGTGCCGGGCCGGTAGGTGGTGCCACAGTCATGGGGAATGCCCACGATCGCCACGTCGAACTCGCCGACGCGGTTCACATCCTCGATGTAGGGCGCCTTCATGAACGTGTTGATGCCCGCGTAGTGGGGCAACTCCCCGCGGGAGAAGGTGGAGATGCGCCGATCAACGATGCTTTCGGCGGCCTCGAGGCCGTAGCGCAGGCCCTGGTCCACCTCCTGCTGCCAGCCGGTGAGGGGGAGGCGGGCTTCTTTTTCGAGTGCCTCAGCTCCCTGGGTGGCGGGATGACGCACAAAAGCCCCTTCGGGCCCTGGAGATGCAGACATGGGAAAGGACGGATGGGGGGCTGGGCGGTCTCCCGGGCTTTTGTCCCTCCGTGCCACCGGGAGTTCCCGGTGTGTTTCTCTCGGACCAGGCACCCCCTCCGGCTGTTGGAACAGTCGATGGGGACCGGAACCCTAGAAACTTCTTCCGCTCCGCCATCGTGCGCTTGGGCAAGTGGGGGAGTTGTCTTGATCGTTACCGAGTTTGAAGTGCCCCAGGGCACGTCACCCCAAACGGGGCCGCCCTAGGGAATCTCTTAGGTTCCCATCGGGTTTGCGTGGCTTCTTCGTTGTCGCCCTACGCCTCCCGCCTTGCCCTGGGCCTTCCCCTGGTGATGGTGGTTCCCCTCGGAGCCGCCGCCGGAGCCGATCTTCTGGCCCAGCAGCCGCCCCCGTCTCAGGCTCCCCAGCAGCTGCTCCTGCTCAGCTACGCCCTCACCAAGGGGGCCTACGACAAGATCCTTCCCCTGTTTGCGGCGGATTGGAAGAAGAAAACCGGTCAGACCGTTGCCATCACGGGCAGCTATGGCGGGTCCGGCTCCCAGACCCGGGCGGTCATCGGAGGCCGGCTTGGTGAGGCCAGGTTGGCAGAAGGAACTGCCCAACAATTCCATTGCCGCCAACTTCACCATTGCCTTCTTCACCCGCAAGGGGAACCCAAAGAAGATCAGGACCTGGAGGGATCTGGAGCGCAGTGATGTGCAGGTGATCACGGCCAATCCCGCCACCCACACCGGTGGCACCGAGGCGGCCGCCAGGCGCTACCTCAGTGGCGTTCTCAGGAACGGGCCGGTGCTCCCCAGAGATGCCCGCGAAGCCACCGATACCTTCATCACCCTGGGGAAGGGAGATGGGCTGTTGAACTGGGAATCGGAGGTGTACCAGGCCAAATAGAGTGGCGCATGGACGGGCGGTTACCAGGTACCCACCTCCAACATCCTCGGCACCAGCAAGTTGGCCGAGGCATTCGCCCGCTTCCCGGTTTCTCCTGCGGCCCAGAGGGCCTTCGTTGTCCATGGCTTCCGGCCGGTGACCCCCGAGGGCACGTCCTCTGCCAAGGGCAAGTTTCCGGAGATCAAATCCTTCACCGTCGTCTCCTTCGGTGGCTGGGAAACGGTGAAGACCAAGTTCTTCGGCAAGGGGGGGGATTAGGGATCAGCTCTCCGTCGGCTCCGGCATGCTGGGGGCACTTGCGACCCCGGTGGCTTGCGCGTTGCCCGAGAGCAAACAGTCGGCGACCAGCCAGGGCTGTTTCATAGCCTTTGGGGGTTTGAGGGTTCCCTGGAGCAGGCGATTCACCGCTCTCAGCACCAGGGCTTTGACGGACTGGAGCTGAACCTGCACCACCGCTGTGTGGCCGGTCTGGATCCAGCTCAGGTGCGCCTGTTCCTCCGACGTGGAGAGCGCCAGCTCATCCTGGAGTTGGTGACCGGTGGCGACTATGTGCCTGATCTGACCTGGTCGCCGGATCGCCATGTGGAGGAGTTGGAGGACCTGCTGTTGCAGGCCAGCGCCCTGGAACCCCTGAAGGTCACGGTGATCACCGGTAGCGACAGCTGGAGCTGGCCGGTGCAGCAGAAGTTCTGGGCGACGGTTTTGGAGCTGGTGGAGCGCTGTGGCCTGCCTGTGAGTTTTGAGACCCACCGCTCCCGCAGCCTCGGCAATCCCTGGAGCATCGCCTCCTTCCTGGAGGCCTTCCCCTCCCTACGGCTCACGGCCGATCTGAGCCACTGGTGTGTGGTGTCGGAGCGGCTGATGACGCCGGATCTGGCGCCGATCCAGGCCATGGCCGATCGGGTGGACCACATCCATGCGCGGGTGGGCTGGGCCCAGGGCCCCCAGGTGTCCCATCCCTTTGCCCCCGAACACCAACAGGCCCTGGTGGCCCATGGCGCCTGCTGGGCGTTGTTTGCCGAGCGGCAAAGACAACAGGGCCGGGGCTTGCTCACCTTCACGCCCGAGTTCGGTCCCGATGGCTACCTGCCCACCTTGCCGTTCACGAACCAGCCCGTGGCGGATCTTGACGCGATCAACGAGGCGATGGCGAACTGGCTTCGGCAACAGCCCTGGGGGCCTCGGCGGGGGCAGGGTTGATTGGGTTCTACGTCGGTCTGCTGCGGCCAGGCACTGGGTTGACCCTCTCGTTTCTGGTCGTGCGATTGCTTGGCTTCTTCAAGGCGTTGGGCTGGGGCGATGCTGGGGGAGGTCGCACCCGAATGCCAGCCCCCCCCGCCGGGTTCCCCGTGAAGCGATCAGAGACAGGAACACCAAGGCGACTACGGTCGGCTCTTCGTTCAGCTCCCGCGTGCTCCCCATGGTTCCATTCCTGCCCAGATTCCTTCGCCCTGCCATCGCCGGTCTTGCCTTGGGGGCTGCCCTGATCGTTGCCGCTCCAGTGGCGACGAGAGCCCAGCCCAGGTGCACCTTCCTGTTGCCCCTCGGTGGTAGCGGCGACCCGGTGGTGTCCAAGCGGGTGGGACCGGGCCGGCTGCTGGGGCGCAACAACTGGAACACAGACTTTGTTGTGGACCAGCCCTTCAGCAGCTATCGGTTCTTCTTCACAGCCACCTCCACCGACCCCGCCACCTACCCGGTGCGGGGTTACATGATCTTCACCGATCGCGCCAGCCTGCGCCTGTTTGACGTGACCATCTCTCCGCCCGTGGGCACCGGCCGCCAGTTCGGTCCGTTCCCAGCTATTCCCGGGCGCCGCACGAGCCTGATGAATTTCCATATCGGCTCCAGCAGCCAACCGGGCGCCCTTGGTTTCAGCTATCGCATCTCGGTTCAGGGGTGCAACGGCTGAGGACTGGGCAAAGAATCCGGGTGTGGAGGTTTCTCGTGCGTCACGGGCTGAAGTGACGCACGACCATGGAGTGGCTCAATGACGCCGTTGGCTTGAAATGGCCGTGATCGGTCCATCAGCAGCAACGACCTCACCAAGTCGATCACCTTTAAGGGGCACTCATGAATGGCACCTGTGCCCTATTGCCAACAGGCTGACCCAGTGGTTGGTCCGTCGATAAAACGTCGAAGTTGCGTCGATCGTTTGGAGGTCGAGAGTTAGATTCAATCCCTTCTCTTTTCGTCACCACAGGGAGAAGTTGGGATGAAGCCGCTCCGCCAGCTCAGCACCGGCCTCGCGTTGGCCGCCCTCGTGGCGAATGTCACCTCAACTGCTTCGGCCCAAACCTTCCGGCAGACCACCCCGATCGCCCCTGGGGTGGCCACCCCCAACCAGCTGGAGACCTCGATCGGCACCCTGAATCTCATCGATGGCTTCCCCAAGCCCGACACGATCGAGAAGATCTACGACAATCTCGATCGCTCCAGGGCCCTGCAGGCCTATCTGCTGGCCATCCCTATTGTCAACCAGGCCGGTATGCGCGATTCCCTGCGCAACTTCGGACCCGTCAACACCACCAACGTGATCTGGGAGACCCTGGTGGACCCCAAGACCGTGGAACTCACGGCCAACGACAACACCGTCTACAGCTTCATCTGGCTCGATACCAAGAAGGGGGGCCCTTGGTGGTTGAAATCCCCCCCAAGGTGCTGGGGGCCATCGATGACTTATGGTACCGCTGGGTGTCGGATGTCGGCATCACAGGTCCCGACAAAGGGAAGGGCGGCAAGTACCTGATCCTTCCGCCCGGATACACGGGCGAGATTCCCAAGGGGTATTTCGTCGTTCGTCCAACAACCTTCGGCACCTGGATGCCTTTTCGCTCCTTCCTGGTGGACGGCTCGCCCAAACCTGGGGTGGAGTCGGTGAAAAAGTATCTGAAGATCTACCAGCTCGCCGATGCGGCCAACCCCCCGGCGATCAAGTTTGCCAATGCCTCCGGGGTGCCGGCGAACTTCGTCGCCCCGGGTGATTACTCCTTCTGGGCGTTGCTGAACCAGGTGATTCAGGAAGAGCCCTCCACGGGCTCGGATCCCACCACCCTGGGCCTGTTCGCCTCCATTGGCATTGTGAAAGGCAAACCCTTCAACCCCGATGAGCGTTGGAAGAAGATCCTCACCGATGCCGCCAATATCGGGGCGGTGACGGCGCGAACGATCGGCTTCAAGATCCGCGATCGAGAGGCATTCTTCTACCCCAACAGCCCCTGGCGACTGCCGTTCTTCGGTGGCTACAAGTTTGAAGTATCCCCCGGTGTGGCCAACCTGGACGGAGCGGCGTTCTTTTATTACATCGCCACCGGTGTGACGCCGGCCATGGAGGCGAAGATGGTGGGCCAGGGCTCCCAGTACCCGTGGGCTTCCCTGGATGGGAAGGGCAACCCCTTCGATGGCGGTAAAACCTATCGTTTGCGCCTGCCTCCCAACATCCCGGTGAAGGATTTTTGGTCGGTGATTGTGTATGACAATCAGACCCGTTCCATGCTTCAGACCGATCAGAAGGCGCCGAGCGTGAGCAGCCAGAACAAGGGCATCAAAACCAATGCCGACGGTTCGGTGGATGTGTGGTTCGGTCCCAAGGCCCCTGCTGGCATGGCCAACAACTGGGTGCAGACGATTCCCGGCAAGGGCTGGTTCACGCTCCTACGTCTCTATGGACCGCTGGAGCCCTGGTTCAACAAAACCTGGCGGCCTGGGGACATCGAACTGCAGCCCTGATCGATCTGTAGGGCCTTGACGCCGCCGGCTGTGGCACCCGCTCAATCACTGACCGCCTTGGTGCGCATGGCAGCCTCCAGGCCCTTGATGTCCTCAGGGGACAACTTGGGCCGATCCAGCTTGAGGGTGAGCTTGTTGAGCGTGCCGGTGAACCGGAAGGGTGGCTGGTAGTCGGCGTCATTGACGCCGGTGAGGGTGTCGGAGCCGATGTCAAAGCTCTCATCCCACGCCAGGGTCATCGGCAGGGTTTTGGCCATGGTTTTGGTGGCGACCACCTTGCCGTCCACCTTGAGGGTGCCGGTGCCGGGGCCGCCGACGCCGCTGAAGTTGTTGAAGGCCAGGGTGCCGGCCCCCTTGCCTTGGTAGATGAAATCGAACTCCACCTTGTGCTTCCCAGGCGAGAGAGGTTCAGTACCCTCCCACTTGAGCCTCTCAAGATCCACCATGTTCCAGAGCCACACCGGCCTGTTGTTCTTGAGGTAGAAGCCGTAGCCTCCGAAGCGGCCGCCCGATGTGAGCAGCATGCCCTCGGCGCCGGTTACGGGCACCTCGATGTCTGCGGTGACGGTGTAGGAGGTGTTGAGCAGCAGGGGCGAAACGCCCTGGGGTAGCCCCACCATTGGACGGGTGTAGACGAAGGTGTTGCGGCCCGCGGTGATATTGGGCCGGGGCGCCACGATGCGCGCCGCCACCGAGGCATCCAGTGGGAAGACCTGATACTTCCTGGCCTCGGCGATAAACGCCGACTTCATCTCCTTCACCTTCTGGGGATTCTGGGCGGCCAGGTCGGTGCTCTGGCTGAAATCGTTGTTGAGGTTGTAGAGCTCCAGGGTCTGGTTGTTCAGCGGATCCGGATTGGCTGGGCCGAAGGCATCCCAGGGGGCCCGGTTCACCTTGGTGCTCAGCAGCCAGCCCTCGTTGTAAAGGGCCCATTGGCCGAACATCTCGAAATACTGGGTTCTGTGGCGGGAGGGCGCCTTGGCGTTCTTGGCGTCGAAGGTGTAGACGAAGCTGGTGCCCTCGATCGGTTTTTGCGGGATGCCATCCACCACCTCGGGTGCCTTCAGGCCGGCCGCCTCGAGGATCGTGGGCACCACGTCAATCACGTGAACGAACTGCTCACGCAGGCCGCCCTTGTCCTTGATGCGCGCGGGCCACGACACCACCATGTTCTGGTTGACGCCGCCCAACCTGGAGGCGTTCTGTTTGAACTAGGTGAAGGGGGTGTCAAACGCCCAGGACCAGCCCGCCGACATGTGGTTGTAGGTCTGGTCGGTGCCCCATACGTCGATGAACTTGGATTGCACCTCGACGGGTAGCTTGTTGAGCCCATTGAAGAAGGCCACCTCGTTGGGGGTGCCCAGGGGGCCACCTTCGGCGCTGGTGCCGTTGTCTCCGTTGATGTAGACGATCAGGGTGTTGTCGAGCTTGCCGAGGTCATCGAACTGCTGGATCACGCGGCCGATCTCATAATCGCTGTAGGCGGCATAGGCGGCGAACACCTCCACCTGGCGGATGAACAGTTTCTTGGCATCAGGAGTAAGTTTGTCCCAGGGGGTGATCAGGTCGGCGGGCCAGGGTTCCAACTTGGTGTCCTTGGCAATGACCCCCAGTTTCTTCTGGTTCGCAAAGATCCGTTCCCTCAGCTTCTCGTAGCCATCATCAAAAAGATGCATCGCATGGATCCGCTCCACCCACTCCTTGGTGGGGTGGTGGGGCGCATGGGTGGCGCCGGGGGCGTACTTGATGAACAGCGGCTTGGCGGGGTTGGTCTGGTGGATCCGGGTCATGTAGTCGATGGCGTCATCGGCCATCGCCGTCACCAGATTCCAGGTGCCGGGATCCTTGCCCTCAAACGGATAGATCTGGGTGGTGTTGCGGAATAGGTTCGGCTGCCACTGGTTGGCGTCACCGCCCACGAAGCCATAGAAGTAGTCGAAACCCATGCCATTGGGCCATTGATCGAAGGGCCCGGCCTGGCTGGCCTGGAAAGCGGGCACGTTGTGGTCCTTGCCGAACCACGCAGTGGCGTAGCCGTTGTCCTTGAGCAGGCGACCAACGGTGGCCTTGTCGCGCTCAATGATGCTGTTGTAACCCGGGTAGCCGGTGGATTGCTCCGAGATCACTCCGAAGCCGGCGGAGTGGTGGTTGCGGCCGGTGATCAGGGCGGCGCGTGTGGGGGAGCACAGCGCCGTGGAGAACATGCGGTTGTAACGCAAGCCCGCCTTGGCGATCCGGTCCATGGCTGGCGTGGGGATCACGCCACCGAAGGTGCTGGGCACACCGAACCCGGCATCGTCGGTGATGATCAGCAGCACGTTGGGCGCGCTCTGCGGTGGCGTGATCCGGGGTGCCCACCAGGGTTTGGACTGCAGGGCGCCGTCCTTGATCACCCCTCCGAAGGGGGGCGCCGGAGCCGGTAGCTGGTTGCCCGGCAGGGTGGTGGTCGCATTGGGGGCTCCCGGGGTGCCGGTGATGGTTTGCGCCAGGGCGGGCGCCCAGCCCGCCTGCCAGCCCACCAACAGGGCCACCAGGACCACGGCGAACAGGCGACGGATCCAGGCCAGGGGAGCATCGAAACGTTGATCAGCCATGGTTTGGGAGCGCCGCCAGGCGGAAACCGATGTGGGAGGTGCCGGTGTCAGGGCTCTGGGCCTCCCTGGCTGCGGGCCGGTAGCGGCTGCAGTAGTTCTCGGAACAAAGGAACGAGCCGCCTTTGATCACGTGCTTGGCCACGCCCGGATCACGGGGATCACCCGTTGCCGCTTCGCTGCTGACCATCGGATCGCTGTCCTCTGCAAGGGTCCCATGCCCCACGGCATACCAATCCTGGGTCCATTCCCAGACGTTTCCTGTCATATCGAATAGGCCGTAACCGTTGGCGGGGAAGGAACCAGCCGGTGCTGTTCCGGTATGGCCATCGTCGGCCGTATTGCTGATCGGAAACGTTCCCTGCCAGGTGTTCGCCCTGCGGGGATTCCAGGTGTTGCCCCAGGCATAGACCTGGTCTTGGAGGCCCCCCCGGGCCGCGTATTCCCACTGGGCTTCACTGGGCAGGAATGCCCCCGCCCAGTGGGCGTAGGCCTCGGCGTCCTCGTAGGACACCTGAACCACAGGATGGTTGTCCCGTAGGGCGATGGAGCACTCTGGTCCCTCGGGGTGGCGCCACTCGGCACCCGGAACCCAGTGCCACCAGCTGAGCTCCTCGATCGGCTCCCCAGCCGTTACGGGTTGGAAGACGAGCGAACCGGGGACCCGATCCGCTGCGGCGAGATCGGGAAACTGCTCGCTCGACAGGGGGCGCTCCGCCACGGTCCGGTAGCCGGTGGCAGCCACGAAGTCGGCGAACTCCCGGTTCGTGATCTCATGGGCACCGAGGCAGAAGGGGCTGATCCGCAGGCGGCCCGCCGGTTGCTCCTCCGGCAGCTGGGCGCCGGCGCCGATGCGGTAGCGGCCGCCGGGGATCAACACCATGTCGTCGGGGCAGCTGCCCGGCCCCGTGCCCGGGACCATCGCAGCAGCGACCAAGGGCATCGGCGCCAGCAGCAGCCACGCCAGGCAGAGCAGCAGGGCTGGCAGGAGCCCCAACCCGCACCTCAACGGGCCAGGCATGGACGCAATGGGCAGTTCAGGCCAAGAGATTAGGGGCTGTGGTCGGCACCACCATCGCCGCCGGCTGCACCCAGCGATCGAACTCCTCGGCGCTGATCTCCCCCAGCACCAGGGCCGCCTCCCGGAGGCTGAGCCTGTGCTGGTGGGCGTGCTTGGCGATGGCACAGGCCCGGTCGTAGCCGATCGCCGGGGTCAGGGCCGTCACCAGCATCAGGCTCTGGTCCAGCAGGGTTTCAATGCGGGCCTCATTGGCGCTGAGGCCTTCGATGCAGAAGCGGCGGAACCCCTCGCATCCCCCCGCCAACAGCTCGATGCTTTCGAGCACGTTGCGGGCGATCACGGGCTTGAACACGTTGAGCTCGAAGTTGCCCTGGCTGGCGGCCAGTTGCACGGCGGTGTTGTTCCCCATCACCTGCACCGCCACCATCGTCAGGCTTTCGCACTGGGTGGGGTTCACCTTGCCCGGCATGATCGAGGAGCCCGGCTCGTTCTCCGGCAGCACCAACTCCCCCAGACCGCAGCGGGGCCCACTGGCCAGCCAGCGGATGTCGTTGGCGATCTTCAGCAGCGATCCCGCCAGCACCGTGAGGGCCCCGTGGGCGGCGGCCAGGGGTTCATGGCCCGCCAGGGCCTGGAACTTGTTGGGGGCGCTGGTGAAGGGCAGGCCCATGCGCTCGGCCAGCCGTGCCGCCACCGCCTCCCCGAAGCCCGCAGGAGCATTGAGCCCCGTGCCCACGGCGGTGCCGCCGATGGCCAGCTGCAACACCTGGGGCAGCGCCGCCCTCAGGCTTTCAAGACCAAGCTCCAGTTGGGCCCCATAGCCGCCGAACTCCTGGCCCAGGCTGAGGGGCACCGCGTCCTGCAGATGGGTGCGGCCGATCTTGATGATGGCGGCGAAGGCGTCGGCCTTCTGCTGCAAGGCCGCAATCAACTGCTCCACCGCCGGGATCAGGGCGTTGTGCAACTCCAGCACCACCGCCACATGGAGCGCCGCCGGGAAGGTGTCGTTGCTCGACTGGCTCAGGTTCACATGGTCGTTGGGGTGCACCGGCACGTTGCTGCCCAGCACTCCGCCTGCGGCTTCTATCGCCCGGTTGGCGATCACCTCGTTGACATTCATGTTGGTCTGGGTGCCGGAGCCCGTCTGCCACACCTTGAGGGGGAATTCCGCGTCGAGGGTTCCGTTGGCCACCTCCTCGGCGGCGGCCACAATCAGCTCCGCCAGCCCGGCGGCGAGCTTGCCCTCGGCACTGTTCACCTGGGCGCAGGCGGCCTTGAGCAGGCCGAAGGCGTGCACCACCGCCAGGGGCATGGTCTGCCCGAACGGGAAGAAATGGAGCGAGCGCTGGGTCTGGGCGCCCCAGTAGTGCTCAGCCGGCACCTCCACCGGGCCGAGGCTGTCGTTTTCGATGCGGGTGCCCATCAGCCGGCCGGCACGATTTCGCTGTTGTACTCGTTGAAGCTGCGGCTGGTGGTGCCCCCAATGCCCTCAGCGGCCTTGGTGCCAGTGGCCTTGGCCAGGGCGGCGTCAATCGCATCGACATTCACCTGTCCCGCGGCGTCGAAGACCACCTTGCCGGCGGCATCGATCACCACCACCTGGGGAATGGTGCCTTTCCAGTAGTGGGCCGGATCGCTGACCCCCTGGTCCCCGCGGTTCTGCAGGTTGTCGGTGGTGAGGTAGATCAGCTCCGCCCCCCGCCCCCAGGTGCGCTGCAGCTCCGAGAGTGCGGGGGCGAAGGTCTTGCTGTCGCGGCTGTCATCCAGGTAGAAGGCGAGCACCACGGGCCGGTGATCTTCGAGGGCCTGCTTCAGGGTGCTCCGCGGCGGCACCAGGGAGCCGTTGCCGGCGTAGAGAGCGAAAATGTTGCCGTCGTAGCTGTCGGTGTCGCGGGCGGCGGCGGCGCCGCGCACGCCCACACCCATCACCAGGGCGATCACCAGGCACAGGCTGGCTCCGACGTGGAGAAGACGGCGCAGCAGCGCTGTGATCGGAGCGGCGGGGTGCACCAGGGGGGCGGGAAACGGCTGGGGCCATTGTGCCGCCCAGCCTTCGGGAGGCGCTTCCGCTGGCTCAGCTCCTGCCCACACTGCGGCCCATGCCTTGGAGGATGCCACGGCCCACCAGGCCAATGGCGCGGCCGATCACCTGGGTGAGAACCACCACCACCAGATCCCCCAGACGGCGGAGCAGATCACGAAGCTGGGGGGCGACCGCGTCGCGGGTCTCCAGGGCCAGGGTCACCAGTTGCTGCAACCAGCCCAGCTGCTTGAGCTCCTGATCCCTGGGTTCGGTGAGCAACAAAGGCGCGATTGCCCCCTGATCCAGGCGGTAGAGCAGCCGCTGGCTTTCGTAGAGCTGCACCGGCCGCTGGAACCACAGGCTCCAGCGCTGCTGGGCATTCAGTTGGTTGCGCAGTCGCTCCAGGCCGCGGGTAGCCAGCAGGTCGCCGGTGAGCAGGTAGCGGCGCAGCTCGGGCCAGCTGGCGCAGCAGGCCAGGAGTTCTGAACTGATCAGCTCGGCGCTGCGGATCAGCCAGTTGCTGACGAGGGTTTCCAACTGCAGCAGGGCCTGGGGTTCATCCGGGGCCAGCAGCCGACCCGCCACCAGCAGCGGCTGGGCCTGGATCAGGGCGCCGAGCATCGGTTGGGCATCGGGCAGTTCCGTATCGGCGCTGGCCAGATCGCAGCTGGCCTCGAGCGTGTCGGAGACGGGAAGCAGAACCCCTTGGCGGGGCAGTTGCACGTAGGAGCCCGCCATCTGGCGCAGGGCACTGCGACGCAGCTCCTGCTGAAGGTGGTGCCACTGGCCCACCACCTCCTGCGCCCCGATCTCCTGCTGCCGCAGGCGATCGAGGAGCCGGTCAAACTGCACCAGCAAGCCAAGAAGCAGGTCGCGGCGACGCTCGATGCTGAGGCCTTCCAGGGCCAGCAACTGGCCGGTGTGGTTGCTCAGCCCCGTTTCCGCGGCCTCCGTGAGGCGCCCCTCAATGGCCCGCCACACCCCGATCGCGGTGCGTTCCCGCAGGGTGATTGCCGTGGTTACCGCCGTTGTTGGTTCAGAACCCTCGGGCCAACGGGGGCCATCTTCGACAAGCCCGCTGTCGTCGCTCCAGGCCAGCAGCACCGGTCCCCAGAGCCAGAGCAGCAGCTGCCGGGCCGTGGCCAATTCCCGCAGCCGCCCTTCGATCAGCAGCAGCAGTAGGAGGGATTGGGGGGGGGGATTGAGCCAGAGGCGGCAGCGGATCCGCTCGGCTTCGATCTGCTGCAAGCCGCTCTGGAGCAACCATTGGCCCAGACCCAGGGGGGCCCCAAGGGTCGTCCGTACGCTGGCGGTCGGGCGCAGGGCCACCACCCGGCCCCCCGTCAGCAGGGTGTCGATGGCCTCCAGCAGCTCGGGGGGCTCGGGGTTCTGCAGCAGGCCTTGCACCGGCAGTTGCAGCAGCCAGTCGGAGGGGCAGTCAAGGGAGCGGGGCAGGACCAGGAGCCGGGGGGCCGGCTGCCAGCGCTCCTCCAGCCGCCGCAGCTCCTCCAGCAGATTGGCGGGCTCCACCGGGGCCGCCAGATGCCAGATCACCAGCTGGGGGCTGCCGACGAGGTTTTCAGCATCACCTACCACCCGAAAGCCACGGTCAGCCAGCAGGCCCAACCGACGCTCCAGGCCCTCCCTCCAGAAGGCGTCGGCGAAGACCAGCAGCTGGGGCCGTGATGTCGGCGCTGGCTGGATCAAGGGGATGGAAGGTTCGGATGGGTCACGGTACCGGGCGCTCCGCGGATCATCCAGGGTCCCAGCCGCGGACAAAGAAGTGAGCCGAAAGCGAATTAACCGCTGCGCCGGCCGCTGAGCTGCAGGGTGTAGGACTCGATCGTGAAACCGGTGAGGGATTCAATCCGGGCCACCAGATCCGCCGGCAACACCACATCGAGGTCGTGGATCTCACCCGATTGGCTGCAGGTGAGGTGGCTGTGGGGGTCGCTGCGGTAACCGTAGAGCCGCCCGGTGGCCCGGTCGAGGCATTCGATCACCCCGGCTGATTGCAAGGCCTCCAGGTTTTGGTAGACGGAGGTGTGGCCAATGTTGCGGCCCTGGCTATTGAGCTGCTCAAAGATGTCGCGGGCGCTGAGGTGACTTTTCTCGTGCCAAAGGAGATCGAGAACCATGCGCCGCTGGCGGCTGAGCCGCATGCCCAAGTCCCGGCAGCGCTGGTAAGCCCCCTCCACGCCCGCAAGGACGGTGAGTGGAGGTTCGGCAAGGGGAGCCGGCACGGAACGGGACGGGTGGATGGAGGCAGTGCCCCTATGGTAAAGGGCGAACGGATGCGGGGCGAACCACGAGAACGCCGCTGTCCCCTGGGCTGGGGCTCCCTCCCTCAGGCAATCGAGGGGGGGATCGCGTCCTGCAGCCTGGCCGGGCCGATCGCCGCCAGGGCCTCCGCCAGATCCACCCGGCCGTCGTAGAGGGCCCGGCCCACGATCACCCCTTCCACCCCTAACGGGGCCAGGGCCAGCAGGGCCAGCAGGTCCGCCAGGTCGCCGACGCCTCCGGAGGCGATCACCGGGATCGAGCTGGCGCGGGCCATGGCGGCCAGCGCCTCCAGGTTGGGGCCCGCCAGGGTGCCGTCGGTGGCGATATCGGTGCTGATGATCGCCGCCACGCCGCTGCCCTCCAGGCTTCGGGCCAGCTCGGTGGCTTCCACGGTGCTCTCATCGATCCAGCCCCGGGTGGCCACCTTGCCGTTCCTGGCGTCGATGCCCACCACGATGCGGCCGGGGTACCTGCGGGCCAGATCGCGCACCAGCTCGGGCTGCTCTACGGCCACCGTGCCCAGGATCACCCGGTCAAGCCCCGTGGCGAGTAGCTCTTCGGCCCGCTGGGCGCTGCGCACGCCGCCCCCCAACTGCACCGGGATGGTCAGGGCCGCCGTGATCGCTTGGACCACGCTGTCATTCACCGGTTCACCACTGCGGGCCCCGTCCAGGTCCACCAGGTGCAGGCGCTCGGCCCCCTGGCGTTGCCACTCGATCGCCTGGGCGACGGGATCGTCGCTGAAGCGGGTCACCCGGTCGTAATCGCCCTGGTGCAGCCGCACGCAGGCGCCATCCAGCAGGTCGATGGCGGGGATGATCTGCATCGCGGTGCTGCGGGCGAGGGGAGGGGAATGGCTTCCATCTTCTCCGGTCTGGGGTTCTTCCCCTTCTGGGAGTTGGCGCCAGCCGGAGAGCCAGAGCTCGGGATTCTTCAGCTCGAGGAGCGGCACCAGAATGCGCGTGCTCCGCTGCAGCACCGCCGCCAGCTCCACCAGCCGCTCGCCGCTGCGACACGGTTCGCCGATGCGCTCGAAGTGGCGGTGGCCGCAGGTGGTGCGCTGGGCCGTCCAGGCGCGGGCGAGGGGCATGGGTTGGGGGCATCCGGTACAGCACCGGAGGAGCCACCGATGGTCTGACCCTCCCATGGGGGCGATCGCAGGCCGGCGGGCATCGACCGCTTGAATGATCCCCCGTTCGCCCAAGTGCCCCGTGAAGATCCTGTTGATGGGGGGCACCCGTTTCATTGGTAAGCCCCTGGTGCGCCTGCTGCTGGAGGCGGGCCATGAGCTCACTCTCTTTACCCGCGGCCGCAATCCCGTCCCGGCTGGAACCGAGCACCTGAGCGGTGACCGCAGCGATGCCGCTGCCCTGGACCAGCTGCGGGGTCGCCGCTTCGAGGTGATCATCGACAGCAGTGGCCGCACCCTGGCGGACAGCGCTGCCGTGGTGGAGCGCACGGGGCACCCCTCCTACCGCTTCGTCTACGTCAGTTCCGCCGGGGTCTACGCCGACAGCGAGCAATGGCCCCTGGACGAAGAGTCCCCCACCGATCCGGCCAGCCGCCATGCCGGCAAGGCGGAAACGGAGCAGTGGCTGCGTTCCGAGGGCATCCCCTTCACCAGCTTCCGCCCCACGTACATCGTGGGGCCGGGCAACTACAACCCCGTGGAGAGCTGGTTTTTCGATCGGATCGTGCACGGTCGCCCCGTGCCCCTGCCGGGTGACGGTCGCACCATCACCCAGCTGGGCCACGTGGAGGATCTGGCCGTTGCCCTGGCCCGCTCCGTCGAGGTGGAGTCGGCAGCGAACCGCATCTACAACTGCAGTGGCCGCAAGGGGGTCACCTTCTTGGGCCTGGTTCTGGCGGCGGCCAGGGCCTGCGGCCGTGACCCTGAAACCGTGGAGATCCGCTCGTTCGATCCCTCCAGCCTCGATCCCAAGGCCCGCAAGGCCTTCCCCCTGCGGCTCGGCCATTTCCTCACCGATGTGCAGCGTCTGGAGCGGGAGCTGGCCTGGACTCCCCGTTTCGATCTTGGGCAGACCCTGGCCGATAGCTACCACCACGACTATGCCCTGCGCCCATCGGTGGCACCGGACTTCTCGGCAGACGAAGCTCTGCTTGGCGGTTGAGCCCGATCGCGGGGATCTCGGGCGTGAAGGAAGTGGTGTTCCGTTTCTGTGGCGCCAAGCCCCAGGCGGGTCACGGCACGGTTGGGCCCTGCCCTAGGGCGCCCGCATGTAGCCGATAGCCGAGCTCAGCGCCAGCAGCAGTGATGGCCAGAACAGCCACCAGCCCACCGCCTGCACCACCTCTGCCCCAGGCCCCGGCCACAGCAAGAGCAACAGGGCGGCGAATTGCAGCACCGTCTTGGCCTTGCCCGACAGGGAAGCGGGGCCGCCATTGCCCTGGCCCGCGCGCCAGCCGGAGATCAGCAATTCCCGCGCCAACAAGAGCCACACCGCCCATAGGGGCAGCTGAGCGTTGGCGCCGAGCCACAGCAGGGGCGCGCTGATCAGAATTTTGTCGGTGAGGGGGTCGAGCCGCGCACCCCACACCGAGCCGCCGCCGCTGCGGCGGGCCAACCAGCCATCGGCCCAGTCACTGAGGCCCCCCAGCAGCAGCAGCAGCCAGCCCAGCCACAGCTGGCCCGTCACCAGGGCCAGCAGCAGGGGCAGGCCCAGCACGGCCCTCGATACGGTGAGGCCATCGGCCAGGCGCCGCTGCAGGCTGGACATCGGCACGGTGTCGGTCACTGCAGGCGAGTCTGCAACCGGATGGGGCGAACGCTCCCCCTCGGTCGGGCCGCTGATCTAGAAACGGAGCATCCGCGAATCCCCGCAATGGTCGTCGACTCCCCCTCCGCCCAGCGGGTGCGCGATGTGATGAGCACGCCGGCCCTGAGCGTGACCAAGGACACCCCCCTGCAGGAAGCTGTCACCCTGATCAGCGAGCGTCACTTCAGTGGCCTGCCGGTGCTTGATGCTTCCGGGCTCCTGGTGGGGGAGCTGAGCGAGCAGGACCTGATGGTGCGCGAGAGCGGCTTTGACGCCGGCCCCTACGTGATGCTGCTCGACAGTGTTATCTACCTGCGCAATCCCCTGCAGTGGGACCGTCAGGTGCATCAGGTGCTGGGCAGCACGGTGGGCGAGGTGATGGGCAGCCATCCCCACACCTGCGGTGCTGACCTCAGCCTCCCGGCGGCCGCACGCCTGCTCCATGACCGCAGCACCCAGCGCCTGTTCGTGGTCGACGAGGCCGGCCAACTCCAGGGGGTGCTCACCCGCGGCGATGTGGTGCGCGCCCTAGCGGCCGAGGGCTGAGGGCACCGGCGGCGGCGCCAGCACCGGTGCGACGC